>WUUC01234907.1_pt1 | contig 10544 bp, 10 predicted proteins | sample 6278441 | NCBI WGS metagenome assembly WUUC01 (sample SAMN13675441, study PRJNA597444) | soil metagenome | isolation source: soil | place: USA: Washington | collected 2017-10 | reverse complement strand
CCTACGTCGGTCTGCAGGCGCCGACCAGCGCCTGCTCGAGCTGCGCCAAGCTGACCTCCAGCCAGGCCACGGCTCAAGGAGTCGCCGCGGCCGTCGACGCGGTCGAAGAGGCGAGCGCGATCGCGATCGGCCCGGGCAGCCCGATCTACTTCGACATGGAGGCCTACACCCAGACCTCGAGCGCGACCGCCGCCACGCTGGCTTTCCTCGAGGCGTGGACGGGCCAACTGCACTCGCTGGGCTACCTCTCCGGCGTCTACAGCAGCAGCTCCTCGGGGATCGAGGACATCGCCGGCCAGTTCGGCACCGGATACGAACTGCCGGACGCGCTTTGGATCGCCAACTGGAACGGCCAGCAGAACACCGCCGACGCGGTGGTGCCCGCCGACGCCTGGACGCCTCACCAACGCATCCACCAGTACCGCGGCGGCCACAACGAGACCTACGGCGGCGTCACGATCAACATCGACAACAACTACGTCGACGGGCCCACGGTCGGGTCGGCCACGTTCGTGGCCGGAGACGACCCGATCGGCTTCCTCGACCTGGCGAGCTCCCCCGCCCCCGGCCAGGTCCGGGCGCGCGGCTGGGCCTTCGACCCCAACGCTCCAACCGAACCGCTCGCGATCCGGCTCACGGTCGGCGGCAAGAGCGGCGAGCGCGGCGTCGCCACCTACGAGCTCGGCCCCGTCGCCACCGGCGCCCGCCGCGACATCCTCGGGGAGTTCCCGCAGGCGGGGCCGCGGCACGGCTTCGACGTCAGCCTGCCGACGGTGAAGTCAGGCCAGCAGCGGGTGTGCGCGTACGCGCTCGATTGGGACCCGGGCGAAGACCGGCTGCTGGGCTGCAAGAGAGCGGCGATCCCCGTTCCGCTCCGGCTCTCGCACCTCAAAGCCAGGGGCAACCAGGTTCGGGTCCGCGTCACCTGCCTCTGGCCGGTCGGAACCGCCTGCCCCGGCCAGATCCTCCTCCGCGCCCGCTACCGGGTGTCGATCGGCAGCCGCCGCGGCCGCGGACCCCGGACCCGGGCGGTGAGCCGGATGATCGGGCGGGGCGCCTTCCAGCTGACCGGTGGCGTCGGCGAGACCTACCGCGTCCCCCTCAGCCGGGCGGGGCGGAATCTGCTGGGTAAGCGGGGGGCGCTGAAGGCGCACGTCGTCGTCGCGATCCCCGGCGGCCGCCGCACCAGCGCCGTCGCCCTGCGCGGATAGCGCTCGGCCTCAGTCTTCGCCGAGCGCCTCCCGCAGGCGCGCCAGCTCGGCGCGCAGCTCGGTCAGCTCGCGCTCGATCCGGTCCAGCCGCTCCGCGTCGGGCTCCGAGGTGGTTGCTGGCGGAGCCGGGCGCTCCTCCTCGCCGGCGCCCTCCAGCACCTGCTCGTAGCGGTCCTCCTTTTGGCCCGGACGTCGCGGGTGGCGGACGATCAGCTCCCGCTCGAGCAGCCGCTCCAGCGTCGCCTGCACCGCCGCCAGGTCCGGGAAGGCGAGGAGGCGCTCGCTGCGCTGCTTCAGCTCGCCCGGCGTCTGCGCCCCGCGCAGCATCAGCACCGCCATCAGCGCCAGCTCCTGCTCGTCGAGCCCCAGCGCCTCGGGCAGCAGGTGGCGGTACTTGCGCGCCCGGCTGCTCGGGCCGCTGGCCAATCGGGTCCAGCCCCGCAGCGCCAGGCGCCGCAGCGCGTCGCCGACCGTCGCCTCGTCGTACTCGACGACGGGGTCGCGGTTGGTCGCCTGGTTACAGGCAAGCCGCAACGCGTTCAGCGAGAGCGGGTAAGCGTCGGGCGTCGTCCGCTGCTTCTCGACCAAGCAGCCGACCACCCGGATCTCGACCGCGTCCGGCTCCATCCTCAGCCGCGGTCGGGTCGCTCCGGGTAGATCTCGTCGATGGTCACCAACGCCCGGTACGGCGCCGCAGCAGCGGCTTCGATCTTCTCCGCACCGCCGGCGAGCCGGTCGACGACGGCGATCACCCCGGCCACCTCGAGCCCCTCCTCGCGCACCCGCCCGATCGCCTGCGCGGTCGAGCCGCCGGTGGTGACCGTGTCCTCGACGACGAGCGCCCGCACCCCTGGCTGCACCGGACCCTCGACCCAGCGCTGCAACCCGTGCTCCTTGCGCTGGCTGCGGACGAAGAAGGCGACCAGATCGGCCCCGGCGGCAACGGCGATCGCAGCGCAAGCCGGCGGAATCGCAGCCGTGGCGGGACCCCCGACAGCTTCGGCACCACGCTCCTGCGCCGCCGCCGCAATCAACTCCCCCGCCGCGCGAAACCCAGCAGGCCGCATCAACGTCCGCCGCGCATCCACGTAGTACTGGGCGGTAGCGCCGCTGGCCAGCGTCACCTCGCCGAGGATCAGCGAATGCTCCCGCAGCTCCTCGACCAGCGTCTGCTTGGCAGCGTCAAGATCGGTCACGAACGCAGGATCCTAGTTCCCAGCTGGTAGGTGGGCGGTGGCGGGTGGATCGCGCAGCCGAGGCTGGCTGTGGTCAAGCAGCTCAAGGACGCAGGAAGCCTGAATAGCAGAGCTATTCAGGCGACCGAGGACGCAGAGATGCGCCGCACCACAGACAGCCGCAGGCGCGCGAGGCACCCGCCACCGCCCACCTACCAGATGAAGATGTCCTGCCCGTAGAAGATCCGCTCGTAGATCTCGGGCTGGTCGGCGATGAACGTCCGCAGGCAACCGTGGCTCGCGGGGTAGTCCGGCACGGAGTTGTAGCCGTGCACGGCGTAGCCGCCGTAGAAGTACCAGGAGTAGTACATCCCGTGCGAGTTGAGACCGGGTTCGGTGCGGATCATCTCGAAGTGCCCGGTGACCGTGGGGGTCGAGGACTTGCCTGAGGAGATCGGGTAGATCGCGTATGGCTCGTCGCCTTTGGTGAAGACCAGCACCTGCTTGGACAGCGGCGCCTCGATGTGATCGCCGGCGCCGGGGTGGCGAACCGTGTATCCGCCCTTCCCCGAGTAGACCTTCTTCACGAGCCCGGTGCCCGCGCGCATGCTGCGGGTCATGTCGTTGACTTTGCGATAGGCGAGGACGCCGCGGCCGGTCTTGCCGCCGTAGCAGCGGCCGTCGTTGGCGATGTAGCCCATCTCCCGCATCGCCTTCTTGAAGCCGACGACGACGTCGCCGCACTGGCCGCGATGCAAGGCCGGGAAGCTCACCTTCCAGCTCTTGCGGATGGTGCTGTCCTCCCCCAGCGCCGCGGTCGCGACGTGCTTGGCGGCGACCGCGTACTTGCCGTTCTCGCGAACCTCGACGCTGGTCCGGAAGGTTCCCTTCCCGCCCGACTTGCGCACCGGCAGATTGCGGCTGAAGAGTTCGTCGCCGTCGAGGTAGAAGGTGACCTGGACCTTCTCGCCGGCCACGTAGGGAGCAAGGGTCCCGGTGACCGGGACCGTCTGCATGATCTCCGCGCGACCGCCCTCGAGGTTGCCGACCTCGATCTTCACCTTCGCCGCCGGCGCTGGGGCGGGCTTCGGCTTGGGGACCGGTTTCTTCTCCGGCGCAGCCACGGCCGTGGCGGGGAGAGCGAGGATGCCGGCGAGGGCGAGGAGCGACGAGAGGCGGCGATTCACCGGCGGAATCCTACTGAGCCAACAGGGCGACGGAGTTGTTCAGCATGTGCAGCAACATCCCCGGCACGATCGACCCGGTTTTCTCGTAGAGCAGGCAGAAGATGAAGCCGAAGGCGACCAGCGGCGGCACCGCGCTGAGACCGGTGAACGCGTGGAGGACGCCGAAGACCGCGCCGGCGATCAGCGCCGCCGGCACCCGCGGCAAACGCTCCCGCAGGCCGCCGAACAGCAGCCCGCGGAAGCAGACCTCCTCGGCGATCGCGGCGCCGAAGACGATCAGCAGGATCTGGACCGGGATCGGCCCGAAGCCGTCGGCGATGTCCTCCTGTTCGGGTTCGAGGATCAGCGCCGAGTAGAGCAGCGCGAAGACGAAGTAGGCGCCGACCGCCGCCGCCATCCACTTGAAGGCGGAAGGGCGAAAGCGACTCACCCCGAGCCGGCGCAGGCTCTCCCCCAGCGAGCGCGACCCGCGAGAGCGCGCCACGAGCAGCGGAACAAGCAGCAGCCCGAGCACCAGGCCCACCTGGGCGACGACGTTGCCGAGCGTCGTCAGATCCCCGTCGCCTTCGGTGAAGGCGATCGCGGGAAGGCCGAGGATCAGGCCGGCGACGATCGCCAGCACGGCGCCCAACACCGCTCCCGACGGTCCCCAGTTCGACGGTGGGAACTCCCGGCCGGCCGGCTCGGCGACGGGTGGGGCGGCTAGGTTGCTCTCCATGTCGCCCGCAGTCTCACAGGTCTCGCGCACGACCCGGACGCGGCTGTTGATCCTCCGGCGGCTGGCCTTGCTGATCGTCTTCCTGGTGATCGCGATGCTCGCGCTCAGTCAATTCACCGAGCTGAAGCGCCTCGCCACCGGCCTCCTCGCCTCCACCGCGCTGATCGTCGCCGTCGTCGGCTTCGCCGCCCAGCGCACGCTCGCCAACCTCATGGCCGGCATCCAGATCGCCGTCTCCCAGCCGATCCGGATCGGCGACCGGGTGAGCTTCGACGAGTGCGAGGGCAGGGTCACCGACATCACCCTCTCCTACACCTACGTAGACCCCGGCGACGGCAGCTCCGTGGTGATCCCCAACCAGCTTCTGGTCGAAGGGATCGTCCACAACCACTCGACCGAAGACACCATCGCCTGACGCCGCCTGCGCCGAAGTACCCTCTGCTGGATGACGCAGCGCAACCGGCGACGTCAGCGCCGCCAAGGGGGGATCGGCGCCAAGCTCCTGCTCGTGTCCGGCGGCGTCTTCGCGCTGCTCGGGATCGCGGCGATCGCGGTCACCTCCTGGGTCCTCGACGTCGCCGCCGACGCTCCCCCGCTCCGCTCCTGCAAGCAGATCGACCGCGGCGGCAACACCGTCGTCTACGCGGCCGACGGCTCGAAACTCGGGGTCGTCGCCTCGCCTGAAGTGCGCTCGCTGGTCTCGATCGAGAGGATCCCGAAGAGCCTGCAGCTGGCGACGGTCGCGATCGAGGACCAGCGCTTCTACCAGCACGACGCGCTCGACTACGAGGGGATCGCCCGGGCGATCGTCAAGAACCTGGAAGCCGGCGAGGCTGTCGAGGGTGGCTCGACGATCACCCAGCAGCTGGTCCGCAACCTCTGCATCCCGAATCCCGAGCGGACGATCGAGCGCAAGATCGAAGAGGCCGAGCTCGCCGGCGAATACGCAGAACGCCACAGCCGCCGGGAGATCCTCGGCTCCTACCTGAACGTCGCCTCCTACGGGACGGTCGAAGGGAGCACCGCGGTGGGGGTCGGGGCGGCCGCGAGGATCTTCTTCTCGAAGCCGGTCTGGAAGCTGCAGCTGCCCGAAGCGGCGCTGCTGGCGGGGCTGCCGCAGGCGCCCTCCGAATACAACCCTCTGCTCAACCCGCGGGCCGCCAAAGCGCGCCGCAACCAGGTGCTGCGGCAGATGCAGAAGCTGGGCTACGTGAGCGAGTCCCGGGCCCGGCAGGCGATCGCGAGCGGGCTGCGCGTGGATCTCGACGAGAGCTACTTCGAGCACCGCGAGCCCTATTTCTTCGACTACGTCGAAAACCGGCTGCTGGAGACCTACGGGGCGCAGAAGGTCCGTCGCGGCGGCCTCGAGGTCCACACCACCATCGACCCCGATCTGCAGCAGGTCGGCCTCGAATCGATGCAGGGGGCGCTCCCTTACTCGGAAGACCCGTCGGCCGCCCTCGTCTCGATCGACCCTCGCAACGGCCACATCCGGGCGATGGTCTCCCACTCCGACTACGGCGACAGCCAGTTCAACCTCGCCGCCCAGGGGCGCCGCCAGCCCGGCTCCACCTTCAAGACCTTCGTCCTCACCACCGCGGTCAAGCAGGGGATCGACCCCTACTCCACCTATTACTCCTCGAAGCCGCTCGACCTCTACCTGCCCCAGTGGGGGCACTGGACCGTGCACACCGCCGACGAAGGCTATCTGGGGACCGTCAACCTGCAGCAGGCGACGGTCGCCTCCGACAACACCGTCTTCGCCCAACTCGACCTCGACGTCGGGCCGAAGTCGGTCGCGCAGACGGCGAAGTCGATGGGGATCACGACGAAGCTCGACGGGATCCCGGCCGAGGGGCTGGGCGGGCTGCGGATCGGCGTCTCGCCGCTGGAGATGTCCTCGGCCTACGCCACCCTCGCCGCCGGCGGCATCCACCGCAAGCCGGTCGCGGTCGCGAAAGTCGTCTTCCCGAACGGGCACGTCGACCGGCCCGAAGCGGCGAGGCCGGAACGCGTCCTCTCCGAGCCGATCGCCTGGGAGGTGACGCGCCTGCTCCAGGACAACATCACCGAAGGCACCGGCACCGCCGCTTACACCGGCTGCGCCGGCCAGGCCGGCAAGACCGGGACCACCGACGAATACACCGACGCCTGGTTTGCCGGCTACCAACCGAACCTCTCGACCGTGGTCTGGGTCGGCTACCCGGAGTCGAACGACGTCTCGATGACGAGCGTCCACGGCATCACCGTGTTCGGCGGCACCTTCCCGGCCGAGATCTGGCACTCGCTGTACGCCGGCGCCGGGGTGCCGTGCGAGGAATTCAGCGAACCCGACGAGGCGATCAGCTGGGGGCCCTTCTACGGCCGCTACGCGAGGTCGAGCCCGAGCGACAATTCCAACCTGGGTGGGACGAGCGGCAGCGGGGACGGCAGCGAAGAGCCGCCACCGCCCGGATCGGCCGCGGTCGGCGGCTATGACCCCGACGCCTACGCGCCGGGAGCGGGGCAGGAACCGCTGCCCGCGCCTCCACCTCCGCCGCAGAGTGAGGTCGGCGGCGGCAACTCGGCGGGGTAGAGGGCGATCGATCCGGGGCTCGCCTTTGGCCTGATGTGGGCCGGCTTCCTTGCCTACCTGGGAGTGCTGGCCGCGGCGCCGCGGCTGGGGCGGCGGCTGGTCTGGGGGGCGATCGTCGTGCTGGTGACCGGCTTCGCGCTGGCGCCGGTGCTCCTCTCCCATGACGTCTACAGCTACGTCGACTACGCCCGGCTCGGCGTCAGGCACGGCCTCGACCCCTACGTGCATCCGCCGCTCGCCGTCCCCGCCGACCCGGCCTACGCCAAGGTCACCTGGACCGAAGCGACCAGCGCCTACGGCCCTCTCTTCACGCTCCTGACCTACCCGCTGGCCTGGCTGCCGCCGGCGGTTGCGGTGGGGGTACTGAAGGCCGTTGCGGCACTCTCGGTGCTGGGGGTCGCCGCGATCATCTCCCGCCTCGCCGCCCGCCGCGGCCTCGAACCCGCCCGCGCCGCCGCCTTCGTCGCCCTCAACCCGCTCGTGCTCGTTCACGTCGTCGGCGGCGCCCACAACGACGGTTTGACGATGCTGCTGGCGATGGCGGGCGTCGCCGCTGTCCTCGGGGCGCGTGAGCTGGCCGGTGGCGCCGCGCTCGCCGCCGCAGTCGCCACCAAGGCCTCCGCCGCCTTTCTCGTCCCTTTCGCGCTTCTCGGCGCTCGCCGCCGGCGAGCGATCGGCTTGTTCGCCGCGGGGTGGCTAGGAGGGGCGCTCGCCGTGGCGGCCGCCGCCCAGCTCGCCTTCGGCTGGGACTGGCTGCGCGGTTTCGGGCCGGCGGGCGAGAACCAGGACCGGACCAGCTACATGAGCATCCCGATCACGGCGGCCCGGCTGACCGGATTGGACCCCGACGGCGTCCGTCTCCTCGCCGCGCTCCTGCTCGGACTCGGCGTCATCTACCTCCTCGCCTGGACCTGGCGCGGCGGCGACTGGGTGCGAGCGTCGGCCTGGACCGCCCTCGGCCTCCTCCTAGCCACCGCCTGGCTCCTCCCCTGGTACCTGATCTGGGTCCTACCCCTGGCAGCAATCTCCCGCGACCGCCCCTTGCAGCTTCTAACCCTCTGCCTCACGGCGTACCAACTAGGCGCCCGCATCCCCCTCTGAGTGACGGAGGGAGGAGGAAGTACCCGCCCCTTGCTGCACCGCCGCTCCCCGCTCTGCCTCCTCCTCCTCAGGGGACGCATGCAAGATCCCGGTGTGGACGCTCCAGCCCTCGCGCCGCCCGAGGGCGGTGACGGCGGCGACGTAGATCAGTTCGGCCAGCGTCATCACCCCGCGAACCGCAATCGAGATCAGGGAGCCGAGCGCGAAGCTCTTTCCCGGCAGGGCAGCCTTCACGCCCCAGGCGAAAGCGGCGTCTTTGACCCCCAGCCCGGCCGGGGCGACGATCGTCACCAGGGCGGCGAAGTAGCCGATCGCCTGCGCCGAGCCGACGAGGAGGACGTCCTCGAAGGGGATGTAGGTGACCGAGCGGGCGACGCAGTAGAGGCCGAGGGCGACCACGACCCAGTTCATCGAGTAATAGGCGATCAGGATGATCACCCCGCGCAGGGGGATCACCGCCGGCAGCGGCTCGCGGCCGAAGGCGCGCAGCGCCCGGTTCGCCAGCGGACCGAAGACCTTCGGGTGCAGCAAGGCGATCGCGGCGGGGACCAGCAGCAGCACCGCCCAGCGGTAGGGCTCGCCCTGGAGGTCGGGGTGTTTGATGATGAAGTAGGAGGCGACGATCACCGCCGAGGTGGCGGAGACCGCCTGTTCGTAGACGATGCTGGCGATGGTGATGCGGCGGGGGACGCCGGCCCGTTCAGAGAGGAGCATGCGCCCGAGGACGTAGAGGACGCTGCCGGGGACGTAGCGGGCGAGGAGCGGCTGGCCCCAGGCCACCTGCGCGCGGACGAAGCCGAGCGGATACCCGAGGAAGCGCAGGGCCAGGTCCCAGCCGAAGGCGCTGAGGACGAGGAAGCCCGGGAGGATGATGATCGCGGGGATCAGCCAGCCGACGTGGAAGTGGACGCCTTCGTCCTTGATCTCCGCCCACTGGTCGATGACAGTGAGCACGAGGAAGCCGAAGATGAGCACGACCAGCCCGATCTGGAGAGCGAGGCGCACCTTGCGGCTGCGAGGCGGCTTCTTCCCCAACTGCGATCCGACCTCGCCGACGCGGTGCAGGAATGGTTGGCGGCCCTCCACGTGAGTCGCACCTTAGTGTTTGGAATAGTCGGGTGATGGGCGAGTTCGACCTCTTGGCCAAGCTGCGCGAGCGCCTTCCGCCGGACGGAGCGCGGGTTGTGCTCGGCAGCGGCGACGACGCCGCGATCACGGTCCCGGGCGGCGCGACGGCGACTTCGGTCGACGCCCTGGTCGAGGGCGTTCACTTCCGTCGCGACGAGGCGCCCCTGGAAACCGTCGGCCGCAAGGCCCTCGCCACCGCTCTCTCCGATCTCGCCGCGATGGGCGCCGAGCCCGGGGAGGCATATGTCGTCCTCGGCGCCCCGAGCGATCTCGGCGAAACCGACTTCCTCGCCCTCCTCGACGGCCTCCTCGCGCTCGCCGCCGAGACCGGCGCCACCCTCGCCGGCGGCGACCTGACCCGGGCCCCGGTGCTGACCCTGGCGGTGACGGTCGTCGGGCACGCCGCGACCGCGGCCGAGTTGATCACGCGGAAGGGCGCCGCGGCCGGCGACCTGCTGGTCCTCAGCGGGGAGATCGGCGCCGCCGCGGCCGGGCGGCTCCTGCTCGAAGACCCTGGCCTCGGCTCAGCCCTCGCGAAGGAGACCGCCGACCGGCTCCGCGCCCGTCAGCTGGATCCCTCCCCCCGCCTGCGCTCGGGACGCGCCCTGGCGGCCTGCGGCGCCCGGGCGATGATCGACCTCAGCGACGGCCTCGCCGGAGACGCCGCGCACCTGGCTCGGGCCAGCGGCGTCAGGCTGCGGATCGAGACCGCCGCCCTCCCCCTCGCCAAAGGCGTGGCCGAGGTGGCCGCCGCCGCCGGGCGGGACCCGTGGGAGCTGGCGCTCTCGGGCGGCGAGGACTACGAGCTGCTGGCGGCGCTGCCCGCGGAGAACCTCGGCGAGGCGTCGACCAGGATCGGCGATGCCGCCGAGACGACGCTGACCTCGATCGGCGAAGTCGCGTCCGGAGAGGGTGTGGAGATCAGGCTGCCCGGGGGCTCATCGCTGGAGGCTCAGGGCTATGACCATTTCGCGGAGCCGTAGCGTGGAGCCCGGTCAAAAGCTCGCGGACGCCGCGGCGACTGAGCATCGCCGAGGCGATCTGCGCTGGGTCCGGCTTGTAGGCGCCGGATTCGACGAGGGATTTCAGTTCCTGGGGCTGCATTGCCTTCGCGGTCATTATCGGCGGGGCCATCCAGATCCTTAGTTCTTAGTACTCGCACATGCGTCCAAACTGCGCCGGTAACTACCCTTGGGTCAGTGCCGAACGGATCAGCCCGCATCCTCCTCGTCGACGACGAGCAGTCGATTCAGACTCTGCTCAGCTACCCGCTGCGCAAGGACGGGTACCACGTCACCTCCGCGCTCGACGGCGGCGAGGCGCTGCGCCGGTTCGAGGAAGGCCGCTTCGACCTCGTCATCCTCGACCTGATGCTGCCGCAGATGGGCGGGGTCGAAGTCTGCCGCCAGCTGCGCTCGCGCAGCCAGGTACCGATCATCATGCTGACCG
>WUUC01036384.1_pt1 | contig 10544 bp, 9 predicted proteins | sample 6278441 | NCBI WGS metagenome assembly WUUC01 (sample SAMN13675441, study PRJNA597444) | soil metagenome | isolation source: soil | place: USA: Washington | collected 2017-10 | reverse complement strand
CTCACTAGCGAGGACAACGGTAATTTGTGCCGTCCATCGAAACCGGATCTTGCCATTGGTCCGTTGGCGCGATTTTTTGGCGAACGGATATGCAAAGCCCCTCGCTTGTTGCACTGAGTTCCGGTTGGAGCAATAAAGTTGCGGGCATAAAAAAGCCCGCTGATGAAACATCTGCGGGCTAAATCCAATTCAAGGGAATTGGAGGAGACAGGTATTAATGTACGCGTCTATGACGTATTCGTCTTCTTTATTTTGGTAATGTCTACTATACGAATTGGTTATAAATGCGCGCAGCGCACGTAGCAAGTGTGGCAAGTGCCATGACTTTGGGGATGCCGTCATCAAGAAAACGTTTATCCGCTTATACTCTTTCACTACTTTCATAAATACATTGCATGGATAGCATTGGAATGATGGGGAGAACATGAAGTACCTTGTTGCAGCTGCCGCACTGGCATGCCAATCATTCGCATGGGCGCACTCCGTCGTCCAGGATTACAAGGTAGACGCCGTACCGGACGGTGGAACGGTGAAAATTGCAGGGGAGGACGGGGAATTTACCTGCCGCCTGTATGGCATGGTTGCCCCGGAGAAGAGTCTGTCCGTCGGCCAGGCTTCGAGAGAATCATTGTCCGAACTGACTTATGGACGCAATGTCCACGTGCACATTATTCATGCCGCCAGCTCCGGCATTTTTAGCTGCCGCATCTATGTCGACGGCAAAGATATCAGCCGAGAACAGGTCAGGCGCGGAATGGCATGGATCTACAGGGGCTTTACCATCGATGCCCGTCTCCTCTATGCCGAGAACGATGCCAAGGCGCGAGGATTGGGGCTTTGGAACGAACCTGATCTTGTTCTGCCGATGCAATAACACAGTTCGTGATCCTGCTGCTGCAAACGGTTTGAGCATAGCTTTAACAGAAACCGAAACTGTGCAAGGCCCAAACGATATAGATCAGCAGTGCGCCTCGTGCCATTCACGGCCCGCCGGAAACCCCGGTGCCGGCACCCGGTGCAGCAACCGGATTGCCTTGAGCGTCATTTGAACCCTGTATGGCCGGCGGCAGCTCGGCCTTATCCAGGCCGGCCGGTGAAATGACACATCCTGAAAGCAATGCAAGCAAAGCCAATGGAAAAAGGAAGTCTTTCATAACGTCCCCGGTTCAGGGCAAGGTATGCATTAGATGTGTGGACATTAGCCCGGTTCTGCTATCAACAGTATGATCACTATCCGGCCGTACTCCGGCCATACGATGCTCGTAGGGCTTCAGCCAAACACAAACCGGATACAAACGAAGCGCAGAAGCTTACCGTACGTCTTCATGGGAATAAAAACGGAGTGAGAAGCGGAATAAGAGACGGAATAAGAGACGCGTCGCGCTCGCTGCAAAGCCAGCGAGCGAGCGCCGATTCTCGTGCGATCAGCCAGATCTCAGGCCAGCACACCAGTGCTCATCCAGTAGAGCAGGCATTACAAGATGCATGTCGAGGTCGGATCCGCCATACTGAGGCAACCACCGCCGCATTCGAGGGCGAACTGCAGCATCATGGAATCGGTCGACCGTAATTCCAGTGCCCTGGGACCGCGGCTCACTGACATCGTCCGCTTCTTCCACTTTTGCGTTGATGCATTGCAATCCGGCCGGTGGTTCGTAGCGACGGGCCAGTGCCGACCTTGGCGGATATCGATCAGCCAGCGTGTTGCTGGCAAAATCCATGCTTCAGATTAATAGGCTTTAGACAGGATGATCAACCACCTACGCAGCAGCAAAACTTCGAGATGGCCGCGTTCGATCCCAGTGCTGCAATCGATAATCGGATTCACTTTGTAGTAACGCTTACGAAAGTCGCGGCATACAAACGCTTCACGTTTGCCCAGACGGATCGTAAAGGATATCGGGGTGTACTCCAGACCAAAGCGTGGGCCAATTGATGCGTTCAAATTATTCATGTTGGTTCTCCCTTCGAATCAGAATGAACCTGTACTTTATCACAATTACTGTATTTTTATACAGTAATATTTGGACCATAAAATATTATCTTTTTAATACCTTTGCGAATGCCTGGCTGTATCCTTCATCGCTTACCTCAAACTCGCTTTTACAAATTCAGGGTCGCGCCTTCACCTCCAAATTCAACTGCAGTGCCAGCGCGCAGTCATATACGTGTAATTGTGCATGGCCTGGTTTCAAGTACTATTAATACAATGTTTCCTGTAAGAAATTGTAATAACAGCCAGCTAATTGGATAAGCTTTGATACATTGAACTGTGTCCCCTACGGTTGGAATTTAACCGCATCGCACCATGTGCGGTGCGGTTTCTTTTTTAGCAGGCACCGTAACATGTCACTGTCGTTTCACCTGTTTCACCGCGCTTGAAGCCGCACCGGTGAATGAGGCAACCGGCGCAGGCCTTCGCGTGGCCCACCAGATACCGACGCATTCCAGCATCAACGCCAGCTTGCACGCGCGGTAAGAACCTCTGGATCAATGCCATGATAAAGTCAACTCGCCTCAGGCAATCTCATGGTTGGACATCAGCTCCAGCGCACGGCACAAAGCAGAATGGTCACTTTTGCTGAGGCCATTGGCGGCGCAGGTATTGAATAGCTCCTGTGCGGTGGCGGTGTTTGGCAGTGCCACGCCGAGCGACCTCGCACCCTGCAACGCCAGGTTCAGGTCTTTCTGGTGCAGTTCGATACGAAAGCCAGGGTCGAAAGTACGTTTCACCATCCGCTCTCCATGTACTTCCAGGATACGCGACGCGGCGAAGCCACCCATCAGTGCCTGCCGTACTCGTGCCGGGTCGGCACCGGCCTTGGAGGCAAACAGCAGCGCCTCGCTCACGGCCTCGATAGTCAGTGCGACGATAATCTGGTTGGCTACCTTGCAGGTCTGGCCTGCACCGCTGTCGCCGACATGGGTGATATTCTTGCCCATCAGTTCGAATAGCGGTTTGACCCGTTCGAAGCTTGCGGATGTGCCGCCGACCATGATGGTCAGGCTTGCGGATTTGGCACCGACTTCACCGCCGGATACTGGCGCATCCAGGTATTCGCAGCCGAGCGCAGTAATTCGCGTGGCAAATTCCTTGGTCGCAATCGGTGAAATCGAGCTCATGTCGACTACTGTTTTTCCAGACGACAGGCCTGCCGCAACGCCTTTGTCGGCGAACAAAACTTTCTCCACGTCCGGCGTATCGGGCACCATGATGAAAATCACGTCGCTACGCTGTGCCACCTCGGCGGCACAGCTGCAATAGGTCGCCTTGCCGCCGAGCGGGTCGTGTTTGGGAGTGGTACGAGTGTGGACAAATAGCGTATGGCCGCCGTTCTGCAGGTTGAGCGCCATAGGCGCTCCCATAATTCCGAGGCCGATGAATCCAATGTTTGCCATGTTGTTCTCCTGTTTGGTGAATGAATGCCGGCGTTACGCCGACAGATTGCGGTTGTCTGCGAGACGGCGCAACACTGCGTCGGCCCCGCTGCGAAGCAAGGTAATGTCAGTGGCGATGGCAATGAAGTCGAAACCGCTCTTGACATATTCAGCGGCCAGCGTCTCGTCCGGCATCAGTATGCCAATCGGCTTGCCGGCGGCATGACAGCGCGCACGCGCAGCATGGATCTGCTTTTGCACGTCCGGATGCTTGTTGTTGCCGAGATGGCCGAGCGCCGCGGCAAGATCGGAAGGACCGACAAACAGCGCATCGACACCCTCAACCGCGGCAATCTGCTCAAGATTGTTCAAACCGGCCACGGATTCTATCTGTACCAGTAAACACGCTTCTCGATTTGCGTACTCGAAGTAGTCGGTGTCCCGTCCATAGCGGTTTGCCCGGGTACCGGCGGATACGCCGCGTGTTCCTTCTGGCGGATAGCGCAGCGCTGCAACCGCCTTGCGCGCATCTTCCGGGCTGTCGACCATCGGCACGAGCAAGGTCTGGGCGCCGATATCGAGCAGACGCTTGATGATCACAGGATCGTTCACGGGAGGCCGCACGACGGCCTGTACCGTGCTCTGCGCAACGGTACGCAGCTGTTCCAGGACCATCGGCAATTCGTTCGGCGCATGCTCGGTATCGAGCAAAATCCAGTCGTAATCAGACTGCGTCAGGACTTCCAATACATTGCAACTGGCAAGCATGCTCCAGATGCCGATCTGCTGCTCACGCGCCGTGAGGCGTGCCTTGAAGATATTGGTTCTCATAGAGGCGTCCATGTTGGTTTGCAATACAAGGAACAATTTTCTGTAGAAGAAAACAGCAAACAACGAGGAGATCATACAACAACGATATACATATCGCAGTCGTGATCGCCTGAGAGAGCATCATTGATGCTGGTCAGGAGAAGATGAAAGCGCGTGAATATATTTAAACAGTCAGTCGACCTTTTCACGTGGTTTGGAGAGCCGGTAAAAAACGACGAAAGAGGCGGTTGGCACATTCGCTGTTATAAAAAAAAATACCCCACCATGGAGCAATGAAGCTGGCGAGAAGGAAAATTCGACCCGGTTGAAAAAATACTCGAGTTTCTGCATTGCCGGTCAGACGTAATTCCGGCCAGCTGTAAACAAAGAGGAAAAGAAAATGCATGGCGACTATCGGATTCGTTTAATTACGGATATCCATGAGTGGAATGATTGTTTCAATGCAGTGGCGCATCCACATCTGCCGCAATTTTATGCAATGGGGGAAGCCAAGCAGCGCGTCGAACAATGGCATGTCAAACGCTATATCTTTGAACATTGCGCAACGCCATTCGCGATCGCCCAAGTCCTGGAAAAGCATATCGTGGGCTTGAGGTTGGTGGCGCGGATGAATCGCGGGCCGTTGTTTATCGACGAATCGCCTTCCTATGAGGCCCGGGCAAATGCATTTCGGCTGATACGTGATAGCTGGCGTATTTCACGAGGAGGGCCCTTGTTTATTTCGCCCGCCCTTACGCTGAATGAAGAAAATCGGAGCCTGCTTCTCGAGCTGGGGTTTAAAGACAGAAATACCGGCAAGTGGTGTTCTTCGCTCGTCGATCTGACTCAGAAGGAAGACGAGATGCGCAAGCGCCTGGCATCGAACTGGCGCAATCATTTGAAGCTTGCTGAGCGCTCCGGCGTGGAGTTGCGCACATCAAATTCCGAAGAGGATTGTGAATGGCTGTTCGACAGGCATGTCGAGGATATGCGTGAAAAGAAATACAAAGGCCCCAGCAAACCCTTGTTGCAAGCCCTTTGTGCAGCACGACGGTCCTCTGTCCTGGTGTTGCAAGCGATGATCGACAAGAGGCCGCAGGCAGGGCTATTGCTTGTGCATTGCCGCCAGAAGGCCGAATACCATGTCGGCTGGTTCGGTCCGACCGGTCGCAAGTTCAATTGCGGGAACTTCCTGTTATGGAATGCCGCGCTGGAAATGAAGAAGGCCGGTTGCAAATATTTGGATGTTGGAAGTTACTCATGCAACGAAAAATTCGGTCATTTCAAGCAAGGCATGCGCGGACAGGAATATCGATTGATTGGAGAATGGATTTGTTATTGAAGACCGATGACTTGTGGCGCCGGCGAATTCGCCATGCGGCAGAACGGCTCGTAATTTCTCCCTTCAGCGGTAATTCAGGTTTTTCCGATCCAATTCGATACGAAAGCGAGGGGCAAGGACAAGTTTCACTACCACGTCCTCCACGTGCTTTCAAGATACGAGTGCAAAAAAACCGGCAGTACGCCTGCTCCCGATGCCATGGGGAAGTCGCTGCAGCATGATCGGCCGGCCCAATGGCGGAACGCCGAAACTACTCTTCGTTTCTTTGATCAAACGTTGCATCGGCCGATGAAGCGGAGCAGCGATCTGGTCTCATGCACGGCGCCTGTTACTGCCCATCACCTGCCGGCCGAATCCGCTTGCCCAATCAGCTGGAATGGGAATAGCTAAGGTGCGAGTCATACTTCCATCAGATGCCAATTGGCTTTATCGTCATGATCAGCAAGGGCGCGTCGTCAATAAACTGACTTCATACAGGGGCCAGGCAAGGCTGCAATGCGCGTGGATCAGCGTGTGCGCGACGACCAGATTTGACGAATGAGAGTTATCCGGGAATCGAATTCGGGCGATTCGGCATTTTCCGGAACTAATATGTTGGCGGAGCATCAAGTGAAAATGGTCACTTGCCCTCGCCGGCTGGGCTCTATGCGTCCCGAAAACCGCCAATGCTATACGTCCGAAAACAAAGCGGAACCATGCTTTCCGTAAGATCACCGATGAAGATGCGTTGAATGTCCGACAAACGCAGACAGGGAGTCACGCGAAAAGCGAGAAAAGAACAGCATCCTCCGACGCCCATTGGTGACGCCGCGCGACCCTCTGGGCCAGGATGCAACTGGTTGCGACGTGATTTGTGAACGGGGAAGAAAGGAATTGCCGAATGTCTTCTGCGCAAGCTGTTGAACTGAAAATTTATCGCTACGATCCTGATGTCGATGCAAGACCTTATATGGAGAATGTACGGGTCCCAGTGAGTCACGACGACAAGATGTTGCTCGACGTACTTATGCGCATAAAAAGTGACGTTGACGATAGCCTGTCGTTTCGACGTTCCTGCCGGGAAGGCGTGTGCGGATCGGATGCGATGAACATCAATGGCAAGAACGGCCTCGCATGCCTGACGAACATCAACCATATACAACATCCGATCGTTCTGCGACCTCTGCCTGGTCTGCCGGTAGTGCGCGATCTGATCGTCGATATGACGCTCTTCTGGAAACAGTATTATTCGATCAAGCCGTATCTGATCAATGACACGCCGCCACCCGACAAGGAGCGGCTGCAATCGCCCGAGGAGCGCGACGAGTTGAATGGTTTGTATGAATGTATCTTGTGTGCATGCTGCTCGACTGCCTGTCCGTCGTATTGGTGGAACCCGGATAAATTCGTGGGCCCGGCTGGCTTGCTTCAGGCATACCGCTTTATGGCCGACAGCAGGGATACCGCGCTCGCAGATCGGCTCGATAACGTGAACGATGCCTATCGGCTGTTCCGCTGCCGCACCATCATGAACTGCACCGATGTCTGTCCGAAGGGATTGAGCCCGGCGCGCGCCATTAGCAACATTCGGGATCTGCTGGTACGGCGTTCGGTATAGCGATGAAATGCACGCCCTGTTTCATTGCTTAAACAGCGTCCGCGTAAAGACCCATCCCGACAAGTAACCTGGAATGGAAGCTTTGCATGAGGTGCAGTGCAGAATCGGTAACGCAAGAAAGGTGCATCCGCGTTTCGTCCAAATGTAAGAATGATTTGACGGAGATGATCCATGCCTGCATTTCAACCAGTGATTGACCGCGTCCTTCTTACCAACGACGATGGGATTGATGCCCCCGGTCTCGCTGTACTTGAGGAGGTGGCCGCCACCCTTGCACGCGATGTGTGGGTAGTCGCCCCAGAGCACGATCAGAGCGGCACGTCGCATTCCATTAGTTTGCATGCACCGATCCGGTTCAGCCGCCAGGGCGAGCAACGGTTTGGCGTATCCGGCACGCCCGGTGACTGTGTGGTCATGGCGGTTCGGCATATCATGGCTGACACGCTGCCAACGCTTGTCTTATCCGGGATTAACCGCGGTGCCAATCTGGGCATCGAGACTGTGTTTTCAGGCACGGTGGGGGCTGCAATGACAAGCATGCTCCTTGGCATACCGTCTATCGCCCTGAGCCAGACTTTTTCAGACCGAGATGCGGTTCGATGGGAAACAGCACGCACCTTGGCCCCGGATGTCATCCGCCAGCTCCTGACGGCAGGATGGGGCAAACAAGCTTGCCTGAACGTCAATTTCCCCGATGTGCCGCCGGAATCGGCCGGGCCTCTGACCCGCTCGCGACAAGGAGCCGGTCTCGTCAAGAATATCAATGTCATCTCCCGTATGGACCCTCGTGGCCTTACCTATCATTGGCTCCAATTTCATCGGGAACCATATCAAGATGCTGAAGATAGCGAAACAGCAGTGGTTGCAAGTGGACGCATCGCAGTGACTCCGCTCCAATTTGAACGTACAAATGAAATTGCTTTTGCCGAGTTGAATATTGGCGCAGGGTCGCTGCCAAAATAATCCGCGTAATCCGCACACAATATGAGTGACAATTTTCTACCGGACGTGCCAAGAGGACGGCGGCTGCAAGATCTGGCTCGAAGCAGCGATCCGCTGATTTCAATAATGCAGATCCAGCACAAAAAACCTCGACGGCCCGCTTGCGCTAGCCGGCGGCGGGCAATGGAAAAATCGGAACCCTGTCCCCCTCAATCCGGTCCGAAGACGAGCGCCGTGCTTGCCAGCGGGTTCCAATGCCCGGCTCCTATAGCTGCTCAAACAGTCGCAACTTATCGTGCAGGTTGTGTTCTGAATTCTCATTACCTACCAGTTGAAACCGGCAGCCAAAAAGGCGCTGACCGCAAGTCGTTCGCGGCCGAGACAAGACAAGGAGATTCATCATGGCAACGATTCAGCAATCGATCGAAATCAGAGTGCCGGTGCATGCCGCCTACAACCAGCTCACACAGTTCGAAGACTATCCACGTTTCATGGAGGAAGTGAAAACCGTACAGCAGCTCGACGATACGCATCTGCACTGGACGACCATCATGTCAAACCGCCCGGTGGAATGGGACGCGGAAATCACGGAACAGGAACCGGATCGTTGCATTGCCTGGCACAATATCAGCAGCCCCACAAATGCCGGCAGGGTAGAGCTGCAGCCTGTCGGCTCGGACGCCTCGCGCGTCGTCTTTACGCTGGAGTCCCGGCCCGAGCAAGTGCCAGGCTCCCCGGCCGGCAATAGCGAGGAAGCGATGGCGCAACGGCTCAAGCTGGATCTGGCGCGCCTGAGGGACGTCATCGAGGCGCGGGGCTGAAACCGGTGCATGGCGCGGCGAAGTTCATGGCGCGCAGGTCACCACGCGGGACCGTGATGCACGGGAGCAGCCCGGCGCAACCAGCTCTGCCGCCGACCACGGAGCGGACCAGGTGGCAACACTGGGAACCGCGCAGGGCACTGGTCAGACAGGCGACCAGGCAGGTCGTCAGGGTGCAGATCAGGTAGCAACGCTGGGAAGCTGGCAGGGCAGCAGCCAGGCAGCAGATGCACAGGAAGGCCGGGGCAGCCCCCGCAATTCGCCAGCGCCAACGTCGAGCTATGCAGCTGGATCGGAAGGCTTTGCCGGCACTGAAGAGCCAACGGCACCGGTCACATCATCCAGTCAGGCCGCCGCAGACCAGAGGAACGATTCGGCCGGTTCGGTATCACAACAGCGACAATCGTCCTCATCATCCAGTCCGGATTCAGGCCAACGGCCAGCGAACATGGCGGCCCAGTCAGATACGACACGGCATGTCGGACAGATGCCGCAAGATACGAGTGCGGAAAGTCACGGCAGTACGTCCACTTCCGACGCCAAGTGGAACCAGAAACAGACGGCAGACAACGCAGCACTCCAGGCACAGCCTGAGCGGGAGCAGCAACCCGGCGCCGGCCGTGCTGCGGATGACGGCCCGGGCGTGGGAGGTACGGCAACTGCTGTAGGTGCCGCGGGTGGTACCGACGCCTCAGCGGGTGCCCGCATGGCGGGCGGTCCGGCAGCGAAAGACCGTACAGGTGCGCCAGGCGGTGCCGCCACCGCCGGCACGGCAGAGCCGAATGAGGCTGCTGCAGATGGCGGCGGCAGCCCGGCAGCGGGTGCAGACGCAGCCGCGGGCACCAGCCTGGGTGGGGCAGATATCGGCGCTGATGCGGGCGATACACGTGCCGTGCCCCGCGAAGGCACTACCGGCGCCACGGGTGCGACGGGTGGTAGCGCGCCTCCGAGCGGCACTGCAGGTCCAGCCGGACCCGGTAGCGCAAAGAAGCCATAGTCAGGAGACGTCCCAGCTTTGCTTATGATGCCATGAAGCTGCCCGGGCACATGCGGTGATCGTCACTAAAGAGACGACGTGCTGGAAACCTGTAATTACCGGTAGCCAGGTTAAAGGCCGTTTCGCTTTCAGCCGCACTCTGGATTTCCCGGGGACTCGTTCATCTGTGTGGTGCATACGGAGGTGATGCGCTTGGTTAATTCTTTCAGCTTGCATGCGCCGATCAAGCGTCTTGAAAAGCAACGCTGCCTCCTGCAGCGTTGCTTTCGCCGTTGTCGTCTGCCAGATTCGGGTCACCCTTTATGCGAACGCATGAGTATGCAGCGTATCGAAGCGTTATGTCAGTGCCCGAAGAGTGATCCCAATCGCAATGGTCCATAAGCCCAAGCTTCAGGTTTTCCTTGACCTAGACGGCGTGTTTGCCAATTTCGATGCACGAGTGAAACATCTGACCGGCAAACATCCCAGCCAGCTGGACCGCGCCCGCCTGTGGAAAATGGTAAATGCCGACAAGCGGTTCTTTGCCGAGTTGGAACTGATCGAAGGCTGCATGCTGTTATGGGAAGCAACCAAGGACCTTGAGCCCATTTTCCTGACGGGTGCACCTTCTTCCAAGGTGTTTCAGCATCAAAAGCGCGAGTGGGTGGCACGTATCTT
>WUUC01059178.1_pt1 | contig 10545 bp, 4 predicted proteins | sample 6278441 | NCBI WGS metagenome assembly WUUC01 (sample SAMN13675441, study PRJNA597444) | soil metagenome | isolation source: soil | place: USA: Washington | collected 2017-10 | reverse complement strand
TATTGCTGTTACTCGGGGTATCCGTTCTCGCAATATTTCTCGACATTCTTCCCGTTTTACTTTCAGCCTTTCTAAGTGCCGTCGTATGGAATTTGCTTTTTATTCCGCCAAGGTTTACGCTGGCTGTGGGCAATGCCGAAGACAGATTACTGCTTCTCATGTATTTTATTATTGCCCTGATCAATGCCGTGTTAACGTATAAGATCAGACAGGTACAGAAGGAGGTGCGAAAAAAAGAAGCGAAAGCTAACGAAGTAAAATTCTATAATTCACTTTTCAATTCTCTCTCCCATGAGTTGCGCACACCAATCACAACAATTATTGGAGCAACCGACAACCTCTTATCCCTACCCGCCAGGTTAACTGACAAAGACCGGAAAGAATTGATCTCAGAAATTTCAACAGCAGGGATAAGGCTCAATCAGCAAGTTGAGAATTTGCTAAGCATGTCACGGCTGGAATCCGGATTTTTGAAGGTGAATAAAGATTGGGTTGACATTAATGAACTTGTTCATCAGACACTGAACAAACTTGAAAACACGTTAATTAATTTCAAAGTTTCCGTATTCCTCCCAAACGATCTTCCGCTTGTAAAACTGGATGCCGGCTTAATGGAGAATGTGTTGTATAATTTAATCAGCAACGCAACCATTCACACACCTCACGACTCCGCGATTACCATCCAGGCAGAAATTGATGAGGAGCGATTACTTTTAAGAATCGCAGATAACGGGCCCGGATTTCCTCAGCATGAAATTGACAAAGCGTTTAATAAATTTTATCGCGTGGAGGGCGCGAAGACCGGCGGCACAGGCTTAGGATTATCAATAGCCCGTGGTTTTGTAGAAGCGCATGGCGGCGAAATAACATTAGAAAATCTACCGGTATGCGGCGCGAAGTTTACGATTAAAATACCAACCGAAACATCTTACCTGGGAGGATTGAAAAATGAATAACACAATTCTCATTATTGATGATGAACCCCAAATCAGAAAAATGCTTTCTATCACGTTGCATTCCAATGACTACAGGGTACTGGAAGCGTCAACGTCGAAAGAAGGCTTAACCCTGGCTGCAAGTCATCCACCAGATCTTGTACTGCTTGATTTAGGCCTTCCTGACGAAAGTGGACATGAGGTGCTCAGGCACCTGCGGCAATGGTATTCAAATCCGATCATTATATTATCGGTTCAAAGCAACGAGGTCGATATTATTAAAGCACTCGACAACGGCGCTAACGACTACCTGGTAAAACCTTTTCGGACGGGAGAATTACTGGCCAGGATCAGGACAGCTTTCAGACTTACTCAAGCAGATCAAAATGATCCAACCGCGAGTTTCAACGATTTAACAATTGATTATGCATCACGAATTGTGAAAAGAAGCGACCATGTAATTAAATTGACGGTAACGGAGTACACCCTACTCGCTTTACTGGCCAAGAATGAAGGCAAAGTATTAACCCACCATTTTCTGCTAAACCAGGTTTGGGGGCCAACCTACATCAGTGAATCACAATACCTGCGCGTATTCATTGCCCAACTCAGAAAGAAAATTGAAAAAGACGCCAACAGACCTGAATATATAATAACAGAGACGGGTGTAGGTTACCGCTTCAACGGAAAATAAATCACATACCAAATTGTAATAAAATGAAATCGAATAATCATTCGGACAGGATCACTATTGCCTCTTTGCTCGTGGCGCTCGGTATAATTTATGGTGATATAGGCACCAGCCCCCTGTATGTTTTAAAAGCGATCATTGGCGAAAGAGAAATTACAGAAACACTTGTTTTGGGCGGAGTCTCATGTATCTTCTGGACACTCGTTCTACAAACAACGGTAAAGTACATCATGCTAACGCTGATGGCAGATAATCAGGGGGAAGGTGGAATTTTTTCACTCTACGCATTAATAAAGCGGTTTGGCAAAGGTCTCGTCATCCCTACAATTCTCGGTGCTACAACGTTACTCGCCGACGGCATAATTACACCTCCTATTTCAGTGGCCTCTGCCATAGAAGGTCTTGAAATGATAACACCTGGTCTTCCAACGGTACCCATCGTAATTGTAATACTTTCATTGTTGTTTTTCTTTCAGCGATTCGGAACGCAAAAAGTAGGCAGCGCATTCGGGCCAGTCATGGTAGTGTGGTTTTCCATGCTTTTGATCATTGGCATCAATGAAGTAGCCGCATTTCCGGAGATAATAAAAGCATTAAATCCTGTTTATGCGTTTGACCTGTTGGTCCAATACCCAAGTGGTTTTTGGTTACTCGGGGCAGTTTTTCTGGCCACCACAGGCGCGGAAGCTTTATATTCGGACCTGGGACATTGTGGAAAAGAGAACATCCGAATTACATGGCCCTTTGTTAAGCTGGCATTAATGGCTAATTACATGGGACAGGCAGCCTGGGCACTGAACGAAGGGGGATCGTTTTTAACGGGACGAAATCCATTTTATGAAATGATGCCCGGATGGTTTTTGATTCCGGGAATAGTAATAGCTACCGCGGCAGCAATCATTGCATCTCAAGCTTTGATAAGCGGGTCCTACACACTTATCAGCGAGGCAATGAGTTTAAATTTCTGGCCCCGGGTTACCGTTCGCCAACCAACGGAATTGAAAGGCCAGATTTATATTCCGAGTATCAATATCATACTCTGGATCGGATGTGTTCTGATGATCCTATACTTCAGAAACTCGACTCATATGGAGGCAGCATATGGATTCTCAATTACCATTGCTATGATGATGACAACAATACTTCTCACCTATTACATGCTATACCGGAAGAAGTGGAATGTGATGTGGATAATACTGTTCGTTACCCTATTTGGCACAATAGAGCTTTCATTTTTTATTACCAATGTTGTAAAGATCAAAGAACGATGGATGTTTCTTTTTTTTGAATTGTTCATTTTTACGATAATGTATGTCTGGTACTATGCCCGGAAAATCAACAATCGGTTTGTGAAATTTATTGCGCTGGGAAAATACACGCAACTAATCCAGGAACTGAGCGAAGACGAGGAAATACCAAAATTCTCGACACACCTTATTTTTCTAACAAAAGCCAATCAACGGGAGCAAATTGAAGAAAAAATTATTCAATCAATTTTTTCAAAGAAACCAAAACGTGCTGATGTGTACTGGTTCCTGCATATCGAAAGGATGGATGAGCCCTATACGCTAAGCTACAACGTTTCAGAACTCGTTGATGATAAGATTATAAAGATCAACATGAATATAGGCTTCAGAATTCAGCCCCGATCAGAACTGTTCTTCAAGCGAATTGTTCAGGAGCTAGTAACCAACAAAGAACTAAACCTTCATATCAGGCCCGATGGTTCTACCCGTTACAATGCTGAACCCGACTTCAAGTTTGTTATCATTGAAAAATTTCTTTCTGTTGAAAATGAGTTCACACTTAAAGACAGCTTAATGCTGAATGCTTATTTCTCACTGAAGCAATTAGGGCAAAGTGATGAAAAAGCTTTTGGTTTAGACAAGAGCGACGTAGCCGTAGAATACATTCCATTAGTGTATAACAAGGCCCAACGCATTGAACTGAAAAGAAATAAATTCTGATTTGAACTTGCACTACACTGCAGTTTGCTTGCTTCGAATAGAAGCTTACTGTGGGGAACTGCGTATGCAAATCCGTTTTCAGATAGTTCATGAGAAAGCTTGTCAAGGTTTTACAGCGTGATCGACAAGAAAATTTTAAGGGTTATGCATGGCGGGCACCGTCAAAAGATGTAATACGGGTAAAATACATCTAACCTACTCATTGCGAAGCGCGGTCATAATCGACATACCAACCTGAATGATTTGAGACATATGACCTTTTCCCACATCAGGAATTTGACCCACCGTTTCGACTACCGCCAATTTTAAAACGTAGTCCATATCTGATGCTTCAAAAGCAAAAAAATTAAATTTGCAGACTTCACAGTTAAAATAAACGAAACTATTCGCAATGCAAGTGGAATATCGATAACTTTATACCTGTGTAAGGAAAATTGCTTTCAACAATATATCGTTACAGATGGATTCACTACGTAAAATACACAACAACAAAGCGAGACATGTTCTATACCTCGCTTATATAATGCTCATGAGCTTCGTTAGCAATGCGCAATTACCGGACTATCTTAGCCTTAAAAATCCTACGATTGTTAATAACCGTATAGCATCGGGCGGAATGGTTTGGAGTACATCAAATAAAGACCTCGTACTATCCGTAAATTACCCTATAACGCTCACGTTGAATTCGATATATTTCTCCGACAGTACAAATACGTACATTCATTCGAACACAGACGGACAATTTATTGCACAAATTCCGGGTAAGAAATATAGCTACAATATTTTCAGCTCAATGCTTTGGAAATATTCGAACGGTACATTTATGGCTTACGATGATACCGGTACCTTCCTTGTTAATTTGACGTTGTCGGGCAGCAACGTCTATCCCTTTCAAAATGAAATTCGGTATATCCGAAACAATTCGGTGTATTCCTATCTCTTTACAGATTCAAACGAACAACTTGCAGGAAATTTTGTTGGTGCATTTTCATCATGGTTTCTTGACGGTGAACACTTTCTAACAGTTGTGGGCTCAACTATTAGAGTCTATGACAAGGATGTAAACCTGATCAGAACTGTCAACGCCCCAACCGTGGAAAACACAGGTGGAAGTGGGAACTATTTTTGGTCATTCCCAACTACAGGTTCGCTGTTCACAGCGCTCAGTCTCTATAAGGTTAACGATAATACCAGTTTATCGTATCCGACCGGAACGCTGTCAAAGGTCGTGGCCAATTCACAAAGCATTGCTATTCTAAAGTATGGTGTGCAGAAGTTTTCCATAATTACCTTAAACAGCACAGCACCCACGCTTACATTACATAACGGGGCCGGGCCCTACCTTAAAAGTTATAATTCTGATCTGTCTGGCAATTGGTCAACAGCAAATGAGGCTGGCGTTGTCAATTATGGGACATTGACAACACCACCGGAAAAATTGAACCTTGGTTCGATACGATCAATGTTTGGCAATGCAAATGGTGATCTGGCCATTGCATCGTCTTCCGGACATGTATTACTCTATAACTTTACCGGATCAGTGATAAATGATGTTGACACGCTCACCATAAATTCCAGTGATGTGAAGCTTTCACAGGACGGAAAATATTTGGCCGCAGGCGGAAATACGTTTGATGACCAGTATTCTGAGGATGAACTTTCGCTGTATGTTTACGATCTAACCAATACTACACTCGTAAAAAAATGGTATTACAATTATTTCGTTGACGCGTCACCCCTTCTATTCGACTATGATCTTTCTGCCAACGGCGCAGTTGTTACACAAAAAACCGGCAAGTGGACTGGATCAAGCTGGAACTATGGCAATTTTCGGTCAACTGTAATTCCTTATGATTCTGTCTTTATAAGCTATGAAGATACGCCGACTGCACCGATGGTATCATCGGCCGGAAACTACGCATTGACATCGATTGTGAATCAAAATCCAAGCTTTAACATTCCTGATGTTTCAAAATTATATGATGCTTCCGGTACGCAGGTCAATACGTTTACCGGCTTTTTATCGGGCTGGATCGACGATACGAGATTTATTTTCAATCGAATGGATAGCATCAAATGTTTAAGCGGATTTTGCAGGAAGTACTATAGTCCTCATGTATACACGGTCGCAGGATCAATTGATGGTGCGTATGTCCTACCCGATTCGACTTATGAAGAAACAAAATTGACAAAAGTAACAACCCTGCTAAATGCTGTTGTAATATCCGAGTCCGAAGTGTATGCTAATGCTAATGTGATTGATATTAAAACCGGAGCTGTACTCTTCGCGTTTGATACAATTCCATCGCTTGCTGCACCGCTTGGATCGGATTACATCGCCTATATCAAAAACAACAGCCTCAAAATTATTAACTGGCGTGCATTGAGCCAGGTTTGGTATAGAGATTTTGATGGCGATGGATATGGAAATCCTGCAAGCTCGCGACGCGTTTATAAAAAAATCCCAGCGGGATTTGTTACCAATAGCAATGATTGCAATGATTTAGATAATTCCATTACTTCGAATGTAATATGGTATCGGGATGCCGATGGTGATGGCTTTGGTACTTCTTCGATCACGCAAACTCAATGCGAGAAGCCGAACGGATTTGTAAGCAATAGCACCGATTGCAATGATCTAGATAATTCCATTTCCTTCAATGTACTGTGGTATAGGGATGCCGATGGCGATGGATTCGGTACTTCTTCGACCACAAAAACTCAATGCGAGAAGCCGACCGGATTTGTAAGCAATAATACGGACTGTGATGACAGCGATGCAGATTTAACGCCATTAAATGCCTGTATAGTTACATCCATCAACGATCCTGCGATACGGGTTGGTGGATTTCCTAATCCAAGCAACGGAGTTATATACGTTAAGCATAACAACGAAATTATGGAGTTCAGGTTAATCAAAAGCAACGGCCAACATCTGAATTTACAAAGTGTTCGCGATAGTGAACTGTATGCTATCGACTTATCAAAAGAAACAGCGGGTATATACCTATTAAAAATCCTAACTGGTAATAACAGTAAATACCTCAAGATTATTAAAAAGTAAACGGTTCCCTGTCATCTTTCTCTTTTTAATATCTACCACCACCAGACGAAGAACCGATAGCGGGTAAGTCAAGAATGGTCTCGGGCATCCTACTATATTTGCCTGCTCAAAGATTTACATACTGTTGCTTTGATTAAACGATTATTAACTACTACCTGAATCCGGCAGCGCAATTTCTTTAGTAATAAAATAGGAGCGATTTAACCATCGCTCCTATTTTATTACGTATTCAATGAGAAGCAAAAAATCACCCAAAATAAATTACGTCGCGTCAACGCTACCAGTGTTGGTGAGTTGTTGTGCTTTTTTAGGTTAGCTCAGAAAGATTGCCGCAAGGTTATACCGTACGTTCTCGGATCGCCAATTACGGCGGCATAGTGACCAGCATTGCCAGCCGCCGGTAACAATTGCTCATAATAATCTTTATCGAATAGATTACGACTCCATACGAAAATAGACAAGCCTTCTGCGGCCCTGAAACCAAGCCGCGCATTAACCAGCGCATAGCCATCAATATTCAAATACTGAGATGGAGATGGACTTGAAGAGAACGACGAACGATAGTAGGTATCGAAGGCAACAAAGAAATCGCCTGACTTGCTAAGCAATTTTCCACCCACAGATAACTCGCCGCCCAGTGAACCTGCCCACTTTGAAATACCAGGTAGCTCACCACCTGAAATGTCTTTGAAGGCTACTTGCACACCTTCAACTGTTCTTCCTGTTTCTTCCAGTGGAAGTGGTGCGTTCTTAAAAGAAACATATTCACCTTCTGTGTAGGCTAATGCACCATAGAATAAAAGGTGCCTTGAAACTTTGAGGTTTGCATCAAGCTCACCGCCGAAAACGCGTACTTTCTCCGCATTGGCGAGGTAGCCGCGATTTACGCCCAGTTCGGCGGCCTGTACCTGTGTTTGGTAGTCATCTATTTCAGTATTATGGAATGTGAAGTTAAGGGTAAAGCTCTGCGTTGGTGTAGTCTTAACCCCTATTTCGTAATGTTTAACATATTCTGGTTTTATAGTCGCCAAGTCAAGGTCTGGGCCACCATCTTTCGTTGGAAGACCGCCCAGGTTAACGCCAACAGGCTTGTAGCTTGTTGAATACGTAACAAAGGCATTGACGCGCTTAGTTGGTTTCCATGATAATGTTAGTTGACCGGATAGATTTTGTTCGTCGGCATCGGCCTTAAAAGTTTGACTGCTGTACACACTGTTTTTAAGTGCAATCAGCGCGGGATCGTCTGTCTCCAATCCGCCGGACGCTTGCCTGTCGTAGTCAACTTCTTTCTTATCATAATTAAACCGCAGGCCAGGAAGTAAGTGTAAGCGGTCAGGGATGATCGCCCAATCGATGTTAGCAAATACGGCTGCACCTAAACTCTTAAGCTGTGATGTGGTTCTGATTCCGTATCCTTCAAAAAGACCAGGTGTTGCCCATGCCGAACTGGTTGAGCTTTGTGAAAAACGCCATTGCGCTGCACCGGATTCCTCAATGTGAACAGGGTCTGACCTCAGATCTTGCCCGATAGCAAAAACGCCAACCACACCACTCAAACGAGAATAGAAATCACCCGCGTAACGAATCTCCTGCGACCAATTTTTATGTTTTGAAGTGGCTTGCGACTTAGACAGCACAGGTAAACCTGTGAAGTCTCTATCGTTCGAAGGATCCCAATACCAGTAACGATAAGCCGTAGTCGAGGTTAGGGTACCCGAACCTATCTTTGTATCAATGTTGAGGGATACTCCACCAAGATCGTTGCCTGAGTTCCAGGGTGTATCATGGTCAACCTTGCGGTCGAAAGCATTTTGGCTTGGTAGCGAATAGTTGAGGTCAGCAGTGATTTGCGCGAACTGACGATAAGGAGCACGCTCTGTCACAACAACACCTGCCACTACTTGCGCATACCCATCGGGGCGTTGACGCGAAGCGTCAACTGCTAACGTGATCGAGGTATTGTCAGAAGGCTCATACAACAACTGGCCACGGACACCTAAATTATTAATGTCATTAATAAATCTACCCGTACTTACATTTTCAATTACACCATCACGCTGTGTACCTGAGAAAGAAAGCCGAGCGGCGAATTTCTTACTTAGCGGACCGGTAACTGACGTCTTCGCTTGAATGTATCCATAGTTGCCATAGCTAACCTCAAAAATAGCACCGGGCTTAAAGCTTGCCTTGCGTGTGGTAATATTAAAAGCACCGGCAGTGGTATTCTTACCAAACAGTGTTCCCTGCGGACCGCGTAATACTTCAATCTGCTCTACGTCAATAAAATCTAACGTCGTTGCTGCGGGGCGAGCGAAGTATACGCCGTCAACATAAAATCCTACACCCGGGTCAATGCCATCATTGGTAAGTCCGAATGTTGAACCCAGCCCGCGGATGTTGAGTGTCGTATTGCGTGGGTTAGAGGAATAAAGCTGCACAGAAGGAACAAGCTCCTTCACACGGTTTACGTTGAACGACCCAGACTGTTCAACAAGCGCACCGCCCAACACCGTGATCGGAATTGGCACTTCTTGTGCGGTCTCTTTACGACGTCTCGCCGTTATGACAACTTCGTCGAGTAAGGAATCATCGATAAGCGCTATTTCATAGGGGGTATCTGAAAGCTCGTAAATTTCAACTTCCTGAAGTTTATACCCCACTGAGCTAATTACCAACGTGAACGGCAATTCCCGTTGTGTGCCTACATTGAATTTACCTTCCGCATCTGATGTTGCATTTATGTTAGTGCCTTTTATAATCACCGTGGCTCCTGCTATAGGTGAACCGGAAGCATCCTTTATTATGCCGAGCACGTTGTTTTGCGAAAAGGCCAGCGGGCCTAAAAACAAAAGAGGTATGATAATAAGTAACTGCAGTAATTTTTGTTTCATGGTTAATATGTTAAAAATAGTAAGTTGTTAGGGTATACGTTTTTGGTGGAGAACGTCCCGACAATTTTTGTTTTAGTAAACTGTAGTGTGCTCTTTTCCAAAAGCCAGATACTAAAAACATTTGCCGCAACTCTCAGCATAAAGAATAGATGATTAAGCGCGAACAGCGCTCGGATCATACAAAAAGTACGTTATGAATGCTGCTCTCCTTGCTAACGGAGTCAACAGCTTTTAAAAAGCTGTATTCCGCCTATTTTCCTTGTTAATTCAACTGGCACTATATATTGTCTATAGAATCTATAGACAAATTAGTATTTAAGAATTTTCATATCCAAATTTCTTCTTAATTATTTTTTTTGAAATTTATTAGCGGCAGATACAGGGTGTTAGCCGAAGCGTGATCGGAGGTATTAATTATACCCCATTTTATTACTAAATTTACAAAATCAACATATTCTACGTTTATGCACGAGATCAAGAAAGAAGACATCAAACAAGAAATATTTGACCTTTATGACGACTATGCGCATAACCGCATTGACCGACGGGACTTTTTACAACAGCTGTCCGCATTTGCGGTGGGTGGTATTACACTTGCTTCCCTCATGAGTTTCCTTATGCCTGATTATCATGGCGCTATTCAAATTAAGTCCAATGATCCACGTCTAAAATCAGCGTACGTAAACTATCCATCTCCAAAAGGTGCCGGAACTATCAAGGCATTGATATCATCACCCGTGGATGCAAAACAGAAACTCAGTGGCGTTATTGTCGTTCATGAAAACAGAGGATTGAACCCACACATAGAAGACGTTGCACGAAGAGCAGCCCTCGCCGGTTTCATCTCAGTGGCGCCTGACATGCTCTCCCCATTAGGGGGCTATCCCGGAAGCGATGATCAGGGACGTGAGCTTCAAAGTAAACGCGATCGAAAGGAGATGCTCGAAGATTTTATTGCCGCATATGATTACCTGAAAGGACATCCAGACTGCAACGG
>WUUC01011014.1_pt1 | contig 10545 bp, 6 predicted proteins | sample 6278441 | NCBI WGS metagenome assembly WUUC01 (sample SAMN13675441, study PRJNA597444) | soil metagenome | isolation source: soil | place: USA: Washington | collected 2017-10 | reverse complement strand
TTGGAAGATCGATCCCGCATCACGGGCACATCAGGGTCGAGTGAGTCCGCCGGCGTCCCTGCCGGTCGAGCGGGGGGCTTGGCTCGTCCAAGATCACGGATGAGCCGCCGCAGCCGACGGCGTGGCCGGGTAGCTGCGCGCTACACCCAGCGGCGGCCGAGCCACAGGCGGTCCCACCAGGCGTCGAGCGGGATGGAGTCGCCCACCAGCAGCGGGTGCAGGTAGGCGAAGTTCGCCGCGATCACCAGCACGTACCCGCCGAGCACGAGCGCGCCGACCACCCGCCACCGGCCGCCCGGCGGCCCCATCACGCGGCCCAGGACGTAGAGCAGGGCGAGGATCAGGAACGGCTCGGCGGGCAGCGCGTAGAACACGTACATCGTGCGGCCACCGTCGAAGTGGTACCAGAACCACGGCAGCAGGCCGGCCCCGACCATCAGGCCGAGCGCGGCGGCGCGCCGGTCGCGCGCCGCGATGCCGAACCAGGCCAGGCCCGCGAGCGCCGGCAGGAACGACCACCACAACAAGGGGGTACCGAGCAGCAGCACCTGGGCGACGCACTGGTCGGCGCCGCACGGCTGGCTGGTGTCCGAGTAGAACAGCACCGGCCGCCCCATCAGCAGCCACTGCCAGGGCCACGACTGGTAGTCGTGCTTCGAGCTCAGCCCGCGGTGGAACCCGTACGCCGCCTGGTGGTACTCCCACAGGTTGTACAGGGCGCCCAGGACCGGCGGTTCGCTCTCGCCGCGGCTGGCCAGGCTGTGCCGGCCCCAGCCGGTGTCGGTCAGGAACCAGCCGGTCCAACTCGCGAGGTACACCGCGACCACGATCACCGCCGCGACGACGCTCCAGCCGAGCACGCCGCGCAGGCTGTGCGCCCACGGCCGCCGGTCGCCGACCGCCCGGCGCAGGCCGATCTCCCACATCAGCACGATCGCGAGCAGGGCGGGCAGGAAGAACAGCGCGCTGAGCTTGACCCCCGTCGCGCAGCCCATGCACAGGGCCGCGGCGAGCCGCCAGTACGGCGCGCCACCCGGGATCGGTTCGCCGGCCGTCAACGCCGCCAGGGCACGGGCCCGCCGCTGGTCCCGGTCGAGCAGCACGCAGCCGAACGCCGCGAGCACGAACAGCATCAGGAAGATGTCGAGCATGGCCGACCGGGACAGCACGAAGTGCAGCCCGTCGAGGGTCAGCAGCAACCCGGCGGCGCAGCCGAGCACGGTCGACCGGAACAGCCGCCGCCCGATCCGCACGATCAGCAGCACCGACACGATGCCGGCCACCACGGCCGAGATCCGCCAACCGAACGAGTTGTTCCCGAAGGCCAGCTCCCCCAGCGCGATGCACCACTTGCCCAGGGGCGGGTGCACGACGAAGCGGCCCTGGGCGTTCTCCGCGTCCCACTCCACCCAGTGCTTGATCAGTCCGTCGGCCTCGGTCGCGTAGTACGTCTCGTCGAAGATCTTCGCGTCGGGGTGCCGCAGGTTGGCCAGCCGCAACACGGTCGCGACCAGCACCACCAGCCAGGTCGCGAGCCACGACGCCGGATCCGATCCGATGGTCACGAGCTTGTGGGCGATCTCCGGGCGCAGGGGATGTCCGGCCGGCCGGCTGGCGAGAACGACCGGCTCGCTCACGGCCGGCGGCTTCACCCGCTCGACCACACCGGCGGCAGACTCGGACCCCATCCAGCGATCGTAGGCGGTAATTGCGTTGAGTGATCCCCTCGCCCGGAGCACGCTGAGGAGCCGCCACCACCTTCCCCGAGGGACTTCCGATGCGCCTGCTCCACGACCTGTGGGCAACGTCACCGCGCCGCACCGCGGTCGTCGCCCTGCTGATCGTGCTGGGCGCCGCCGGGCAGGCGTCCTCCGCCGCGCTGGCCGGACCGGTGCTCGTGCACCGCTCGACCTGGCTGTTCGCCGTGCTGGCCGGGGCGCTGGTGGTGACCGTGGTGAGTGACCTCGCGGTGGGCCTGATCACGGCCGGGCTGACCGCCGACTGGGCCGCCGACGTGCGCCGCCGGCTGTGCCGGGTGGCCTTCGGGCAGGATCTCCCGAGGCTGGAGACCACCCCGGTCGGCGAGCTGCTCGACCGCATCGACGGCGACGTCTACCAGGTCGCCTCCGAGCTGCGCGGCAGCGGCGTGCGGATCGGCCAGTCGCTGGCCATGGGCGTCGTGTCGATAGCCATCGCGTTCGCGATCTGGTGGCCGGCCGGCGCCGGGATGGTCGTGGTGACCGCGGTCCTGGCGATAGCGCTGCGCGGCCCGACCCGCAGCATCGCGCCCGCCCGCATGCACGAGGAGGAGGCCTGGTCCGACCTCGCCGCCGTCATGGAGGAGGCGATCCACGGGCAGGACGACGTGCGCACCAGCCTGGCCCGTCCGTACGTGCTGCGCCTGTTCGCCCAGCGGACCAGCCGAGTGCTGGCCCGTGGGCGGCTGGTCTGGACGCTGTCGGCGAAGGTGACCTCGGCCGCGTCGGGCGTGATGCGCGCCGGCATCGCCGCCGTCGTGGTCGGCGGTGCCTGGGCGCTCGCGACCGACCGCATCGACGCGGCGCGGCTCACCGCCGTGTGGCTGCTCGCCCTCAGCTTCGGTGGCACCGTCGAACACGTCAGCCGGATGGTGCCGGAACTGCAGTACGCGCTCGGCGCCTGGGCCCGCGTGCAACTGCTGCGCGCGGCCCGGCAGGAGCCGTCCGGCGGGTCCGCCCCCACCGACGGCGACATCACCGTGCGCGGCCTGACCTTCCGGTACGCCCTCGGCGACCCCGACGGGCGGCCGGCGGCGCTGCGGGACGTCAACCTGACGTTTCACCGGGGCCGGTCATACGCGCTCATCGGGCGTACCGGCTCGGGGAAGTCGACCCTGGCCAAGGTGCTCACGCGGGCCGTCGACGTGCCGCGCGGCACGGTGCTCCTCGGCGGGACCGACGTGCTCGACCTCGACGTCGAAGGCCTGCGCCGGTGGGTCGCCGTGGTGCCACAGCGCACGGAGATCGTCACCGGCACCCTCGCCGAGAACATCGCCCTGTTCGATCCGGACCTGATCGGGCCGGCCGCCCGGGCGCTGGAGGAGTTGGGCCTGACCTCGTGGGTGGCCGACCTGCCCGACGGGATGGACACCAAGCTCGGGGAGGGCGGGCACGTGCTGTCGGCCGGCCAGGAGCAGCTGGTCGCGTTCGCCCGGATCCTGGTGCGCGACCCCCACGTGGTCATCCTCGACGAGGCCACCGCGCGGCTGGACCCGGTCACGGAGGGCCGCGTGCAACGGGCCACCGAACGCCTCCTGCGCGACCGCATCGGCATCGTGATCGCCCACCGGCTGTCGTCGGTGCGCCGCTGCGACGAGGTCGTGGTGCTCGCCGACGGCGAGGTGGTGGAGGCCGGGCCGCTGCGCGAGTCGCAGCGCTTCGCCCGCCTGCTCGCGACCAGCTACGCCGGCGGCCCGGCGGACGCGGCGACCAGGGGCAACGGCGCCGCCGCCAGGGACGCGACGACGATCGTCGCGAAGACCGCCGCGAAACCCGCCGCGAAGACCGCCCCGCCGCCGCCCCTGCCGGAGCCGGTGCGGGTCCGGACGATGCGCGAGATCCTTCGCCTCACGACCAACGACCCCCGCTTCGGCATCACCGCGTTGTGGCTGTTCCTGGCGATGATGCTGCTCGGCCTCGACGGGGCGTTGCTGCCGTGGCTGTGGGCCGACCTGGTCGACGGCACCGGTGGGCTGTTCTGGCCGGCGTTCGCGATCACCGCCGGACTGTTGATCAACCTGCCGCTGCCCTACTTCACCAGCAAGTGGTTCCCGGAGTGGTGGGTCCGTCAGATGCTGCGGATCAGCCTGCGGCTGGTGCACGGCCAGACCGGGCCCCGCCGGGTCAGCGCCCACACGCCCGCCGAGGTGGTCGCGCAGGGCGGCGACACCGAGCGGGTGGTGCTGCTCGCCGACCACATAATCGACCAGTGCGCGGTCCTGTTCGTCGTGGTCTCGATGACGGCGGTGTCGGGCACGATCGTGCCGGCGTTGTTCTTCGCCGGCACGGTGCTGCTGTCCGGACTGGCGGCGGCGCTGTTCGGGCCGCGGCTGGAACGGTCGGCGCGGCGGACGGTGACGGCCCGCGCCGCGTTCGCGACCGCGCTGGTGTCAGCGCTGTCGGCCGCCCGCACGGTGAAGCTGGCCGGTGCGACCCGGTCGGTCCTGGCCCACCTGGCCCGCCTCGACACCGTGCGCAGCGACCGGCAGCGCCGGGAGATTTCGGTACAGGTATGGGCCCGCTCGACGCCGTCGCTCGTCGCCGGTGTGCTGCCGGCCGCGGTGTGGGCGCTGTACCTGTCCGGTGGCCTGTCGGCCGGTGCGACCTTGGTGGCCGTGTCGACGCTGGGCTCCGCCCGGTGGTTGGCGTGGACCACGGCGTCACTGATCTCCCAGCTTCCGTCCGCCCGGGTGTGGACCCGCCGGACCGTGGCGATGGCGGGCGTGGGCGCGTACTCGGCGGCGGTACCCGGGGTTGATCTTTCGGCGGGCACGGCGCCGGCACCGGCGACGGCCCCGCGCAACCCGCTACGCCGGCTGGAGCTGGCCGGGTTCAGCGCCGTTCACGAAGACGGCACGGTCGGCGTCCACGACGTCGACCTGACGATCCAGCGTGGACAGCTGGTGCTGGTGCTCGGGCCGGTCGGCGCGGGCAAGTCCTCGCTGCTGCGCGCGCTGGCCGGGATCGTGCACCACACCGGCGCGCTGCGCTGGAACGGGCAACCGGTCACCGAGCCGGAGATGTTCCTGCGCCCCAACCAGGTCGGATACGTCGCGCAGATGCCGCGGGTGCTGTCGGGCACGGTCGCCGACAACATCCAGCTCGGGCACGAGGTCGACGCGGCCAGCGCGGTGTCGACCGCGCAGCTCGACCACGACCTGAGTGCCAGCGGCGGCGGGCTCGGGCTGTTGATCGGCCACAAGGGGACCCGGCTGTCCGGCGGGCAGTTGCAGCGGCTGGCGCTGGCGCGCGCGCTGGCCCCCCGCACCGAGTTGCTGATCGCCGACGACGTGTCCTCGGCGCTCGACGTCACCACCGAACTCGACCTGTGGCGGGCGCTGCGCGGGCACGGGGTGACCGTGGTCGGATCGACGTCGAAGCGGGCGGCGCTGGCCCAGGCCGATCATGTGGTGGTGCTGGAGGCGGGCGTCGCGGTCGCGCAGGGCACGTGGCGCGATCTCGCGGACCGGTGGGGTCACCTCGCGGGGTAACCCCATCGCACCGGCGCCGGCAAGGCGCCCAACCAGCACAATTCCGAACTCAGGTAACTCTATGGTGGATTGTCCCGCGACCCCACGGGGCCGGTACGGTATCGCTGGCGAAGTTCGAAATCGTCGGTCAGCGTGTCCGAGTGGCGGCCCGGGAGGTGGTTGGCATGCCGGTAACCGGCCAGCGGGTGGTCCGTCGGGCGCTGGGACGGCGGCTGACCCGATTACGAATGGCGAGCGGAAAGAGCCGGCGCGAGGTCGCCGAAGCCAGGCTCGGGATCTCCGAGCCCACGCTGCACCGCATCGAGACCGGCAAGGTGCCGGTGACGGTGGCGAACGTGCGCGCCCTGTGCTGGCTCTACGGGATCGACCAGAGCATCACCGACGCGCTGGCCGAACTCGCCCTGGGCACCTCGCAGGAGGAGTGGTGGGACGCCAACCCGGTGATCCCCGACTGGTTCAAGCTGTACGTCGGGCTGGAGGCGAGCGCCAGCCGGATCCACAGCTACGACGGCGAGATCGTCCCCGGGGAGTTGCAGACCGCCGAATACGCGCTGGCGGTGTTCGGCGCCGGACAACTGGCCGACACGGAGACCGTCGAGCGGCACGTCAAGCTGCGCATGCAGCGCCAGCGCACGCTGTTCAGCCGCAACCCGGCCCCGCATCTGGTGACCGTGCTCGGCGAAGGGGCGCTGACCCGGCCGGTGGGCGGCGAGCGGGTCCTGAAGACGCAGCTCGATCACCTGCGCCGCCTCACCAAGCAGGACAATGTGGATATTCGGGTGCTGCCCTGGTCAGTGGGCGCGCACGCGGCGATGGCCGGTGCGTTCCGGATCCTCGACTTCGACGATCCGGAAGACCCGGACGTGGTGTACCTGGAGTCCCAGATCGGTGCGCTCTACATGGAGGAGCCCCACGAGGTGGCCGAGTACCGGCGGATCTTCCAACTGATCAGTAAGGACGCGGTACCCGTGGAGGAGTACCGATGACGAAGGGTGTCGACGGCGTGGATAACGGGGCGTATGCCGCGGAACGGAAACCGGCAACAGCCGCCCGGATGTACGACTACTTCCTGGGCGGGATCCACAACTTCCCGGCCGACCGGGACGCGGCCCGGCGGGTGATCGAACAGTTCCCGTTCGTGCCCGCGGCCGCCCGCGCCAACCGCGCGTTCACCGGCCGTGCCGTGCGGTACCTCATCGACCAGGGCATCCGCCAGTTCCTCGACCTCGGCTCCGGCATCCCGACCGCGGGCAGCGTGCACGAGATCGCGCAGGAGGCGGCGCCCGACGCGCGGGTCGTCTATGTCGACGTCGACCCGGTCGCGGTGGCCGAGGGCCTGGAGATCCTGCAGAACAACGACCTCGCCACCACCATCCGCGCCGACGTGCGCACCCCGGAGGCGATCTTCGCCCATCCGCAGGTGCGCAAGCTGCTGGATCCCGCGCAGCCGACCGGCGTCCTCCTCGCGGCGGTGCTCCAGTTCGTCCCCGACGACGCCGAGGCGTTCGACCTGGTCACCCGGGTGGTCGGCGGCGTCGCGCCCGGGAGCTTCCTGATCCTGGCCCATGCCTCGCACGAGACGTTCGTCGACGCCACGCTGCAGAAGAAGCTCGTCGGCGACGTCTACACCAGCCAGACCACCGCCTTGGCGAAGCTGCGCACCCACGCCGACGTGCGCCGGTTCTTCGACGACAACGGCGTCGAACTGGTCGAACCCGGCGTGGTGTGGACGCCGCAGTGGCGGCCGGAGCCCGACAAGCCGGAGGAGCTCGCAGACGAGCCGAAGCTCAGCGCGAGCTGGGTCGCGGTCGGCAGGATCGGCCAGCTCCCCAGGACATAGTCAGCGAACCGCCAGCACAGCCAGCTCCCCCCGGCTCAGCCGGCGAGTGCCGGCTCCCCCGGCTCAGCCAGCTCAGCCGGCGAGCAGCTCGTCGAACTCGCCACGCTTGGCACCGAAGAGGAACGAATCCCACTCCTCGGTCGTGAACCACACGCTGCCATCATCCGGCGTCTTGCTGTTACGGACCTCGATCAGTCCGTCCTGGCGGCGTGCCTCGACGCAGCTACCGCCGTTCCCCGATGACCGGCTGGACATGATCCAGCCGGTGTCGTTGGTGCTGTTCATCGAAACTCCTTCAGCGAATGGGGGATCATGCAAGTTGCGGTGTGTAGCCGGTTGAGCTGCCTTTCAGTCATCCGCTGATCGAAAGATGCCAGGTGACCGGCACCCTAACCTCTTCCCGGCGCCACGCGTCTCTTTCACGAAGAAAGTAAGACACACGAAGCGTAGCTGAATCTTGCCCTGATGCACGATGTCGCCTCGACAACCAATCGTCGTGAAATCTTGCACGGCGCAATCGATCACTGCCATGCTTACCGGAAGCCCCTCATCGGGCCCGGCTTTCCGAAGGCGACGGACACTCCTCGTATCGGATCCGCTGCACCTCGCAAGGAGCGGCCATGGAGATGTACAGCGCGACCGCGACGCACTTAGCCGGCGCGGCCGACGAGCGGCTGCACCGGGCTGAGGAGAAGGTGACCCGGCTGGAGACCCAGGTCGCGGCGCTGGAGGCGCAGATCGCTCGGATGGAGAACGAACGCGCCGCGCTGTGGTGGGCCGTGGGGCACGACGACCTGACCGGGCTGGCCAACCGACGACTGTTCTACTCCGTCGCCCCGAGCATCCTCAGCCGGTGCGACCGGGCCGCCGCGGTGATCGTTCTCGACCTCAACGACTTCAAGCCGATCAACGACACCTTCGGGCACGAGGTCGGCGACGACGTCCTGCGCCACATCGCCCGCCGACTGGCCCGGCACGCCGGTAGCGACCTCGTCGCCAGGCTCGGCGGAGACGAGTTCGCCGCCGTCCTGACCCAGCCGCTGGAGGAGGCCTCCGCGAACTGGTGGCGGGCGACCGCCGCCGCGCTGGCCGCCGTCCTCGCCGAGCCGATCCCGATCACCGGCCGGGTCGTCACCGTGACCGCGTCCATCGGCGTCGCCCCGGCCGGCCGCCGGACCCCGATCGAGGAACTGGTGCGGCGCGCCGATGTCGCCATGTACCAGGCGAAGGCCACCCTGCCCGACGCGTCGGCGATCGCCGACGCCGGCCGCGGCGACGCGTTCTTCGGCTACCAGCAGCCGGTCACGCGCCCGCGGCACGCGTGCCGCGACACCCTTCCGACCCATCCGGCGGCTGCGCACCTGTAGCCACTTTCGGTATCCTCGATGTCTAGGCCGAGAGGCGCTGCGACGGACCCCGGTCCGCCACGCTCGGCCTGATCTGTTGACTTAAGGGCGCCTCCGATCACACATCGGAGGTAGCCGTGAACATCATCCGCGGCGGCGCGCGCCGCACCGACCTGCGCGACCTGCTCAACCAGCGCATCCTCGTGCTCGACGGGGCCTGGGGCACGATGCTGCAGGGCGCCGGCCTCACCCCCGCCGACTACCGCGACGACCGCCTGCGCGACCACCCGCGCGACGTGACCGGCGATCCCGACCTGCTCAACCTGACCCGGCCCGACGTCGTCCTCGACGGGCACCGGCGGTATCTCGCGGCGGGCGCCGACATCACCACGACCAACACGTTCACCGCGACCAGCATCGGCCAGGCCGACTACGGTCTCGCGGGCCTCGTGCGCGAGATGAACCTGCGCGGGGCCGAACTGGCGCGGCAGGCGGCCGACGAGGCGGGTGGGCGCCTCGTTGCCGGCTCGGTCGGACCGCTCAACGTCACCCTGTCCCTGTCGCCCCGGGTGTCGGATCCCGCGTACCGGGTGGTCTCCTTCGACGACGTGCGGGCCTCCTACGCCGAGCAGGTCCGGGCCCTCGCCGAGGGCGGGGTCGACCTGCTCCTGATCGAGACGATCTTCGACACGCTCAACGCGAAGGCCGCGATCGCCGCTGCCCGTGAGGCGGCCCCGCACCTGCCCTTGTGGATCTCGGTGACGATCGTCGACCTGAGCGGACGCACCCTGTCCGGCCAGACCGTCGAGGCGTTCTGGCGCTCCGTCGAGCACGCCGACCCGCTCGTCGTCGGCGTGAACTGTGCACTGGGCGCCACCGAGATCCGCCCGCACATCGCGGAACTGTCGCGGCTGGCCGACGTCTTCACCGCCTGCCATCCCAACGCCGGACTCCCCAACGCGTTCGGCGGCTACGACCAGTCGCCGGGCGAAACGGCGCGACTGGTCGGCGAGTTCGCCTCGGCCGGACTGGTCAACATCGTCGGCGGCTGCTGCGGCACGACCCCGCAACACATCGCCCGGCTCGCGGCCGCCGTGCGGGGCAGGCCGCCCCGCCGCCCACCGAACCCACCCGTCCGCACCCGCTGGAGCGGGCTGGAACCGTTCGAGATCGGTCCCGACACCGGGTTCGTCATGATCGGTGAGCGGACCAACGTCACGGGTTCGGCGCGCTTCCGGCGGCTGATCGAGGGGGGCGACCACCAGGCCGCCCTCGATGTCGCCCTGGAACAGGTACGCGGCGGGGCCAACCTGCTCGACGTCAACATGGACGCCGACCTGCTCGACAGCGAGCGGGCCATGACCACGTTCCTCAACCTCGTCGCCACCGAACCGGAGATCGCCCGCATCCCGATCATGATCGACAGTTCCCGGTGGAGCGTGCTGGAGGCTGGGCTGAAGTGCGTGCAGGGCAAGGGCGTCGCCAACTCGATCAGCCTCAAGGAGGGTGTGGAGCCCTTCCTCGACCAGGCTCGGCGCATCCGCGACTACGGCGCCGGCATGGTCGTGATGGCCTTCGACGAACGCGGCCAGGCCGACACCACCGAGCGCAAGGTGGCCATCTGCGCCCGCGCGTACGACCTGCTCACCCGCGAGGCCGGGGTGCCGGCCGAGGACATCGTGTTCGACCCCAACGTGCTGGCGGTCGCGACGGGCATCGCGGAGCACAACGGGTACGCCAAGGCGTTCCTCGACGCGTTGCCGCTCATCCGGCGGCGCTGCCCGGGCGCCCGGATCAGCGGCGGCATCTCCAACCTGTCGTTCTCCTTCCGGGGCAACGACGTGGTCCGCGAGGCGATGCACTCCGTGTTCCTCCTCCACGCCGTACGGGCCGGGCTCGACCTCGGCATCGTCAACGCCGGACAGTTGGCCGTCTACGAGAACATCCCCGCCGACCTCCTCGAACTCGTCGAGGACGTGATCTTCGATCGGCGCCCCGACGCCACCGACCGGCTCGTCACGTTCGCCTCGACCGTCAGTGGGAGCGCCACCCGCCGCACCGTCGACCTGTCCTGGCGCGAGGCCGCGGTGGAGCAGCGTCTCGCGCACGCC
>WUUC01093712.1_pt1 | contig 10546 bp, 6 predicted proteins | sample 6278441 | NCBI WGS metagenome assembly WUUC01 (sample SAMN13675441, study PRJNA597444) | soil metagenome | isolation source: soil | place: USA: Washington | collected 2017-10 | reverse complement strand
GTTACAGGTGGAGTCACTGGTGGTGTTACAGGTGGAGTCACTGGTGGTGTTACAGGTGGAGTCACTGGTGGTGTTACAGGTGGAGTCACTGGTGGTGTTACAGGTGGAGTGGGCTCTCCTGTTGGTGTTGGTATTGTACCGTCTCCGTCCCCAGTGCCTGCTGTTGGTAATTGGACATTGGCACTTTGACTTTGGTCGTTGAAGCCCGTTGCCTCATTGTCCTTGCCAGCTAACTGCTGCCCCTGGTTTGCCTGCTCACAGTCCTCGCCTCTCACACACAGGTTATCCGCACTTGCCTGTTGATTTGCGCTCTGTGCGTTTGTTTCTTTTTGAATGCTTTGCTTATCCGCTCTGGTGTCTTTTTGTGCCTGCACATTTGTCTGCATTGTGGACACACTTGTTCCCATGACTAGTAATGACATTATGGCTGCTATTAATAAAATGTTTCTTGTATTGCTCATACTTGGATTTTAGATACATTTGATAGTATATGAAGTTTTATACCTAAAGAATATTCTCTTTGAATACATCAGAAAAAAATACAGTATATCTCTAATAGTGTAATGATATCTAAGGATAACAAGTAAAATTTTATCTAAAACCTTCGCGATAAAATGTTTAGTCATATTGATTACACTGAATCTATGGTTGAACATGAAAACAACTCTCCTAATTATACCGGTATTTGGAGTGGTTTTTTTCTTACATCTTTAATTGGTGCTATGGTTATTAATTTGATCTACAACTATCGGTGCACCTTGATAGATATCAAATGGTTGCAGTAAAGAATCGATTAGTTGCTTGAATGATGGAGGAACATGCAGGTATTTGGTAAAAACCCGTAATAGTTGTTACTTATTACAGGGTTTAGCGAATATTAAAACAAAATCACAAAGTATTGGTTAAATCCTCACAGTATTTATAAACAAATATGTGATAAAATCAACAATGAATAAAGCAATTGCAGTACGATTTGTTGGTTAATCGGCTTTCACAATGATTGCATGTGCAATTATTAGCATGCCTGTGTCTGGATTATATGACGACTGATGTAGTAGGGACCATGATTACCATACAAAGCACAAACAGTATTGTGAGGATACTACGAGTGTGCAAGTCCACCCTATGCAGGCAAGGACTCTACCTGTAAATAATGCTATAACTATTGCGGGAACAACTGGTATTATGACAGACACGATTATTGTCCCAATTTTTATGAAAAAACCGATGGTAATGGTGACGGCGGTAGCAGTGGCGGAGTTTATGGAGGAGGATACCAATAATTACTTTTTTTATGAGCATATCCTTTAACAGTGTTAAAAATAAGTTGTATTTTTCCAGTTTCAACACCACCCAAATGAATTTGACTTTACCAAACCAAACCCGTGATATTACATTATAAAATCTCCTAACCTGCAAATTTCAAGTTCGGTATATTCCTCGTTTTTTTATGCAATGGGAAAGAGTCAATCGAGATTCTAACAGTTCCAAAAAATACTTTCCATTCAATAAAGTCAAATCAACAGGGCAATGCATTTCCTTCTAATGTGATACTAATTCTATGTTGATGTCACCAATAGCAAAACTGAAACCTCGTATGTCTTTTTGTATCGCCCTTTTTGCCCTATTCCTGGCTGTTGGCGTCAAGGGCCTCATTTGACGAAAGATTCAATGTCGACCCAAAAGTATTTCCGTTATCCTTGCTTGTCCTCATGACCGGTTCGTTTGATGTTTGGTTCTTTTCCCACCAGGTGACAAATACGTTATCTCCTGACGCCGCTATTTCGGGATTGATTGAGTCAAACATGGTGGAATTACTCAAATTTACCTTATTTCCGAACAAATTGCCATTGTCATTACTAACCCTCAGCATTACCTCCCAATTTCCAGTTTTGTTGCTCAGCCATACAGCGTACACATTGTCATCCGATATGGCCATGGGCGCAAGTAAAAGGGGCGTTATCTCAAGATCCCCAAACTCCGTCTCTCCAGATACTGATTGAGATGAGGCTAGAGATGATGCTAACACCACTGATAGCAATACTGCTGCTGCTACTAATGGGATTGCCACCTGCGGTCCGCCCCAGATGGAAATAAATTTGCTCATCTGAAAAAGCGAGGCATAGAGTAATAAAGATATTTTGTTGATAGCACTCAAAATGTGCTATTTTTCAATAGGCGCGCCGCTTTTCTTGCGGTTCTTCAGGTAATCAAAAATGTAGGTAGACAACCCACCCACAAAGCCTGCTCCCATTAGAGATATCAGAGCCCCATAGGCACTCCAAAAGTCCTTGATTTGCTCTGCCATTGTGGGGGGCTTCATCACCGATAATGATAGGTTTGCCTGCTGGGTGATGAATCCTTGGGTTGGAACCGACAAATTGAAGTTGGGGAGTTCAATGAACTTGGAGGGAAAAAGTGACCCTGTCGATACATTCACCATTATGGGAATTGAATATTGACCAACCTGCGCATCGTTTGGGACTTCTACCGTAAACTGTGTGGGTGCTACTCCGAACGAGGTGGAAGGGGAACCGTTTGATCTTTTAGGGTTGACAATTACCTTTATGTCCGTGTAATTTTGTGAGGGATTAAAGTTTACACCCTGTGGTTGAATTCCGGAGCTTGACTTCAATTGAACGCCAATGTCCACCCGTTCTCCCTGCCTTATCACCAGGGGGCTTGGCAATGTTGAAAATGTATATGTTGCCGGCGGAATGTCTATCCAGCTTGTGAGGTCCACAACACTTTTGGCATTATCATTATCGTATATCAGTACGCTGTAGAACAGTACTCTGTACTTTGATGGGGACGTCATGGACTCTAAATCTAACGGCAGGATAACATACTTTTGATTTACCATGCTGTGGTTCCTCTGCAATTCCAAAATCCTATTGTGATCCGGTGAGGAGTACTCGACAATATAGCTAACCCAGTTTTGGGTTTTGTTGCTCCATTGAATTTCCTTTTGGTAGTCAACCCCGAATTTTCCTGTTGTTGGGTTGTTGTCTACGTCAATCAATGCTCCATACACCATATTGCTTGCCCCCTCCGCCTCCGGATTTTTTGATATGACGTCACCCAGCCACAGGGTTGCGGTAAGGTTTTTTCCATCACTAAAATAGGTGACTTTTTGGATATCAGAGGAGTTGTCCAACTTGTCCTTGTAGTCGGCTTTGGTTTGTGTTTTTGCGGCTCCATTTACCTGGAGTCCGTCTCTGGTACCAACATTGAGTTCCTGCCGCGGAAAAGAGTCCAGTTGGGCGCTTACATCCCAATAAAAAGGAACGTTCATTTTGATCACGATTGCTAAAACAAATAGAGAAAACAAGCTAGCGCATGATGTTGAGGACTTTGGCAAAGACTGTCTTAATCATATGAAAACATATGCTAGATAACTCTTCTTTTTTTTGATGATTCTTTCTCTGCTGCGAATGGCCCTATCCCTGACTGGCTATTGGAGCAAATGATTTTTTATCCCTCTTTGTGCACTGTACCTATAAAAATTCAAAAACATTGGTGATTTCAAGGTTTCAACACTTTTCTATACCTTTGGAAACGGAGCCGCGTTAATTATGGGGTGCGGACCCAACCATACCCGAAGTATACGGATCAACTGGCCCACCGCACCCGTCATGATGGCTGTTGCAGTAAAACTTGGGCTATAGGCCACAAAAACAGGTAAAAAATTGTTTTACATTCCCACGCATGCCTCTGGTGCCTATGCCTGTGCCATTAGTCGCTAATATGGGGGGGAAGGCGTATCACAATCAGCATAAAAAATTGTCGGGTATTCTGCTTGCCTCTTCCCTTATTTTGGGTTTTTCAAAACCTTGTTGATTCGTTTTATTAATTCTTCATTCTCTATGGGTTTTTGGATGAACAAATCCTTGTCTAGTTTATTGAATTCTTCTTTCCTGTACTCTTCATAATAGGACTCGCTTGCTGTCAGGAAGCATATCTTTATCTGGTCATCCATTTTTTTTAATTCGTTGTAAAGGGAAAAACCGTCAATTTTTGGCATTTTGATGTCGAGCAAAGCCAAGTCATAGTGGTTGGGCTTGAAGGATGATAATGCCACTAGGGGATCATTGTAGGCATCGACCTCAAAACCCTCATATTCCAAAAGCATGTTGCAGGCCACAGTGAGGTCAGGCTCGTCATCCACAACCAATATTCTTCTTCTTCTTCTTCTTTTACTTTCCGTTTAGGTTCACCTCAGAATAGATGTTGCTTTTGTTGCTGCTGCTGCTTTCTTCTTGGCTCAGTGGTAGACTTAGCGTGAATGTCGCACCCTTTTCATCTTTGTTGTTCTCTGCCCACAGCCTTCCGCCATGTGCTTCAATGATGCTTTTGGAGATGTATAGGCCAAGGCCTGATCCAGTAATGGATTTGGTGGTGAATTTGGTAAACAATATTGGGAATATGTCATCGGGTATGCTGATTCCAGTATCCTTTATGCTTATAATAACTTGATCCCGGCTATGGTCAGCAGCACCATTCATCTCTTTCGTGCTGTCATCATCACCTCTCTTTATTTTTATCATTAGGTGAATTGAACCCTCTTCCTCGATAAACTTGGTGGAGTTATCCAACAGGTTAGAGATGACCTGAACTATTCTTTCCCTGTCTGCAAAAATGAGTATGTCCTTTTCCTTGGGAACATCCAAATGGATTTCTATTTTTTTGGTTATCGCCGTTTTTTTTATCTGTTCCCTGTGTTCATCCACTATTGAAAAAACCAAATTGGCTACATTAAGGGTTTCCTTTCTCAACACCAGTCGTTGATTTTCAATTTTGGTAACATCCAAAATATCGCTTATTAGCCTTTTTAGCCTTCGGGCGTTTCTTTGGATTGTTTCAATCACCACCTTTTTGTCCGGATAGATTATCAGCAAATCCGCAAACGCCAAAATGGCCTGTGTCGGTGTTCGTAGTTCGTGAGCCGCAATGTTTATAAAGTCGTTTTTCAGCTTGTCCAAGAGGCGCAGTTTTTCATTTGATTCCGTCAGATGCCTTTCTTTCTCCCTCAAATCTTCAATCGCCTTTTCAAGATCCTTTGTTTTTTGTTGTATCAGTTCCTGCAGATTTGTATTCGCATAGTTTATGTTTTGCCTCATCTTATCAAACTGAAAAGCTAAATCCCTTATCTCATCATTTTTGCCCTTGCCTTTGTCCTCATATGGGTTCAGGTTATTGATTTCCTTTAGGCTGATGTCAAGATTGCCGTTTGCTATCTCCTTGGCCGCGTTTCTTAAATTTATTATTGGCCTGGAGATTGATTTTCCTATAATTAAAGAGGCAGCAATGATCAGGATACTGATAATTGTCCCTGTTACTATAATCAAATACCTCAGGTTATCCAGTGTGGCAAAGGCCTCTTTCTTGTCTATTTTTATCACCAATCCCCAATCCGGGAATTCCAAATACCTAGTGGCGGCTAAAACTGGCTCTCCCCTATAGTCTAAACTGTCTGTTATGATATTTTCCTGCTTCAGGACTGTAGATTGGATTATTGGTGTGTGTACGTCATTCTTGCTTACTTTGTAGTTTAGAGGGGCATCAGAGACAAATCGCAGAGGGCTTATTAGTAGTGCATCACCGTCTTTATCTTGTTTTGCCACATAAAACTCTCCAGTTTGTCCCAAGCCTTCATAGTTTTGGGAGGTGGTAAAAAAGGAATTGGCTGCATCCGATTCTATGGCTGCTACCCCTATTGTCTTACCGTTAAGAGTCAACGGCCCTGCGAGATATTCTCTTATGGTATTTGGATTTTCCTTATCCTTAAAGAAAATAGTAACCTCATTATGTGTTAATCCCTTTAGGAAAAACTCTTCCTTTGATTTGTTACTACTCAATTCTGCTTTATCTGTAGATGCGACTACTTTTCCTTTTGTGTCTAAAATGGAGATGTCTTTGAAACTTTTTATTTCTGATTTTGCAGCCTCCAATAAATTATTCATGAATTGCTGAGATTGAGTTGAATTTTTTTTATTGTATTGGTCCAATTCTATTTTTAGCTGAACCCTGTTTGTAAACATGACTAGCATTTCAACGTTTTGATCCAACATGTTTTGGACTCTGTTTTTTTGGATTGAGGCAATGGTGTTAAGATTATTTAGGGTTTCATTTTTGATGTGTTGTTCGGTTTGCAGATATATCACTGACGCAAAGATACCTAATGGAAGAATCGAAATAGTTAAAAATACAACAATAAGTTTTGTTGTAATCAACATAATCTGCATATAAATTAGGGGTAATTAACTTTTGACATGCTTGTTGTGAAACAGCATGTGAATTTTTTGTCAATAGGCAAGTTCTGAGCTGGTGTATGGTTTTTTGGTCGACTGCATTTGTTGCCGTTGAAACAACATGAAAAGAACAGGATAAATCAGGTGTGTATGGTGGCCATGCCCTGAAAATGAAAAGGGATAGCATAAGAAAACTGATATTGACTGCGTTCCTTTTTTTTTAAAAGAAATGGCACAATCTCCTCTTTATCACATTGAAAGAAAAAAGGGATTCCCAAGGAGGGTATATCGCATGGCAAGCAAATGGCTTTGTTTTGTTTTTATTAGGCGCAATGCTGCTGGCTGCCGAATCTCTGTTTGGGAATCCAGTATAATAAATTTTAATAGAGCCCTCCATGCTATTGATGTATGAAACCTTTGGACAATAATGCATGTGAGCATATCCAAAAAGCCAACCAAGAGATTGTTGCGAAAACACCCAATGGTTGTGAGGAATGCCTCCAGGTTGGCTCCAAATGGGTGCATTTGCGTCTCTGTTTGGAATGCGGCCATGTTGGATGTTGCGATTCATCTCCAAATAAACACTCCAACAAGCATTTCCATCAGACTAAACACCCTGTCATAAAGTCGTACCAGCCGGGCGAAAATTGGGAATGGTGTTTTGTTGATGAGGTATTGGCAGAGTAGTAGTATACGAGGAGGGAACGTTTAAAGCCGGTAGCATGGCAAGAGTATTAAAAATAAAGGTTTGCTTGTGTTATGTAATTGTCAAGTTTCAAATACATCAAGAGCATCGGAAAATAGCTGAAAGCATAAATGGCAAACAGTTGCCGCCACAAATGAAATAGATCATTGCGTAGGTTGAACTGAGCGCAAACATCAATCAGGATTGGAGTCAGATTCAACGTCTCCCAATAGATGGGTGTGGTAGGGTTTTGTGGGGTTTGGTGGGGTCAATCGCTGGTTTATGGTGTTGTTTTTTTTTGGGGGTGGTTATCGTTTCTTTCCGGTGTTCTTTTGGTGGGCATGATGAAGGTGGATGGATGTGATTGGCGAAACATGAGCGGGCAGTTATGGCAACCATGGTATTATGGCGACATGGCCGTACTCTCCTTAATCCGTTTTAGCTGATTGGACAAGGACCGTTTTTTTGTTCTCTTTGGTTTACGGGTCACTCAGGGTAGCCAGGTTGGCAGAATGGCAAATAATTTAATTGGATGAAAACTATCTTGGATGCGATATGGTTGATTATTATGCATTGTGTGCCTAGATAATTAACATGAATTGTCCTGAAAAAAGGGAAATAATACCAATAACCAATCTCAAAGTGTTTGCTCTTTATAGCAAATCATTGTTGCTCTCATTTCTTTTGGACCATTCTAAACGAATCTCTGAACGGGAAATGAAGCATGTGGCCCGCGTAACGTTGGTGATTATTTGCTGCCTTTAATAACATTTACAAAAAATTGTCATCGAGCAGCACTCTGTTTCTCGAATAGTCAACATCGATGGAAATAACCACAGGGGTTTTCTCCGACTTCTTGGCTTCTTCCAATATCTCTGAAAACTCCTTTGTTGATTTTATCGCATAACCTGTGGCGCCAAAGCTGTTTGCCAGCTTTACAAAATCCGGATTGTTAAATTCCGTGAAGGCCTTTTTGCCAAATTCGTCAATTTGTTTCAATGAAATCATGCCGTATTCCCTATCGCACCAGACAACAATAATTATGGGTGTTTGTAACCGCACCGCCGTCTCCAGGTCTTGCACATTCATCAAAAATCCCCCATCACCACACATTGCAACTACCTTTTGTTTGGGTGCCGCAAGTTGGGCTGAAACTGCAGCCGGAAGTGCAAATCCCATTGAGCAAAACCCATTGGGAATTATGCATGTGTTTGGAACATATGTTTCATAGAGTTTTGCTATCCATAGCTTGTGCACCCCTACATCAGAAATGACTATGTCATTTTCCTCAAAGGCATTCCTTATGTCAAATACTAGCTTTTCGGGTTTGATGGGATACGAAAAATCCTTTCTATGCTTTTCCGTGTTCCTGAAGTGGATATCTTTTTTTATTTTGTTGTAAATATCTGGGGTAACGTGGGCTTTGTTATTTGATTTCCCTGCACCGTTACTACCGTTATTGTGAAAAGCTTTTCCGTCTTTTCTCCCATCCCCCTTCTCCAGTTTTTCTAGTTCTTTTGTAATGGATTCTATTGTGTATCCTATGTCTGCAGGTAATTCCACAGTCGGGGGATAGTATGTATCAACCTCTGCAGAAGTAAAGTCAATATGGATAATCTTTTTATCCAAATCACCATTCCAATTTTTAGGGCTGTACTCCACAAGGTCATACCCAGCCGCAATGATTAGGTCAGCTTTTTTCATCGCCAATAAAACATGGTCTGCTTCCTTGATTCCTATTGTCTGTAAATGTCTTTCTGATTTATCCGAAATGACCCCTTTTGCCATAAAGGTGTTGATAGAGTAAATTCCTGTTTTTTCCACAAATCTTCTCAGGCAATACGATGCATTCCCCCTTATACACCCATTTCCCACAAGTAACAATGGCGTTTTTGCACTCATTATCAATTCGGCTGCTTTTTCTATCATGTCTCTGTTAGGTCTGGATCTGGACACTTTTTGTTTGCCTATTGGTTTTATGTTGGAGTTTGTTTTTGCTATGTTTTGCGGCAGCTCAAGGTGTACTGCTCCACCTTTTTCCTCTGTTGCAATTTTAAATGCCCTTCTGGTGATTTCAGGGATACTGTCGGCATTGAGTATTGACCAGTTCCACTTTGTTATGGGTTTGAACATGGTCACTGCATCCATATTTTGATGAGCTTCCTTATGTAGCGAATGTGTATTGGTTTGACCTGTTATTGCTAATAGGGGGGATCTATCCATATTTGCGTTTGCCACGCCTGTAGTCAAATTGGTGGCCCCTGGCCCCAAGGTGGACAAACACACTCCTACTTTTTGTGTTAGTCTTCCATACATGTCTGCCATAAAAGCGGCTGCCTGCTCGTGCCTCACCAGAACAAATCGTATAATCTTCGAGCCTGACAGTGACACCATAAGGTCTGCGTTCTCCTCGCCGGGTAAACCAAAGATGTATTCTACACCCTCAGCCTCCAAGCATTTTATGAACAGTTCCGCTGCCTTCATTTCGTCGTTGACCCTGTTCCTATCTGGGAGGTTGCGGGAAGAAGGCACTCAAATTGACATGATTGCCGGATTAGCATATTGCTTTCCGAGTGTGAGGACTACTATTAATCCTACTGCAATGCGGAGACGCGTTTGCTTTACCTGTCCTTAAAAGAAGTTGTTCTCTTTCCCGCTGTTGCTGTTGAACGGGTGATGGCTGGATGAAATCCTTTAAGAAAGAACTTCTATCCAACACAATAAACGCTGTGTATGCACCGATAGGCCAGTAAACGTACCAAAAGCTAGTTGTAACCTTTTCTAAATGTGGCATTTTGTTGTTTTTTGTGAACCATGAAAACACAAGCAATGGCTGAAATCTGCTGAACGCGTGTCACCTTTCTTTGCTTTGGAGGTGGCGGTCAACGGCTAATCCTGCAAGGACAAAACAATGCCTCGCAGGTCCAAATTTGGGGCAACGGTAGGTCAAATTAAAGTAAAAGATGGGGTAAAATGAACGACTGGGATAAATGTGCTTGAAGGAGAAGAAGAGAAAAGGCAAACCCTATGGGTATGCGCCAAGAATAGGAGTGACATTTTCCTTGTGGTTGGGAATTGATAACAGATGAGAAAGGTTTCGGAGCATTACTGAGTTTAAAGGGCCAGCAAGCAAAAGGCAATGGGTGTATATTAATCAATGTGAAATATGATTATGATTATAAAGCACACCCGTTAACTTAAAAGGAACAAGGTTAAATGATTCAGAAATATGACTTACTTAGGCTTATCCGAAAACGTGCCTTGACTGTTGTAATAGCCATAGCTATTTTCTATATATTCCTGGCGGTTTTTTCAGATTTTAATCTATTGGTTCAATATTTTCACAAGGTAGATGCCAGTTTTTTATTTTTAATACTATTGTCTTTTTCAGTATCAATTTTTTTCAAAAGTCTACGACAAGGCCAAATTCTAAAAAATATACAGATTACTCCCAGCTTTAAAGACAATCTTGTACTGTATCTTTCTGGCCTTTCAATGAGCATTACACCCCTCAGCGTTGGGCAAATGATTAAATCGCATTACTTGTTAAAGTATTACCATCAGCCAATATCAAAGACTTTGCCAATAGTCATAATAGAGCGGTATCACG
>WUUC01010764.1_pt1 | contig 10546 bp, 8 predicted proteins | sample 6278441 | NCBI WGS metagenome assembly WUUC01 (sample SAMN13675441, study PRJNA597444) | soil metagenome | isolation source: soil | place: USA: Washington | collected 2017-10 | reverse complement strand
AAAGGCCAGAATCGATTTGACGAATGAGATTTCTCATGTTCGCCATATTGTTCGGTCCAAAAACCAGCGTGGGGCGAATGATAAGAACTTTTCGTGATGGATCTCCAGAGGCCCATTTTTCGAGAACTTTCTCACCGGCAAGTTTCGAAGCTCCATAGGGAGAATCTGGGATGGCAAGCATGTCTTCCGTTGATATCTCTTCTCTAATTCCATAAACAGCAACGGAGGAATAAAAGATGATTTCATCAATATTAAATTCACTGGCGACGTTGCAAAGGACTTTAGTGCCGTCCTCATTAGTATCAAAGTATTCATCATGGCCAATACCAAAATCATGATGTTTAGCTGCCAGCGAAATGATGGTCTTAATGTTATTATTTTGAACGGCTCTTCTAACATCCGCTTCTACACGTATATCCCCCTTAATAAAAGTAGAATGGTGTGGAAATGAAGGCTCTTGGATATCCAGGTTAATAACTTCCTTGTTCGGGATAAAATTATGAAAGTGACTCCCTATAAATCCGGAACCTCCTGTAAGTAAGATCATTTTAGACAATTAAAACATGAAATAGCGCACAAAATACCGAAGAAGTGGTTTATTATCCGAATATATGAATTGAAAATAGCTAAAAAATCTACTCTTCTGACTTCACAAGTTCCAATTAATGGCAGCTCCTGAAAAAGAGTTCAATACAAGATTATAGAATCTGTTAAAAAAGTAAAAGGCAAACCTCCAACGGTGCCTACCTTTTTACAAGTGCGACATTTTTGTCGTCCATCAAGGTTATCCCTGGCTGGGTTGCTCTCCAGCAGAGTCCGCCTTCCTTTAGCTTGACGCTGGTAAAGATGAGAAACGGTTTGATATTATTAGATTCCCGTATGCCTTAAAAAAACTCAATGGGAAAAACAGCTGCTGATAAAGCCAGCTCCTCATACACATTAGTTGGATTTTCGTAAAAAAAAATTGTAAAACATTTTCAAAAAGATTTTCGGTGAAATTCTCAGAAAAAACTTAACTAAAAATAAATACGAGTATTCAAAAGGCGTTATAAAACTATCATTATAAAACTTTTTTAAAAGAATTTTTTCTAAAGCAAAATAACTATACCCACTCCGTCTTCCAATCATATCGTTTCCAACTCTAACGTGTACAAGATTTTCAGATAGATTATAGAACATGGCACCAGTTTTCCGCATTTCATACCACAAATTATAGTCCTCATTATACTTATTTGGCCAGTATCCTCCGGCTCGTAAGGCGATCTCCTTTCGAAAAAAAACCGTCATATGATTTATAGGATTTCTGAATTTCATCAACTTTACGATGTCATCATTCCCCTGCGGTAAAGTCCTAAAACGTCCCAAGTCACCAGGTATGATATTAAACTCTTCTATTGAAGAGCCGAGGACATCTATTTGTGGATTCTTTTCCAAAAAGTTAAGCTGCACTTCAAACCGATTTGGAATGGCGATGTCATCCGAATCCATTCTTGCTATCCATTCAAAGGAAGCACGTTTCAATCCATGGTTCATGGCTATGCCCATGCCCTGATTGTATTCTAACTTGTACCTATTGATACGATCATGGTGGCGATTTTGAAAGTCATCGAGAACCATCTCCAAAGCAATAGTAATCGGCCCGTCTTCTACAATTACTACCTCATCGGGAACGATCGTCTGCTCATCCAGAATACTTCGCAGAGCCGCTTCGAGAAACAATGGATCCTCTTTACTATACACAGGCATTAAAACGGAGAATTTAAAACTTCTGATTGAGTTTGATGTACGGTCATGCATATAGTCACGGAATTCTTTTTAATCCTAAACCATGCAAGATAACTTGATCATGGATACTCTGAGTGCCTTTTTAAGAAAGAAATTCTTTTAGATAAATCATCATAGAAATACTATTCATCATTATTCACATACTTAAGAATTAACAATGAGTTAAAGAATGCGAAAATAGAAATACCTAGTCCTCTATTGAATATTGATTCTGTCATGCTTACGATGATAAAGATCGAGAGGAACTCAAAATAGAACCAACATTTTTTTGAATAGGCATCTTTTAAAAGTATAAAAAAAAACAAACACAAAAGAATAACCCCAACTAATCCTAGGCTTATCAGATAGCTGAGGCCCTGATTATGCGCATTGTTTGAGTTCACAATTAAAAATGGGACATCCTTTTTCTTGAATTCACTTGCAAGAAATTCCTTCTCTCTATCCAATCCCACCCCAAACAGTGGATTATTTTTTATTATTTCTATTGCACTTCGCCATATTGCAAATCGTGTCACTAAACCTCCATCTCCATCCGAAATATCAGTGGCATAACTTCTATTCCATGAGGATGTCAAGTCCATCATCATTTTACGATGTGGGTAATCATATATTGAACTTGTGATCTTAATGAAAAATAAAATGAATACAATAATTGCTGTTGTAATGCCAAGTTTTCTCAAGGTAAAACCTTGATAGATATATTTTAGCAAAAATGAAAAAATCAATAAAACCTGAATGAGTATAGTGATTCTTGCGTTAATCAATATTATAAAAATGGTCAATATTAAAACAATAAGAAATCGATACCATTTTGTTTCGATCTGAAATACAAGGAGAGTACCTAAGCATCCCAATAAACTGTAATACGTAGGGTGAATATTAAATAAGCCAGCAGTAAATTGCTCGTGAAAAAAAAAATCGGTAGCTCTTCCCCATCGAGGAATTGAATTGAAGTAATTATATATCGCAGTTAGCAATGATAAGGTATATGAAAGAATAACGGCGTATGTAAATATCATGAAAATAGTCTTCAATTTTTCCTTATCAATCCTAGTGGATGAAATCATAATCGGAAAGGCTAAGAATGGTAAAGTTTTTTCCAAATAAGAAAACGATTTTGTTTCCACTATGGTCGGAAGAAACCAGGCTAAATGAATAGCAAACAAAATTGTGAGAGCATAGCCTCTTTTTGACACATGAAGTGCTTTTAAAGAAAAATTGTGCTGATTTGATACCGTCAGAAAAAGACTAAGCAGAGGCAAAATTATAAAAGCTGCGGGAAAATTGAACGCTAAAATAATTCCTAAAAGGACTACCAATACAAATAGAATTTGACTCAATAATTTTACACTTACTCTTATACCAAGCATTTGAATATAGTTATCAATCGACTCCCATTACTTTAAGAAATTTCTGGATCTGTAAATTTTCATCAAACTTCTTTAATTGATTTGGTATTTCAATTATATAGTCTTGTAGGTTGGTAGTAATCTTCGTCAGCGCAACTGCAATATCTTCCGCATCACTTTTATCACATAAAATTCCCGCCTTTCCAATTACTTCCGGCAAGGATGAAGTGTTTGAGACAACTGCCGGCTTATTAAAATATAGACCTTCCAAGACAGGAAGTCCGAAACCCTCATAATGGCTAAGGTAAACTAAAGCGGTACAGCGTTTTAACAAATCGTTCTTCTTTTCATCATCAATATATCCCAATAGGAAAAATTTTTCTTTCAGGCCAAAGCCTTCTATCATTTCGCTTAATTCAGCCGTTGTATACCCCCATCCAATTTTTCCGATCCAATAGAATTTATAGTTTTGATTCAATTCATTTTCTAAAAATATCTTAAAACCAAGAATAGTATTCTCTATATTCTTTCCTGGTTCTATAGTTGATATAGAAAGGAAAAATTGATCATAAAATACCTTTTCCATATTACCTAATGATGGCATAAAATTATAGATAACGGTCACCTTAACAGGATCGATCTTAGAAATAAAACTTATGTCTTTTTTAGAGTTTTCAGAAACCGTAATAATTTGGTCTGCATATTTTGAGCTGTATTTGCTTACAAGTTTTACATATAGAGAACGAATTTTTCCATATTTTTTTGGAACAAAAAAAGGAATCATGTCGTGGATAGTCACTATGTGTTTTAACTGTCTGTTGACAATCCTGCTCAAGAAGGGCATCACAGGCGTGGGCGAAAAATAGACATCAAACCTCCTGAGGACAAACGGCATCACAAATTGTTCATACAAAATCCGCAACCAAAAATTATTCACCTTAACTTTCCTGTAAGCCACGTTATCTAAATCAGGCAAAGCGAACACCTGCTTTATTTCAACGCAATCAGCGTGATAAATTATTATTTCAGGGAATTCAATTTGTCTCGTAAACCATCCATTTAGCAAATTTTTAGCAAACACTGCTGCCCCCGCAATTTTTTCATCAGAAAAATTAAGGAGATTTATCGCTACGCTTTTTTTCACTGTACTATTCAGTCTAATCTACTGTTTTATATGCATTCCCTGCCGGATTGGGCCTGCCGGGAATAAGCCTAAGGAAAAAATCAATTGTTAGATAAAGCAGCAGGAAAATATTGGTGATCATTCCAAAAGGGAAGACAAAGAGAAAAAATGAAAGATTGTTCTTTGACTTTAGAAATATTCGGTAAAAAAAATTTTTTAAAAAACCATTGACAAATCCGATGAATACGATGCTAAAAAAACCAAAATCGGCAAATAGTGAACCTAATCCAAATGAAGGCATGTAGCCGTCAGCAGCTTGTTTAGGGAACACGGCATAATTAAGAATGGCAAAACCAAATTCCTTTGGCTTATCTTCCCAGAAAATCCGAGGTATAAATTTTAAATAGGATGAAAAATATATTTCGCCATGATAATATTCAAGATCACCGTTTATGAATTTGTTAATTACATAAGATTGATTTTTATAGATATCAAAGTATGAAACCAAGTGTTGGCTCATATTATACCTCGAAGAAAATTGAAGATAGGTATAAACACCAATAAAAAGGGCGCCTATGAGGCAGGCAGCGATTATCTTTTTTATGCCCAAATTTTTGAATTGCTCAAGGAAGACACACAAATAAATAATGCAATCAAGGATCACAAATCTACTGCCATAGAAAAATACGAGTGGGAAAAGAAGGAAAAAGGTAGGGGTAAACTTTTGGCGATTTATTAGCTTAAAAAAAATAATAAAATACAGCACCAATTTTGACAACTCAAAAAATGACGCAAATTTTGTAAAAACAACTGTTTCATAAAATTGCCTAAAGCCTTGAGCTGAAAAACCACTCCTTAATAACAAAGGAATCATCGGCATTATAAGAGCCGCATACAATAGAATATTGAATGAGTTAATAATACGAACATTCTCGATAGCTCTAAGCTTAAAAGAATTTACATTCAAAAATGTTCCAAAGAAAATAGCTAATACATAAGTTATGATAACTAAATCTGAATAAAAAAATTCATTATCTATCGCTATCGTCTTTACTATTAAAAGTTGTGGCAGGATTAGAAAAAAAATTGTAAAGTAAACCTCTATTGTAAATGGGTTAAATATTTTTTTATACCTCAGTATTGAAATACCTACAAGAAACAGCGATATAATTAGTGCAAAAATTAACATATTAGATAATCATGAAAAAGGACCTTAGCTCAATAGTAATTCCACTCTATTAATTTCCGCTTGGAAACGTTCATCCCATGTCCACAATTTACTTGCTTCAACGGTCTTAACACCTGCCGTTATTTCACTATGCAATTGAGGATCATTCAATACACCAATAACGTCCTTGGCGATTATTTCATAGTCCTTAGAATCCAAATCTCGGTCATCATTTACATCGTAAATGAACCCGCTAACTCTATGTACTATCCAGTCTCCTGTGTCGCCGTTATTCAATGTTATAATTACTTTGTTATGTCTTATAGCTTCCAATAATGGATTGCCCACATTTGTGCTGGTATACATGGAGAGAAAGAGATTCGCAAGAGCAAAATGATACTTTATATATTCATGTTTTATAGGGCCCAAAAATTCAAAGTAATCTTTTAGGTTTAGCTTATCAATTAATCTGAGCAAATTTTGGTGCTCTACTCCTCCCCCAATAATTATAAATCTAAAATTAATGAAGCCAAATGAGTTTACCATCTTGTGAATTACTCGAATGCTCCTGTCGATTCTTTTATGATTGTCTAATCTTGAAATTGATAAGAGGTATTTTTTTTGAGGGTCTGAATAATACTTAGATCGTATTTCATCCAGTATATCCTGTTCTAAACAAACCTTATCTACTCCGTTGGGGAAAAATAAGATATTTTTTACTGGTGATTTGATCTTCTTTAGGACATTCAATCCCTGAGACCCATCGTTTGTCATGATGCAAAGATCCGCCTTGGTTTTCAACGCCAAAATTGCATCGATATTAGACAGAAACCTGAACCGTTGTTTTTTGCGCAACCACTCTTTAACGTACAGCACGCCCTGAAAGCGGGTAACAAATCTGGCATTTGTTTTAATCCGAAAGAGTCGAAGGATCCGGACAGCCAACACACCCGGAATTTCGTAGCCATATATAACCTGAAAGTCTTTTTTTCTGATAAGTCCGGCCGCAATGTGCGCAAGTTTACAAACCAGAATGATATTTCTGATCCTAAACCAGAAGGCTTTCCAAATCACATTATTTAACAAACCATGAATTCTCGTAAGGGGTACAATAAATCTGTGTACAATAACTCCTTCAGGATTTAAGACTGATTCGTAGAAGTAATCGCCATTAATTGAATTGTCACGACCGACAATATAATGAACCTCCCAGTTCCGTTGAACATACGCCTCAGGAGTCTTTCGTATGACCTGTATCGATTTTTCTTTAAAATCCACTCCAGACAGAAAGAGAATCCTCTTTGGACCCACCATTATGAAGATTGTTTGACAATGTGTGGCTTGAACTTTCTCCAAATCTTAAAGACCCATTCATCGCTCGGATAATCAAGATGCTCCTTTGGTTTTTCGCTCATCATTTGGTCAAACTGTTGTTCAGTAAAACCAAGCTTTTTAAGAACATATTCCTTATCGATTCTTAATTCTTGAGGATCGTAGGCGGGTTTCTCCAATTCTTTCAAGGCTTCGTCCCGGGTAATTTCATTATTTCGAATTAAAGCCGACAAGTGAACTTTACGTTTGTCGTATCCGAATTTCTGAGGCAACACAAAAGCCTGATAAAATTTGGTGAAAGTAGATTCATAGTGCTTGCCACCATAATATTCCCAACCGTATTTGTCGATAAGGGTTTCCAGAGCTCTCTTTTTTGAATAATTAATATGATTTAAGAGTTCTATATAGACGCCACCCCATCCAAACATCTTTATCATTTGAAATTCAACAGAACTTAGCGTGGGGAATTCCTTTAGGGGTTTTGTGCCAAACTGCTTTTGGATAGCTTTTATGTTTGTTAAATCTTGCTTACGCCAAAGCCAGCCTAATGGCATGCCATGTTCTGTTACGTAGTTGCTCCCCGAAAGCACAAATTTTATATTATGTTTCCTCCGCAATTTGAACATTGTTGCCATGATAGCATGGTCACTTAATATTTCAATATCAACGACCCCTGCTTTAAAGAAAGAACGTTGTAAATCCTTGAACTCAGGCCAATTAATAACATATGTTTCCAGGTCAAATCCGCACTTGTCGACGATTTTTTTAATGTTGGAGACAGACTTCTCTGAATTCCATCCATTATCAAAATGAACAATCAACGGGTTTAAATTCATTGATTTCGCCAGATGAGTAACATATGAACTATCCACGCCACCACTTAATCCTACAATGGCATGATATTTACCTTTAGCTTCTTTCTTTATTTGATCGGAAATCCGATCAAGATTTTTCTTCTCTTGTTCAGGGGTAAATCGATATTTGGGCAGTTCATTCTCAGCCTCCCGGCAATAGGCACAGACACCTTCATTATCAAATCGAATATCTGGATCGGTTGTGTCAATCACACAGCGGACACAACTTTGGAAAGTCTTATTCATGACGCAAAACTATAAAGTACATCGAAACTAGGAAAATAACTGTCTAAGTTCCTCTTGGGAAGGGTAAGATATCAACACAGCGCGGTGCGGGCCTTGATAAACAAATAAACTACCAGCAGCCACGGCTGAAACATTGGCTTTAGAAACGGCTTCTTTCAGATCTGCCAGCCGTGAAGCGCCTCCACAGGCAATTACGGGAACGGATACGGTTTTATTGATGGTCTCCAAAATGGGCAAATCGAAACCTAAATAAGTACCATCCCGGTCAACATTATTGATAAACAATTCTCCTGCCCCGGCGTCACAAATTCTCTGCGCATGTTCTTGGGGTCCTATTTTTTCTGTTTTTTGCCTAATATGATCGTACAGTTTATAATTTCCCCACAGATCTTTTTTTATGTCCATTGCCACAATTATGGTGGAACTGCCAAAATGTTTGCTTGCCTCCTTGACGAAATTAGCATCTCCAAGCGCCGAATGGTTGATAATAACCTTTTCTACACCAATTTTAAGGATCCGTTGAATTTGTTGCAGCGAGGTTATTCCCCCGCCGTAGGCAAAGGGCATAAAACATTCGGACGCGAGATCTTCAATGATACTTAAGTTTGGTTCTCGATTATGTTTTGAAGCGTCTATATCCAAAAAGATAAGTTCGTCTACTTCCTTTTCATTAAAAATCCTGACGGCATTTATTGGATCGCCTACATACTTTGGGTTCTTAAATTTTTCTGTTTTAACGAGGCCACCGTCATGCAAAAGGAGGCAGGGAATTATTCTGGTTTTGAGCATTATAAGGCGGCAAAGTTTTTAAGTAACGTCATTCCAAATTTATGGCTTTTTTCAGGGTGAAATTGAACACCATAAACGTTTTCACGGCGAAAAGCGGCTGTAAAGTCATTTCCATAATGACTGATCCCGAGCTCATCGGAATGATTCTTTACACGGACAAAATAAGAATGCACAAAATAAAACCGCAATTCATCCTTGTCGCTTCGAAGAATAGAAGCATCATCGGTTGACGGCTTTACGATGTTCCATCCCATGTGAGGAATCTTGAGGGTATTTCCCTGAAATCTCAATACCTCGCCATCGATCCAACCCAAGCCACCTAAGTGGCCTTCGTCACTTCTGTTTGTCATTAATTGCATACCCAGGCAGATACCAAGAACCGGAACTTTATCTTTTAGGACTTTTTCATTCAGAGCTTCAATCCAGCCGTCGTTTAACAGGTTTTGCATGCCCGTATCAAAAGAGCCAACACCGGGCAGGATTATTTTCTCAGGGATTAAATCTTTAGGACTTTTTACAATTACGCTCGTCACATTAATTCGCTTGAGCATATTTTGGACAGAGCCTAGATTTCCAAGTCCATAGTTAATTATCTGGATCATCTCTGTTACTTAAAATAGTTGTGAATGGCCTATTTTTTCAATATCAAGGACGACACTTTGATCCATAAAATTTTTAAAGTTTGGTATGCAGCAAAATCACAATTGTAAAGCAAACAATCAAAAAGCAAATATGGAGAAGATAGTGGCCATATAAAAATATACATAACTGGAGCGAATACGATTGCAAAGGTTAATGTGAATTTTTTTTCAGTCAAGTGGCAATTGGTTTGGTCTTCCTCCCAGAATTGAGCGCAGCACAAAAAAGCAAAATAACTGTAGAAAGTTGGTCATAATAGCGCGCTTGGTGCCCTATGGTAAATCTCATTATTATACTGATTATCCGGCTTGCTGTTCAACGCCGCGCCTATACGAGCTGCCGTTGAGTATGCGAAATTAACTGCATGGGCTTGCCAATTTTGTATCTTGGATGGCGACAAAGAAGTCGGTTAGCCATTCGATGCATTGGTTGATTGGACTTTGTGTCGGGATCGCTCGTACTGTCATTCGTGCTCAGCGTTACACTGGATCGAATGATATTGAGCAATCTTTCATCAGAGTAGCAATCTACAACAGGATTGTCCCGATTTGCTAAGCTGAGACGCTTGACCAATCAATTATCGCGGTCATCGCCTCTTGAAAACGTGTCTCCCAGTTTGTTTCCCAAAAGTAGGAACCCTGTGCTTCGTTCGTCTGTGCGCCAGGTTCTTCAAAGATTCTGCCGACAGTATCGCTGTCGATAGTTTGCATATGCATCGGGTGATCAAGGTAGCTTTTCGTGAACGACGACCATAACAGATAGCACCGCTTGTTACTGAATGCAAGCGCTTCGAACAAAGCGGTGGATAGTTCGCCGATAACGATGCTTGCAGAAGCAATGTCCGTATACAAAGCGCTGTTCGTTGACACAGATATGCCCAGATCCAACGCAGGTTTATATCGATCGACAACAGAATTCGATTCACTTGGATGCGGGCGAAAAACAATACGATAACCCTTCACGTCGGAAACGGGTGCAAGCACCTTCAGAAAATCATTAGTCTCATTTATTGTCACGCCCGAGCTCAAAAACAAAATGGTTCTGCCGGACTCGCTCTTATGGCCAATGCTCTCAAACTTACTCACACTCTGAGTGAGAAAGGGATTCCCAATGCTGAGGCTAGTCGATGGAATATTAATTGAATTGCTCCAGAACCGGCCATATGCAAAATAGTAGTCGGGAAAATAACGGGCTATCTCGCTAACACCAGAGATTCCACTGCCAAGGTTATAGGCGATGTGCTCATTGTTGACAAATCCAT
>WUUC01178544.1_pt1 | contig 10547 bp, 7 predicted proteins | sample 6278441 | NCBI WGS metagenome assembly WUUC01 (sample SAMN13675441, study PRJNA597444) | soil metagenome | isolation source: soil | place: USA: Washington | collected 2017-10 | reverse complement strand
TTGGTGACCGCGTTAGTGCTATATTCCGTGTCTCGCGGACGGAGGCGTCAGTTTCTTTGACAAATCGGGTTGTGACTTATGCGTGAAGCGGCACAGGCTCGGAGAACTTAATGGCCGTCGCCGGCGGGTCAATCTTGAGACTCCCGGCGAAACCAGCGTGCGTAAGCATTCTAGGTAAACACTTCCCTAGAGGCAAGTCCAGCGTCCGTCAATCTTGCATGCGAGGAGGCGACTCCTAGTATGCAGGCTGGGCGGAAAGGTTCGGGTCGGCCGGAGCCGAAACGGAAGAGACAGGAACGGTTGGCGGAAAAACTGCTCGAAATCCGGCTGAAGCTCGGGCTATCCCAAGGTGAGATGATGAGGCGCCTCGGCGATGACGAGTCCAAGCGTGACTACGTGTCCAAGTACGAACGCGGCGTGATGGAACCACCCCTCGCCGTCCTGCTCGAATACGCCCGCCTAATCTCGACGGCTGGTGGCGGGGAGTATTTAGAGACGCTGATTGATGACTCGCTGGATCTGCCTTCGCGTATTCCGGCAGATCCCTTGAAACACCTCCCCAGATCTAAAAAGAAATAAAGAAAGCATCAGAAGAACCCACCACTACATACGCCAGTCAAGCTATGGCCAATCGTGAAACGTACGCGCGTGCCTCGGCGTCGAACCATGGCGGACTTCCCGCGCCTGCGTTCTCCCTCATCCGCTCGGGGCGGGAGGTCGCAGGGATGGTGACGTGGCACCTCTCATCGCTCAGAACCCATTTAATTAGGGCCTGTGCCCAAGTCGTCACCCCGAACGGGCGCAGGGGGGCCAGTTCGTGTGCCGAAGGACTGCTGCGCATTAGCCTGCCTTCGGCGAATGGGCGCATCACGATGACACCTATACGCCGCTCGGCCGCCAGCGGTAGGATCTCGCGCTCGACATCCCGCTCAAATGGATTATAAGGAATTTGAATGACGCTTACGCGCCCCGTCTCTATCACCCGCCGTAACTCCCCGAAAGCGGAAGCACTGTAATGGGTCGCGCCGATGGCTCCGACTGTTCCACGAGTTCGCAAATCCTCCAGCACAGGCAGGTGCTCCCTCCAACTCACGAGGTTGTGAATCTGGTAGACGTCAACGCGCCCGCCGAAGAATACAAGGGCACGCTCAATCTGCCTTTGCCCTTCCGCCAGCGCGTGCGCCCAGATCTTTGTCGCGATTAGCGCCTCATCGCGCCGCCCTTCCAGCGAGAGGCCGAGGAGGCGCTCGGCCTCGCCGTACATCGGGGAAGAGTCGAACAGGCGCGCACCCGCCTCGAACGCCGCATTGACGATCAAACGCGCGTTTTTCTCGGCGGCCATCCCGCTCACATCGAAGGTGCGCCAAGTCCCCATCCCTACCACCGGGACATGAATACCGGATTTGCCGAGAGCACGAATCTCCATAAGACGGCCCTTTCTCACCTTACCCTTCAGTCGTTGGCATTACTCCGTGCCACACCTTGATGCGGCGGCAGGGGGCCGCATTGCTGAGTCATCCGTCGAGATTGAATGTGGAACCAAGCGTTAGCTTGCGACGAGACGCTAACCCGCTACGTCTTGCCTGATCACCGAAGTGAATGCCTTATCAGGGGGACCGGGCACAGGGGAACCGGTTCCCCTGTGCCCGGTCCCCCTGATTTGATCGATCCAGGCAAGGCGTTTAAACATGCTATTAAAACATGTCATTGAAACACTGCGCCACCATCCTCCGCCCCCCTGTCGGCAGGGAGAACCGGTCCCCCAACCCCTTACAAATAAACGACTTGCAGAAAAAAATCCCTTGACACGGTAAACTTTTCGAAGTATTTATCTGCAAATAAAATTATTCGGAGGTTGAGAAAAGTAAAGTTAAGGAAGGTTTTTACAAGAAGCCAAACTTGATAGCAGGATAAATGTATTCTCTAAAGAGAACGACCTAAAGCGTAGAAGGCTGGCACCCGTCGCTTTAGGCCGGAACTCAACTCGCTGTGATGGCGAGGAGGCTCTTCGTGTATGTCGAACCTCACGCGCATTATAAACGCCTCTCGTGCCGACTTCAACAGTTTTTCAGGCTTAACTGCCTTGAGAGGGCGTATAGATCACGTTAAATAAATTACTAAGGCCGTTGAGTCCTCTTGCTTTTATTGGTTCCTCGTCAAAAGAAAGAGAAAGGAACGGAAGAAAATGAAGAAGTTTTACGTAGAGACCAGCGATAACGGCGCCACTAAAGATACTGTCCCTGACAGCCTTGTACATCCACAAGGGGACTACAAGCCCTCCCCGTATCATTCCGCCATCGAACGCATCTTCAGCCAGACTTGCTCAAACTTTTTTTCAACTCTGGAACTAACGAAAGCCCCACGTGCTGACAAGAAAACTATTAGCGTTTGTGACCTTAAGATATTAAGAGTCGAGTGGGAGATACGGATAAATGGCCAAACGGAATCGCACATCAACGAGGGAAAAAGCGGAGAAACTTCTCAAGGAAGGACGGGGGCAAGGTAGAGGAATAGATTACAAGCCCTTCTTGTATATCCAAGACGTGCCATCGCATGGCCTTGCCACCCGAGACCTCGGGTGGCATACGGGAAGACCCCATCACCTCATGAGCCTTATCGAATGGATGTTCTTCTTTGTTCTCGAATGGTCGACGGTCGTTGTGGATATTCGAGAGCAATTTCCACTCGACCTCGAAACGACGTTGGCTATCGCCCATAGTCTGGGGATACCTCATCCGACCGACACAAAAACAAAAGACCTGAAGGTGATTACCTCGGACATCGTTATCACCGTCAAGATGTCTATCGGCACAGAGGATCAGGTGCGCACCGCCAAGCCCGCCAAAGACTTATCTGACCCGCGCACAGTGGAAAAACTAGAGATAGAACGCGTGTACTGGTCCCACTCAAATACGAACTGGGCAATCGTGACCAACCTCGACATCGATCCGATCCTCTCGAAGAACGTACAGTTGATACATCCATGCAGAAGTCTTCGTCTTCTCCAACCGCTAACGACAGGCCTAGTCAGAAACATCGAAGAGATTGTAGTGCCACAGCTACATGCGAAGGATTTACCGTTGGTGAAAATTACTGACTCCTGTGACTCTCGGCTCGCGCTGAAGCCGGGTTCAAGTGTCGCCGCAGTTTATCACCTGATTGCCACCAGGCGATTGCTAGTCGACATGAGCGTCCTCATCGTGCCAGATAGAAAGCTTGTTCTGAAGTAGTCACTTCTACAGAAGGCTCTCACCTCATGATTTACCTTTCCCAATACATGCTCTTGGAACTGCTTGGTAACGGAGATGGACAGCTGGCAGAGAAGGCTAGTGACTATCCGCACGTAGAACGCGTACTAAATTTCAACCCGGACACCGGCGAAGTCATACTCATAAATATCTATGACCCCGAAGCATGGCCCGTTCTCCGGCGTATAGCCGACATACAGGCATTGTACAAAAGCGGCCTTCTTATAGAAGTAAAGAATGACCCTTTCTTACGTTTGATGCGTCCCGAACAAGATATAAAGCAGAAAGACAGAAAAACAAGAGACAAGGCATGGGAAGAGGTTGCGGGTTTACTCGAAAACGAGACTGACGAATTGCTACTCGACGCACGTGTCCGCGGTCAGATCATCCGAGCATATTGTGAACAGACTACAACCGTAAACAAGCGGGGGGGAGCCGCCAAACTCAGCAGGACTACCGCCCGAAAACGGCTGCGATTGTACTGGCAATCAGGGCGCAGGAAGAATGCATTTTTACCGAATTTTGAGAAATGTGGAGCGCCGGGTAAGAGCAGGGTAGCTGAATCGATAGAAGTTACCGAAGAGCATCCGAAGGTTGGCCGTCGGAGTGCTCTTGCCATAACTAGCAATCGTCTAACAACCGGGATTGGGATCAGGATGACTGATGAAATATATAGAAAATTTAAGTTAGGTACAGATAAGTTTTATGTTGGGGAGAAGCGTTCTCTAAAACAAACATTCAATCTCACAATAAAGAAGTACTTCCATATCGACTATGAGGTGATCAAGGGCGTTGCGCAACCAGTGCTACCTAAAGCCGATAAACTTCCCACATTCGATCAGTATAAATATTGGTATCACAACATCCGAGACAATAAAGGTGACGCTAGGGCGAGACAAGGAGAGCGTGACTATAACACTAAGAGCCGGCCCATCACCGGTGTTTCATCACACATGTCGTTCGGTCCCGGCTATCTCTATCAAATTGATTCGACCATTGCCAACATTTACCTAGTTAGCGCTTTGGACCGGACACGCATAATCGGCAGGCCTGTCCTCTACAGTTGTATTGATGTCTATAGCATTGCCTTGGCCGGATTTTGTGTGACACTTGAAGGTCCTAGTTGGTTGAGCGGAATTATGGCGCTCGACAACGCCTTCTCTAACAAGGTGGGGCTCTGCGCCGAGTACGGTATCGAAATCGAAGAAAGCGAGTGGCCGATTGATGGACTTCCTAAAGGCCTGCTTGCAGACCGCGGCGAGTTCGAGGGCTATGACGCCGACCGATTAGTCAGCTCGCTAGGCATACATGTGCATAACACAGGCCCGTTTCGACCTGACTGGAAGGGGTATGTAGAACGACATTTCGGCATCGCCGACGAGAGGACAGCCAAGTTCACACCAGGTTATGTGCCTCCAATGGGACGGGGCAGAGGTGACCCTGACTACGACCTCAAAGCCGCTCTAACACTCAACGAATTTCGGATGCTAATGACTCTTCACGCGCTGGATTACAACATGAATTATTACCTAAGGCGGTATCGCAAGAGCGAATTCATGATTGCGGATCATGTATCGCGATATCCATTAGACATCTGGAATTATGGGATAAAACGGACAGGACTGCTCGGCGACCCACCGCGTGATATTGTTCGCCTCAACCTCTTACCACGGGTTATGGGTTCCATTACCCCCATGGGGATACGCCTTCCCCAAACAGACCTCTACTACATCAGCGATTATGTTCTGGAACAGAGGTGGCTTGAGGAAGCTCGCGATAAGGGGAATAAACCAATAGAACTTATCCACGACCCGCGAACGACAAAATTCATTTACCTCCAGCTCGAGGGCGGGCAGAAGCTTGAAGTATGCGAGCTGACGCCCGCATGCAAATACCTACCTGATCATGACTGGCATGAGGCCAGGGACTATTACGTCTTGGAAGAGGCTGCCGCTCAAGCCGCTCAAACGCGGAGGCTCACGTCTAGTGCGCGGTTCCAAACGGCTAAGGAGCACATAATCTCCAGCGCGGTTGAAAAGACAAGGGCAGCGCGTGCGGCCGTTGGCCCGCAGAGCAAAAGCTCTCAGCGGGCAGGAAGGCGCCAAAACAGGGCTGAAGAAAAACAGGCGGAGCGTGAGCAAAGCGCATGGCTCTTAGGCACTGCTGGAGAGGAAGGGACTCAAAGCGATCAAGAGTCGCCTGCGACCTCAAGTTCGCGCCCCTCTGACAGGGCAGGATACGTTCCACCTACGAGCCATATAGACCTCATCGAGGAACTATTAGAGGACGATTGAGCTTATGAAAGACGACCGCAAGCATTCGCAAATGTTAATCGTCAACAGAGGAAGAGTGGTCGATGCAGTTTACCGCGAGCCGGAGATCGACGCATACGCCGGTAATCCTTTACAAGAAGCCCTACCCCCGTACCTGACCACCCAACAATTGATCTTGCGCTTGAAATATCGGCCCGATTATCAGGAATCGCAACGTAGCGAGTCAGATGAGAATAGAGTCCAGTTACTTCAATACGGGCTAAGATTCTTCACCCCTCTTGACGTTCATATAGATTTATATCGCCGTTTCTCGAACTTAATACGCACCGGTTACTTCAACCGGAACCCATTGACTGAGACTCTCGAAAGAAAGCCGAAACCCCGAATAAGGACATTCGATCAGTACGAAGAGCAGTATCAAGCTTATCAAGATGAGCCGCCTTCGACGGCTGCCGGATTCAACATGGCCGGCACTAGCGGCATTGGAAAATCATTTTCTATTTTGAGAATATTGAACTTGTTTCCTCAGGTCATTCGCCACAGCCTCTACCGTGGCCACCCTTTTACACAGCACCAACTCGTGTGGCTGAAAATTGATTGCCCTTTTGACGGATACCCCAGGGCGCTTTGCATTTCATTCTTCAAGGTTGTCGACGCAATTCTGGGTACCACCTACAAGGACTCTTATGTCAAAAGAGGGCGGTTGGAAGCAGAACTCCTCAACGACATGTCGACTGTAGCCGACAACCATTTTCTCGGCGTCCTCGTAATAGATGAGATCCAGCGACTGAGCCTCGCCAAGAGCGGTGGGACAAGAAAGCTTCTCAATTTCTTCGTGCAACTCTTAAACGAGATCGGCGTCCCAGTCGTTCTAGTAGGCACCTACAAAGCCCTAGACGTCTTTGGTACGGCATTTAGCTATTTGAGGCGAGGGACAGGCCAGGGCGACCTTATCTGGGACCGTATGGAGAACGACGCCCAATGGCAAGTCTTCGTTAAATCTTTATTCAAATTGCAGTACACCCGTCAGGGCTTTAGCCATAAAGACCTTGAACAGCTTTCCGACATAGATAAGAATTTAGGCAGGGTGCCCAAAGATCTCGGCGATGTTCTTTACGAAGAGACGCAAGGGATAACCGATCTAGCCGTTAAGGTTTATAGGTTCGCCCAAGAACGTGCCATAGACAGCAAAAAGGAGGTGGTAACCGCAGACCTCATCCGCTCGGTGGCAGCCGACAAACTGAAAATGTTAAGTGAGGTTCTTACCGCCTTGAAATCCGGTGACAAACGCGCACTGGCTCGATTCGATGATCTCTATCCGACTTGTTTCAAAGATTACCTGACCGCCCTTCCGGATCAAGAGCAGCAGGTGCTTGAGGTGACCGGCAAGATTAAGTCCTCTCCGGAAATAAAGGCTCAACTCGAAGCCGCTAAAGCACAGGCACTGAGTCTACCTTCGAACGAGTCGAAGAAGCCGGATGGGGAGGGAGAACAATCGACAGAAGAGTCTGCACCTGCCACCGGCGCGGCCAAGCCCCGCAGCAATGTCAGGTCAGCCGCTAAAGGCAACAAGAGAGTTCCACGTCGAGAACGAGGCGTGTTGCCCGGGCTCGTGGCCGATCTCGATAAGAATGACCGATTAGCCGGGTACAACGCGCTGAAGGAAGCCGGTTTTGTCCGCCCGGCGAGTGATTATATTGTCGAGTGAGCCATCGCGATTTACGAATACTGTGAGGGTTACAATTGATAGGATTTTTTACCGACCCCTTTCCGGACGAGACACTATACAGTGCCTGCGCTAGGTACAGCGACCGCTTGGATTTCCCGAATCAGGCGCAAGCAACAGAGCAATTGTTTAAGTCCAGGTGGTCCGCTGCCGTAGACTTCCCTGTCGGCTTGGACCATCTAGTGTCGATGCTGCCTTCGGGGCATGAGTACACGAGTGATGACCTTATTGACAATAATACTCACTTTCCCTACTTTGCGCCGTTTGTTCCCACAGAGAGATTAGTAGTCCTGCGCAAAGAGATGCGCAATGGTGACGCTAATTACATTCCGACGCGTCTAGGAATCAACAGCAGTAAGCTGAAACCGCCCAAGCTACTCCGCTTTTGCCTGGTATGTGTTTCCGATGATAGGAAAAAGGATCGTGAAACTTACTGGCGTCGCGTTCACCAATTAACAGGTGTCGACACGTGCCCTGACCACCAAGTTTTCCTAAAGGCCTCTTCTGTTCCATTCTTAAATCGCAAACGCCCGGGGATGCTTATCTCGGCCGAAAGCGCTGTTTACGAAGCGGCAGCACGTTATTTAAATACCGCCAGGCGCTATGACAGGTTACGCCATGAAATTGCAACCAACGCCCGATGGCTACTGGGCTGGCACGGTCCCTATCCGGGAGGCGAATCGCTCAGAGTTCGTTACTACAACTATCTCCTAAGCCGGGGGTTCGCTTACTACAACGGCAGGATCAGGGTGAATAAGCTCGTTAACGCGTTCACCGATTTCTATTCACCAAAGTTCTTGGCAGAGATCAATTGCTCATTAGAAGAATCAAGAGTGAATTGGTTACTCCGTCTCGTAAGACCATATAAATCGACCGTGGTTCAACCTCCGCTTCATCATATTTTACTGATCGTTTTCTTGGGCTGCACCGCAGAAGAGTTTTTCACAAGATATGAAGAGTTCAAACCCTTCGGGGTTGGCCCCTGGCCATGTCTCAACAAGGTCGCAGACCATTATCAGGAACTGACCGTGACAGACTGTCGAGTGACGGACTGCACGATTAGAAATAAGAAAGGTAAACCCAGGGGTGATTTCTTTTGTGACTGCGGTTTTGCTTATACGCGAACCGGCCCGGATATATTTGCTGAAGATCGCTGTGGCTTTGACAGCGTAATTTCATACGGACAAATCTGGGAGAAAACATTTAAGAAACAGTGGCACAGCCGAACTACCACGATGAAGTCAATGGCGAAAACTTTTGGGGTTGTAGAAGTTACTCTTCAGCGTCATGCCATCCGTTTAGGCATGTCTCTCAAACGGGAAAGTCCCGGCTCGCTCCCCAACAAATGGATATTGAAGCGATACGGCAAATCTAGGCATACGCTCGCTGCCTCGAGGGACAAATACAGAACCAAGTGGTTATCCCTGCGGAAAGAACAACCCAAGGCCGAGCGCAGAAGGTTACAGAGTCTGGCGTACTATACGTGGTGGTGGTTGAGTAAAAACGATCGTGAGTGGCTCGAAAACAACTCTCCTAAATCACGAACCCCTCCCCCACCGCCTAGACGTCCGAATTGGAAAAAAGTCGATCGTGAAATATCAGCCGCGGTAGAGTCCGCTGCATTACAAATAATTAAAGCCGACGGTAAGCCTGCACGCATATCGAAGGTGGCCATTATAACCATTGTGGGCCACCGGGGGTGGATTGAGAGTGAGTTGGACAAACTACCCCGGACGGCAAAAATTCTCGGGAAGTATTTAGAAACTTCAGAAGCGTTTGCCATTCGACGATTGATTTGGACGGCGGACCAGTTACGCGATGAGGGGAAAGTACCTACTAGGCCTCAGCTAATTGAGAGAGCAGGTTTAAAAGAACGCAAAGCCTGCGAATCTGAAATTGTTCAACGTAAAGTAGATTCTCTACTTAAACAACTCTCGCAGCAAAGGCAAGGCTGAACGTCTACGCCACGCATGATGCCAAAAGATCTGTGCTAGAGAGGCGCACACGTGAGGACGAGCGTCGCTCGTTTTTAGGACGCATAAGCCACCATTGACATTGCAGATGACTGGTACTAATTTGGCCAAGCTATACGCGAGTACCGTTTCCTGCTGACGGGATCATTGCCTCATCAGCGCACCTGCCGCCCCGATTCAGGTGTGAAATAATTCTAAGCCCTACATGGAACAGCCCAGAAAGAAAACAGGTCCCTACGCTGTCGTGACTGGAGGAAAAGTGCATTGAGCATTAAAGCTTTTGAGAAATTGCCTAAGAACGAGCAGAAACAGGTTGTGGATCATCTGCATGCCTATCAAAAGGGTCTGTGCTATATCTGCGAGGAGAACATTGATCTCACCCAGCCGGTTGATGTTGACCATATTCGCTCCAAGGATCAGGGAGGAATCGAGGATAGCCGAAACAACTGGGGGCTGACACATGCCCACTGTAACCGCGCGAAGGGCAACAGAGATTTGGACATGCAGCGCTACCTAATGCGCTTTCAGAGGGCTCGGCGCGGCCATCTGGCGAGCGGTCAAAGTGAAGACACTTTCACCGTCGGGGTAGCACTCGGAATTCACGGGGGTGCTAAGAGGGAAACCGCGGCCAGAATCGAGCGTGATTCGGAGGGGAATGAGCACTTAGTCATTACATGGGAAATTGGTGGACAAACCACTACGGCTCGTCTGCCTATCCAGGTGGATTTAAACAATCCATCGGTCAAATCTATTACGGCAATGGTGCCGATTGAACAAGTTTTCCATGATAGCGACATCAATCCCCGCTCCATCGTAGACCTTGAGCCTTTCATCGAAGAATTCTATCGGGGTAACCCACAGTTGCTTCCTAGCTTGGCCCACCTTGCGCTTGACGGTAATGAAAGCGGCCGGGCGCGAGTGATGCTTTTCGACGGACAACACAAGGCCGCGGCGCAGCTCTTCCTCGGTAATCGCGTGCTATACCTGCGCGTCTTCTTAAATGCAGACCTCAAACTGCTGAAATCCACGAACTATGGTGCCCATACAAAGCTCGCACAAATTCACTTCCCGATGGCGATCCAGGACAAGGTAGGGCATGACATCTTCCGCCCGGCGCTAGAGGATTTTCTGAATCAGTATGAAGACCGCTCGGGCCTTCGTGAAAGCTCATATTTTAAAGCACTGACGAAGGAGGAGCGTTCTGAAATGCGCGGGCATTTCCAGGGCTATCTGAAATTTCGGGTCGTTTCCGCTGCTGATGTAGAGGGAGGCAAGTTCTTCGAGTATGTCGAGACCGTTTCGGCTAGATCAAAAACTAAACCGTTAG
>WUUC01231901.1_pt1 | contig 10548 bp, 7 predicted proteins | sample 6278441 | NCBI WGS metagenome assembly WUUC01 (sample SAMN13675441, study PRJNA597444) | soil metagenome | isolation source: soil | place: USA: Washington | collected 2017-10 | reverse complement strand
CAGCGGGCTGTGGGCCATGACGAACGAGAGCATCGCCGGGCCGTTGCCGAGGAACGCCTGCTGCCGGGCGACGGGGATCGACGGCCCGACCACGGCAGCGAGGTAGGTGGCGGCCTTCTGCGGCGTGTCCGGCACACCGGCGGCCGATGACCTACAACGTCCTGCCGGCCGGTTCGGGGACTCAACGCTGTGCCGCCAGCTGGATCGCGACGTCGATGATCATGTCCTCCTGGCCGCCGACGTAGCCGAGCTCGCCGCATCGGCGGAGGATGTCGTGGGCGGGCACCTTGTACCGGTCCGCGGCGCGTTCGGCGTGGAGCAGGAACGACGAGTACACGCCGGCCCAGCCCTGGACGATCGCGTTGCGGTCCATCTTCGGCCAGCGGGGCAGGTAGGGGCGGACCACGTTCTCCGCAGCGTCGAGCAGGCCGAGCACGTCGAGCCCCGTGTCGACGCCCAGCCGGTCGAACACCGCGGCCAGCACCTCCGTCGGCGAGTTTCCCGCGCCGGCGCCGAGTGCGCACAGGGAGCCGTCGATGTAGCGGACGCCCGCCTCGTACGCGAGCACGGAGTTGGCGACGCCCAGGCTGAGGTTCTGGTGCCCGTGGTAGCCGACCCAGGCCTCGTCGCCGACCTCCGCGACCAGCGCCTCGAACCGGGCCTTCGCCTCGTGCATGAGCAGGGTGCCGGCCGAGTCGGTGACGTACGGGCACTGGCAGCCGGCGTCGACCATGATGCGGGCCTGCTTGGCCAGGTCCTCCGGCGTCGTCTTGTGGGCCATCATGAGGAACCCGACGGTCTCCATGCCCAGGTCGCGGGCGGCCGCGAAGTGCTGCGGCGACACGTCGGCCTCGGTGCAGTGGGTGGCGACCCGGACCATGTCGGCGCCCGCGTCGCGGGCCTGCCTGAGGTGTTCGACCGTGCCGATGCCGGGCACCAGCAGCACCGCGATCTTCGCCTGCTTCGCCTCGTCGCGGGCGGCGGCGATCAGCGTCATCTCGTCGGTGTGGGAGAAGCCGTAGTTGAACGAGGAACCGCCGATGCCGTCGCCGTGCGAGACCTCGATGGTGTCCACACCGGACCGGTCCAGCGCGCGGACCGTGTCCCGCACCTGCTCCTCGGTGAACTGGTGGGCCATGGCATGGCTGCCGTCACGCAGGGTCGTATCGGTGATCCTGACGTCGTGGTCCAGCGCGGTCCTCATGCGGTCACCTTCGCCTGTGCGATCTGTTCCCCGACCTGGGCGGCCGCGGCGGTCATGATGTCCAGGTTGCCGGCGTAGGGCGGCAGGTAGTCGCCGTTGCCCTTCACCTCCAGGAACACCGCGACCCGGCCGTGGTCCCGCCAGTCGGGGCGCGGGTCGTCGAACTGCGGTTCGGCGCGCAGCGTGTAGCCCGGCACGTACTGCTGCACCTCGCTGACCATCTCGTGGACGGAACCCGTGACCGCGTCGCGGTCGGCGTCGGGGGAGATCATGCAGAACACCGTGTCCCGCATGATCATCGGTGGTGTCACCGGGTTCAGGATGATGATCGCCTTGCCGCGTTCGGCGCCGCCGACCTCCTCGACCGCGCGGGCCGTGGTGTCGGTGAACTCGTCGATGTTGGCGCGCGTGCCCGGCCCGGCGCTGCGGGAGGACACGGACGCGACGATCTCGGCGTAGGGGACCGGCGTGATCCGGGAGACCGCGTGCACGATCGGGATCGTCGCCTGCCCACCGCAGGTGATCATCGAGACGTTGGGCGAGCCGAGGTGCGCGGCCCCGTTGACCGGCGGGCACACCATCGGCCCGAGGTGCGCGGGCGTGAGGTCGATCGCCTGGATGCCGGCCTCCTCGTAACGCGGCGCGTTGGCGACGTGCGCCTTGGCGGAGGTGGCCTCGAACACCAGCTGCGGCAACGGGTCCTGGCGCAGCAGCCAGTCCACCCCGTCGGCGCTGGCGGCGACCCCGTTGTCCCTGGCACGCGCCAACCCGTCGGACTCGACCACGCCGACGACGTAGCCGACCTCGATGGTGGCGCTGCGGCGCAGCTTCTCGAACAGGTCGGTGCCGATGTTCCCCGGCCCGACGATCGCGGCGGTGACTGTGCCCATGACCTGGACTCTCGCACTGTCGCCGAGGCATGCTGAAGCCGTGCGTACCGGTGAATGGAACGGCGGGCCGAACTCGGTGCTGGGTCGTGCGATGACCCTGCTGACCGCGTACCGGCCCGACGAGGTCGAGCTGAGCCTGGCCGAGCTGGCCAGGCGGACCGGGCTCGCCAAGACCACCGCGCACCGGCTGTTGCGTGAGCTGGCGGGCTGGGACCTGGTCGAACGCACGCCCGGCGGCTTCCGGTTGGGCATGCGGCTGTTCGAGCTGGGTTCCCAGGTGCCCCGCCAACGCGGCCTGCGGGAGGCGGCCGCCCCGTTCCTGGCCGACCTGTTCGAGGCCACCCACGAGACCGTGCACCTGGCCATCCCGGACGGCGTCGAGGTCGTGTACGTCCAGAAACTGGAGAGCCGAGGCGGCCCGAAGGTGCCATCGAGGGTGGGCGGCCGCCTACCGGCCCACTGCACCGGCGTCGGCAAGGCGATGCTGGCGTTCGCCCCACGGTCCCAGGTGGACGCGGTCCTCGCCGCCGGGTTGCGTCGCCGCGCCCCCCGCACTGTGGTGGCCCCGGGCCTGCTCCGCCAGGAGCTGGCCGAGATCCGCGAACGAGGCGTCGCCATGGAACACGAGGAGTCCACAGTGGGCATCACGTGCGTGGCCGCCCCGGTCCTCGACGCCGAGGGCGTCGCGGTCGCCGCCGTGTCCGTCACCGGCTGGGTGAACCGCCTCGACCCGGCCCGCTTCGCCTCGGCCGTGCGCACCGCCGCGCTGGGCGTGTCCCGGGTACTGCGCGTCGGCCACCCCACCCAGTGACGGGCTTACGCTGGACCGGTCGGGCCACACCGGGGAGGCGGCATGGAGAAGGTCGACTACGACGCGCGTCTGCACGCCGTCTACGCCGCCGGCCGGCAGATGGCGCCCGCCGCGCTGCGGACGTGGACGGAGGCGTTCGCTCGCCACCTGCCGCGGACACGGCCACTGGTCTGGCTCGACCTGGGCTCGGGCACCGGCCGCATGACCCCCTCGTTGGCGAGTGCCTTCGGCGGGCCCGTCCACGGGGTCGAGCCGTCGGACAAGATGCGTGCTCAGGCCCTTGCCCACGCCGGCCATCCCGCCGTCACGTATGCGGCCGGGTCCGCCGAGCGGATCCCGCTGCCGGACGCCTCGTGTGACGCGGCCTTGCTGTTCTTCGTCTGGCACCACGTGGTCGGCCGCGAGGCCGCCGCTCGGGAGTTGCGCCGGGTCGTCAGGCCGGGCGGCACGCTCTTCGTGCAGGCGAACTTCTCCGACAGGATGCCCGATGTCTGGTGGTTCCGTGTCATGCCCGAATGGAGGGAGGTCGACCGGGCGCAGTTCCGGTCCGAGGACGAGGTGAGAAGTGACTTCACCGGCGCCGGGTGGACGCTCGTCTCCCGTGACGAGGTCACCTGGCTTCGCTCGGCGAGCCTGGCCGAGGACGTCGAGAGGCTGAAGCTGCGTGCCGTCTCGGCCTTCGAGCACATGACGGAGGAGGTCGTCGAAGCGGGCTTCGCCAGCATCGAGGCGGCGCTTCCCTCACTCGGCGACGGACCTCAGTACGAGACCAGCGAGCTGCTCGTCTTCCAGCGCCGGTAGCCCAGCCGGGATCGAGCGGCCGTAGTGCCTTGGCAATTTGGGAGCGCTCCTATTACATGGACAGCGTGTACCTCGCCGAGGAAGGAGCCCTGTCGTGCGCAGAGCGTTGACGCTGGTGGTAGCGGCCCTGGTCGCAGCGGTCCCGGTGCCGGCCGGTGCGGCCAGCATCCCCCCGCCATGCGGTGAGCTGTTGTTCTGCGAGGACTTCCAGTCGCTGCCCACCGGTGGCGCGACCAGCCTCGACTGGGGCGTGGACACCAAGTACGGCACGCTCACCGTCGAGAAGCTCCGGCGCGGGCAGAAGGTCCTGCACGTGCACACCGAGCGCAACGGCCGGGCGTTCCTGAGGGTCGACGACTTCGCCGCCCCCGGCAACAGTTTCTACGGCCGGGTCCGGCTCAAGGTCGACGCCTTCCCACGGCAACCCGACTGGGCGCACTACACGCTGATCGAGGCGACCGGCGACGGCCCGGAGATCGTGCGGCCCCTGGGCGGCCAGTACGTGCCCACCCTCGACAAGGTGCTGTGGGGTGTCGGCGCGGACGGCGGACCGACCGGCGACTGGACGAACTGGCGGGAGTCGGCTCCGTCCCGTGAGGACGTGTGGCAGTGCGTCGAGTGGCGCATGGACGCCACCGACAACCGCGTCGAGCTGTGGTTCGACGGGGTCGCACAACCCGACCTGACGGTGTCCACCACCGACCACGGCGGGAACCAGGTGGACTTCCTGTTTCCCCGCTTCGACACGGTCAAGCTCGGTTGGCAGCTCTACCAGTCCAACGAGGGCAGCTACGACCTGTGGATGGACGACATCGCACTCGACTCGGAACGAATCGGCTGCTGACCACGAAATACGATTCCCCATTAGTTGATTGACATCCACCGACCCGTACGCGACCATGAACGAGGAACACGAAATCAAGGAGCGGTCATGACGAGCATGTGGAACCGGCCCCGGGTCGCCACCGCGTGCTCGCCCTGTGCGCGGCACGAACATGTGCTGGCCAGCGAAGGCTCCCCACCGTGACGTAGTCACCCGTCGCGTCGAGGGAGCCGCCCATCGGAATTCCGATCGGGCGGCTTTCTCTATTTTCGTGTACCCGAAAAACAATTCATGGCCGATGGGACTGCTGGCTAGGTCACCGCCCTTTCAAGGCGGGGTACCGGGATCGATACCCGGATCGGCTACACCCCTGTAGCTCAGGTGGACAGAGCACCGCGCTCCGAACGCGGAGGCGCCAGGTTCGAGTCCTGGCAGGGGTACGGATCGTCCCGTAGCTCAGTTGGCAGAGCAGCCGCCCGACGTGCGGAAGGGCCCAGGTTCGAACCCTGGTGGGACGGCTGTGGCCGAAGCCGAAGCAGACGAGGCCCCGGACTGTGAATCCGGGCGAAGCCGGTGCGAGTCCGGTCGGCCACCCCACCCTCGAGAGGACACCATGCTGACCCGGACGATCATCCAGAAGACGCTGCGCGTGCCACGTGCCGACGGTCCCGCCGGGGACGGCGCCGGGGTGGCGCGGCAGATGGACGCGGTGCTCGCCGGCGTCGGGTTCAAGGCCGCCCGCGACCTCCTGGAGCACGTGTCCGGTCTGGCGCCGGGCGGGGCGATGGACCTGGCCGTGCAGGTGGTCGGCGCGGTGCGTGGGCTGGTCGGTGACCACGTCGCCCACAACGCCTACTTCATCGACTTCCCGGACGGCGTGCCGGACACGGTGGAGTTCTGGGTGCGCTGCCTGCGGGAGGCGTTCGCCACGCCGCGTGCCGTCGGCGACCGGGTGCCCACCGACGCCGAGCTGCTGACCGCACTCGACGCCACGGGCCTGCTCGGCCTGCCCGCCTACGGCCGCTACCAGCACACCTACGCCGAGCTGCTCGCCGCGCACGACGAGCTGGTCGAGTCGGCGAAGGACCGGGTCACCGTCCTGCACCTCGGTGGCACGCTCGACGCCGAGGCCGGCGAGCTGTACCTGGCGCTGGCCGGGTCGACCACCCCGCTGGGCGAGGCGGACCTGCTCCTGCTCGCCCAGCTCGCGGAGACGTGCGGCGAGGTCCTGCCGGAGCGGATCCCGGTGCGGGAGAACCGGGCCGTGGTCAACACCGTCCGGCTGTCCGCCGGGCGTCCGCTGGTCGCCGTGGACACCGTGGTCGACGTGCTGCGTGTGGCGTGCCAGGCCAGCGGGGGCGACGTGACGCTGGCCGCGCCGACCCGGTTCCGGAGCTTCACGCGGCGCGAGCGGCGTGTCCTGCTCGCCGCGCTGGACCAGGTGGGCAGCGGCAAGCTCGCCGACGTCACCCGCTACGCCGGGCCGTTCAAGCGGCTGGGGGAGCGGCTCCACCCGCACGAGTACCCGCGGTTCCCGCACGCGCGGGACGTCTTCGCGGTCGCCCGTGGCGAGCGGACCGCCCGGTCCCTGGCCGGGCGGGCGGAGGTGGCGTTCGCCGCGGGCGACGTCCCCGCCGCCGCGGCGGTCCTCACCGCCGCGCCCGGCATGCTGCTGCGGTCGCTGGACCGGTTGCTGCGCAACGCCGGCACCCCGGCCGAGCTGGACGCGGTGCTCGACGCGACGGCACGGGTGCTGGAGTCGGTGTCCGGGCGGGTGCTCTGCTCGGTGCGCGAGCACCTCGTCAACCGCGCCACGACGGACGCCGCGCGGGTGTTCCCCACCCGCGGCCGCCGCGGCTGGGTCACGCCGGACACCCGCGCCCCGCTGCCGCCCGAGGTGATCGAGCGGGCCGGCGCGCTGATCGACGCCGAGCTGGCCCGCCGGCTGCCGGTGTACGAGCGGCTGGTGGTCGACCCGGCCGTGCTGGACGTCGCGCTTCCGTTGTCCGGCAAGGCGTCCGAGGGCGGGTTCGCCGTGCTGCCGCGCGGTTCCCGCACCCGGGTCGACGGTGAGGTGCTGCGGATCTTCACCTACTGGCGGCAGACCAGCACACGCACGGACTTCGACCTGTCGGCGCTCCTGCTCGACGACGAGTTCCGCTACACGGGGCACGTGTCGTGGACCCGCTACACGGACGGCGGCGGGGCGTACTCCGGCGACCTCACCGAGGCGCCGGACGGCGCGACCGAGTTCATCGACCTCCCGCTGGACTCGGTGGAGGCGACCTACATCGTGCCGCAGGTCCACGTCTACTCCGGCGAGGGCTTCGACCGGGTCGCGGAGTCGATGTTCGGCTGGATGACCCGCGACCGCGCCCAGCACGGCGCACCGTTCGAGGCCCGCACCGTGCGGACCCGCTCGGACATGCGTGGCGGCGGCCGCGTCGCACTGCCGGTCATGTTCGGCCGCGACGCGGACGGCGTGTGGACGGCGACCTGGCTGCACCTGTACCTGACCGGGCAGCCGAACTTCAACCGCGTCGAGGTCAACCGGGTCAGCGCCGGCGTGCTCGCCCGCGGCCTGGTGCGCCGCGAGTACCTCACGGTGCGCTACCTGGTCGACCTGCTGCGCGCCGAGGAGGTCACCACCTGGACGCCGGACATCCACCTGACCGAGCCGGTGACGTTCCTCGGCCCGCACCGCCCGGAGAACCTGCCGGAGGGCTCGACGGCGATCACGCTGGACCGGCTAAACGAGTTGATCCCCGCGTGAGCACCCGGATAACCTGACGATGCGAGGCCATGAGGGGACTTCCTTCTCAAGGCACGCGGCTTCGGTCGCGCGGCCCACCACTGTGGATGGATATAGTTCCCTCCCTCTCCTCGCACCGACCGACGACGATGGCCTGCCGAACACTCGGCAGGCCATCGTCGTTCGGTTCAGCGGAGGTGTTCCAGCAGCCAGGCGGTGAGGGCGCTGACCGCACCGGTGAGCGTTCCGCGCAGAGCGGCGGCGGCCAGTCGAACTCGTTCGGCCCGAGTGAGGCCGTGGTCGCGTTTCATCGCACCTTCCTTCGGACGGGGGCAGTGCGAACAGGCTGCTGCCGCACGGCGTTCTGGTTCTGGGTTGCGATGAACGGGTGAGTTCGGTGGGGCGTACGGGCATGTCAGGCTCACGCCGGCCACGGGGACGACATGATGTCCGCGATGAGTGGCGACGCCAAGGGCGGCTCGGTACGGCGACGGCGGCCGATCGAGCGTGTCCCCGTGCCGCCCGGACCGGTGGCGGACCTGAAGAAGCTCGTGTACGAGCTGTACCTGGAGGCCGGCACGCCGTCGCTGGACGAGCTCGCCGCCTGGGTGGCCGAGGACGACGAGCTGCCCGGGGCTCCTGAGCGGGACACGATCCACCGGATCATCCGGGAGACCGGGCTGTCACGCTCGCAGGCGGATGTGGTGGCGGTGGTCACGGTGCTGGCACGCGCTGCCCGGTGGGACCTGGCGGACGCCGCGAGGCGAGCCCGTGACCTGTGGGTCGCCGCGCGGTTGGACTCCGGGGTGGGAGTGCCGATCACCGAGGTGACCGACCCGTTCGCCCTGGAGGTCCACCGGCCGATCAGCCTCGACGACGCGGACGAGCCGCCTCTCCTGCCCCGGTATGTGCGGCGAGCCCACGACGAGGAGCTGGCGGCGGTGGTCGCCCGCGTCTGTGCCGGCGAGAGCGCGATGGCGGTGCTGGTGGGAGAGTCGTCGGCGGGTAAGACCAGAGCCTGCTGGGAGGCGCTCGAACCACTCCGCACGGCAGGCGGCTGGCGGCTGTGGCACCCGTACGACCCGACCCGCTCCCAGGCGGCGCTCGCGGCGCTGGACCGGGTGGCGCCTCGGACGGTGGTGTGGCTGAACGAGGCACAGGAGTATCTGCGGGCCGAGGGGGACGGCGCCGAACGGGTCGCCGCCAAGCTGCGCCATCTGCTCACCGACGCGGCTCGGGCACCGGTGCTGATCCTGGGAACCCTCTGGCCGGAGCACCATGCCGCCCTCACCCAGCATCCCGGGTCGCAGGTGCGGCAGGTGCTGGAAGGCACGGTCATCGCGGTGCCGGACGCCTTCACCAGCGGCGACCTGACGGCACTCGTGCTGGCCGCGGCGAACGATCCGCTGCTGGCGAGGGCGGTCAAGCACGCTGACGAAGGTCAGATCACCCAGTACCTGGCCGGGGGCCCGGAGCTGGTGGAGCGGTTCCGCGCAGCCCCGTTGGGTGCGAAGGCGGTCATGTGGGCGGCGATGGACGCGCGTCGGATGGGACACCGCAACGCCCTGCCGTTGTCGTTCCTGGAGGAGGCCGCTCAGTCCTATCTCACCGACGCCCAGTGGGAGCGACTGGACGAGGGCTGGTTGGAACAGGCCCTGGCCTACACCTCCCAGCTGTGCAAGGGCGCCCGCGGACCGGTCACTCGGATCCGCCTCGGCCGCCGGTCACGTGCCGCCACGACCCGGGAGGTGGAGCCGACGTACCGCTTGGCGGACTATCTCGACCAGTACGGGCGAACCCGCCGGGCCGACCAGATACCTCCCGCCGGCTTCTGGCAGGCAGCCGCGACCTACGCCCATCCCCACGACCTGACCGAGCTGGGCCTCACCGCCGAGGAACACGGCCTGTACCGGGACGCCGCCCAACTCCTCAAGAAAGCCGCCGCCCACGGCGATCCGGTGGGCGCACACGCTCTCGTCCGTCTCCTGCACGCTGTTCATCCCGCTGACGCTCGGCCGATGGACTGGGTTGTCGGCCGCGTCTCCCTGCACAACACGCACGCGGTCGAGGGGTTGCTGCGCCAGCTGCACAAGGTCGGCGCGACCGGACAAGTCGAGGTGCTCGCCGAACGCGCCGTTGCTCACGTGTCCGGGTCATTCGCTGTGGCGTCACTGCTGCAGGTGTTGCGGGAGATCGGGGCGACTGGGCGGTTCGCCGCGCTCGTCATGCGTGCTGCGGACGAGGTTCCCGTCGACGACCTGCGGTTTCTCGATGTCGTTCTGCGGGGGTTGCGTGAGGTCGGGGCGACCGAGCAGGTCGGTGTGCTCGCCGAACGCGCCGTCGCCCATACGCCGCCCGACAATCTGTCCGCTGTCGAGTTGCTGCTCGGCATGTTGCGGCGGGTCGGGGCGACCGAGCAGGTCGCCGCGCTGGTTGAGCGTGCTGCCGACCACGTCCCCCTCGACGACGTGCGGTTTCTGGGTGTCGTTCTGCGGGGGTTGCGGGAGGTCGGGGCGACCGATCGGATCGGCGTGCTCGCCGAACGCGCCGTCAAGCACATCCCGCTCGGCAACCAGCGCACGGTCCAGGCCCTGTTGGACGACTTGTACGCGAGTGGGGCGACGGAACAGGTCGGCGCCCTTGCCGAACGTGCCATCGCCCACGTCTCCATGGACGACCCGACCGCTGTGGAGTCGTTGCTCCACAAGCTGAACGCGGTCGAGGCGACCGACCAGTTCACCGCACTGGCCGCGCACGCCGCCCACCACGTGTCGCTGGACGACCCGTTCGCGGTGGAATGGCTGCTGGTTCGGTTGCGCAGGGCCGGGGCGGTGGAACACGCCACGACGTTGGCTCGACGGGCCGTCCCCACCACGCCTCTCGACGACCCGCTCATCGTCTCCGCGTACCTGGGGGACCTGCACAAGCTCGGTGCCGCCGAGCAGGTGGCCACGCTGGTGGAGCGCGCGACGCCCCTGGTCGCCGTCAGTGACCCGTCGGCGGTGGCCATCCTGCTCGCTCGACTGCACGAAGTCGGGGCTGCCGAACAAGCGGCGGCACTGGCCGAGCGCGCCACCCCGGCGGTGAGCCTTGATGATATTTCCGGCGTAGCGGTACTTCTCGGTGATCTGCACAAGATCGGGGCGACCGAACAGGTTGTCGCGCTGGCCGAGCGAGTCGTGTCTCAGGTCCGTGTGCGGGACTCGTGCGATCTGGCTCTGCTGCTGGGAGAACTGGACAGGGTCGGGGCGACCGTACAGGCCCTCG
>WUUC01222520.1_pt1 | contig 10548 bp, 20 predicted proteins | sample 6278441 | NCBI WGS metagenome assembly WUUC01 (sample SAMN13675441, study PRJNA597444) | soil metagenome | isolation source: soil | place: USA: Washington | collected 2017-10 | reverse complement strand
CGCGAGCGTCAGCAGCCGCGAGTCGTTGCGCCAGCGCTTGTCGATCTCCGCTCTGGCTGCCCAGTGCTGGCTCTCGCGCGTCCGGTTGGGCGATGGAGGCAGGCCCGCGAGCTCCACCTCAATCTCGTAGATCAGCCGGGCTGGTACCGTCGGATCCACTCGTACCTCAGATGGTGCAGCGTCTGATCATGCATCGGAGCCGTCTTGTCGCCGCCGCACTTGCACCGGAACCGCGCCGGGATCCGCGGGAGGATCGAGCTCAACGGCTCCGGACGTGCCGCGAGCTCCTGCCGCCGCCGCCTGCAACCCGAGCAAAGTGACCAGCCCGGCTCAGCCGCTTGCAGGCACAAGCCCGGAGGCTCGCCCTCGCATCGTCGAGCGGTCTGGAGCCATCGCGCAGTCATCGCTCATCCGGTTCCTTCGCTGAGGCGGGCGAGCAAGGCGTTCAGTTCGTAGTCGTTAGCCGTCAGCGAACGCGGGTCCTCATTCCAACGGTCCTTCTGCCAAGCCTTGAGCGCCACGATGAGGCGGTCTAACTCCTCGCGGCGGACGAGGACGAAACCGACACGTCGCTGTTCCTCGATGATGGCCGCAACGTAATCTGCGAACGTCGGCCACTTGACGCTATCCAGTTGCGATAAACGCGGAGCCAGCGCGGCCACTTCTTCGGTCATCCTCCGAGCGCCTCCGCCGCCATCTCCTCAACGCTCGACTGCTTCTCGTGCCACGCCTGAGCCTTGATCGCCTCCTCCTCCGCCGAGCCGCAGTTGGTCATCTTGGTGCGAAAGTAGCTGACGATCGAGATCCGCTCCGAGCCGCACTCATCGTGGAACCGCTGCGGAGGCTTGGAGATCGCCTTGCTCTCGGGATCCCGATCGCCCATCGGATCGCCGCAGACGTTGCAGCGCATCGCCGTGTTGCCGTGCCACTGGTGGGCATCCATGAGGAGCAGATCTCCGTGCTGGAGATTGACTGCAACCCGGTACTCTGGGAACGTGAGGTAGCCGCCGGAGTATTCGCCACGCCGGATCACGCTGAGCGTCGAGAAGCCCTCATCGAGATCGCCCTTGTCGACGTGGACGCCCGTTGGGTACGAGTTGTTGACCGTGACCGTGGTGAACGCGGTGCCCGGAATGATCCAGTCAGGATGAACTTCCTGCACCCTGCGCATCTGCTTCTGCCACCGATCCGGCACCAGCTCCGCGAACACGCGCGAGATCTCCCCGAACAGCGGGAACAGCTCGCTGTACCGATCCCACTCCTTGCCGCTCCACGCCGTCAGTCGGCAGTAGACCTTCGGCGGAGCCGGGTCAAACGCGCCCACGATCATGCTCGCCACGGTCTTGCCGTAGCGCCACGTCGATCCCTCCCACGGTGCAGTCGCCGGAGCTCCGCCCGCCATCCCGCGGTTGGCCGTCTGATTGACGCGCAGATCGTGCAGGATCGGGTAGAACGTGTCGATGAACTCGGGCTGGAAGGCACCCGGTACGTACTGCGCAAGCAGCCGCCCGTCAGGCATCAACACCCGAGTCGGCCCGACCATCATCACGTCGATCTCGTTGTTGGTCACGATCTTGCCGAGCATCGGCCTCAGCGCTGCTTCGCTGATCTTGCTGCGTAGCCGGATCTCCGTGAACTCCACCCGAACCCTCCATCATCCCCAGCAGCGTCCACGCCACCGGGCTGTTGATCCTCCGAGCCGCCACCCACGGCTCCTCCGTTGCATCAAGCACCTGCACCCAGCGAGCAAACCGCTGCGCGAGCCTGCGCACTTTGGTCTGCCGCGAGACGAGCCACGCCGGATCCTGCCGGGATCCGCGTTGCAGCCGTCGACGAGCAGCCGCGCCCGGCCCGGAGAGCAGCACCAGCCGGAGCTCGTAGCCGTTGCTCAGGAGCAGGTTGAGCCACTTGTCGTTGGCAAGTCGATCGCCCTCCGCGATGAGCATAGCAGGCTTGGCCGCAGGCAGCCACTCCATCACCTTGGGTTGCACCGCCATCGACAACGCATCGGTCCCGCTGAACCGCTCGCGTCGCCGCCCGAGCTCGACGACCTCCTGCGGCTGACCGTCCGCGCCGATGGGATAGACGCGATGCGGGAATGGATCGTCGACCTCGATGGGTGTCCAGCCGTCCGTCAGCGCCGCGACGAGCTCCGACTTGCCAACACCCGGCTCCCCGATGATGTACAGCGCGTGCAATGCGATCAAACCGGCTGAGGCTCGGGAGCCCGATGCCGCGCGAGCCTCCGCAAGCTGACCTTCTGCCGGATCGAGTCAGCCGTCTGCGACAAGGCCAAGCTGTCGTGTTCCAACTCCTCCGCGTGCGCCAGCGCCTCCTCATCGGTGGCGTAGTCAAAGTCAATGAGGATCGGAGCGCTGTCGCGCCGCACGCTGATGTACCGATCGTCATTCCTGAGTGCTGAGGTCACTGCGTTGACAATCCACGACAGGTGATCCTCGATCATCCACTGGTCGATCCGGCTGAGGTAGTCTCTGCCGAGCCAGCGCTGCCACTCGATGTCGTCTTGATCATGCAGTTGTGCGTCCGGCTCCGCGTGCCATCGCCTCAATCCTGCCTCCCGCTCCGCCACCGCTCTTGCGATGACGCGCGTGCTGACCCCCTCTGGATTGCCGATCGCCAGCCGCTCCGCCTCTTGCCGGATCAGATGCGCCCTCTTGAACTTCACGCTGCCTCCTCCTTCTGTCGCGCTATCTCGTCTCTCATCTCGGCCAACACCGCGTCGAGCCGAGCCATCGCCGCCTCCAGCATGCTGAGCTCGTCCGCGTCGCAATCCGCGATCGGCTCGCCTGCAACCCACTCCTCCAGCTGCTCGATGTGCCGGATGAATGAGAACGCAAAAGTGAAGTGCTGGCGCGTCTCCGCCCGCTCCCGCGCCTGTTTGTTCAGCGCCGCCTCGGAGTGCGAGACGCGCCCGTTGCCCGATGACGGCTGAGTCGATCGACTGCTTTCAGTCGATGGCCTTGTGCGAGATCGACTGCTTTCAGTCGGTGGCTTCAATCTCTGGCGAACCGTCTCTTGCGAGATCCCCAACGCGGCAGCGGCCTGTCGCTGGCTCATCCGCTCATCCTCGATGAGCTGTCGGACCCTCAGCCGTTGATCGTCTTTGTTGAGCTTGAGCTTGGGCAGCGTCTCCACGTAGGCGATGAAACTCTCAAAGCCCATGTGTTTCCAAGAGCCCGACCGGAACGTCAAAGTGGTGAGCTCAAACGCCGCCTCCAACTGTCTACGGTACGCTCTGTCGAGACTCAGCGCCGCCTCTTTGTTGAGCTTGGGCTCGGTCTTGCTCATCTCCATCAGATCCGCCTCCACACCTGTATCACGCTCGCGTGACTCGACGGAGTTGCAGACTGCTCAAGCCCGGCCCGCTCGACGAGCTTGCGCCGAGACGCCTGCGAGAACACCGAGCCGACTGCGGCTCGCTTCTCTGGGTAGCCGATCGTCAGCGTGAGATCGTCCGCGGTGAACTCCGTCAACGGCAGCCGCGACTCGATCCACGCCATCGCCTTGTCAGACCACTTCGGCTCGCTGGCTGCAACCGCGGGCAGGATCCGGTCACGCTCGGCCCGACCCTCAGCTCTGCGTTGCTCCTGCGTGGCCTCCGGTGGCTTCTCGCCCACTCCGAGGATGCCGCCTCCGCCGCAGACCGCGCAGACGCCACGCCCGGTCTTGCCCGAGCCGCGGCAACGCCAGCAGAGTTGCGTGTCTCCGAATGTCAGCCCGCTCACGTCTTGCGCTCCGTTGGCCTCTTGCCCCAGCCCGCTGTGCCGAGCTTGCGGAGCTGAGCTTGGTAGTAGCTCGGAGTGTGCGATGGTGTGCGATCTCCGAACGGACTCGCTCCGCGACAGAACCAACAGCGTGTCTGCGCCGGATCCGAGACGATCATCGTGCAGTGGCACGTATCCTGCTCCCCGCGTCCGTTGACAAACGGCTCCCGGCAATCGCACTTGCGCTCGCCTTCACCCTTCTTGACCATCATCTCCTCCTGCATCCTGAGCCCTGTCGGGCAGATCATTGGCCGCGTCAGGAACGTCCGGTGGTAGTCGCTGTGCGTCTCGCAGAACGCAAACGACATCGAGTTGGCGTACGACCATCGGCAGCTCACCAGCTGAACAGCTGCATCGCGCGCTCCGCCGCCGGACCTGCGATCATCAACCCGGAGCGGTGGCCGCCTGTCGAGACGACCAACCCCGGCGCGACGAGCTCCGTGAAGTAACGCTCAGTCACCGGCCTGAGTCCATCGAGCTCCCCGAGCTGCGCCCGTCCGAGCTTGATGTGGTTGCGCAGCGCGATGATCATCTCAAGGTACGCTCGATCCGTCCGCTCAACGGAGTCTCCGAACCTCCAGTGCTTGCCCCAGCGCCTCATCGTCCACGTCGTGTACGGTCTGGTCATCCAGCTGAGCACCACGCCGGGATCAAGGTGCTCGTCTTGGTCAAGGATGATCGCCCTGCCCCGGAGCCCGGTCACGCCGATCGGCTGCAACCCGGAGTCGCTGAGCAGCACGTCAGTCCAAACTCCCGCCGTGACCAGCACTCGTCGAGCATCCCAGACCGCGATCCCGCCCTCCCGTTCACGTCCCACCGCCGACCAGCCGCGAGTCGAGCGGATCAGCCGTTGGATCTGCGCCCGCTCCGGCTCGATCAGCCCAAGGATCCGGCCCGGCTCGACGAGCCTGACGGTTGCCTCTCGCGCGTCCGGCTTGCGGTACGTCCGGATGATCTCCCGAGCCCCGCGGATCAACCCTCTGGCATCGAGCCAGTCCACGTTGGGTCCGGACCAACTCCAGTGCGCCGGAGCCCGTCCGGCAACGCGCGGGCTGGCTCCGCGGATGAGCCCGGCTGCCGCTCGGGATCCGGAGTTGGAATGGTCCGCGTCGACGACAGTGACCTCCAGCCCGCGCTTCTGAGCCTCCAGCGCCGCTGCAACCCCGTAGAACCCGCCGCCGATGATGAGCAGATCCCTCACTTGTCGAGCTCCTTGAGCCGGAGCCACGCCAGACCCCACGGCACCTTGAAGTCGTTGGCCAGCATCGACGCGCGCAGCATCCGACTCGGCAGCAAGATGTCCATAAACCGATCCGCCCACTCCTCCCCCGCAAACACGCCTCCGCGCTCCGACTGCAACCCACGCTTGAACTCCGCAAAGTCACGCGCATCCATCTTGCGAGCCGCAGCAATCGCGTCCGGCGCGAGCTTGCGCCAGCCCTTGAGCTTGGCCCGGAGATCGTCCGCATCGACTGCGGCATCCAACATCGCCGCGTAGTCTTTGGCCGGATCCTCCGTCAGATAGCCGATCCGGCTGGGCTCGCTCATCGCCGATGCGCCGAGTCTGCGCAAGCCCAGTGGACCTCGATCGCCACTGCGTTGTACGCTCTGCCTGCATCGCGCCGCTCGCGCGCCTCCGCATCCTCCCCCGGCCCGAGAATGACGAGCGCTGTGAAGTCGCCCGCCTTGAACGGGACATGACACGCAGGGCACTCCGTGCCAACGCTCGGATGCGTCTCCGACTTCGGCCCCAACTTGCGGCTCATCGGGTCAGGATGATACCGAGCTCCGCGTACGCACGCTTGCGATCGGGCTCGACTGCCGGATCTCGGCCAACAACCTCCGCGAGCCATCGCGGCTCAAAGATCTCCCGCCGGGCTCGCCACGCATTCCACATGAACTGCTGCGCCTTGGAGCGCTTGAGCTGATCGTGCATCTGGTCGATGTCGTGCCCCACGTAGTACCGCCCGTCGACGAGCGCGTGGAAGTCGCACAGCATCGTCTCAACCTCGTCGATGGTGACGTCACCGCGCAGCATGAACACCGGATGCGAATGGAGCCAACCGCGGAGCTCGTCGTTGAGCGTGTCCATCACGACCACTCCGAGCTTGTCGAGCGTCTCAAGCTGCTCCGCCGCGGAGCCCTCCGGCTTGCCGAACAGCAGCTCAAGCCCTTGCCGCGGACCCGTCGAGTCATCGTTGCCCATGTCCGTCGCCTGCAACGGCAGCCCATTGACCTTCTGCAAGATCTCCGCCGTCTTGTACGCTGCCCAGCGCCCGTTGCCCCAAGGCTGACGGAGCTTGACGTCACGCACGATGCGGTACGCCGCCATCCGCTCGTCTGGCGTCTCCGGTGCCGTCTCCCATCCTGTGATCCACGCCTCAAGACTGCCCTCTGCGTGGGCGATCTCGGCCAGCGATGCGAGGTGGCGATTGAGCGGCTGGCCTCCTCTCAGTCCACGCCGCTCAACGCCAGTGGGTAGGCTGGCAAGCTCAGCCGGCAAGGTGCCGAGCTCGTTGACGTACGCAAACGCCTCCTCCGCGCTCGCGATGTTGTAGAATGCAACGTACAGGAACGTGTGCCAGAACCGCTGCTCTCGCGTCAGATCGCGTTGCAGGATGCGCAGCACCGGGTAGACCGGATCCACGTCCTGCGCGTCGAGCTGCGCCTGACTGAACTGCACAAAGTCGCGCCAGAGCTCACCGGAGCTCCGCCGCTCGTCGATCGCCGCGAGATCAACTCCGAACTGCACCCCGCCGATCGAGTGCGTCACTTGGGCAGCAGCACCCAGATCGCCAGCAGGATCGCCTGCACCGTCACCATCCCGAGCAGAACCATCTGCCTCCGGTTGATCCGCTCCATCGCCTCCAGCGTCAGCCGGTTGATCTCCAACTGCTTGTCCCACCACCGTATCTGCATCTCCGGCCACGACTCCTCATCCTCCTTCTCATCCACCGAGCAGGAACACCTCAAACAGCCGAAACAGCCCGATCACCATCAAGATGAACATCGGAATGCTCGCAACAATCACGATGAGCATCGCGAGCCCGCAGCCGTTCTCAGCGTCTGGTCTGCGGTAGTGCTCAGTCAAGGATCTCGCCCGTCGACTCGTCGATGTGCCGGTGGAGCTGCCCGTCAGCTGTCCGCGTTGCCTTGTCTCCCACGTTGTGCCACCGCTCGTACCCCACGTAAACACGCGCGCCGCACGTCGGGCACGGCTCCGTGTTCAGCCCCGAGTGGAATGACCCGTCTGCGTAGGGTAGCCACTCGATCCCGCGGCGCTTCATGAGCACGATCACTTCCAGCGATCGCCCCTCCGCATCCTTCTTGCCCTTGTTGAGCAGCAGCGGGCAGTACTCCACGCGGAGCTCGTCGAGCTCGCCCACCACCTTGGTGAACTTGTTGATGTACCTCGGCTCCGCCTCCGGCCCGTTGTCGACGAGCTCCCGGAGCAGAAATGCTTGTGCCACGGCTCCTCCTGTCTCCCGGTTGTTGCGGACCCGGCAGCCCTAGATCCGCCGGGACGGAGCGGACAGCATTGCGCCGTCTCGCAACCCCAAGTTGCGCTCCGTCTGGATCCGCACTTGATCAGACTCTGGCCTGCAACTCCTCCTCGCTGACTGCCTCCTCCGCCTCCGCCTCGGCCACCGCTTCTCGGTGGCGAGCTGCCTCCCGCTTGACCGCCTCGACAACCGTGGCGATCACGCCGGACGTGCTGTACGCCTTGATCAGCACCTTGATGTTGTCCATGAACTCCTCGTGCTGCTTGATGGACAGGATCACGCTCGTCTGCCGCATCTTGGAGCCGGTGTTCTGCGTGACCCGAGCTCGACGCTCCGCGAGCGTGGCCGGATCCAGCGCGTAGTCGCCTGCAAACTCAGGCTCGTTGATCTTGATCTGGCCTGTCTCCGCCTGCAACGTCTCCAGATCGTCGAGCGTCCAGAGCGTCTGGCCGAGCTTGCCGCCGTCCGCCAGCTCCTGCAACGCGCCGGTGAGCTTCACCCGATCGTAGTCCGCGAGATCGGATGCCTTGTTGTCGTCGAGCAGATAGCGCCACGCCGTCTCATCGTCGATGTCGACGATGCTGGCCGGGATCTCCTCCGCGCCGAGCATCTTGGCTGCCTTCCACGTGCCGTTGCCCTTGCAGATGAACATCGTGGAGCGCTGCACCACCAGCGGGCTCATGATCCCGTACGAGTCGATCGCCGCAACGATCGCGTCAAGGTTGTGCTTGCGCAGGTTGTGAGGATGCAGCTTGACCGAGTCGATCGGCTTCAACAGCACGATGAGCTGCGGAGCCACCTTGACCTTGCGGCCCATCGTCACGTCGAGCTCCTCCACCGGAGGCTCCGGACGTGCGACCATCGAGCTGCTGTCTGTCGGCTCCCGCGGAGGCTCGATCTCCGGGAATGCAACTGTCTGACCGTCGACTGGCTTGCTCAACGCTCCTCCTTGCCCCGGCTTAGATGCGGTGACGTGGACTCGGCCCGGAAGGTAGGAGGACAAGGCTGGGAGCCACGTTGCCGTGTCTTCAACCGAGCTCTCAAACCTCTGCCGCGTGTTGCATCCACGCATTCCACGGCAGTTGTAACCAAGATCACCGCGATCGGACCCATTTTAGCGCCTCTTTCGGGCTCGCGTCGAGCCCTTCGACGAGTCGATTTTGTAACCCGGAGGAGGAGGCAGGAGCTCCCGGATTGACGTGGGTTGACTCGGTTGCCGCGTGGCCGCGCGCCCGGCTTTGCTCTCCTCTAAACGTTTAGATCTGTCTGCTCTGACTGGATGGTTGGCGATTGTTGAGCGATTGTTGAGCGATCGTTCAACCCTTGCTTGAGCACTGGCTCGGCCCGCGACCTGAGCTGCGCATCGTAGACGCTCGCGGGCAGCCGCCGCCCGTTCGTACCACTCACGCCACGTTGCAGCCGGGATACGCCCGGAGCGGTCGACGAGCTTGACTGTCCGCAGCGCGTCAACGAGCGCCGAACTGACATCGAGCCACTCCGGAGCTGCCTCCTCGACAGTCAGCCGCTTGCCCTCCGCCCAACTCTCCAAGATCAGCGCGATGTAGGCCAGCGTGACCCGATCCGAGATTTGCGGGAGCTCGCGCCGGATGCGCCGCAGCTTCTCATCTCGGAGCAGTCCGGTGTCGATGTCAGCCCACTGAAACCCACGCTCCCGCCCCGGCATCAGAGCCCGAGCAGCTTGTACGCGATGCGCACCCAGAGACTGCCTGCGACCCGATCGCGGACCTCCATCACCGGCATCAGCTCCTCGCTGTCGTCGACAGTCCCGAGCGTCATGGTCACCACCGTGCCGTCCGGACGGATCAGCAGGCAGCGCGCGAGCGCCTCCAACGCCTCCCCGTTGACCCGCAGCGTGTACGTCTTGGTCTTGGTGAGCCGTCGACGAGCCGCCCGCCGCTCGCGTCTCGGAGCCCTCACGGGATCTTCGGATCAGTCGGCCCGGCTACTCTGACCCAGCGCGTCGTCAGAGTCGTCTCGTCAATCGTCTCCTTCCAGAACTGCCCGGACGGAGCCTGCACCACGCGCGTCCAGCGTTGCTCCTTCTGGATCCCATCCCAGAGCCCGAGAATGGGCTTGCCGTCCGGTCCTGCAACGGTCATGTTGAACGGATGCTCGCGGAGCGTGCCGGGAATGGTCGGATCGTAGACGTACAGCGAGAAGTGATCATGCTGTGCCGCCGGGTTGCCGCCAGTGAACCCTTTGCCGTGCGCAAGCAGCTGCGCGTAGTTGATCCCGTTGCGATCGTTGATCCACTGCAACTCCGTGTACGCGTTGACCGGAGCCCCGTTGGCGTCGAGCGTGTCGTCAAAATGCATCTCAATCCGTCCGGTGATCCTGACGACATTGAACGTCGGGCTGGTCGGATACGAGCCCGGTGGCCGAGCCTCAAGCTCAGCGATCCGCTGCTCCGCTTGCTCCAAGCGACTCTCCAGCCGCTTTACCCTGTCAATCAACGCCATCAGCTGAGACCTCCTCTGCCCACCCGGATGCCCAACAGATAAGCGTTGGCCAGCCGGTTGTTCTCCGTGTTGTCGCTCCAGTGCTCCTGCACGTTGCCCTGCGAGCACATCGCCACGCAGTGGAACGGGCTGTCGATCCGCCGCCCGCGGAGCTTGACGTGCTCAAGCGTCAGCCAGTAGAGCTCCGATGGGTGGTGCGGATCCCCCCACTTATTCCGACACGTGTGGCTCAGATCGAGCGCCGCCGCCATGCATTGACGATCGCGTGCGACGACCTCCTCCCGGATCTCGCCGCGCACGCTCACGTCTTGACGCCGTCAGACTCCATGCCGTGTAGAGCGTGCAACGCTGAGTCGACCACCACCTGCTCGACGAGCCGCCGCTGGCTCTCAGTCCACTCGCGCTTGACGGGCAGATGAATGCTCAGCATACCCTTGAAGCCGACCGCCTGCATGTCGAGCGGAGCCGATCGCCAGCTCACCGGCACCGGACGCGAGCCCGGACGCTCCTTGCTCGTTGCAGGCAAGACGAGCTTGCGACCACCACCAAAGTCCATTTCAACCCTCCCCGCCGAGCTCGGTGCGCGAGATCAGCGCTTGCAGATCGTCGTCATCCTCCTCCACCGGAGCCGGTGGACGGCTGACCTCTGCTGGCTTAGGATCAACGGAGACGCCCGATTGAGCCTCCGGCTGACTCGGAGTGCCCTCCGGAGCTGGCTCGATCGCTCCGTCAGCCGGGATCTCTCCCGCGGGCAGCGGAGCCGTCTCCGGCTCGATGACT
>WUUC01093173.1_pt1 | contig 10548 bp, 12 predicted proteins | sample 6278441 | NCBI WGS metagenome assembly WUUC01 (sample SAMN13675441, study PRJNA597444) | soil metagenome | isolation source: soil | place: USA: Washington | collected 2017-10 | reverse complement strand
TCAAGAACAAGCTCTTAGTATAGCTAAAGTTGTAGCTGGATTCTCTCTAGAAGAAGCTGATAATCTTCGTAAAGCTATTGGTAAAAAGAAACCAGAAGAAATGGCTAAAATGAAGAAGCTGTTCTTCGACAAGGCTAAAGAACTCGGATTAACCACCGAAGACGAGGCTCATATAATTTTCGATGGCGTTGAGAAGAGTCAAAGATATTCGTTCAATGCCGCCCACGCCGTCTCATACGCCCTTAATGGTTATCTATCCGCCTACGCCAAAGCACACTTCCCGAGGGCCTTTTATGCCTCCTACTTATACTACGCAAAAGGAAAAATTAATACGGCAGAAGAGGTCCGCTCCCTTGTTGCTAATGCAAAATCAGTAGATATTGATATTTGTGGTCCGAACCTATTTTTGGGTAACGAAAAATTTCAAATCTTCGACCAAAGGGTTTATTTCGGATTATGTGATATAAAGGGTGTGGGCAAGGCCACATATGAGAAGTTGCAGGGTCTAATTCAAGAGCTTCCAATCTATACAGACAAAGAGTGGACAAAACTTGATTGGACAGAATTTCTGTTTTACATCTTGTTAAAATTACCGTCAGATGATGTTTCTGCCATTATCAAAGTTGGTGCCCTAGACCAATTTGGTGTAACTCGTCAGCAAATGCTCTTTGACTATGAAATAGCTGGAAATCTAACAAAAGGTAAGGAAATTCCTGGGTGTTTGTTGATTCTTAAGGAACATAAAGACAAAAATAACGACAGGTCACTTAAAAATGTCTTAGTTAGAATGTGTTCTGAGAAACCGGGTAAAGCTGGTTTTGTAGCAAACAAGAAAAGACTAGTTGAAGTGCAAAATCTAATTAAGATATTGGAAAATCCCCCACACAGTCTAAACGATAATCTAGCTTGGATAGCGGCTAACGAACATGAGTTGCTAGGCGTATCTATGACAGTATCAGAAATTGAAGCTTGCGATATTAATGCTGTAAACTGCACATGTCGAGAGTTCTCAGAAGGACTTAAGAATAAGGTTTACATACTAGCTGGAAAAATTACTAAGATGAAGGAAATTGTCACAGTAAATGGTAAGAATCCAGGTCAAAAGATGTGCTTTGTCTCAATTGAGGACCAAAGTGGTAGTTTAGACTCTCTAGTGGTATTTCCAGACCAGTTCGATAGCAACAAAAATTTGCTAGTAGAGAATAATAAGATTATGGTGAGTGGAATCAGAGGTAAGGGTGACAAGGAAAATTCTCTAATTGTGAATAAGGTTTGGCAAATATGAACAAATATATTAAGAAATGTCCTCAGTGCAGAAATAAACTAGAACGAGTCCCAGATTCTAAGTGGATGAATAGCGACCAGTGGGAAGCCTCAAAAGCTGGCGATTGGTTTTGTAAAACATGTCCAGATAATGGCCGCAGTAGCTCTGGTTTGTGTTATTGGTGGAATCGAGAAATCGAAGAATATGAAAAACAAGAATGCGACTCGATAACGAGAGTCTGAACCGAAAAATTCAAAAACAGGCTTGAAAAGCTTCCGAATCTGTGTATATTAGGTGTGGCGGTAAGGTGCCGCCTTTGTATTTTGTAACACGTTATTTTGTGAAAGGAACTAAAAGATGAATTCAGTATTTTTGATTGGTAATTTGACACGCAAGCCAGAACTACGTTTTGTAGGTGAAAAGAAGGTAGCCGTAGCTAACTTCTCTGTGGCTGTGAACAGATATTTTAAGAATGCCAAGGGTGAGAGAGAACAAGAAGTCACCTTTGTCGATTGTGAAGCATGGGCAACTGGCGCTGAGAACATGGAAAAGTGGCTAGATAAGGGAAATAAGGTTGCTCTAACAGGCTCACTTAAGCAAGAGAGTTGGGAAAAGGATGGGCAAAAGCATACAAAGCTCAAGTTGAGAGTGGAAAACTTTGAGAACCTAAGCCCTCGTAAGGATACACCAGCAGAAGGAACTACGGAAACCCCAGAAAAGGCTCCTGCTAAAGCTAAGCCTAAGAAGGCCGAAGCTGAGAGTGAGAAGATGGAAGAAGATATCCCATTCTAATCTAAGGATAATAATGCGTAAAATTCTAATTTGCTCGGAAGCTCATTTCATCAATAGCGGTTTTGGTCATTATTATGAAGAAGTTCTTAAAAGACTAACCGCTTTGGGAAAGTATGAGATTGCCGAGTTTGCTGGATATGGTAAAATTCAGGATATGCTTGCTAGAGGCAAGCCGAAATGGAAGTATTACGCAAATGAGGTTCTTCCTAATGACCCTCGCTATAAAGAGTATAAAAGTAACCCACTAAATGACTTTGGAGCATGGCGTTTTGAAAGAGTTCTATTAGATTTTCAGCCAGATATTGTATTTTGCTGTAAAGACCCATATATGAATTCGTATTTATACGATTCGCCCTTTCGCCCATATTATCACCTATCCGTAATGCCTACGGTTGACTCTATCCCACAAAAACAAAGTTGGATTAGAAATTTCGTTTCGGCTGACAGCGTATTCGCATATTCAGAATGGGCCGTAGATGTCTTAAAAAAAGAAGGTAACGGCAAAATCAACGTAATTGGCCCAGCCTCTCCATGTATTGACCTAGATATTTTTAAGCCAGTAGCAGATAAAAAAGCCCATAAGAAATCTATGGGTTTTCCAGAAGATATTATACTTATTGGCTCCATCATGAGAAACCAGAAGAGAAAGCTATTTCCTGACTTAATGGAGGCTTTTGTTAAGTATTTGGGGTTATGCAGAAAGAATGGGCATGATGAGCTTGCAGATAAAAGTTCCCTTTACCTGCATAGTAGTTATCCAGAGGCTAGGGGGTGGGATTTTCCAGAGCTGGTAAAACACTATGGTATAGCTAATAAGGTATACTTTACATTTACTTGTGGGAGCTGCACAAAGTCCTTCCCAGGTCATGTAAGAGATATTAGGAGCTACTGCCCGTTCTGCGGAGAATTTAGTGTTGTATTTTCCAACACTGCTATTGGGGCATCTCGTAGTGAAATGGCTCAAATATATCAACTATTGGATGTATATGTGCAATACGCCATTGCTGAGGGTTTCGGTATCCCGGCTATGGAGGCGGCTGGCTGTGGCGTTCCTGTCATGGCTGTTGATTATAGTGCTATGGCCGATATTGCTAAGAATGTAGGGGGTTTTCCACTTAAAGTAGAGCGTATGTTTTGGGAAATAGAAAGCGGTGCCCAACGTGCCCTGCCAGATAATAATTTCACAGCTCAAGCCCTATATGACCTTCTTTCTGCACAACAAGATTATCAATTGGCAAAATCGCAAGAAACAGCAGAAAAAGCAGCTAAACGCTATAACTGGGATATTACTATAAAAGCACTAGATGATTATTTTTCGTCTGTAGTATTAAAGGATAAACAAGGTTGTTGGAACTTCCAATACCAAATAGTTCATCCTGATACTAATTTTAGTCAAAATACATCCAATTATGATTTTTTGGTAGAAGTATACACTAAAATCATGAATAAACCAAAGCTTATAGGTTCACATCAATTTAATAAATATCTAAGAGATTTAAATAATAACTATGCAACTGATAGTGAACGTCAGATAAATGTCTCTAGAGAATTAATAATAAATACCATGCTAGATAAAACACGAATGTATAACGAGGCTGAACTTGGAAGGATGGGCGTTTTCCCTCTAACAGATGAAGATTATATAAGGTTTGCCAATGTCAAATAAAAAAGTCCTTTTTATAGGACCATATAGACAAACAGATGGTTGGGGTGAAGCGGCTAAAGATTATGTCAGATGTCTAGAAACACTTGATATAGACTTAACTATTAAACCCATCTATATGTCTGTTGCTTTCAAAAAAACTACACTACCGTTTGAGCATTGGTCAGTCCTAGAGCAGAAAAAGCATAAATCTTATGACTTTATTATTCAGAATGTGCTGCCAAACCTAATGGAGTATAACGGTCCAGCAAAAAATATTGGATTATCTTATTTTGAAACATCTAACTTGAAGAACTCTGCCTGGATTAGAAAACTTAATATAATGGATGAAATTTGGACCGCTTCTAAATTTGAACACTATACACTTAAACAAGCGGGTGTTAAACAGGCTAGATATCTAGGGATGCCTATTGATACTGCTAAATATAGTGAGCAAACATCATTAAATATACCAGATTTACAAAATAGTTTCCTGTTCTATTATATAGGTGAATACAATACAAGAAAAAACCTAGAAGCACTATTAATAGCTTTTTATAGAGAATTTCATAGAAGAGAAAATACTAAACTAGTTATAAAAACAAATAAACTAGGAATGGATAAAGATGAAATCACCAAAACTATAACCGATTTGATAAATAATGTTAAAAAGAAATTAAGACTTTATTTTAAGCTGGATGAATATCCAGACTGTATAACAATTTGTCATAGGCTAACTGATTCAGACTTATTAAAACTGCATAATACATGCAACTGTTTTGTATTACCTTCCTCTGGAGAAGCTTTTGCTCGCCCAGCATTTGACGCCCTTGCCTTGGGAAAAACACCAATAGTAAATAAAAACTCTGGAATGGCTACGTTTGTTACCCCAAACAATGGATTTTTAGTTGAATCTCGTGAGACACCTATCTATATTAATGACCCACCATTTATGAATTTTTATACCGGGGCCGAATCTTGGTATGAAATTAATATAATAGATTTGCAAAAGAAAATGCGTGCAGCTTATAATCTATCAAATAAAACAAGAAATAGAATGATAGAAAATAGTAAAAGAACTGTTAAAAACTTTTCATATGAAAATATAGGTAAAAAAATAATGGAATCTTTCAATGCTTTATCCAGTTAGACATATTATTAATAAAGCTATATTACATGATAATATAAATATTCTTTACTGTCCTACAGATGGACTGTTTGAACAATATCTATCTTATACCAAGGGACAATTTTTTATTCCAAAATTTCTATATGATTTTCACTGGAACAAACACCGCTATAAGCTACCTTCCAATTTTACTTTAGTAGATAACGATAGCCTTCGTACACATGATGCAGTCTTTTTTACTATACAACAACAATTTGATGCATATGTAACTAAATTTGAATATCTACATATTCCATTATATTTTATAGATTACTTTAATAGTGGAAAGATATATAATAATGTTAAGACTGTTGGAGTAAACAGCGGAGATGTTCAACTGTTGCACCCATTTGAGGTAAAAGCAATCAATCCACATAAAGTATACGACTTATGTGTATTCGGCGATTTTCATATAGATGATTTGTCCTGGGTTAAAGAAATTATAGATGGTAAAAATGCTTTATTGTTTAAAAAAGACGCAAAGTGGTTAGATATTATACAAGGTATTTGGCAATCAAAAATATATTTAGATTTAGCTATAAATGCATCTATCAGCCCACTATTACTAGAAGCGTTAGCTACTGGCACCAAAGTTCTAACAACTTCAAATCATGTATATAATGCATTATCAAAATATAATCTTAATACAATAATAATTAATAAAAAAGAAAATATAGAAAAAACTATTATTGAAGAACTAGAAACACCTGGAAAACCAGAACCAATAGATACATTACAATATTGGAATACTTTTCTAGAATCTGTTAAAGATGAGGTTTTTATAAAATGATACAACAATCTACTATTGATATAGTTCACACAAAACCTCAAAATGAGAGAGAAATACATTTCACTCAAGCAAATGAGGTCTATAATGGTTCATGTGAAGAAATTAATATACTTTGTATTGATTATATTCCAAATGGTTTAAGCTATCTTGATAATATTATTAATAAACTTGCATTCGATGGTAAAATCATAGTTATCGGTACAGATTTAATTCAGGCTGCTAGAAAAATATTTACAGGAATTGCTACATTAAAGGAAATAGAGCAAAGCATGTATTCTGGGCGATATATGATATATAAATATGAAGATATCAGTAAAATTGTTTTAAATAAAAAGCTTAAGATTGAATATGCAAATGTTGGAGAAATTAACTATAATTTGGTTGGGAGAAGAACATTAAATGGTTAAGACTGACACAGTGTGCAAAAATTGTCTATTTGCTCAATTTGCAGATGTAACGCAAGTCAATTGTGGTTTAGGTTTACTCACAAAGTATGAAGAAGCAGGTATTAAAATCCAAGAAGCATACGACCATGAAAAAGAATTTTATATAATCCCTGGCAAATTTTGTTCATCCTATAGAACTATAAATTGGGAACATCAAGGAGAAAATTTATCAAGACAACAATTAGAGTTGAATAGGGAAAATCAAATATCATATTTACATATTGTGCATATGGAAAAAGATTCAACCCTAGAAGAACTATATGACAATATTAAAAGTGTAGTTGAAGGTAATAAAATTAAACCAGAATTGATATGTATTATTAAAGATATAGGAAATACAGTACCGAATACCTTAATAAGCAGTATATCTGAATCGTTCTCAATACCTTGGATGTTAAGAATACAGGCAAACCCTGAAATTAATGATAGATTTCTATTAGATTCATTTCTATTAACTTATCCATATAAAAAATATCAATATTATATATATTCTTCATGTTCAATAAGATTGAATAATTTTGTAGATTATCTAAATTATGCCATTAATAATGAATTATTTAGATTTGGTATTATTCATTCAAAGAGTAATATAGCAGAAATATTAGTAGTAAATAAATTAATTCATACATATTTAGGTGGTAACAAACCTCAAAACCTAGAAGAAAAAATAGGCGTAGTAGATGAAAAAATGTTATTTAATTATCTAGATATCTTGAAAGGAACATCATATGAAAATTTTATGTCTAAGCTCAAATGATGTACCAACCCAGACCTGTGATGTAACAATAGTTAAATATGAGCCTAAAAATTATATAGAAACTTTTAATGATTATTTAGCATCAAAAGATTTTGACATCATAGGTTTTTTAGGACCAAATGATAGTATTATAAGAAATTATACAATAGAAGCTATTAAAAATGTATATACTTATATTAAACCACATCTAGTTTATAGCTATTTATATATTAATAATAAACCAAGATATACTTTATCATATGGTGAAAAAAGACTATATGAACAAATAGTTAACAATCCATTTTTTACCATGCCATCTGATATTAGATTTGATAAAAACCTTAAATATCTACACTTTCACGATTTTATTCTAAAAACATCCAAAACACAAACAGTATATAGATTTCCATACTTATTGTTTTCCAAAATAGAAAATGAAGACGTAGACGTTACACAGGATATTAAGTATATATGTACACACGTAACACAGTAAAGATTAAACCTGCTAAAGATGATAAATATAATGAATTAACTATTATCATTCCAGCAGCTACCATAGGTGGGCGCAGTAAACAACATGGTCCAACACCCCTATTAAAGATTAATAACCAATATTTAATAGATATCCAACTTGGTATACTTCGCAAACAATTCCCAAAAGCAAATATAGTATTAATTGTTGGTCAAGATGCTGATAAAGTTATGGACTATGTAGATAGTTCTATATATGTAGTAGAAAATGAAAAATTTCAAGAATCCAATGTTATCAGAAGTATAGCAATGGGGCTTAGAGTTACATGTTCTAATCGTATATTAATTGTATATGGTGATTTATTGTTTAATGCAGATATATTTAAAACTACTCTGGGCACTGATTCATTGTTGTTTATTGAAGAAAACCCTGCCGTTTCTAACAAGATAGTTGGATGTGTCTATAACAATGGAATAGTAGAAAATTTATTCTATAATCTACCAAACAAATGGAGACAGATAACATATTTGACTGGTGATAATCTACAATTCTATAAAAAACAATGTTTTAATAGAGATAAAGGAACATTTTACGAATTTGAAATCCTTAATCAAATGATTCAAAAGGGCTATCCATTTAAAGTTACCACCAAAAAGACTGGCATATCATTCGATATTGATTCTTCAAAAGACCTAGAAAGCGCGAAGACACTATGGACTACCCTATAGTTTTTGTATATCATATAGACTACCAGTATAATACTTTAGCTAATACTTTTAAAGAAGTATATCCAAAATCTGTATATTGGAATAGAACAAACAGTATTTTTGACTTTTTATATATCAATAAGCCAAAATTTTTTATTGGACCAACCGAGTCTTTTACGCCAGAAGTAGTCTCGGCCTTGAAAAAATTCAACATCCCAACTATATTGTATGGTGTGGCGGTTCCACCAGAACTATCAGGATTGGCCCGCCTTGTCATAGTACCAAACGATGTGCCCAAAGTAATAGCAAGAAATATTCAGTGTGAAAACAAATATATATTGGAACATGCAGCGAATATAGTTAGTATTAATAATCCAATTTATGATGCAAAAAAACAATTAGATATATTAGCTATTGAACTACAACCTTTTAGCAAGAATCAATTAAATATTTTAGCATCTATTGACAGAAAACATAAGTTTAGAGTCTATTTAGATAGTATTAGCTACTTACCAAACTATGCTGGGAGTTTATCTAAAAATCATGGGTCTTATATCTATAACTCAAAGATTACAATAGACTTCAATAACGTAATTAAATATGACGTGGCTTTCAATAAAGGATTTTGCTTAACTAATAAAGATGGGCTTTATCCATACTTTTCTAATATGGAAGAGTTAAATAATTTAATAGATTTAACACTTAAATTAGGTAAAGCTTATCAAAGCAGAACAAAACTATATGAACAGGTACTTGAAAAGCATACCTATTTCCACAGACTTGCCGACATTTTTAAGCTATTACAAGAAGATGCACTCGCTTCACAGTCATTAGAAAGTATTAAAAGATATATATGGTAGGATACATTCTCTCTGATATAGATAACTCTCAAAAGTGCAAATCATTATTTAGAGATATTAACAAACAAACCTCAGTGTTCTATCAAAGCTTACATAAAACAAATTTTCAAATAGAACTTCCAATATTCAATGTTTGTTACGCATTCAATGGATTCAAAGAGCCTCTTATATCTACTTGTATTAATACAACAAGAATTTTAAAAGAATGTCTCGACCCGGTACGTAAATTATTTTATATATATGATATAGAGTGGAATTTTATTCATCAAGAAGCATCTGACTTTGAAGATATCTATCTAAACGATGATATAGATTTAATAGCTTCATCCACAGATGACTATGACCTTATTAAATCCTGCTGGAAAGAGCCAGTTGGGATTATGAAAGATTTTAATTATGATGACATCAGACGTATCTTGGGATAAATTAGATACCAATCAGAGGAAAAAATTTGTAGAAGAACTGTACATGGGTGGTGAATCTTTATCCCAGATTGCCAACATGCTGACAACCACTATTTCTACTATTAGACGTTTTGCTATTAAAAATGGCATCAAACTTAGAGATAGGTCACAAGCACAAAAACAAGCATTATCGCTAGGAAGAGCTAAGCATCCAACAGAAGGTATTAAAAGAGATGATGCTACAAAAGAAAAAATATCTCAAAGTAAAGCTAAAAACTGGGCTGGACTGTCAACAGAAGAAAAGAAGAAGTTTTCAGATGGGGCTAAGGATAGATGGGATAAAATGACAGATGCAGAGCGAGCTAATTTATCCCACGCTGCCGCTAGAGCAATTAGAGAAACAGTTACAACAGGTTCAAAATTAGAGAATTTTATAAGGGGTGAGCTTACAAAGTATAATTTTCGTGTTGTATTTCATACTGACCACATGCTCGTAAATCAAAAACTTCAGCTTGACATTCTACTGCCCGAAATCAACACCGTTATCGAAGTCGACGGTCCTTCTCATATACTGCCTATTTGGGGAGAAGAGGCTCTCAGAAAAACGCAAAAGGCTGATGAAGAGAAGAACGCCCTGCTAATTATGAATGGCTTTGTGGTTATTAGAGTAAGACAGACCCAAAAACATATCTCTCAGTCTTATATGCAGAGTGTGGCTAATAAAGTTATTGAAAAAGTATTGAAGATTAAGGACAAATTTCCATCTAAAACCTCACGTTTAATTGAAATATAAGGACTAAATAATGGCTAAGACAAAAAGTGATGCACCTGCGGTGGGCGATGATGCAGAAAAGAAGGGGCAGTTGCCAGAAGATGTAGTGGGCAAATCTGATGAGAATATTGATGTAAAGTCTACTATACCTGATATGACCAGTTCTAAGTGGAGTGATTATGTTATTAGTTTATTGGAGGAGGGCGAAAAGTTTGAGGGCAATCCAAAGGTGGATGGACTACGGAGGGTCGCACAAATCCTATTGGGTAAGATATTATCGACTCAATCTGAGGTATATCGTTGCCCTGATGGTAATTTTAATGGGTCTACCGTAAAAGTGTCTGTCTTAATATTGCAAAAAAATCAGGACTCGCCCAACGCAACTTTATTCGCTTCTGGCGTTGCTGACGTAAATTCAAGCAACACTGACCCGCTATTTGCCAATCACCCTTCCGCTACGGCTGAAACTATTGCTGAGGGCCGTGCATTACGCCG
>WUUC01069997.1_pt1 | contig 10549 bp, 13 predicted proteins | sample 6278441 | NCBI WGS metagenome assembly WUUC01 (sample SAMN13675441, study PRJNA597444) | soil metagenome | isolation source: soil | place: USA: Washington | collected 2017-10 | reverse complement strand
GCGAGCTCGGCGTCCCGACGGTTCGCCTCGAGCTCGGCCGCGGCGTCCGCTCGAGCGCGGGCGGCCTCGAACTGGCGGACCTTGCCGGCGACGGCCGCGACGAGCTGCTCGACGCTCGCGAACTTCGTGACGTACTCGACGCCGTCGACGCGCAGCGCGACGCGCTGGACCCCGGAGTCGACCTCGACCACGGCAGCCGTGTCGAGCACGTCGCCGGCGACGGCGACGAACCCGCCGCCGTGCAGCGAGACCTCGACGAGCGTGTCCCTCGAGACGACCACCATGGAGTAGGGGTCACGCGCACCCCGCGACAGCCGCTGTCAGCCGCCGCGGGGGCGGTCGGTCGTGTACCGGATGGTGACCCGGATGAAGGCATCGCCATCGGGGACGTCCGGCCCATCGGCAAACGGCTCGTCGTGGTCGCACAGCAGCACGGTCAGCCGAAAGAGCGCAGTGAAGGCAGGGTCGGCGTGCGCGTCCTCGATGGCGTTGATGACCTGCTCGCCGAGATCGAGGGCAGCGAAGCACCGGCTTTGCGTCGAGAGCTCGGTCGTCGGGGCGAAGCAGAACAGCTGGAAGAACCCCTCCTTGCCGACCTCGGTCATCGCGCCGTCGTCGCTCGACTTCACGCTCGGACCCGCGATGGCCACGAACGGAGGGCCCACCGGCGGTCGACCGCCGTCGGCCACCACGACCCGAGGGGTGTCGTCGACGGTCGACAGATCGTAGTCCCCGGTCGAGCCGGCGATGGCCTCGACCAGGTCCTCGAGGACCAGGCGCGCGTGGCTCGCCATCAGGTCACCTCGCGAACGAGGCGCTCGGCGACTCGGTCGTCGGCCTTTTGGAGGTGGTCCTCGAGGGCCCGCTCGATCCACCGGTTCCCGGGGATCCGAACCTCGCGACGACGCACAGCCCAAAGCTGGTAGGAGCCGCTCCGGACGATGTACTGCTGCCCGTCCTTGCCGCGGACGGTCGTGTACCCGGGGCCTGCGACGAACCCCGGCCGGATCGGGACCGTCAGCCACCCGTGGTTCAGCGCCCGGACGACCCCGCCCTCGGACTGCAGGACCGCGTAGGAGACGTCGGTCGTGATCGACAGCCCCCGGTCCTCGATCGAGCGCCGGAGCGCTCCACGCGCGACCGGAGCCCTGCGACGGGCCGCATCGCTGAGCAGCCGCGCCTCGGGCCGGATGAGCGCCTCCGGATCTCGCGCGATCCGGTCGACGTCCCGGGCGAGCTCGGGCGCCCAGCGCTCGAGGTCATCCGACACGAGAGCCCCACCAGACGTAGGGCATGAGCGTGTTGCGGACGCTCGCGGGGAGGAGCGACTCGAAGTCGGTCCGCGTGTAGCTCTGCCCGCCCTGGGTGACGGCGGCGGCCGAGCCGAACCGCGGCATGTCGAGGAGGTGCCGGGTCGCGGTCGCTGCGAGGACCACGAGATCGAAGGGCGTGGGCGTCGCGCTGAGCCCGGCCTGGAGGTCGACCTTGTTCGCCCGGGGGACGGTCGACCACTGCGAGTACGGGGTCGCGTTGCTCCCGATCCACAGCTCGCGGCTGCGCCGGTCGAGGTGCAGGTAGCTGTCGGCGACGAGCGTCGAGGCCGGGTGCTGCACGGAGATGTGGTCGCGCCACTCGGGATCGATGTAGGCCGCGTCGACGAGCTGCGGCGCTCCATGCGGGATGTCGATGACGCTGTAGTTGCCGTGCCGAGGTGCGAGGAACAGCTCGTACTCGGCGAGCTCGAGGGTGTGGAAGCCCTCGACCGTAGGCGGCCACCCGCAGAACAGAGCCATCAGCGCGTCGGCCGACGCGATGACGTCCGCGAGGCGCAGGTCCTCGCCCGTCCCCTTGAGCTGGGGGAAGTGGACGCGGAGCTCGTCCGGAGTGATCAGCGCCACGTCAGACCTCCGGCGGAACGCTCGGGGGGAGGACGGGGCCGTGGACGGGGTCGACAGTAGGCTCGACGGGAGCGGCCGGAGCGACCGGGGCGAGAGCCTCGGCGAGCTTGAACGCCCGGGACGCGACCGCGTCGAGCACGGTCCTACGGCCCTTGCCGGCGATCTCCGCGGCCACCAGGTCGCCGAGGAGCGCGTCGTGCGTCCCGGCCTCGAGCGCGGCGACGATGTCGACCGCCCAGGGTGCGAGCGCCAGCTCGAGCGGCGTCGGGGGCGGCGGCAGCGGGAGCGGCGGATCGGCGCCGAGCACGGAGAGCATGGGGTGCGGCGGCTCGGCCGCGAGCAACCGGGCCAGGTGCTCGTCGGAGACCGGCGGATCGGCGCCGAGCAACCGGGCCGCGAGCGCGTCGGAGATCGGCGTCTGCTGCGTCACGGCCTCGAACGCGGCCGGGAACGTGGCGACGAGGTAGTCGGCCTCGGCCTCCGAGAGAACCCGGACTTCGCCGGGCATCCACGGCTCGGGCAGCCGGTCGGACCGGTAGCCCCACGGGAACGGCCCGCCGGTCCTGTGGTGGACGATGTGGCGGACCACGTGGTGTCCGCCAATCGGTCCGTTCGGGACGACGGCGTAGTTCACAGGATCCGCCGCAGGCGCACGATGCACCGTGCGCGGCCCGCGAGGCCCGACGCCGTCTCGGCCTTCGCCCAGGTCAGCACGTCGCCGCCGTTCACGAACTTCGCCGCAGCCGTCGGCGTCAGCGCCTCGGGCGTCGCCGCGACCGAGTTCGTCGCGGCGTAGGACCGGGACGCGATGTCGAGGCTCTGGGTGACGTTCCGGAGCGTGTACGTCGAGTAGTTCGTCGGATCCGCGGTGATCGCCGCGTCCGGGTACAGGAACACCGACAGGACTTCGTACTTCTCGCCGGACACGCCGACGATGGTCCCGTCCGTGTGGGCGGTCCCGGCAGCGATGTTCGTGCCATGCACGCCGAGCTCGACCTTGATCACTTCGTTCTGGACCACGGAGGCCTCCCTTTCGCCGGGACAGCCCCCTCGCCATGACGCGTAGGGGGTCGTCGTCGCGGACCTGGAAGCCCGCGATTGCGATGCTCAAACGCCGTCAGGCGCTGACGTTGTACCGCCAGTGACAGGTCTTGTTCGAGGCGGAGACGTCGTCCTTCGGCTTGAAGGTCATCCGTGCCCGGCTGACCAGCGTCCGGCTGTTGTTCCGGATGTCGTCCGCGACCTGGATCATCCCGCCGCGGCGGATGAAGAACTGGAACCGCGACACGTCGTGGGTGAGCGTGCCGGTCGTGCTGCCCGAGCCCGTGTAGAGTCCGGTCGCCGCCAGGTCCTTGGTGATGCAGTAGTTGACCACCACGGGGAACCGGCCGAACAGGAACCCGACCTGGCCGGGGAGCAGACCACCCGGGGTCTTCGACACGTCACCGAGCTGCCCGGTGAGCACCGAGGCGAGGACGCCGACGTTGTCGAAGGCGTCGAACTCCGGCAGGTTGATGACCGTGCTGAAGAACGTCTCGGGGCTGATCTCGATCACGACACCGACCCGGCCTTCGGACCCGAGCAGGCTCTCGACCTTGATCTTCGCGAGGTCCGCGAGGATCATCGAGGTCGTCAGCGGGGCGGCCGACGCATCGGTCGTCATCGAGGTCAGGTCGTAGGCGAGCGGGCGGAGCCCAAGCCACAGCCGACGCTGGTCGTTGCTGCCGCCGAGGGCCGGCGTGGTGCCGAGCCGGCTGCGGGTGTCCCAGCTCGCGATCGCGTCCTGGTGGGTGCCCGCGGAGTCCCCGTTCATCCGGGCGTTCTCGATCGCGAAGACCTGCGCGTCGATGATGTCGGTCCGGATCTCCTGCTCGAAGCTGACGATCGCGTCCTCTTCGGCGTTCAGGTGGATCTGGGCACCGACGGCGACCTCGGCCGCCTCGATGACCTGGTTCGTCGGGGTGAACCCGGAGAGCGCGGGATCAGCGGCGCTGTCGTCGAGCGTCGGGATCTGCCCCTTGAACGCCCGCAGGTAGCCGCTCTTGAAGGGCCGGAGCAGAGGGTTCCGGCTCATGTTGACCTGGTCGTACATCTGCCAGCCCGCGGGCCGGAACAGGAGCTCGCGCTCGAGCTCGGGCATCGGGTTGTCAGGGATCCAGGCGGCGCCCTGGCCGGACGCATCGGAGAACACCCGGCTCACCTCCTCGGGACCGGACCGCAGGTGGTCGATAAGCTCGGCCTCGCAGCGCCACGCCCGGCGCTTCGGCTCGTCGCCGGCGCGGCTCGCGTTCAGCACCGAGGTCACGAAGTTCCGGCGATCGAGCAGCTTCTGTGCCTGGCGCTGCCAGTCGGTCTTCGGGTTCGGGTCGTCGAACAGGCCGTGCACGCGGTAGGTGCTGCGGGCCGCATCCGTCGGGTCACCGACGCGATCGTGGCCGACGAGCCGCACGGCCTTGCACCCGTTCCCGCTCCCCGGCACCGCGTAGGCCTTCGCGTTGTTCTTGACCTCGGCCTCGCTCGCGCGGGTGTAGGTCTCGAGCTCGCGGTTCGATCCGCCCGCGTGGCTCCGGTCCATCTGGGTGCGGTTGTACGCGTCCTGGGTCTGCCGGAGGGTGACCAGCCCGGCCTCGATCGCCGAGATCTTCTCGGCGTTCTGATCGCCGGTTGCCTTCAGGTCCCTGATCGACTTGGCGACGGCGGCTGCGTCGCGCTCCACGTCTGCCTGGGTCGTGCTCACGGAGTCTCCAGTTCGCGAGCCAACAGGCTCAGGAAGGGTGTTGCGGTTGCGGTGCGGGCCGGCGGGCCCTGGTCGAGGGCGGCCTTGAGCAGCCGCCGGGCTTCGTTCGTGCGGAGCACGCGGAGGATCGCGGCCCGGAAGGCCTTGGCGGCCTCGGGCTCCTCGTCGGCGGACTCGGGCTCGGGGGGAGCGAGCAGCTCGGCGAAGCGAGTGGCGAGGTCGGGCCACACGAGGTCGACGAACTGCCCGCGGACGCCGTCGTCGGCGAGGAGCGTCAGGAACTCGGGCACGGGCGTGTCGTCCTCGGCCGGCGGCGACGGATCGCCCTCGGCCGGGTCCTCGAGCTCGGCGCGGCTGGTGCCGACGAGCGAGCGCTGCAGGGCCTCGGCGTTCATCGGCACGGTGGCCGAGCTGAACTCGAGGAGCTCGGGGCCCTCGTACAGCTTCCCGGCGAGCATCTCGGTGCCCCACCAGGTCTCGACCTCGACCGGCGCCTGGTAGTAGGCATGGTCGGGCGCGAGCTTGTCCCGGCGGGTGGTCTTGGTGGATCGAAAGCCGACCGACCCTGCACGACGGATGCCGTTCAGGTGTTGATGGCCTACGTTCCGGATGGACGGATCGGGGGACTCGATGTCCCACGCGACTCGGATCATGAGCTTGCCCGCGTCCGGTCCGACCTTCGGGACCTTCACGCTGACGGCGTGGCCGACGACCCGCCGGTGGTCGTGGTTGTCGAGGATGACCGGGTTGTCGCGGAACGCCCGGAGCTTCCAGTTCTGGCTGACGACGTCCATCGCCCTGTCGGGCGTGTCGGTGCTCGCCACGAACAGCGTCGTGCCGGGGATGGCCTCGGGGTCGTCCTCGTTCTCCGCTCGGGACTCGACGAGGACCGAACCGCCGCGCTCGGTCGGCTGGACGAAGTCCCACGCCCACCGCGGTCCGGTCTCGGTCTGTTCGGTCGCCGGCTTCTGCCGCCGCTTGATGGTCACGCCGCCTCCCGTGCGGCGCAGATCCGCTCGGCGAACCGGGCGGCCCGGGCCGGATCGAACGTGTCGGGGAGGCCCATCCCGTGGGCCTCGTCCGTGATCGCGCACAGCTCTTCGGCCCACCACCGGGCGTCCGCCGGGTCGAGCCCGGCCTGGTCGAGTGCCGTGAACAGGAGCTCGGAGTGCAGCCGGACGATCAGGCGTCGGTCGACGTCCTGGTCCGAGAGCTCGCTGTAGATCCCGGCCGCGGTCCGGAGGTGCAGCTCGAGGGCGGCAGCGACCCGAGCGCCGAGGCTCTTGTCGTCGCGGTCGTCCTGCGGCTCCTCGGCGGGGCGGTCGATCGGGCGCGGCGAGTGGAACTCGTCGGCGTCGGGCTCGAGGTCGGGGACCGGCGCCTCGTCGAACCCTTCGTACTCGGCGGCCGCGCGGGAGCTCGCACCGAGTCCACGCCAGGTCGAGACCCGCATCAGGCGCTCGGTGTAGGAGACCTGGAGCGCCTCGACGGCCGTGTAGTCGTACTCGATGCGGACGCCGGGCCGGGCGAGCAGCGTCCAGGCGCGCTCGAACGGCTTGCCGCGTCCGATGTTTGCCTCCCAGTACACGCGCATTTCCTGCCGTGAACCGCCGTAGTTGGCGGACGGGAGGCCAGCGCGGGTCGGGGGGACACCGAACAGAGCGAGGATGACGTCCCGGAGGACGACGGACCGCTCGAGGAACGGGAACGCGTCGGGCGACCAGCCGAGCTGGGTCGCCGTGACCTCGCCCCCCATCACGAACGCGCCGTGTTTCGCGGCGATGGCCTCTTCCCACTTCCGGCGGATCGCGGCGGTGCCCGCATCGCCCATGCCGGTCAGGCCCTTCACCGAGAAGAGGATGTCGGGGCGGGCCTTTGCGGCGTGGATCCCGGCGGTCTTGCGGCTCTGCAGCTCGATCACGAGGTCGTCGTGGATGCAGGCGATCCGCGACTGGCCGTACAGCGAGCTCGCGTCGTCGGACCACGATGGGCCGCGGATGTGGATGACCTCGGCCGGATCGAGGGTGTGGACCTTGTCCTGCTCGTCGGTCCACTGGTACGCGGCCGCCATCCCGAGCGGACCCGGGCAGATCCGGACGCGCTTCGGGTGCAGCCGGTAGATCGCGATCCCGCTCGGACGCCAGATGTAGGCGTCGCCGCTCGCGAGGTAGTCGACCCACAGCTGCTGCTCGAAGAGGTTGCCGTCCATCCCGGCGTTCGGGTTCTCGAGCCGGTCGAGCGCCGGGTCGTCGACGAGCTCGCGCTTCCGACGCGCCTTGCGATTGCCGGGCGGGGTCTTCTCGACCGCCACCTTCGGCAGGCCCGCCATGTCCGACGCGATGGCGCTGATGCAGGTGTAAATCCACGGGAACTGCGACAGCGCCGACATCGAGCTCGCGACGTCGTAGGTCGGGCTCGCCGCGTCGCCGGCGCTCGCGAAGAGGAGCGACGGAGCGACGAAGAGCCGGGTGACCCACTGGGTGAGCGCGCGCCAGACCACCATGCAGTAGGGGTCACGCGCATCCCACGACAGGCGCTGTCAGCGCGACGGGACCGAGCTCACAGGCCCATTCCGTGCCAGACCTTGATCCCCATGCAGAGGTACCGGAGTGCGTCCATCGCGTGGTCGTTCTTCTTGATCGGCGCGCCGTCGTTCCGCTTCGGGTCCCGCCGGTAGCCCTCGATCTCTTTGATGAGCGGCCGCATCTCCTCGGTGTCGAAGACCTTGAGCCGCGGCCGTCCGTCGGGCCGGATCCGGAGCCGCTCGTGGACCGCCGAGAACCCGCCCTGCACGTCATTGTCGGCGAGCGCAAAGTACAGTTCGAGGGACGCCATCGCCTCGAAGGCCTTCGGCTCCGAGGGGTCACCCCACCCCATCTCGATCGGCTCGCGGCGCTGGACCGTCCGGCCGTCCTCGAGGACCTCGTCCACCACCTCGAGGGCCGCCGCGTTGCGGGCGTGGTGGTCGTACGATCCGCCGTTCGCGAGGTAGTAGCAGCGGTACAGGTACAGCGTGTCGTCGTCGTCGAGGAACCCCCACAGGACGACCGTCGGGAGCACGAGCCCCCAGTCCCCACCGCGGAACCTCGGGCGGTCCTTCGGGATGTCGAAGGGCTTGCAGAGGTGGCCCATCCCCGAGCGCGAGCCGTCCCCCCGCGCCCACGACGGGTAGATCAGGCCCTTGAGGTCGGTGAACTTCCCCTTCTGGCGCATGGCGCGCTGCTCGGGGGGGAGGCTCTCGAGCCACGACATCAGCGCCGCGTGGTCCTCGACGAGCACGTTGTGCTCGCTGTCGAGCTCGATGACCTTGCAGTTGTAAAGCCGCTTCTCGTACAGGTCGTCCCAGACCCACGTGAAGCCGTGCTGCGGCGTGCACTCGATCACCACCCGCCCGCCGCAGGCGGCCGTTCCTCGCAAACACTCCTCGAGGACGAGCCGCCCCTTGTCGCCCTCGGGTTCCTCGCTGATGGCGACCCACCGGACGTTCGACCCTTTGAAGCTCCGTTGTTCCTGGTCGACGGACTTGAAGACGATGACGGCCTTCTCGTCGTAGCCGGGCACGTCGATCTCGACGCTCGCCTCTTCGGCGTTCGACTGGGACCGCCAGTGCTTCCCGAACGCCGGCAGCAGCTTCTCGATCGTCAGCCGGTGGAACTCGATCGAGGTCCCCGCGGTCTGGGCCACGAGCCACACCCGCGCGGGGCCCGGCTTGATCAGGTCCCGCGGCAGATCGTTCGCCTCGAGCCAGGCGATGACGGCCGGGTGGTCGCCGCCGAGGGCCTCGGCCACGGTCCGCTCGAGGATGGCGTAGGTCTTCCCCGACCGGTTGCCGCCGAGGACGAGGGAGAGGTGCCCGGTCAGCGAGGCGACGAGGCGCCGCTGGTCCCACGGCGCGTCCTCTTTTTCCCAGAGGATCGCGTCGGCGAGCGGGTATTCGTAGGCGACCCGCGACCACACTTCCAGGTCGTGTGCGGCGACCTGGTCGAGCTCGACGACGGCCTGGGCCTCCGACGTGATCCCGAGCTTCCGGAGCTCGTCGAGGTACGCCGTCTCGAGCTCGATGTCCGAGAGCCGGCAGAGGTCGATCGTCACTCGTCGTCAGCCTGGTCGGTCTCGCACTCGGAGACGACCACCGTCCAGCCGAGGGCTGTGTGGGAACGGACGTAGACGACGCCGTACCCGGGCCCCTCGTGGAACGTCGTGTCTTCCCAGTCGGGGCAGAGCACGGTGCAGTCGGTGCCGGTCGCCGCGATCGCGTGCACGATCGGCCACCACGCCGCCCTCCAGACGGCGTGGAGCACGGAGGGCTCGGACTCCGGAGTGATCACCGCCCGAGCCATGCGAGACCGGCCCGCGTGAGGAGTACTCCGGCCTCGACGCAGAGCTCGCGCGGCTCCGCGGGCAGGGTCGCCCGGGCCTGGGTGAGTGCGAGGACCGCGCTCGCATGCGCCTGATCGGCGTTGGCGCCCTGGATGCCCCCCATGCCGATCCGCGCTGCAATGCGCTCGATGGCCTTGTCGATGTCGTTCTTCACGGTTCCTCCTCGGGTTTGGTTTCCGCCGCGGCGGCAGCCGCTGCTCGAGCGGCGGCCCGCTTCCGCATCTCCGCGCGGATCCGGATCGCCTCGACCTTCGGCTCGAGGGCGGCCGCGACCGCGATGGGGGTCCGCTCGAGGCGGAGCACCTTGTTCGCCGCGCGCTTCGCCTCCTCGAGCTCGGCGCCGACCTCGGAGAGCCGGCGGTCGATGACCGAGGCGGTGCGCAGGTCCTTGTCGATGCGTGCCGCCGTGAGGTCCGCGATCACGCCCTCGAGCTGCCACTGCAGGCGCTCGACCGGGGGGAGGTTGCCGAGGTCCGGCGGAGCCGTTGTCACGATCGTGACGGGCGTGACAGTCCGCGTGACGGCCGGGAGGTCGTCCTGGTAGCGCTCCCACCACTTCCGATAGCGCGCCGCGATCCGGCCTCTTTCCGCCGCGTTCGCCGTGGGGTGGAAGTGCCGCGCGGCCCCCGTCGCGGATGCGTGACGCTCGGCCATCCACGCGAGGACCTCGTCCCGGTCAGCGTCCTCGGTCACTTCGGCTTGCTCGGTGTCACGTCACGCTGCGGATCGCAACCAGAGCCAGAAACCGAGTAGCCTTCTGCCCATGATCCGTGTGCTGATCTACGTCCTGATTGAGGGCCTCCGAACGACACAAGGGCCTCGAACCAGTCCGCAGCTGCGTCGCCTGACTTCCACCACGCGACCGACGTCTCGTCGCCCGCCTCGAGGCGACGACGATGCAGGGTGCGCACGCTGATACCGAGGACCTGGGCCGCCTGGTCCCACCCGTACACGGGACCGTCCTTTCGAGCGTCCCTTTCGGGCAGTCCGACATTGGCCGGAATTGGCAGCGAACTGTCCGACCCTGCATCCCCCTCGCTCGCCGCCCGGATCCGGAGCGCCACCTCGATCCGCTCGAGGGTGTCGACCGAGAACGTCTTCCCCTCGAGGAACCGCTGGATCGTGCGAGGGCAGAGCGCCGTCCGTTGGGCGATCTGCTTGTAGGTGAGCTGCTTCCGCTTCACCGCACGTTGGACCCGAGCGAGGATCGTCTGCCGGGCCAGGGGAGCGCACGCCATGCCCGCCCTACACGGGGGCGGACCCTCACCCCTGGCTCGATGAGACCCCGTGAGACCGAGCCCGACCCGCCGTGCCGAGGGCCATCCAGGCCCAGACCGCGAGGTAGACGGCCGCCCAGACTGGTTCCTCTGCTTGGTAGGCCCAGACCGCGATGAGGAGCCGCGGGCAGAGCACGAACGCCGCGATGTCCGCCTCGAGCGGGCTCGTGTTCGCGGGGATGCAGCCCGCGAGCCAGCACACGGCCAGCGTCGCACGGGGCAGGATGAGCCCGAAGATCAGGAACGGGCTCGTCATT
>WUUC01065508.1_pt1 | contig 10550 bp, 7 predicted proteins | sample 6278441 | NCBI WGS metagenome assembly WUUC01 (sample SAMN13675441, study PRJNA597444) | soil metagenome | isolation source: soil | place: USA: Washington | collected 2017-10 | reverse complement strand
TTCCCCTGCACATCCATCCCTACTACCAGGGCACCTACGGCTACCAGCCGGAGGATCTTCCGATCGCGCTTCAGGAATACAGACGGGAAGTGTCGCTGCCTGTCTACAGCAAGATGACGGATTTCGATGTCCAGAGCGTGATCGATGCTGTTACCACCATCCTCGAGGAGTATTCGCGAGAATCCTGTCATGCGTCTGCTGGATATTAGCGTGTCGTTGCTGGCACTGATTGTTCTGGCTCCTGTCCTGCTGGCGGTGGCGATCGCCGTCAAGTGCGGGTCGTCCGGGCCGATCCTCTATGGCAGCCGGCGTGTGGGCAAGGACGGCCGACCGTTTACGTTGTACAAGTTCCGCTCCATGGTGGCCGATGCGGCCGCACGCGGTCCGCGGGTGACCGGCAGCGGCGATCCCCGCGTCACACGGGTGGGTCGAATGCTGCGGCGGACCAAGCTCGACGAGCTGCCGCAGTTCTACAACACGCTGATTGGCGACATGAGCCTTGTCGGTCCACGACCCGAAGACCCCGCCTACGTCGAATCGTATTCCGCGGATCAGTGTCAGGTGCTTCGCGTCAAACCGGGCATCACCAGTCCGGCGACCGTCCTGCTGCGACATGAGGAGGAGTTGTTGACCGGACCCGAGTGGGAAGAGACCTACCGCAAGGAGATTCTGCCGGCCAAGCTGGAAATCGAGCTCGCCTACCTTCGCCGGCGGACCGTGGCGGCAGACATGCGAGTGCTCGCCCAGACCGCGTCGGCCCTCTTTACAAGGCGTCCGCAGTTCGACCAGACCGGAGGCTCACGATGGCGAACCTGATCCGGCGCGACCCGGTCGCGGTGGCCGAAAACCAGGCGCCGCGGCGCGAAAACATCTGGATCGACGACTATCTCGACGAGAAGCAGACCGAGATCCGCAGATACCTGGAGATCGCCCTCAAGCGCAAGTGGCTGGTCCTGGGAGTCGCCGCCGCGGTGGCCGGCGCGGTGGGCCTCTGGACATACACGACGCCGCGCAGCTACTCGGCCAGCGTCAACATTCAGATCGATCCCGAACAGAACGTGCTCCCGTACAAGGAGGCGTACGCGGCGGTCGTGCCGGACCCGAGATATCTCGGCACACAGGCGCAGGTGCTGAAGAGCGAGGTGCTGGCCCGCCGCGCGGTGGAGCGGTTGAAACTCACGTCAGATCCCTCGAAGGTGGACGGAACAGCCAGGTGGTTTGCCGGTAACGTGGTCGTGGCGCCGGTCGAGGGCACCCAGGTCGTGAAGGTGACCTACCAGGCCGAGGATCCGGAGTTCGCAGCCACCGCGGTGAACATCCTCGCCGACGAGTACGTCAGGTTCGGATTGGAAACCAAGCGCTCGTCGATCGGGGAGGCACGCGACTTCCTTCAGGAAGAGCTCACCAAGCTCCAGCAGAAGTTACAGCAATCGGAGCAGCGGCTCGTCGACTACGGTCGCGCCCACAACATCCTGGCGGCAGCGCAGGACAACAACGTGATCGTGCGAAAGGTCACGGAGCTGAACGACCAGGTCACCAAGGTCGAAGCCGAGGTCCTGGCGAACCAGTACGAAGCGCTGGAAAGTACTCCGCTCGAGAGCTTCCCGGAGAAGCTGAAGACGGCGGTGATGAAGGATCTGGACGGCCGGCAGTCGGAGCTGGAGCAGAAGCTGGCGGCGGCGACGCTGCGATTCGGGCCCAAGTGGCCGGAGGTGCTGGCGCTCAACCAGCAGCTCGAGGACGTCCGCAAGCAACTCGTCGAAGAGAAGAGGAAGGCTCTCAGGCAGGCCAAGGTCGAGTACGACCTCGCCGTGATGCACCGCGACAAACTGGCGGCGGCCCTCGAGGACCAGAACCGGCTGGCCGATCAGCAGGCGCAGGATTCGATCCAATACAACCTGCTCAAGCGGGAGGCGGAGACGGACCGGCAGATGCACGACGGCCTGCTGCAGCGGCTCAAGGAGACCGATGTCTCGGCCGGACTCAAGGCGGGCAACGTTCACGTCATCGATCGGGGCCATGTGCCGACACGTCCATCTTCTCCCAATGTCCCGCTGAACCTGGCGCTAGGGATGATGTTGGGCTTGATGGGCGGTCTGGCGGTCGCGTCGGCGGTGGAGATGCTGGACCGGACGATCAAGACGCCCGAGGATGTGGAGCGGGACCTGCGGCTGCCGTTCCTTGGAGCGATTCCGGCCTTCGAAAAATCATGGAAGCAGGCCAATGGCGGATACCTGGCGGCGGTCGGTCAGGTCGGCTTCGACCCGCCGGCCGGTACTGACATCGCTTCGTCGGTGTACCTCGAGAGCTACCGCGCGCTCAGGACTTCGTTGCTCTTTTCTCCCGAGGCGCGGCCGCACAGCATCCTGGTCACCTCATCTCTCGCTGGCGAGGGGAAGACCACGACCGCGGTGAACCTTGCGGTGACGCTGGCCCAGACCGGCGCGCGAACCATCATCCTCGAGCTGGACCTGCGGCGGCCGAAGCTGGCGGACTGCCTCGGTCTCGACCCGATCCGAGGCATCAGTCGGTACCTCTCGGGCCAGAGCCCGTTTCACACCGAGATTCAGCAAAGCCGGCTGGCGGGTCTATTTGTCGTTACGGCGGGACCGGTTCCTCCCAACCCACCGGAACTGATCGGCTCGGGGCGGATGGCCCGCCTTCTCGAGTTGCTTCAGCGGCACTTCGACTACGTGGTGATCGATGCTCCGCCGCTCACGCCGGTGACGGATGCGCTGGTGATTGCTTCTCAGGTGAGCGGGGTGGTGTTGGTCGTCAATGGCAGCACGCCACGTGAGAAGGCCCAAAAGGCGCGGAACCTCCTCGATGGTGTCGAGGCAAGAGTGATGGGCGTCCTCGTCAACAGTGTCAAGTTCGACGCCGTCGGCGACTACTACTCAGGCTACCTCAGTCACGTCCGACCATCGTCCACCCCAGCGTCGCACTCATGAAATGACGGCAATATGAAGAGCATAAGCACATTTCTTGTCACCGCTGCTCTGGTTCTCTGGTCGTCCGCCGCGCAGGCGCAGGAACCGGCGCCGGCCCTCAACCTGCCGGCGCCAGCCGGCAGCGTGCCCGCTCCCGCCGGCAGCCTGGATGAACGACTGAAGTCGTTCCCCGCTCTGCCCACCAACAACGCTGAATACCGGCTCGGCCCCGGCGACCTGATCGAGATCGGGGTCTTCGGCGTCGAGGAGTTCAGGCACACCATTCGGGTCAACGCCTCCGGTGTCGTCAAGCTGCCGCTGCTCGACGCGGTCACCGCGTCGGGATTGACCCCGGCCGAGTTGGAGCAGCGGCTGACGTCATTGCTGGAAGACGATGTCATCAAGAACCCGCAGGTATCGGTGTTCGTCAAGGAGTACCGGTCCCAGCCGGTGTATGTTCTCGGCTCGGTGCGCAGTCCCGGGCAATATCAAATCACCCTGCAGATGCGGATCGTCGACGCGATATCACTAGCCGGAGGGCTGGCGCCAAACGCCGACGACGAGGCCGTGATTCAACGCCCGTCCGGTGACGGCGGCGAACAGGTGATCAACGTCGACCTGAAGGCACTGCTCGAGAATGCCGACCTGCAGCGCAACATCGTCGTCAAGGGCGGCGATGTCATCCATATCAAGGAGCGCATCACCCAGACAATCTATGTGATAGGGGAAGTCAACCGCAGCGGCGCCTTGGTCAAGGATCCCCGGCAGGAGCTTCGCCTGAGTCAAGTGATCGCGTGGGCCGGCGGTCCGACGAAGACCGCTCGGCTCAGCAAAGGCATCTTGGTCCGGTATATGGAGGATGGGCGTCGTGAGCAGTTGCCGGTCGATTTCGGGCAGATCTTGAGGGGCAAGAAGGAGGATTTTTTCGTTCGCGCCAACGACGTCATCTTTGTGCCGGGCAGCCGAATCAAGGACCTCGGTCAGACGTTGCTGAATGGAGTGGGCGGAACGCTCGCCGCGCTCCCGTACAGAATTCCGTGACGCCGCGTCTTACCCGTTTCAGAGCCGTATGATCACGGTCCTCAGCATCGTCGGGACGAGGCCGGAAGCCATCAAGATGGCCCCGGTCATCAAGGAGCTGGCGCTTTACCCGGGAGAGATCCGCTCGGTGGTCTGCTCGGTCGGCCAGCACCGCCAGATGCTCGATCAGGTGCTCGACCTGTTCGGCATCGTGCCCGACCACGAGCTCAATCTGATGCAGATCGATCAGCGGCTGCCGGAGTTGACGGCGCGACTGTTCAGCGCCCTCGACGGAGTGTTCCAGGAAGTGAAGCCGGACTGGGTTCTCGCACAAGGAGACACGACGACGGTATTCGTGGCGGCGATGGTGGCGTTTTACCATCGGACGGCGTTCGGTCACGTCGAAGCAGGCCTCCGGACCGGTGACAAGCGCCGCCCTTTTCCCGAGGAGGTGAACCGGCGGATTGCCGATCTCGTCGCCGACGTCTACTTCGCCCCGACCGATGTCGCACGGGAGGCGCTCTTGAGCGAAGGGTGCGCCGAGGGTGACATTTACGTGACGGGCAATACCGTCATCGACGCGCTATACGACGTCGCCGCCCGCGACTATCGCTGGTCTGCTGGTCCTCTCGCCTCGATTCCGACGAGCGGACGGCTGGTTCTCATCACCGCCCATCGCCGGGAAAGCTTCGGGCCGCCGTTCCGGGATCTGTGCCTGGCGATCGCGGACCTTGCGCGCCAGTGGGCCGCCGAGGATGTTCATTTCGTCTATCCGGTGCACTTGAACCCGAACGTGCGGGAGCCGGTCACGGCCCTGCTGTCGGACGTGAGTAACGTCAGCCTGATCGAACCGCTGGATTACCTGTCCCTCGTGCACCTGATGAAGCGGTCGGTTCTGGTGCTGACCGATTCGGGTGGTATCCAGGAAGAAGCGCCGGCACTGCAGGTCCCGGTCCTGGTGATGCGCGAGTCCACGGAGCGGCCGGAAGGACTGGCGACCGGGTTGGTGACCCTCGTCGGCACCGACCGCGCCCGGATCGTCGCCGAGGCCGACCGCATCCTGCGGCTCACCCGGAGGCGGCCGCCGGAAGCCGATTGGGTCAGTCCGTACGGAGACGGCAAGGCCGCGGGACGGATTGTCACCGTCCTGCGGCAGCGGCGCGCCGAGCAGCAGCGGCGCGACGCGCAGGGCCGGTCGGACACATATGCGGCTACATCCTCGAAGTCGATGTGATGCAGGCACCCACCGTCGTCATCCGACCGACCAGAAGCCCGTTCGATCTGGATCTGATGTCGCTCTACCGGTCATGGGAGTTGATTTATTTCCTGACCTGGCGCGACGTGAAGGTCCGCTACAAGCAGACCGTGATCGGGGTCGGCTGGGCGGTCCTCCAGCCACTGATCACGATGCTGATCTTCACCGCGCTGTTCAGCAAAGTAGCTGATATTCCTTCCGACGGCGTGCCGTATCCGATGTTTGCGTTCGCGGGCTTGTTGCCGTGGACCTACTTTGCCCAGGCGGTCGGCCGGGGTGCCACCAGTTTGGTGAGCAACGCCGGCCTGGTGACGAAGGTCTATTTTCCGCGGCTGGCGATCCCGATTTCAGCGGTGATCGCTCCGCTGGTGGATTTCGGCGTCACCTGCAGCCTGCTGTTGGTGATGATGGCGTATTACCGCATCACACCTGGATTAGCGGTGGTCACGCTGCCGCTGTTTCTGTTGATGAGTGTGGCGACTGCGCTGGCTGTCTCGCTGTGGCTGTCGGCGCTGTGCGTGAAATACCGGGATGTGAGCGTCGTCATTCCCTTCCTGGTGCAGGTTTGGCTCTACGCCTCACCGGTCGCCTATCCGATCAGTGTGGTGCCGGAACGGTTCCGCCTGCTTTACAGCCTGAACCCCATGGCGGGCGTCATCGAGGGTGTCCGGTGGTCGCTGCTGGGGACGGCCAGTCCTGATTTCATGGTGATGGGCATCAGCCTGGTGATGGTCGTGGTGCTGTTGATCAGCGGAACCATCTACTTCAACCAGACCGAGCAAACCTTCGCAGACATTGTGTAATGAGTGATATCGCGATTCGTGTTGCCGGCATCAGCAAGCGATACCAGATCGGTGCCGTGCAACGGCGGCACGACACGCTGCGGGATCAGGTGGCGCATCGGTTCCGCTCGCTGTGGCAGCGGAACGACCAAGATGCTCAGGCGGAGCGGATCTTCTGGGCCCTCCGCGACATCTCGTTCGAGGTGAAACGCGGCGAGGTCCTCGGTCTAATTGGCCGCAACGGCGCTGGCAAGAGCACTCTTTTGAAGGTGCTGTCACGGATTACGACGCCGACCACCGGGTACGCCGAAATCTACGGGCGGCTCGGTTCGCTCCTGGAAGTCGGTACCGGCTTCAACACCGAATTGACAGGGCGTGAGAACGTCTACCTCAACGGCGCGATCATGGGCATGCGGACCGCCGAGATCATCCGCAGATTCGATGAGATCGTCGATTTTTCTGGCGTCGAGCAGTTCATCGACACGCCCGTGAAGCGATATTCGAGTGGCATGTATGTGCGGCTGGCATTTGCCGTCGCCGCCTATCTCGAACCTGAAATCCTGATCGTCGACGAGGTGCTCGCCGTCGGTGACGCGGCGTTCCAGAAGAAGTGCCTGGGTAAGATGGGTGAGGTCGCCAAGCAAGGACGGACGGTGCTCTTCGTCAGCCACAACATGGCCGCGGTTCAGAACCTGTGCACCACCGGGATCGTGCTACTGGCCGGGGAACTGGTTTACCAGGGTACCGCGCTCGAGGCATCAGAGCACTATCTGTCGTCGGTGACCAGCCGGGAGTTCGCGATTGTCGATTTATCGCGGCATCCGGGGCGGACGCCCGATTCACGGCCAGTCATAAAGTCAATCGCCCTGCTCGCCAACGACGGCGCGTCACGCTATCGAGACAGTGTCAAGGCGGGTGAGGATGTCGTCTTCGAAATCCAATACGACACCCAGGAGCTGTCCCTGGACAACGCGGTGCTGGGGATTCATTCGTCGCTCGGCGAACGGCTCTTTACGGTCGGCTCCAGGTTCAGTTCGGACTTCAAGTGGAACCTTCGCGGCAAGGGCACGTTGACCTGCCGTGTGCCGAACCTGGCGCTGGCTGCCGGTGAATACCGGGTGATGGTGGCGATGGGCAGCCGAATCCAGCGCCGCGACTTCGACACCGTGGAAGACGCCCTGACGTTCACCGTCGAGGCTTCCGATTACTTCGGCACCGGCGAGTTGCTGCTGCCGGGACAAGGCCATTTCGCCGTCCGGTCGCGCTGGGGCATGAGCTCGGTCGTCGAGCAGGTTGGCTACTTCGCGCAGGCGTGATCAGCCGGGTCGGCCGACCTGCCCCGACAGCTTTCTATATCGCGATGGACACCCTCTCGGCTTCGAATTCTGTGTAAATGCGTCGTTTAGGAATCATCGCCAACGATCCAATCGATCTGTATCTATCGTCGGGGTACGGCGCGAACTGGCTGAAGGACTACTTCAATCCTGCCGGCTTCTTCGACGAGGTGTATTCCCTGGCCCCGTACGAGTGCGGCGACGCCACCGCGGTGGGCGTGATCGCGGTGCCGACACCAGTCGAGGACCTAGCCCGCCGTTTGCGCGGACTTCAGATCGACGTGGTTCGCGCCTACGGCGGCGGGCATCCTTCGGCGATCGCCTGCGGCGGCAAGGTAAAGGACATTCCGGTGATCGTTTCGGTGCACGATGCGCTGCCAAGCGTGCTCGATCGCTCGATCGAAGATGCGGACATCGTGTGGTGTGTATCCGAGACGGTGAAGCGACTGGTTGCGAAGAGCTTCAAGCGGCAGGATCGCGTGTGGCTGCTGCCGAATCGCGTCGACTTCAACGAGATGCGGCCGTATGGAAGCGAGGAGGTCGCGGATCTGACGAGGCGATATCCGTTCAAGTACAAGATCGTCCAAGTGGGCCGAAAGGTGTGGGAGAAGAACATCGACAACCTGATCCGAAGCCTGAGGCTGCTCGGCTCCGAGTATTGCCTGCTTGCCGTGGGAAAGGGATCGACCGATCAGTACGCGAAGGTCGCCGCGGAGGAAGGCGTCTCCGAGCGGTGCTTCTTCATCGACGCGATTCCAAACGACCAGCTTGCCCGCTATTATTCGTGGGCGGATTGCAGTTGCACACCGAGTCGGACCGAGGCGTTTGCAAGTGTGCTGATTGAGGCCTTGGCGTCGGGCGCGATGGTGGTCGGCTCGGATATTCCGTCGATCCGCGAGGTGATCGTTCACGGCCAGAACGGCCTGTTGATCGCCGACTACGAGAACCCGGCCGCGATTGCTGAGGTGGTCAAGACCGCCTGCACCGATCCGGGCGTGCGCGCGGTGGCGACCGCGAACGCACGGCCCAGCGTCGAGCCATTCGAGCGCAGCCGGGTCGACGCGCTGGAAGCCGGCTATTACCAGAAGGTCATCGAGCTGCAGGCGGCCGGCGAGTTCGAGGTTCCGCTCCGCAATCGAATCCATCGCGCGATCGGCCGGCGAGCGCGCAGACTCACCGGGCGTGGCCACCGTCCGGCCACCCCGACCTGGTAGAGATCTACAGATTGGCGCCTTCCGAAGGCGCGGCATCGGTAACTGCGGAATCCAGATGATCAAATCAGCTTTACGCGGCGCAAGAACACAGCTCCGGCAGGCCGGTCTCGATACCATGTGCAAGCTGCTCATGGCGGCGCCGACCGGCGGGCGCGCGCCGTTCAATTTCGAAGAGCTGAAGATGGTCCGCGCGGCGCTGCTTTCGCAGAACCTGTGCTGCGTCGACGGACACATGGTTCCCGAGTTCGAACGGCGGTTCGGCTTCGCTTACGGCGTGCCATACGGTGTTGCCTCTACCTCAGGAACCGCGGCGATCCACGTCGCGCTCGGTGCCCTCGACCTGAACCCGGGGGACGAAGTCATCACCGCGCCGATCACCGACATGGGAACGATTATTCCCATTCTCAGCCAGGGGGCGATTCCGGTGTTCGCCGACGTCGACCAGACGCTGAACATGGATCCCGCTGCGGTCGAGAAGTGCATCACGCCCCGGACCAAGGCGATCATCGCCGTCCATCTATTCGGGAATCCATGCGACATGGATGCGATGTCGGCGGTCGCCCGCAAGTATCAGCTTCCCCTGATCGAAGATTGCTCTCAGGCGCACTGGACCGAATACAAGGGCAGGCTGGTCGGCACCATCGGCGATATCGGATGCTTCAGTTTCCAGCAGTCCAAGCACATGACCACCGGCGATGGCGGCATGACCATCACCTCGAACTCGGCCTACTACGAGCGGATGAAGCTGTTCGCGGACAAGGGCTATGCGCGGAAGGGCTGGGGCGCACGTGCTTACCTGATGCACGCGCCGAATTACCGGATGACGGAACTGGTCGGCGCGGTCGGGCTCGTTCAGCTCGGCAAGGTGCAGGCCGTCGTCGAAAAACGGCGCGAGCTCGGCGAGCACTTGACGCGCCTGCTCTCGCGCGTGGACGGCGTCGTGCCCGCACCGGTCACGCCTGGCGCAAAGCACTCGTACTGGTTGTATCCGATGCGTGTCGAGGGGCACTCCGCCGAAGCCGTGGCGGAAGAAATGATCCGGCAGAAGCTCTGGGTCTCGGCCGGATACACCGGGAAACCGATCTACCTGTGCTCCGAGTCGCTGGCTGCCAAGAAGACATATGGCACCTCGGAATGGCCGTTCAACTGCAACCCGGGCATCACTTACGAATACCGGGAAGGGCTGTGCCCGAACGCCGAAGCGGGCCTGAAGCACATCGTCTGCATCCCCTTCGATGAAAGCCGCGGCCACGACTACGTCGAGCGGATTGCGGCGGTGGTTTCGAGCGCGATCGGCAAGCTCGGGACGCGAGCGGCGGTGGGTTCGCCCGCCGCTGCTGTCGCCCCGTCGGCATCGTCCAGCCGGCCGGCGTCGCCGAAGTCCCAGACCGCCAAAGTCCGAGTCGGCATCGTGGGTTGCGGGCAGATGGGCCGTTGGCACCTGGATGCCTACGCACGGAACCCTCATGTCCAGCTGGTCGGCTTTGTCGACACGTCCATCGGGCGGGCGGAGCAGTTCGCCCGTGAAGTTGGTGGGCGTGCGTACAGTTCGCACCAGGAGCTGCTGAAACACGAGTCCCTGGACGCCGTCAGCCTTTGCAGCGTGCCGTCAACGCACCGGGATATCGCCATCGACCTGCTCGACGCGGGCGTCAACGTGCTGTGCGAGAAGCCGCTGGCGATTTCAGTGGCGCAAGCAGAAGAGATGGCCTCGAGCGCGAAACAGAACAACCGTCTGCTGTTTACCGCCTTCAAGTTCCGGTTCCACGATGAAGTGCGCAAGGCGAAGCAGCTGATCGACGCCGGCAGCCTGGGGCGAGTGGTGAGCTTCCGCCTCATGTTCGGCGGCTATATCGACATGAAAGATCAGTGGTATGCCCAGAAGGCCATCTCGGGCGGCGGGATCATCATGGACAACGGTCCGCACGCGGCCGACTTGATCCGGTTTCTCTTCGGGGGCATCCGGAGTGTGGCGGCGCAGGTCGCCAACGTTCAGAAGCTCGACGTCGAGGACA
>WUUC01056338.1_pt1 | contig 10550 bp, 7 predicted proteins | sample 6278441 | NCBI WGS metagenome assembly WUUC01 (sample SAMN13675441, study PRJNA597444) | soil metagenome | isolation source: soil | place: USA: Washington | collected 2017-10 | reverse complement strand
TTTCACGTCCTGCCGCCTATTTCCATCAATTGTGTCACCTCCCGACCCGGAGCTAGCTGAATTGAAGTATACCGTCCTGGCAAACTTCAGGGAAAGATCTACCCATTTAGCCGGCCTAACCCTGACGACGAGATACATACGAGTGCCTTCACCATAGTAAGCCGGGAACGAAAACGCCATCAATACATCACGCTCATTCATGTATTGACGGTTGTCGAAATCGTCAGTATCGAAGATCGCTATGCGTGTATCGATAGAAACCTTACGCCAATCATACGCTGCGTCGAAAGCCATCGCAAAGCCGTGGGTCGTAAAAGTCTGCCGGTAGGAGCTGAGCTGGACCCTCGCCCGCAACGAAAGCGCCTCCAGTTTCAGGGAGGAGCTCAGTATCCAGTTTTGCCGTCGCCCGGGCAAAGACTGGTAGACCGGAGTTTCGGCCGGAACATTCCGGTTCTTTCGCTCGTCGCGGAATTGGAGATAGAACTCTGCAGACTTCGAAAGCCGGTAGTTCACCCGCACCAGCGATTCACTCCCCGCCGAAGGGACGTAGTTCCTGAACTTGAGCCACGGGAACGTGACGAGATCGGTATAGGCCGTGTACGACAGCTTGCGGGTGACGGCATGCTTCCAGCCCCAATAAATGCCCCGCTCGTTACGAGGCGCAGTATTTTCGGAGATCGCGTTCGTATAAAACGTGTAGTAATCGCGAGCATAATGCCTGGCCAGCAAAGAGACGTCGATGTTCCGTGAAATACTGCCGATCACACCGGCGACAACACCCGCACCATGTTCCAGCGTGCGGGCATACTCGCTGAACACACTAAAACTTCCGAAGGTATACCCGCCAAATGCTCCGACGTTCGTATTGGCATTGCCGTTAAAGTCGAACGAGTTGTAAACAGACGGGGACTTATAGACACGCCGGCCATACATAGTCCGGTGTAGAACCACGCCACCTTCGAACACCCGGCCTTTGTATTCCAACGCGGCTCCGTAGTTCTTTTCCTTTAGCTGGCGGCGGCCGTTCGCTTCGTTGATCGTCCGGTGTTTTCCAGACTGAAGCACCGCGAGGGAATTTTCCTCCGAGCCGGATGCATCACGCCGGAGAGCGGAGATGAATGTATGCAGCATCAGGCTGCCGGGCAGGCGTGCTGTGGCTGCCACACCGCGGAAGAAACCCGATTCGTTCGCGGATGTGTACGGCATAAAGCCGGTGGAGGTCCGTCTTAAAGTGGTGATCGTTTCAGAGCCTTTGCCTGCCCCGAACCCTCCGCCGAGTGTAAGCCCCTGACCGAACTGTGCTACATAGTCGCCGGCGACGAAATTCACTAACGGCCCTTTGTTCATCAGCTGGAAATGGGCGGAGTAGAAGTCGAAGCCTTTTTGTACTTCGTCCCACTTCATTTGTTCACCGGCATCTTTTTCAGCCGTGAGACCGATGCTGACATCGCCTGGACTTGTCATACGGAAGCGGGAGTAGATGCGCGCCGGATTGCCCCTGTACTTCGAAGTGCTGTCGCCTTCGGAGCTGTATCCGTGAGACTCTTCGATGGTACGCTCATAACGGGTCAAGAGGTAGCTGCTCTGCTGTGCCGTGATCCTTCCCAGGAGATTTCGTGCGGAAGGCGACGCGCCGATGGAAACGTAAGGGAGGATGTTATCGATGGCCTCCCTGTCGAACCCGGCAATGGACTGCAGCTCGTAGATCTCGAGGAGGTCGCCGTTTTCATTGCGGTAGCTGATGAACGCGTCGGCCTGGATTTGTGATAACAGACCGAGTGACAATAGCTCGTCGCGGGAAACCCTGTTGAGATTGAGCGGATGTGACGTGAGCTGCGACAGGTTTTCGTACAGGTCATCGTAGTTGAGGTCGGCCTCGTCTGCGGGAACGATCCTTTCCGCAAGGCGGTCGGTGTTCTGACGAATGCGCTGCATCTCCTGGCAATGTGCTGCGATCGGGGGAAGAGCTGTAATCAATATGATCACGAGGGATCTCACCTGGCTTCCCGCGGTTTTGTTCGTACCGAAACAGACATCACATGGAAATAGCCAGGCAGGTATCCCCAGCGGATGGCATAGTCGAAACCCAGCCGCCACATTCGAAAACCGATTCCTCCGAATGCTGCATTCGGGAAAAGGTTAAATCCTGTTCTGACGAAGAGCTTTTTCTTTAACGTGTATTCGAGAGCGCCCTTGATCGTTGGATCGAGGTCTGTATTCTTTTCGACTTCTGCGATCACCGAAAAGATCTCACTGGGCATGAAAAACAATCCTCCGTTGAGAACGACCGGCAATGGATGGCCTTTCGTCCATTGCGGGAGATTTATGTTTCGCGCTACTGCTCCGATCAACAACCGGCTGCCGATGGCCGTGATGCCGCCGATCGTTACACCGAACGTCCTTTTGATATCGTTACCGTCGATTCGCAGCTGGAACATGTCGGCACGCAGACCGACGTTGGTAACACCAATTCTGTGAGCGAACGCGAGTGACATCGCGTGCTCGCTATATAGGTCGTCGCCGAATGCCGATACGCCCGCCGCCAGGCAACCGGCCTCTGTTCTGATCGCGAGTAATGCGGATCGCGCCGGGACCTGGATTACCGGCACCTGCCGGGCGCTGAAAGAAACAGCGGAGGCTTCGATGGATGCCAGACCCGCCGGGTTTCGCCACATTGCCCATTCGTCACGTGGCACGGCCGACTGACCTGCCAGTCCCTCGTTTCGCGCCCCTGTGTTTAAAAGGACCGTCTGCGCCAATATATTTGCAGGCACGAGCAAGAGTATGAGAATCATCCATGCGATCATGATACAAAGGAACCCAGCCGGCTTTTCAAAGAAGCATGGTTGGATCAATCGCCTGATCCTTTGTCTGGTTTTCTGTTGGTCAACCCACCTGGTACATGCGCAGGACCAGAATGAGCGATACGCCAGCGGACAGACAAAAGCTTCCGGAATGATGACCGATGGAAGGAAGAGCGGTACATGGACCTATTATTATGAAAACGGGAAGACCAGCGCTGTAGAACATTTTCAGAACGGCGTGCTTCATGGTGCCGTGGAATATTTTTATGCCGACGGTGAAAGACAAGGAGTGGAGAACTGGCGCAACGGTATGATGGAAGACTCAGCGAAGTATTTTCATAAGAATGGCAACCTCGAGAAGACCGGAAAGTACGAACAAGGTCAGTACGCCGGGGAGTGGAAGCATTATCATCCGAATGGGAAAACCGAACGCATTGTCAATTATGTAAACGGCCTGCCGACAGGTCCCGTGAAAGTATTCGACGAAGACGGATCATTATTACAGGAAGGATATTACGAGCAGGGAAAGGAAGAAGGAGAATGGAAATTTTATACGGAGGCAGGTGAGCTGCAGTTTACCGGTAGCTATCAGCAAGGCAAAGAAACCGGGACGTGGTATGTTTTTAAAAAGGGAAAACGAAAAGTCTACAAAGAATATTAGAATTCTTTCTTCACATGAAAGAAGAACCCGTGTGTCTTTTCGCGGGTGAACGTGTATTCGAAACGGAAGACGTTATCATACATCGTCACCAGGTCAATGCCCATTCCGGTGCCCATCAGCATCCTGCTTGATAGGCGTGTGTTGATATCGAGCTCCTCATAGCGGTTATAGTTATTGACATAACCGAAGTCAAAGTAAGCTTTAAGATAGATAGCTACCGGAACATAGCTGAACTGTTCCAGCGGCATGTCTTCGATCGTCCAGGCATGCGAGAAGATCCGTTTCTTGAATGTGGTCTTGTTCAGGAAGAACTGCGGACCTTCGATCACATAGATCTCGTAGCCGCGAAGGAACTGGCGGCGATAACCCAGTGCCGAATAAACCGAATAAGGCTGATCCTGCGGAGTACTCGCGTACACGGAAGAAAAGTTCGAAAAGTAAAATCCCTTTCCCATGTCCGAGTGCTTCGCGTACGTGGCGTTGGCTTCGACGAGATTCACGTCCATCCCCAACCCGATGCCGGTCTTTGAGGTAAAGAAAGTGAACTGATATCCTTTTAGCGGATACGCGATCACGTCCCGGTGTTCCGAGTTGAATGAATATGATAGCGACGCCAGTCTTTGCCGTCTCGATCCTTCTCTGTAAAAATTAGGATTCAATATGGCAATGGTATCGGCCACACGGCTGTCCTGGTACTCGAACGTGATCCCGTGAGTTTCATAAAACGATTTCCGGAAACTGTATGTGATCGACCCGGCGAATTGTTTTTTCAGCGTCGTCTCGCCCTCCTGGAATTTCAGCTTATGGTCTTCAGTGAAGTAAGCGAGGTTCTTCGGTTCGTCGTAGCTAAAGTCAAAGATCAACCCGGATTTTTGCTGTAACCCCATGTTCGGAATGCTGTAGCTGAGGAGGAATTTCCGGGTGAAGCCAAACTGCGTCGTGAAACGCAATTTCTCATTGCGGCCGCGGAAGTTGGTATGGTATAAACGAAGCCCGTAGTTCACGCGCTTCCAGTCGTGGCCGTAATTCTGCCACCATTCGTTGAAGTTCCGGTCCGACAATTCGAAAATGGGTTGAGGAAAGATATACCATCGTTCCCTCACCTCGACGATAATATCGACGGCTCCGGAGAGTGGATCGTATTCCATCCATCGCACGACCACGGTATTGAAAAGACGAAGGTTGTAGACCTTCGCGCGGTCCCGGACCAGCTGGTTGTCGATACGGTTTGAGGAAACGGTATCGCCGGGCGTAAGACTCAGCTCACGAAGAATGATCCGGTCGCGGGTCACTTTGTTTCCCAGTATGATGATCCGGTTAACCAGGAGGATCTTATTCTCGAGGGAGTCGGCGACGATAACCCGCTTACCAGGCGCCGCGGTGACCGGTGTGGATTGCTCTTGGGATTGAAACAGGCTGCTTAAAAAGACCAAAAATGCGAGCATACATCACCGCTTTCGCGAATCTCCGGGCTGTTATAGTTTAGGGGCATCCGGCCGTTGCCTGCGCGACCTCACAAGGATTATGATACCGACGATGACCAGCGGAATACTGAGGATCTGCCCCATATTGAGGACCATGCTCGTTTCGAACTCCACCTGCTCTTTCTTTAAGAACTCGTACAGGAATCGAAGAGTCCAGAGTACGACCATGAATACCCCGAAGATGAGACCTGGCTGACTTTGAACTTTTCCTTTTGCCCAAAGCCACAACAGCACGAAGAAGAATATGAAACAGGAAATGGATTCGTATAGCTGCGCTGGATGTCGTGCGATGGCCATCGTGTGTATGCGGCCGACAACCGCGCCGGGTTTTTCTTCGAGCACCGTGTAATTGAGCGATGTGCTGACGGGTTCATCGAAGAATTCGCTGTCGAGTGTCAGATAATATTTTCCTTCGCGGGCAAGAAAGGCGTCGGCGGTTGCCGGCGCGGTACCCTCCTTGAAGAACAGGTATATGTTTACCGGTTTCCGTCCGTCTGTGCCGTCCGGTGCGTCGGGGTTTTTCTTTACTTCAACGAAATCGACGGGACTGTGTACGCCTTTGGTGAACATGCGCGTCACCTCGCCCGCGAATACAAATCCGATGGCGCTGTCGGTGGGTTTGCCGATGATCTCGGAGTTGAAAAAGTTTCCAAGTCGTATGAGGGCACCGGTGAGTGTAACAAGGATGACAATGCGGTCGAGCGTCTGGATGTAGCTTTGACCGAACTTGACACGCTTAATGATATTGAAACCCTTCTTTATTTTGTGTTTGACTTTCTCATTTGCTTCGTCGTCAAATTTCAACTCGCTGGCGGGCTTTCTTGTATAGATGATCAGGTAGTTGGAGTAAAGCCACAACGCGAAGAGAATACCGAATGCGGCGCCGTGGCTGGCCAGTCCGCGCAAGCCGGTGAACTCGAATGTCGGGGTGAATTGAAACGGCAGCAGGACGCCGAGGGGATCTTCCCAGATAATTTCGGGCTGGTAGAACAGGATGTGACCCAGGCGGGCACCGAGTATCGTCGAGATCACCATATATATGGTCAGTGTATCGACGTCACCCTGTTGTTTGCCCTCTTTTTTGAACATATAATAGAGTATCTGCTGGCTCAGCAGGAATCCCATCGCGAAAAGCAAACCATACCAGCGTAGCGAGAGCCAACCCCAGGTGAATATCTCAGGGCTCCAGTTCCATATCAGGTAACTCAGTGTCATTCTAAATGATGATTAGCGGGTGTTTTTAAAGGGGGCAAAGATAGTAAATGATGTGCGATGTGCGGGTGCGATGTGAGATGTGGGTCTCGAAGCCCAGTGTCTGGTACACATCGTCGCACTTTGCACATCGCACCACGTGCTATTAGAGCTCAGAAAGTTCATGTTTGAAACCTGCAGATAGAATCGGAAACCTAAGCCAGCTGCGGGGATCGACATTCAGGTCGTCGAGATGGAACGACGGGGCGAGCCGTTCCCGCTTCCATTGGTTGGCCGCCCACAACCGGAAGAATTTCCTTACATAATCTTTCAGTGTTACGGGGTCGTATTTTTCCGAAAGCAGTTTGTAAACTTCTATGGGCGGTTTCCTGTACAAAAAAGCGAGTTTCTCGATATCGACAAGTACGGGGTAGGGCATCAGGTCTTTTTCGTCGGTCTGCGCACGTTCCTGGGGGCGCAATTCTGCAGTGGGCTGAAGGTTGTTGACATACTGAAGGCCTTTGTATCCCAGCTCACGTTCGGCCCACTTCAGCCACATCATGATGAACGGTTTGTCGATACCGGCAATAGGAGCGAGGCTCCCGCTCGTATCTCCGTCCATGGTGGCGTAGCCCACGTCGCCTTCGCTGCGGTTCGATGTGGTGAGAAGGATACTTTGTTTGATGTTGGCCAGCATCCAGATGATCGGAGATCTTGCACGGGCCTGTATGTTTTGCATGGTCACATCGTCGGTTTCCCAGGTTAGCTTTCTTCCGATCGCTTTCTCCGCTTTCAAAGTGTATGAGTTCACCTCATCGTCGATCTGCCATTGATGAAACTCTGCTCCGATCGAAGCGGCCAGCTCACGGGCAGCCTCCAGTGTTTGAGTCGAGGAGTTTCCGGTGCCCTGGTAGGCGGTGGTCAGCAATCTGCCGACAGCCTGCTTGAGATCTTTCACAGGTTCCATACCCAGGCGCGAGCAAAACGAACCCCATCCGATCTCCGCGACAGCCCTACGCACCATTTCAGCAACGAGGACCGCGCAGCAAGACGAGTCAGCCCCGCCACTAAGACTCAACACGAAGCCTTTTGCTTTACTCTTCCTGAGATAATCGAACAGTGCCAGCGACACGGCCTGTGCAAACTCGTCACTGCGGTCGGTGATATCTTTCTTCTCCAGCTTTTGCGACTTTGACGGATCTTCAAAATCGATCGTGCAGGTCCACAGCTGATACGGCTGGAACGATAGCCGCCGGTGAACGCCGAGCATAGTGCCCTTGTGTGCGAAAATGATGTCGCCGTCATAGATCATCCGGCCGGCTTCATTGCCCAATACGTTCACATACACGTATGCGCAATTGAACTTCAGGGAGCTGTCAACTACCAATGCTTCCCTCGAATGACTTTTGCCTAAGGCGAAATGACTGGCGCTGGGATTGATGATGAGGTCGACGCCCCGCTGGCAAAGGATCTGGCCGGGACGAACTTTCCTCCAGGCATCTTCACATATCTCGAATCCGAAACGGATGCCCTTGATGTCGTACACGAGGTCTCCGACGGAAACATCCCTGCCATTCCGGTGTATGTGCGTTACTTCATTCGCCGGCCACGGTTCGAACCACCGGGGTTCGTAGTGCACACCGTCGAGCGCAAGATTTTGTTTAAGGGTGATGCCCAGGATCTTTGTGTCGTGGATCACACAGGCTCCGTTCCATGTCTTATCCGCAAAATGAAGCGGAAGGCCGATGCAGACTGCGATGTCTTTCGTGTGTGGAACGATCTTTTCGAGCTCCCCCCAGGCTTTTTCACTCAGCCACGGAGCGAGGTGAAGGTCTTCGCACCCGTATCCCGAGATGCAAAGCTCCTGGAAGCATACGATGTCTGCGTTTTGTTCTCTGGCTGCTTTGATTGCATCCAGTACGCGCGAAGTATTGCCGTCCCAATCGAGGGGGGTTTGATTCAAGCAGGCGCCGGATATTCGGAGGGAGGGTTTCAAAGTTTATTTTTTCTTAAACACGTAATACACTTAAACGCATAGTACACATAGAAACTAATGAAGGTGCCAACTGAGTGGCTACTATGTGCCCTCGTGCTCGCATTCTAATCAGGGCGTATCTCCAGGGCACATAGACGAGCTGCGATCGGGCGCTATGTTTGCTTCTATGTGGCCTATGTGTTGAAAATGCCCTAAGCAATCTCCAGCATATCACACGTCTTCTGGGCTGCGTCCTGCTCGGCTTTCTTCTTAGTATAACCGAAACCAAGTCCGTAAGGTTGCTCGCCGATGAATACCTGCGCGGAAAATTCCCTCCCGTTCCTGGCTTTCTTCACGTTGAGTATTTCGAATTTGACCTCTTTGCTGTTGCGTTGAGCCCACTCGATGATCCGGCTCTTGTGGTTGGCGTTCGATTGAATGACAAGGTCCAGGTCGAAGTGAGGCTGGATGAGCTTGTCGATCACGAATTTCTTGCAGCGCAGGTAGCCTTTGTCAAGATACACGGCGCCAACGAGCGCTTCGAGGGTATTGCCCAAGATCACCTGCTGCAGCTGTGCGTTTTTATTGTCGAACTGGACGATGTTGCCGATGCCGATCTTCCTCGCCAGTGCATTCAGCGATTCACGGTTGACGATACGGCTGCGGATCTCTGTGAGAAAACCCTCATCCTTGAACGGATATTTTTTGAACAAATAATCTGCGACGGCCGCACCGAGGATCGCGTCTCCGAGGTATTCGAGCCGTTCGTTCGACTCGCGGAAGCCGTCCTTTTCCTTGGCCCGTGAGCTGTGTATGGTGGCAAGCTGGTAAAGCGCAATATTCGATGGAGTAAAGCCTCCCATCGTCTTTATCGCATTTATCAGTTTGTCCCGTTCTTTTTTAGATGCTTGTCCCGATCGTTTTAAGATGCTCCACACCTGCTACTCTGCTTTCTTTAAAATAATGGAGAAATTATGTCCTCCAAATCCAAACGTGTTGCTCAGGGCTATACGCACGTCTTTTTTCTTTGCTTTGTTGAATGTCAGGTCCAGTCTGGGGTCGAGTTCCGGATCGTCGGTGAAATGATTGATCGTAGGGGGGATGATACCTTCGTTGATGGCCATCAGTGAAGCGATCGCCTCGATTGCTCCGGCTGCACCGAGGAGGTGTCCGGTCATCGACTTGGTCGAGCTGATGCTCATTTTATAAGCATGTTCTCCGAAGACTTTTTGAATGGCACGGATCTCACCCACGTCGCCGAGGGGGGTGGAGGTACCATGTGTGTTGATGTAGTCAACCTCCGAGGGAGCAATACCAGCTTCGGCCAGCGCCTGTTCCATCACCTTGGTGATGCCTAATCCTTCGGGGTGGGGTGCAGTGATGTGGTACGCGTCGGAAGTCATTCCGCCGCCTACGATCTCGCCATAGATCTTTGCACCGCGTTTTTTGGCGAACTCATACTCCTCCAGGATCAACCCCCCGGCGCCTTCGCCGAGCACAAATCCATCGCGGTCCTTGTCATACGGACGCGATGCTGTTTGCGGGGAATCGTTCCTTTCCGAGAGTGCTTTCAGGGCATTGAAACCGCCTACACCGGCGATACAGATGGCAGCTTCCGATCCGCCCGAGACCATCACTTCCGCTTTACCGAGCTTGAGGTACGTGTAGGCGTCGTAGATGGCGTTGGTGGAGGATGCGCAAGCCGATACTGTAACGTAGTTGGGTCCGCGGAATCCGTACTTGATGGAGATGTGGCCGGCGCTAAGGTCGGCGATCATCTTTGGAATGAAGAAGGGGTTGAAGCGCGGGGTTCCGTCGCCGGCGGCGAAGGCCCTTACCTCTTCCTGAAAAGTGAGCAACCCCCCGATCCCCGACCCCCAGATCACGCCTACGCGGTCGGGGTTGATATCAGAGAGAGGAAGATTGGCGTCTTTTATCGCCTCGTCAGCCACCACCATCGCATACTGTGCAAACGGATCGAGCTTACGGGCGTCTTTCTTGTCCATGAAGTTTGTCGGATCGAAGCCTTTCAGCTCGCAGGCAAACTTGGTCTTGAATAGAGTAGTGTCGAACTTGGTAATAGGTGCAGCACCGGATTGTCCATTTTTTAAACCTTCCCAGAAAGCCTGGAGGGTGTTGCCAATGGGTGTAAGCGCACCTAAACCGGTGATAACTACTCTCTTAAAAGTCATATTTAAGGTTTGGTGCCGAAAATGCCCTGTTATTTCTTCGCGTGTTCTTCAAGGTAGGAAATCGCCTGTCCTACGGTTGCTATGTTTTCGGCCTGATCGTCAGGAATAGAGATGTTGAATTCCTTTTCGAATTCCATGATCAACTCAACAGTATCGAGCGAGTCCGCACCAAGGTCGTTAGTAAAACTAGCCTCGGGCGTAACTTCAGATTCTTCAACACCCAATTTGTCGATGATGATCTGC
>WUUC01055414.1_pt1 | contig 10550 bp, 8 predicted proteins | sample 6278441 | NCBI WGS metagenome assembly WUUC01 (sample SAMN13675441, study PRJNA597444) | soil metagenome | isolation source: soil | place: USA: Washington | collected 2017-10 | reverse complement strand
CGGCGGCCGCTACGACAACTTGATCGGGATGTTCCTTGGTGACAACGTGCCGGCCTGCGGCATCTCGCTGGGTTTGGAGCGAATTCTGGTCGTGATGGCCGAGCGCGCCATGTTTCCCGGCGCGCTGACTGCGACGTCTGCGGCGGTGATGGTTACCATCTGGGATGCGCGTTCAACAGCCGCGGCCGTACAACTGGCCGGCGAACTGCGTGCGAGCGGTCTGCGCGTCGATGTGTACCCCGATGCCGATAAGATCGGCAAGCAGTTCAAATATGCCGCGTCTCGCGGCATCCGGTTTGTCACCGTCCTCGGCGAGGACGAGACCGCGAAGCAGGCCGTCGCCATCAAGGATCTGACCGCAGGGACACAGACGACGATCGCGCGCGCCGAAGCGGCTGCGTACATCCAAGAAAAGCTCTCGGGCGCTGATAAAGACAGTCACTGACATGGCCGAACAGCTAGGTAGTCTCGCTCGCACACATACCGCCGGTGCCCTTCGCGCGTCCGATGTCGGCGGTGATGTCGTTTTGCTCGGCTGGGTGCATCGCATGCGCGACCTCGGGTCACTGGTCTTCATCGACGTCCGGGATCGCGAAGGCCATACACAGGTCGTCATCGAAGGCGACGAAGGACTGGTCGATCGGGCAAAGCGTCTGCGATCCGAATACGTCATCGCCGTCATGGGTCGTGTCGAACGTCGTTCGCCGGAGACGATTAACGCGAACGTGCCGACCGGTGAAGTCGAGGTCCGGGCGAGCGACCTGCGAGTGCTGAACGAAGCGAAGACGCCGCCGTTTCCGATCTCCGAGGACGCGAACGTGGCGGAGGAGACGAGGCTCAAATATCGTTATCTCGATCTGCGGCGCCCGCGGTTGCAAGCCAATATGGGACTTCGCCACAAGATCACGCTGGCGCTGCGCAACTACTTCAACGACCAAGGGTTTTGGGAAATCGAAACGCCCATTCTCACAAAGTCCACACCCGAGGGAGCGCGCGATTTTCTCGTGCCCAGCCGCGTGCATCCCGGCGAATTCTTTGCGCTGCCCCAGTCACCGCAAATCTTCAAACAGATCCTGATGATTTCGGGCATGGACCGGTACGTCCAATTCGCGCGTTGTTTTCGCGACGAAGATCAGCGCGCCGATCGTCAACTCGAGTTCACGCAAGTCGATCTCGAGATGTCGTTTGCAACGCCCGAATTGGTCTACTCCATCGTCGAAGGCGCGCTCGCAGCGGCGTTCACTGCCATTGGCGTCGACGTGCCGCGCCCGTTCCGCCGCATGCCGTACGCCGAGGCGATCGCTAAGTACGGCTCCGATAAACCCGATTTGCGCTTTGGCATGGAGATCCATGACGTCGGCCCACTCTTCGCCGAGTCGCCATTCGGTGTCTTTCGTGAGGCGGTGGCACATGGCGGCACCATTCGCGGGTTCGTGATTCCCGGCACGCGCGAGTTTTCGCGGCGAGAGGTTGATGAACTCGTCGATCAAGCCAAACAACTGGGTGCGGCCGGACTCGTTTGGGCGCGCTACAAGGCAGGCGCCGTCCAGTCGTCGGCAAAGGCGATTGGAGAAGAGGGCATCCGCCGCGTGCTCGAAACAGCGGGCGCCTCCGGCGACGACCTGCTCGTGCTTGCCTCCGGCGCTCCGGATGCGACATCAAAACTTCTCGGGCAACTGCGATTGCAGACCGCGAAAAAACTCAACCTGATACCGGAAGATCGTTGGGAGCTGTTGTGGGTCACCGACTTTCCACTATTCGACTGGAACGCGGACGAAAAGCGCTGGGATTCGGTGAATCATCCCTTCACTGCTCCGCGTGAGAGTGACTTGCAGGCGCTCGAATCCGACCCCGGCAAAGTATTGGCAAAGGCCTACGACGTCATTCTCAACGGCTGGGAGTTGGGCGGCGGCAGCATTCGTATTCACGATCGCGAGACGCAGGCCAAGGTGTTCCGCCTGCTGGGAATGTCAGACGAAGAGGCAAAGGATCGATTTGGGTTCTTCCTCGAATCCCTTGAATACGGTACCCCGCCACACGGTGGCCTGGCTTTGGGGCTGGATCGCATCGTGGCATTGCTGGCGGGGGAGTCATCGATCCGCGAAGTGATCGCCTTCCCCAAAACCACGGCAGCGGTGGACCTGATGGCCGACGCGCCGTCCAAGGTGGACCCGCGGCAACTCCGTGAACTGAAGATCAAGACCCTTGCTTGACGGCGCGGACTGCGCCTTGCTACCATCGCTTCTGGTAAGTAGCTGTAGTACAAGGAGATACGAACATCCCCACGGCGCCGACGCGAAAGATCGCCGTCCCTGAGGCCGGCATCGAGACCCTGTTTGGGTCCCTGGACGAAAATCTTCGTCACCTCGAATCGCTCCTCAACGTTCAGATTCGAACCCAAGGCAATGAGCTCATTGTCGAAGGGCAGCCCGAGGATACGGCGCGCCTTGCGCGGCTGATGGGCCAACTTGCCGCGCTCATCGAAGAAGGCCACCGTATTTCGGTCGGCGATGTGAAGACCGCCGGTCAGCTGATCGCGGACAACGCCGATGTGGATTTGCGCGAGCATTTCCTCAAAGACGGGCAGCCCCGTCAGGCCGGCAAGCGCCGCATTACCGCGAAGTCGGTGAACCAGCGCCGCTATCTCGACGCGATTGAAGCGCACGACATCGTTTTCGGGATCGGTCCCGCCGGCACGGGCAAAACCTACCTCGCGATGGCGCAAGCGGTGTCCTATCTCCTGGCGAAGAAGGTCAGTCGCATCATCCTCGCGCGCCCGGCGGTCGAAGCCGGCGAAAAGTTGGGTTTTCTGCCGGGTGACCTTCAGGAGAAGGTCAATCCCTACTTGCGACCCCTGTACGATGCGCTCTACGACATGATGGAGCTCGAAAAGGCAGAGCGGCTCCTCGAACGCGGCACCATTGAAGTGGCGCCCATCGCCTTTATGCGCGGCCGAACGCTCAACGACGCGTTCGTGATTCTGGACGAAGCGCAGAACACCACGACCGAGCAGATGAAGATGTTTTTGACGCGGCTCGGTTTCGGGTCCAAAGCCGTTGTGACCGGTGATATCACGCAGATCGATTTGCCCTCGGGCCGCACGTCCGGGCTGGTAGAAGCCATGCACGTCGTCGGCAAGGTCGACGGGATTGAATTTGTGTATTTCGACGATCGCGACGTCGTCCGTCACAAGCTCGTGCAAGCCATCGTCAAGGCATACGAATCGTACGGGGCCGGCACACCGAGCCGTCGTCCGGCCTGATTACAGATTATGTCCAGCGCGGAATCACGACGCCGGACAGTCCGCCGCGTGCGGTTGGCGGTTACCGTGACCACCCCCGATAGCGGTCGTGTGTCGGCGCGCGGCCTTGGCTCGTGGCTTGTGAAAGCGGCGCCGGCCAAAGCGTCGGGCGAAGTGACCGTCGCGTTGATCAGCGACGCGCGGATGCGCACGCTCAACAGGGTCTTTCGCGGGAAAGACTACGCTACCGACGTGTTGTCGTTTCCCATGACCGACCAACCACGCGAGCGCGGCGGGGGAGTTACGGCGCCATCGCACCAACCTCAATCCAACGATCGCTACCTCGGCGACATCGTCATTGCCACTGGCGTCGCGGCCCGTCAGGCCGACGGCGCTGGGCATCCAATCGGAACCGAGTTGAAAATCCTAGCGCTGCATGGCCTGCTGCATCTGCTTGGATACGACCACGAAACGGACGACGGTCTTATGGCTCGGACCGAACGCCGCCTGCGTACGAGCGCCGGATTAAGCGAGGGGCTGATCGAGCGAGATCGTCCGAAGCCCGGTCATACGCAACACGTGGCGCGTTCCAAGCCGGGCCGCATGCGCCCACGTCCATGACGCCGCTCGTTCTGTTCATCCTCGCGCTAATCGGCATCTACGTCAGCACCGTGACGACGGCCTTCAGCACGTTGATGCGCTTGTCCTTGCGTCTGATGGCCGAAGGCGGCGGACGCGACGACGCACTTGGCCGCTACCTCGAAGACCCGCTGCGGCTGTTCCTGCCGGCGCGCATCCTGCTGGCGATTGTCACGGTTGTCGCTGCCGGGTTGCTGGCGCGGGTCACCGGCGTGGACGCGCCGGAAAGCGTAGCGCTGCTGATCGGGTCGATGATCGTGTTTGTGATCATTACCGAGCACATTTTCCCGTTGCTCCTGGTACGGCGAGACCCGGAGCGGGTGCTCGAATTGCTCCTGCCGTCGTTCGAATGGGTGGTGCGCGTGCTGAAGCCGCTGACCAAGGGTTTCATGCGCCTTGGGTTTCGCCGCCGCGAGCGCGCGAGCGCGACCAACATCACCGTCGCCACCGAGACCCCGGAATCGACGGCGCCGCAAGAAGTGCAGCCCGACGAAAGCGACCACGAGACGTTACAGGACGGGCAGGCGCGCGAGTTGCTGCGCTCGCTGGTCGAGTTCCGCGAGACGATGGTACGCGAGGTGATGACGCCGCGACCCGACATCGTCTCGATCACCGCGCGCGCCACGATTGGCGACCTGCACGCAATCGTTCGCGAGCAGCAGTATTCGCGGCTGCCGGTCTACAACGAGACACTCGACAATATCGTCGGCATGATTTCCATCAAGGACTTGATCTTGATGAACGCCGCCGACTTGTCGCAGCCGATCACATCTCTCATCCGTCCGGCGCACTTTGTTCCCGAGAGCAAGCGCGTGCCCGAGTTGTTGAAAGAGTTGCAGCGCAAGCGCGTACAGGCTGCCATCGTCGTTGATGAGTACGGCGGCACCGCCGGCCTGGTCACCATCGAGGATCTGTTGGAGGAAATTGTCGGCGAAATTCGCGACGAGTACGACGTCGAGGTCGAGCCGGTGCTCGAGGAGCGCGACGGGAGCCTGGTGTTCAGCGGACGGGCCCACGTGCGCGAGTTGGCCGAGCGGCTGAAGGTAGATGTCGAGGGCGAGGGATACGAGACCGTGGGCGGGTACCTGCTGGCGCACGTCGGACGTGTCCCGGCGGTGGGGGAGCGTTTTGAGATCGACGGGCTTTCGGTCGAAGTGCTCGAGGCCGAGCGCCGGCGAATTACACGTGTCCGGGTCCGACCGTACGAGGAGGCGCCGGCGATTGCCGTGGAGACAGAGCAGTGAAGACCGGCTTCGTGGCGCTGGTGGGTCGGCCCAACGCCGGCAAGTCCACGTTGCTCAATCGACTGGTCGGCGAAAAGCTCGCCATCGTTTCTGACAAGCCGCAAACCACACGCAACCGCATTACCGGCGTCCGCAATTATCCCGAAGGCCAGGTCGTGTTCGTCGATACGCCCGGCGTACATCGCCCGATGCATCGGCTCAATGTCCGAATGGTGGACGCAGCGCTCCAGGCATTGACCGAAGTTGACGTCGTCACCGCCGTTGTGGATGCCAGCGAACCATCGGGCGGCGGTGATCGCTTCGTGATGGAGCTACTCCGCCAATCCACGCTGCCGCGGGTACTCGCGCTCAACAAAGTGGACTTGCTGCCGAAAGAGAAGTTACTCCCTCTCATCGAGCACTACGACAAACACGTCGGCTTCGCCGATATCGTGCCGATTTCAGCGCTCACCGGCGACAACGTCGATCGTCTTGCGCAAGTGATCCTGTCGCATTTGCCCGAGGGCGATCCGCTCTATCCGGATGATTACCTCACGGATCAACCAGAACGCTTCTTCGTCGCCGAAATCGTGCGCGAACAAGTGCTGCAACACACGCGAGCCGAGTTGCCCTTCGCATCGGCGGTAATCGTCGATCGATTCGAGGAACCTGATGAGAAAGGGTTGCTGCGCCTCTACTGCACGATTCTCGTCGAGCGCGAGTCACAGAAACCAATCGTGGTTGGCAGGGCGGGGTCGATGATCAAGTCGATCGGCACGGCTGCGCGCCTCGAACTCGAACGATTCTTCGACGCGCGCGTGTTTCTCGACCTGCGTGTGAAAGTGAAAGAAGACTGGCGGGAGGATGAGCGCATGCTCGACCAGCTTGGGCTCCCGCAGGCAAAAAGACGCAGGCGCTAACGTTCAAAATCGAACCAACCCCGCCGGAGGCGTGCTACATTTCCTCGGTTGTACCTGCTAAGCCGAGAGTGACAGGATGGCCCAACCGCGCAGAATTGACCTCGTTCTGGATTCGGTCAAGAGACTGCTGCGCATTGGTGCGACCGCCAATCTCCTGAATCTGCTGCAGAAGCAGCATCCCGCCGACCTCGCGCAAATCTTCGGATCGCTACTCGACAACGAGCGTCAGGCCGTCTTCAGCGTCCTGGTGGAGCGGAATCCACGTCTCGCGATGGAAACGGTCAGCGAAATGGGGCCGGAACCTGGAGCGCTCCTGCTTGCGACGCGATCCGCGGATGAGACCGCACGACTGCTGCAGGAAATACCCTCGGACGATGCCGCGGCGCTGATCGATTACCTGCCCGACGAACTGTCCCACGAAGTGCTCGAGCTGATGCGGCGACGTGAGTCGGCGCAAGTCGAAAGTTTGCTCGAATACGGTGAGCAGACGGCGGGCCGCATCATGAATCCGCGGGTCTTCGCGCTAAGCGAGGATCTGACGGTAGGCGAAGCGATCACCGCCCTTCAGAGCTCGCGTGACGTCGAGATGGTCTTTTACCTCTACGTCATCGACGCGCGGAATCATCTCGTCGGCGTCACCTCGCTACGCCGCCTGTTGCTGGTGTCGCCGGAAACGCCACTCAAACGCATCATGACGCCGGAGGTCATTAGCGTTCGTGTTGACACCGACCAGGAGGAAGTCGCGCGGCAGGTGGCGTCCTATAACCTGCTTGCGGTTCCTGTCGTCGACGAAGAAAACAAACTCGAAGGCATCATCACGGTCGATGACGTTATCGACGTCATCAAGGACGAGGCCACCGAAGACCTGCTGCGTCTCGCCGGCGTATCCGGTGACGAACGCGTGGCCACGCCCGCCTTTGAAGCGTTTCGCAAACGCTTGCCGTGGCTGGCAGTGAATCTGGCGACCGCATTTCTTGCCGCGTCGGTTGTGGCCCTATTTGAATCGACCATCAGTCGCGTAACCGCCCTCGCCGTATTTATGCCGATAGTTGCCGGCATGGGCGGAAACGCCGGGACTCAGACGCTGACCGTTATCGTCCGCGGAATCGCGCTCGGCGAATTGGCCTGGGGCAACACGCGCAAGGCGCTGTTCAAAGAGGCGACCATCGGGTTGGCGAGTGGACTGACGCTTGGCGCGGCGGCCGCCGGAGTTGCGTGGGCAAGCAAGCAGGATCCAATGCTGGGCCTGCTTCTGGCGATGGCAATGGTCTGCAACATGCTGGTGGCGACTGTGGCCGGCACGCTGGTGCCGCTTGGCCTGCGGGCGTTGCGCATCGACCCCGCCCTGGCATCTTCGGTTTTCATCACGATGTGTACGGATGTGGTGGGCTTTGCCTCCTTCTTGGGATTTGCCACCATCTTCATTCGATATCTATCGCAATAACGCGCCGGCTGAAAGCGCCGGCTTGAACGCAAAACACGAAAGACGGAAGGCAAAATCCCTGCGAATTGTTTGTTACGTCCGATTTTTGCTTTCGCATTTCGCCTTTTGTCTTCGGGGTTCTATTTTTTTCGACCAACCCGATCAGGCTCTCCCGCAAGAATAAAACCAACACAAGCACACAGGGAACGTTAAGAAAAACGCCACGGCACGGTAGAATTGGGGCTCCTGTGCCGCTATATACCGCAGACGCCCTTGTGCTTCGGACCTACAAGCTTGCAGAGGCCGATCGCATCGTTGTCTTTTTGACACGCGATCGAGGCAAGAAGCGGGGCGTGGCCGCACACGCGCGCCGTCCGCGGTCACGATTCGCGGGGGCGCTCGAGCCGCTCACCGAAGCGCGGGTGGCGTACTTCGAAAAAGAGGGGCGCGAACTCGTCAACCTCAATTACGCCGAAACCGTGCGGTCGCCGCTGGCGATGGCGTCGACGGATTGTCTCGCTTACACCCATTATTTCGCCGAACTGATTGATGCGTGGGCGGCCGATTCCGACACCGATGAGCGCTTGTTTCGCTTGGGTTGTTCCGTGCTTGACGCGTTGGCCACCGGCACGGCGAGCGACGCGCTGGCGCGGTATTTCGAATGCTGGCTGCTTCGTTTGCAGGGGGTGTATCCAGTCAATCTGTCACTGTCGCCTGGTGCGATGGCTTTCATTGATGCCACCCGAAAGGCCATGCCGTGTGATGCAGGAAGCCTCGGCGCCAGCACATCGGTATTGCGCGAACTTGAACGGAAGCATCAGACCTTGATTACATCCCTCCTCGAAAAGGAACTGAAGTCGGTACGCGTGATGAATGAGTTGCGTCGGCTCCCACAGCAGTGACCCTCCAAGATCTTATTCACAAACTGTCGGCCTTCTGGGCCTCGCGCGGCTGTCTGATCCAGCACGGACTCGATCTCGAGGTTGGCGCCGGCACGTCACATCCGGAAACCTTGTTTCGCGTGCTTGGTCCGCGGCCATGGAGCGTTGCTTACGTCCAGCCATCCCGGCGTCCGGACGATGGGCGGTTTGGCCAGAATCCGAATCGGCTATTCAAGCATTTACAAATGCAGGTGATTCTCAAGCCCGCACCCGATGAGGTCCAACAGCTGTATCTCGACAGCCTCGAGGCATGCGGCATTAATCCGCGCCTGCACGACATCCGGTTTGAAGAGGACAACTGGGAATCGCCTACGCTCGGAGCCTGGGGCATTGGCTGGCAAGTCATGCTCGACGGGCAGGAGATTACGCAGTTCACCTACTTTCAGCAGGTCGGCGGCGTCGACCTCGCGCCGGTGTCGGCCGAAATCACCTACGGCCTTGAACGCATCGCCATGTTTCTGCAGAGGGCCGACAACGTGTTTGACCTGGAATGGGCCCAGGGCGTGAAGTACCGCGAGGTCCGCTTGCGCGAGGAGATCGAACAATCGAAATACGCCTTCAACCAGGACACCGGCATTGACGCCTCAGTATTCGCCGCATTTCATCGCGAACAGTTCGACAAAAACTACGAGTTTGGCGAGCGCCTGCTCAAGGCGGGTCTGCTCATGCCGGCACTCGAGTTCTGCTTGAAATGCTCACATCTGTTCAACGTGCTCGATTCGAGCGGCAGCATCGGTGTTACCGAGCGCACCGCCTACGTCCTGCGGGTGCGTCAGCTCGCTGTGGCGATTTGTAAGCAGTACGCGGCCGAGGAAGAAGAAGTCGCGGCTGCGACACGCGCCAAAGAAGAAGAGATGTAATCGTGGATCGCGAACTCCTGATCGAGATTGGCGTGGAAGAGATACCAGCGAGCTGGCTGCCCGGGCTGACCACGCAGCTCGGGGCGCGGCTCGAATCGCAGCTCAAAGAATTACGCCTGCCTCCGAGCGCGCCGATTGAGACATACAGCACTCCCCGCAGGCTCACCGTACGGGTCGGCAAACTCGCTGAACGACAGACTGATTCCGAAGAGCTGCTGACCGGCCCACCCGTGTCCGCGGCGTTTGGCCCCGAGGGCCAGCCCACCCCTGCGGCTGTGGGATTTGCGAAGAAGCAGGGCGTGGAGGTGACGGCGCTCGAACGGCTGGAGACACCCAAAGGCAGGTACCTCGCGTTTCGCAAACAGCTGCGCGGCAAAGCTGCGGTCGACGTGCTGCCCGACGTGCTCTCTGGTCTGCTGCGCGGGATCACATTCCCGAAAGCAATGCGCTGGGATGCATGTCTCGAGGACGGCAAGGGCGAGCTGCCATTCGGGCGTCCGATCCGCTGGCTTCTGTTCTTGTATGGCGGGCGCGTTGTGCCCTTCTCGATTGTGCGGACGCAAATCGCACAAGGCCCGCTGGTGCAGGAGATCCGCTCCAGCGCGGTGACGTTCGGTCATCGGTTCCTCACCACCAGTGGCCGCGCCGGACGCGCGATCAAAGTGAAAGGCTTCGATGACTATCGCAAACGCCTTGCCGAGAACTTTGTCGTGCTCGAACGCAGCGACCGTCAGGAGCGCATTACGCGCGAGCTCGATGGCGAAGCCCGTCGTCGCGGCGGCCGTGTTGCCCGTCAACACGGCGGTCAGGCGTTGCTTCAGGAAGTGCCCGATCTCGTCGAGTATCCCAAGGTTGTCTCCGGCGCGTTCGGCGAAGAGTTTCTGAGTCTGCCCGACGAAGTGCTCACGACGACGATGATTCACCATCAGCACTTCTTCCCGGTCGTCAACGATCAGGGGAAGCTGATGCCCATGTTCTTGGCCGTGTTGAACATGGAGGGCGATAAGCCCGAGGCGATTTCACGCAATCTGGAGCGCGTGTTGACCGCCAGGCTGCGCGACGCTCGCTTCTTTTGGGATGCCGATCGAGAGTCGAAGCTGGAGTCACGCGTCGAGGGCCTCAGCACCGTCCTCTTTCACAAGAAGCTCGGAACCTACAAAGAAAAAGCCGATCGAGTGAGTGAGCTCGCGGCACTGATAGCACGCGAAGTGCTCAAAGCGCCGCAGGCAGAAGCGGCGGCGCGGTTGGCGGGCCGGTTGGCGAAAGCGGATCTCGCGACAGACATGGTGCGCGAGATGACCGA
>WUUC01036882.1_pt1 | contig 10550 bp, 9 predicted proteins | sample 6278441 | NCBI WGS metagenome assembly WUUC01 (sample SAMN13675441, study PRJNA597444) | soil metagenome | isolation source: soil | place: USA: Washington | collected 2017-10 | reverse complement strand
CTCTTAATGGTGTAAAGAAAACCCTTGTTGAACTGACCGGCGAAGACAAGGTTGATGTACGCTTCGGGCGTGATCATACCGGGGAGATGTATATTCTTACCAAGCCCGATGGAAAGGTGTATAAGATTGCTGCAGCGAGTTTTTAATACAGTTTTGCATTACTTTTTTCTTAATTTGTTTCGTATTTGTCAAATTGTCCTGCTATGAAATCAGCCTGGAGACACTTCCTTCGAAACAAAGTCCACGTAACCATTAACCTGCTTGGATTAACATTAGGGTTGACGGTTGCATTGTTCATCTACCTCTACGTTTCCGATGAACTGAGTTACGACAAATGGGTTCCCGGTTATCAGCAGGTCGTTCGGCTACAGCCTGTAGTCAGAAACAAAGAAGGAGAGAAGCATTGGGCTACGTCTGAGGGTTTCATTGTACCTGCGATGGCCACGAAGTATCCCGAGATCGAAGCGGGAGCGAGGATCATCCGCCATGAAAATGAGATGATCGTCAAGGTCGGTATCGAAGAGCATTTACAAGGCGGTGTGATCACCGCAGATTCATCATTCTTTGATGTCTTCCCCATGACCTATGTATACGGCAACAAAACAGCCGCTTCCAGCAATACAGGTGTCGTGATCACGCGCGAAGTAGCCATGAAGTTCTTCGGCGATATCGATCCAACGGGCAAATCGCTGACTACGGGTGATGGCGAGAGAACAGTTGCAGCCGTGGTTGAGGACATGCCCGTTACGAGTCATCTACGGTTCAAAGTACTTGTCCCTATGAAGCTGGATTGGCCGGATTCGGATCAATCACGCAACATGTATGCCTTCTATTCTTACCTAAGGCTGAAAGAGGGGGTTGATCCAAAAGCTTTCGAAGATAAGGTAATAGAAGACTGGTATGCGAAATTCGGTTATGCAGATAGCCAGCCTGAATCCGAACAGAGGATATCTATCGTGTTGCTTGCGATGCCATTAACCAATATTCATCTTCAAAGCCATTCCGAAAAAGAGTTCGAAGCGAATGGAAATGCCCAGGTCATTTACGTGTTCATTGGCGCGGGGATCCTGCTGCTGGTGATCGCGGTGATCAACTACATCAACCTGTCAAATGCTATTGCCATCAGGCGTTCGAAGGAAGTCGCGATACGAAAGACCATCGGCGCATCGAAGCAACGACTGTTCTTCCGGTTCATGGCAGAGTCGTTTATGTATACCGGGATTGCCATGATGGCAAGCCTGGTGATAGTAATAATACTGTTGCCCGAATTCAATACGTTCATAGGAAAGACACTCGGACCACAAATATTCCTCCAGCCATCATTCATCATCATCATTGTTTGTGCATGGGCGTTGATCGCATTGATCTCCGGCACGTATCCCGCCGGTATCCTTTCTTCCTACGATCCGGTGACTGCATTGAAATCGGGTTCGGGTGGTGTTTACACAGGCAGGTTCTCCGGGTACCTGAGAAGCGGGCTTATCGTCACCCAGTTTACCATATCCGCCCTGATGATCGTCGTCTCTTCGGTTATCGGCAAACAGGTTTACTTCATTGAAAGCAAGGACGTCGGGTTCGACAAGGATAATATCATAGTGTTGCAACTTACCGGTGAAGCAAAGAGCAGGGTTTCGACTATAAAGACAGAGTTGGAAAGAGTGAATGGAGTTTCATCTGTATCAGCTTCATCAGTTATCCCCGGAAAGCGGGTGTACATCCTGATGGTCCGTGTTCCGGATGTTGCAGGTACCAGGGATCTGCCGAACCGCCCCGACGATGGGAGCAGGGAGATGCGAGTGATCGGCGTGGATCACGACTTCGTAAAAACCATGCAGTTGCAAATGGCCGACGGCCGTGACTTTTCAATACAGCAATCATCCGATTCTGCCGAAGCCTTTATTCTCAATGAAGCTGCAGTCAAAGAATTGAATCTCACAGACCCCGTTGGTCGCCCGTTCGAATACACATTCTATGCGGCCAAGAAGGGTAAAGTAGTCGGTGTCGTAAAAGACTTCAACTTCGCATCGGTACACTCGAAGGTCGAACCGGTCGTGCTTCACATATTTCCCCCGATGTACAACTACCTTTGTGTGCGCACCGATGGACAGGATCAGGAAGGTTCATTGCGCGCGATTGAGTCATCGTGGAAGAACGTCACCACCGCGCCATTCCAATGGCAATTCCTCGATACGACTTACGACTCGTTGTACAGGACCGAGCAAACCACCCAAAAGGTCGTCTCATGGTTCATGACGATCTCTATGATCATCGCAGGCCTTGGGTTGTTCGGCATCGTTACCATGTTCGCCCAACAGCGAATGAGAGAGGTGGGAATAAGGAAGGTTATGGGCGCTACTCAGCTGTCGTTGATGAATAGTCTTTCCCGCGAGTATCTCGTCCTCGTTGTTATTGGCAACCTGCTGGCCGCCTACCCGGCATTCCTGATTGTCGACAGCTGGCTTCAACAATTTGCTTTTAGAATCGATCTACCCGTGTCAACTTTCGTGGTCAGCTTCCTGTTAAGCGAACTTCTGGCGGTGCTTTCCATAGCCTGGATCGTTTTCAAGACCGCGCGTATGAATCCCGTCAGTATACTGCGACATGAATAGCAATGTACTGATTATCAGTGCATTGATTTTTAAATCCCCAATTCATTACTTTTGTGCAACAATTGCGTCAGGTCGCCGGGCGACCTGTTTTTTAACATACTATTGGGCATAAAAGGATAAGGAAAAAAATGCTGCTGGACTTTGAAAAACCTATTGCCGAACTTGAAACTAAGCTAGCCGACATGAAGACGTTGGCTGACGATAGTGACGACACTGTTACTCGTGCTATACAGGCCCTCGAGAAAAAGATTGTGGATCTGAAGAAAGAAACTTTCGAGAACCTTACAGGCTGGCAGCGAGTTCAGCTGTCACGCCATCCTGATCGACCGTATACGCTGGATTATATCTACGAGATCACTTCCGACTTCATCGAACTTCATGGAGACCGCAATGTTGGCGACGACAAAGCGATGGTAGGAGGATTCGGTACAATCGACGGACAAACTTTCATGCTGATCGGTCAGCAGAAAGGCCGCAACACCAAACAACGTCAGATGAGAAACTTCGGGATGGCGAACCCTGAAGGATACCGTAAGGCATTGCGTCTGATGAAGATCGCGGAGAAGTACAACAAGCCTGTCATTACCTTCATCGATACACCCGGTGCTTTTCCGGGACTGGAAGCAGAGGAACGCGGGCAGGGTGAAGCCATTGCGCGGAACCTGAAAGAGATGTTCATGCTGAAAGTTCCGATCATCTGTGTCATCATAGGTGAAGGAGCGAGCGGCGGTGCGCTCGGTATCGCTATCGGCGATAAAGTGTTCATGCTCGAGAACACCTGGTATTCAGTGATCTCTCCCGAGTCGTGTTCATCCATTCTGTGGAGAAGCTGGGACTACAAAGAACAGGCTGCCGAGGTGTTGAAACTCACAGCGAAAGACATGAAGGAACTTCGCCTGATCGACGGGATCATCAGGGAACCACTCGGCGGTGCACATATCGACGTGAAGTGGATGGCTGCTGAAGTGAAGAAGGCTATTCTCGAAAATTATGCAGCACTGAAAGCCATACCGGTTGATCAACTCCTCAGTAACCGCATCGACAAGTTTACTTCGATGGGCGTCGTAAAGGAATAATGAAACTCTCAGTTATAAACACCGGCTTCTTCAAACTCGATGGAGGAGCAATGTTCGGTGTTGTTCCGAAATCCCTCTGGAATAAACTCAATCCCGCCGACGACAAGAACCTTTGCAGTTGGGCCATGCGTTGCCTGTTGATAGAGGATGGCGACCGCCTTATCCTTATCGACAATGGTCTTGGCGACAAGCAAAGCCCCGAGTTCTATAAGCATTACTATCTCCATGGCAACGACTCGTTACTCGGTTCTCTAAAAAACGCCGGTTATTCTCCGGCCGATGTCTCCGATATGTTTCTCACACACCTTCACTTCGATCATTGTGGTGGCGGTGTGAAACGAACAGGTGAGAGTACATCACTCGTATTTCCTAATGCAACCTACTGGTCGAACCGCGGGCATTGGGAGTGGGCCGTAAAACCCAACGCCAGGGAGAAAGCGAGTTTCCTGAGAGAGAACATTATGCCCATGCAGGACAGTGGCCAACTCAAATTGATCGACGCCGACGGCGAATCGCCTATCCCGCAGTTTGGTATCCTCCACGTGAATGGTCACACCGAGCAGATGATGTTACCCATCATCAAATACAAAGACCAAACGATTTGCTACATGGCAGATCTCATACCTTCAGCTGGTCATATTCCAATTCCGTATGTTATGGGATACGATACACGTCCGCTGATCACGCTCGTGGAGAAAGAGAAGCTTTTGAATGAAGCAGCAAAAAATAACTATGTGTTATTCTTTGAACACGACCCTTCCATTGAGTGCTGTACAGTTAAGCAAACAGAAAAAGGCGTTCGCCTGGATCGCGCTTTCGCACTATCCGATTTGTAGCACAAGCGGTTTACTGCCTTGCATTTATTTCCGTGCTTTCCGTGAGAAATTGTAATTTCACAAAATGAAAATCGGATTAGCCTTGTCTGGCGGTGGCGCACGTGGGATCACACACATAGGTGTGATTAAAGCCATGGAAGAACTGGGTGTGCGGCCGGACGTGATCTCCGGAACCAGCGCGGGTTCTATCGTTGCCGTTCTGTATGCCAATGGCATGAAACCCGATGAGATATTCGATGTTGTAAATCACCTCAGTCTATTCCGGTCGGTGAAAATGGCGTGGGCATGGAGCGGCTTACTTAAAATGGAAGGCCTTCGCGCACTGCTCACCAAACATTGTCCTCAGAATACGTTCGAGTCGTTGAAGATACCATTGACTGTTGCTGCTACCGAGATCAGGCTTGGAGAGATCCGTTATTTTTCTTCGGGTGAACTTGCCTCGGCTATCATTAGTTCGTGCAGTATTCCCGGTGTTTTCGATCCCGTTCATTTCGGTGATAACCTCTTTGTCGATGGTGGTTTGCTCGATAACCTTCCCACTCGTCCCATTCGCGACAAGTGCGACTTCCTTATCGGATCACACTGCAATCACTTAACGCCGCAGTATGATGAACACAGTCTCCGCGCCGTGATCGAGCGAAGCATGCTGATCACCATCTCCGCCAACACGACGGCAAGCCGGATGCTCTGTGACCTCGTTATTGAACCACCACACATGGGGCGATATACTGTGTTCGAAATGGGCAAGGCTCGTGAGATCTATGACGCGGGCTACAAGTACACCAAAGAGAATTTTCTGCCTCATCACTTCCAGAAAAACCGGGTAGCATGAGTAAGAGCTTCGCAGAGGCGATCGCACACGGTATACCCGATGAACTCCCCGCTGTGCCGTTGTATAGCCCGTCGATCAATCATGCCCCGAAGCGCAAAGACATCCTTACAAAGGATGAAAAGAAGTTGGCCGTAAGAAATGCGCTCCGATATTTCGATAAGAAGCATCATCCATTACTCGCAAAAGAGTTCGCAGACGAACTGAAGAAGTACGGACGAATATACATGCATCGGTTCCGCCCAACATACGTCATGCATGCAAGGTCCTTGAGCGATTATCCTTATAAAAGCAAACAGGCGGGCGCGATCATGCTTATGATCCAGAACAATCTTGATCCGGCAGTCGCACAGCATCCACACGAACTGATAACCTATGGTGGCAACGGAGCCGTCTTCCAAAACTGGGCACAGTACCTGCTGACGATGAAATACCTTTCACTGATGACCGACGAGCAGACTTTGCATATGCACTCGGGTCATCCAATGGGACTTTTTCCCTCTTCGAAGGATGCGCCGAGGGTTGTAGTGACCAATGGTATGATGATCCCGAACTACTCCAGCCAGGATGACTGGGAGAAATTCAATGCATTGGGTGTAACTCAGTATGGGCAGATGACCGCCGGGTCGTACATGTACATCGGCCCTCAGGGTATCGTTCACGGTACGACCATCACCATTTTAAATGCCGGGAGAAAGATATCAACTGGCCGCTCCGCGACGGGGAGCGAGGGCCTGGGCGGAAAACTGTTCCTGAGCTCCGGTCTTGGGGGAATGAGCGGCGCACAACCCAAAGCCGGGAATATCGCCGGGTGTATTTCTGTAATCGCTGAAGTCAACGCACTCGCTACGAAGAAACGCCATGAGCAAGGTTGGATAGACGAAGTAGTGAATGATCTCAGATCACTCGGCGAACGCGTGAAGAGAGCCAAAGCAAATAAAGAGGTGGTCTCGATCGCCTACAACGGTAACATCGTTGACGTGTGGGAGCATTTCGATAAAGAGAATATCATCGTTGAACTCGGATCCGATCAAACCTCGTTACACAATCCTTGGTCGGGTGGATATTACCCCGCAGGAATTTCATTCGAAGAAGGGATGGAGATGATGTCGGCAGATCCGAAGAAGTTCAAAGAACTGGTTCAGCAGTCATTGCGACGACACGCCGCGACGATCAACAGCCATACGAAGAAAGGCACTTACTTCTTCGACTACGGGAATGCGTTCCTGCTTGAGGCATCTCGTGCCGGCGCGGATATCATGGCACCTGATGGTATCAACTTCAGGTATTCGTCTTATGTTCAGGATATCATGGGCCCGATGTGTTTCGATTATGGCTTCGGCCCGTTTCGCTGGGTTTGTACTTCCGGAAAACAGGAAGATCTCGACGTCACCGATCAGATCGCATTGGACGTATTACAAGAGATGCAAAAGACCGCAACGCCCGACATCCAGTTCCAGTTAAGTGATAACATCAATTGGATCAAAGCCGCCAAGGCCAACAACCTGGTCGTTGGTTCCAAAGCACGGATACTCTACGCAGACGCTAACGGCCGGATCAGCATCGCTTCGGCATTCAACAAAGCAATTAAGGATGGCAAGATTGACGCAGTAGTTCTCGGTCGCGATCATCATGATGTTTCAGGGACCGACAGCCCTTACCGCGAGACATCCAACATTTACGACGGTTCCCGCTACACTGCCGATATGGCTATACACAATGTCATCGGCGATTCATTCCGCGGCGCAACGTGGGTGTCGATACACAACGGGGGTGGAGTAGGATGGGGCGAAGTGATCAACGGTGGCTTCGGCATGTTACTCGACGGTACAGACGTCGCCGACATGCGGCTTCGGAACATGCTGCACTTCGATGTGAACAACGGCATCGCACGACGCTCCTGGGCTCGCAACGAAGGAGCAGTTTCGGCAGCCGAACGTGCCATGAAAGACGAACCACGACTGAGCATTACAATGCCTAACTTCGCAGACGATAGCCTCATCGATGGCTTGTTTTAAAGTCAGAAAATCAGATCCGACTTGTTAAGACCATTTTACCTTTTGTGTTTTAAGGTCTTTGGCTGGAAGGTCAATGGACGCCTTCCCGACCTGAAGAAGTATATCTGTGCCGTTGCACCTCATACCAGCAACTGGGACTTCTTTGTCGGTGTCGCTGTTCGAAGTATCCTTCGTGTACACAGGGCTAAATTCCTCGGCAAGAGTTCGCTTTTCAGGAAGCCATACGGCTGGTTCTTCCGTTCTATCGGAGGGATTCCGGTATACCGTGATAAAAGTCATGACATGGTGGACCAGGTCGCCGCCATCGCCCGCGACTCGAATGATTTCATACTCGGGATCGCACCGGAGGGAACACGCAAGAAGGTAACCAAGCTCAGGACCGGCTTTTGGTACATCGCAAAAGCGGCAAATATTCCTATCGTCCCATTGGGTTTTGATTTCAAAAAGAAAGAAGTGGTGATTGGCCACCCGCTTTATCCCACGGACCTTGAAACAGACATGGAGACGCTCATCACATTTTACCGTAGTATTCAAGGAAAAAATCCCGAATCAGGTCTTTAATCATTAACTTATATCACATGAGTTTCACGCGACAGGATTTCCTTAAAGCAACAGCGGCCGCAGGCGCAGCCTACATGCTTACATCACTTAAAGCATACGCCACACATACACCTGCAAAGAAGATAAAGATTGGAATTATTGGTTGCGGCAGCGTGTCTGGCGTGTACCTGCCTCACTTATCGAAATCACCCTTCGTTGAACTCGTCAGCGCGTGTGACATCGTTTACGAAAGGGCCAAGAAACGCGCCGAGGAATTCAAGATACCAAACCACTACCCCGATATCACCAGGATGCTCGCCGGCGCACCGTTCGACTTGCTGGTGAACACAACCGACATGCAGGAACATGAACGCCTGAACAAGTCGGCACTCGATGCAGGTAAACATGTATGGAGTGAGAAGCCTATGGCCAACTCGTACAAGGCCGGCAAAGCACTGCTCGATTTTGCGAAGAGTAAGAACCTTCGCATCTGGGGTGCACCAGCGGTAGTGAACAGCCCGCAATTTGCATTCATGTCGAAGGCAATAAGAGATGGCAAGCTTGGAAAAGTGTCATCTGCACATGCACACTATGGACATCTCGGTCCCACGTGGTCTGCTTTCTTTTATGAAAAAGGCGGTGGAAGCTTACCTGATCTTGGTGTTTACAATCTCGCCACGCTTACCGGGCTGTTAGGTCCCGCGAAATCTGTCGTGGCCATGACAAGCATTGTGACTCCGACGCGAAAAGTCGACAACAAGGGAACGATCAAAGTAGAAGCAGAAGACAATGCAATGGTGTTGATGGATCATGGACAGGGCGTGATATCGCATGTTCAATGTGGATTCAATTACTTCGACCCATATGGCCATGAAGGAACGGGCCAGCAGAGTCATACTATAAGTATCTGGGGAACACATGGCAACATGGGGTTGGTTGGTTACGACTGGGCTCCGTTTGGCGTTGACCTGGCCACGCATGATCATGAAAAGCCGGAGCGTTATGTTCCCGACCCGAAAGAATATGTATGGCAACAGGGAGCGAGTGTTATCTCGCAGGCCCTGGTAGAACAGACTGAACCGTTGATCGCCGCCGAACACGCTCTTCATGTGTTGGAAGTCATTGAAGCCACCCGTGAGTCGGCGTCTACCGGAAAAAAGGTAGAACTGGTTTCCACCTTCCGTTGGCCGGTGGTGTAACCAATGCTCTGAATTGCATAAAATTGCAAACAAAAGGCATTTTGGCCACGTATAAGGCCTTTTAACGGGTCGACAGGCAACCCTGCTGTTAGTATGCCAAAGGCCCGGATTTGTTTCTTTACTTTAGACAACTTTTTTTAACATCATTTATGAAAAAAATCATTACAGTTTTGGCGTTCGCACTGATCTGCTCCGGTGCATTTGCGCAGTTTAATCAGGGAAGGTATTTAGTGGGAGGTAGTCTGGGATTTAGCACAACAACATCAAAATCCAAGACTGACAACTCGACAAATACACAGTCACACAGTACCAGCTTCTTCTTGTCACCAAACGTGGGATATTTTGTTATCGATAACCTGGCAGTTGGTGCGGGCCTTGGCCTGAGTGTTGGAACATCGAAAGGCGATGGCAACAACACGTCAAAGAACACAAGCACTTCAGTTACACTTAGTCCTTTCGTCAGGTACTACCTCGACCAGGGGATCTTCTTCCAGGGACAGGTTGGTTTTGGAAGCTCATCTAACAAGTATAAAGAAACCGGTAGCAACACAACGATTACAACCAAGAATGGAGTTTTCAATTGGGCGCTCGCAGCAGGTTATGCATACTTCCTCAATGACTTTGTAGCGGTCGAGCCGATGGTAGGTTTCAGGTCGCAGTCTTCGAAGAATAAGGATCTGGATGTGAAGAGCATCAACAGTGGGATCTTTCTGAATGTCGGCCTCCAGGTGTACCTTGGGCCGAGAGATTAATTCTTACTACCTTTGGTGAGCTAACTAACTTCTATGAAATCAAAAATCATCTTAGTAGTACTGATTCTTTCGGGGATCTCTTTTAAGGGATTGAGCCAGGCTCAGTTCGCGATCGGATTGAAGGGTGGGGTGAACCTGTCGAAGTTCGACATCAAGCAAGGTGCATCGAACATCGAAAACAGGACTGGCTTTAATGCCGGCGCATTTGCTCTGGTCAAGATCACCGCGTTCGGCATCCAACCGGAAGTGTTGTTCTCCAGGCAGGGCAGTACGTTTACTTTTAACGCGCAAAACTACGAAGCCAACTTCGACTACATTACGGTTCCGATAATTTTCAAACTGTATCTTCCACTGGGATTGAACTTCCAGCTTGGTCCGCAGTTCAGTTTTTTATCAGTTGCTGATCTAAAAACTGCAGCCCAGGCTACAGCCAACGATCCCAAGAAACTGACAAAACAGGACTATGCGATAGCAGTTGGAGCCGGATGGGATCTTCCCTTCGGTATTACAATCGACGCACGTTATAACTTCGGTCTGTCAGACATTAAAGTGCAGCCTACCAATTCAACACAGCCTATCTCGTTGAAGAATAAAGTGCTGCAAATATCTGTTGGTTATAAGCTGATCAAGCTCGGCAAGTAATCGGCAGTTTTCACAAATTTTAAAAGGCCCCTTTATCGAGGGGCTTTTT
>WUUC01143459.1_pt1 | contig 10551 bp, 4 predicted proteins | sample 6278441 | NCBI WGS metagenome assembly WUUC01 (sample SAMN13675441, study PRJNA597444) | soil metagenome | isolation source: soil | place: USA: Washington | collected 2017-10 | reverse complement strand
CAGCTCGTAGATCTTCATCGCGAAAGCAGGAGGCAATCTGAAAATAGCGGTCCATTCCTGCTATCATTAACAGCTGTTTGAAAATTTGAGGAGATTGAGGCAACGCATAAAAAGAGCCTGGATAAATGCGAGAAGGCACTAGATAATCTCGGGCCCCTTCAGGAGTCGATTTACCCAAAATAGGAGTGTTAATTTCTATAAATCCTTCTTGATCAAGATAGTGTCTAGTTGCCATCATGGTTTGATGACGGACAAGGAGCTTTTTAGCTATTTCTCCACGGCGAATATCTAAATACCGATATTTGAGTCGTAGGTCTTCCTTAATCTCAATTTCTTCTTCACAAATTGAAAAAGGAGGGTTTTCAGCTTTAGACAAAATCGCCATTTCATGGATTAAAATCTCAATTTCTCCAGTTGCAAGCTTTGGATTAGCCATGCCAGGACGTCTAGGAGCCACCGTTCCCTTGATAGAAATCACCCATTCGGAGCGAAGCTTTTCAGCCATCGCATGTGCATCGGGGTTATTGACTGGATCAAAAACTAATTGCGTTAAGCCATAACGATCACGTAAATCAATAAAAATTAGTCCTCCATGATCGCGACGACGGTTCACCCATCCAGACAATGTGACAAGATTGTTTACGTGGCTTATACGTAATTCACCGCAAGTATGGGTCCTTTGATAATCAAACATATTACTCTTCCAATCATTTATGAATTTTATTTAAATAATGACAAAATTTTTTACTTCATTAGTTTGTTTTTTTTCGATCTATTCACTGCCTGTTGTAATAGAATGGATGGCAAATGAGATAAATGGACTTTCAGTTTTTCTCCTGTTTCCATTTCTTTTAATTCGATTTCTTGATTGGCTAATTCATGATCTCCGATGACTGTCACATAAGTGGCGTGAATGGAGTTGGCATACTGCATGATCTTTCCCAATTTACGTCCAGTGAAATCCATTTGTGCTTGAACCCCTTGTTGTCTTAGTTCATGTAGGATTTTAAAGCATATGAATTTTGCTTGATCTCCTAAAGGAATGATGAAGAGAAAGGGATGATCGGGTAGAGGTAAGGGAGCTTCTTGACTTAACATTGTTTGAATAATTCGTTCAATGCCCGTTCCAAAACCAATGGAAGGAAGATCGGGTCCTCCCAGTGTTTGAATTAAGCCATCATAACGGCCTCCTCCTCCGATGCTGTTTTGTGCACCTAATTCACCTGCAACAATTTCGAATACGGTTTTGTTATAGTAATCTAATCCTCGTACTAAGAGAGGATTGATTTGATAAGGAATGTGCAACTGATCGAGAAAACGTTGGACTTGAGCAAAGTGGTCGCGGCTTTCCTCATCAAGAAAATGGAGGATGGAAGGGGCCTGAGCAACAATTTCTTGATCACGTGGATCTTTAGAATCTAAAATGCGTAAAGGATTAGTTTCAAAGCGTTGTTGACTATCTGATGAAAGCAAAGTCAAATGAGGACTTAGATAAGCTTTTAAAGCTTCTTTAAATTGTGTTCGAGCTATTGGATCCCCAATGGAATTGATAAATAAGGTTAAATTTTTTAATCCTAATCGTTGATAAAGTGTATAAAGAAGATCGATTAATTCAGCATCTTGCTCTGGAGAATGATGACCAATGACTTCTGCTCCGAATTGATGATGTTGACGGTAGCGACCTGCTTGAGCACGCTCATAGCGAAACATGGGAGCAATATAAAAGAGTTTGTGAATGGAGGATTGAACATGCAACTGATTTTCAATCAAACAACGGATCACAGGTGCTGTTCCTTCGGGTCTTAAAGAAAGAGAACGTCCTCCCTTATCTTCAAAGGTGTACATTTCTTTTGACACAATATCGGAGCTCTCTCCTACTCCACGTTGAAAAAGCTCTGTTCGTTCAAATAAAGGTGTTCGAATTTCTTGATAGCCGTACAGTCGAGCGGTTTCTCGAATGATTTGTTCAACATAGGACCATAAATAAGAGCTTTTCCACTTGTCTTTAGGGTCTTGTGGAAGAATATCAAATACTCCAGGAGGAATGGGATATTTCATGAAGGGCTTCCTTTTGCCTGCAACGTTTTCTTAAATTAAAAGTAAATAAATTATAGTAAGTGCCTGTTAAACAGTAAAGAACTATTCTTTAGTGAGTTGTTGGTAACAGTAGTTCACAGTAAAGAAAAAAGAGAAATTCTTCCTTCGGGAATTGTATAAACAAGTAAGAGCAAAAGTATTAGGGCATGTCATCAATAAGTTAAATAATTAGCGGAAATTGCTATTAAAGAAATTTAATCTTTAATTTTTAATTAATTTTACATATAATATGTAATAGTTTTAAAATAAAACTACAAACAAAAAAATAATATACTTTATTGAAGGTTTATAAATGGCAACATATTTAAATTTACTCTCAGGCGCTAGCTTCTTCTTAGCTGCTATTCCTGGATCTATTTCTTGGAGATTACGTTTTCAAAAAGACGCCTGTCTGTTGGACTCAAGAATAAAAAAATTTATAGAATCAAAAATTAAAGAATTTGCCCTTAAATTGGGGATAAGCAAGGAAGTGGAATTAAGGGAGATAAAAGATCTTATGGGTTACGCACAAGCGCAAGGTAATGCAATTTGGCCTGGCAGAATAGGAATAGTTATCGATTCAGAATTAGCTAATAAAGCCTCACAAGATCAACTAGAATTCTTAATTGGGCACGAGCTTTCACATATTAAAGCAAATGACGCTATATGGATGGCGACAGCTGCTAGCTCGGTCGGCGTGATAACGACTTTAGCAATGAGCATTCTGTTTCCTTCGTCAGCAGCCTATTTTTCTAAGCTCGTCATATGCACGTTTATGGTCAGTTCTCCTGCAGCGGCAATTGGTCTAACAGCATCCTCTATTGCTTTCGTCTTTTTTTCTAAACGGAGAGAAGAATGTGCTGACAGGCTAGGATTTGCTATTTGTTCAAAGGCTGCTAAACAAGCTGCCCCTCAATTCTTTGAAAAAATAATAAAAGAACACCTTGAAGACAGAGATAACCAAAAAGACACCTATTGGTTGAGATTATTGACAAGGATCCTCATCACCAAAGAAGGAAATGACCGCTTAGATTTGTTTCATCCTTCGTTAACAAAGCGAGTAGAATATTTAAAACAGCTGAATGAAAAGGAATCATAAAATTTGCAAGAACTCTCTCGTTTTTTCTGGCAATATTCCTTCTCTGAGAACTCTGTGCACTCGGTGGTTGATTCTTTTAGCTACATTGTAAGATCGATTTATTGATTTTAAAGACAATCAACCACTGAGATTTCAGAGAAGGCATTCAATCTTTTTTCATTAAATCAGTCTCTGCAATGGCATCTGGATGCTTTTCTAGATTCATTCCTTCATCTTCTTTAAACAGACGTTCAAACTCTTCTAAGAAGAACTCTCGTTCATCGGGTTTAATGAGTCTTTCTTGATTTAAAATGTGTTCTAAATATTCCTTTTCAGCCTGTTTAACATGCTGATTTGGTATTTTTTGTTGGTGAGACAATAGAAATTTTTCTAACTGATAGAGAACTTTATTACGCAAAAGATTTTGGTACTTCATGAGCTCTTTGGTGTCCTTGATGTAATCAAAAGTGAGCCAAGCTGAAGAAAGATGAATGAGGTTATCTAGTTCCGGTAATGTTTTGCAGGATTCAATATATGTGAGTAATAATTCAAAATTTCTCTGGCAATTTTCATCTACCAACCCTAACGTGCCTTCAGTGGATTGAATCATTTGGTCGAGCTTAGCATCTTTAACAAGAGAAAGAAACGTCGTGATAGGCATGTCCTCATATTGATGATAAAGGGCTTGTAAAGCTTCTTTAATCATTCTTGTATGCTTGATATTGATCATTTCATAGGCATGAAAAGCTTCTTGAAACTCTATTTGAAATTGAGGATTGGGCTTTTGAGTTTCCTGTCTGAGCATTTCAGTTAATTTTATTTCTAAAGGTTTTAACTCCTCTTGACGGGATCGAGAAAAATGATTTAATTGAATATAAATAGGATGATTTGAATCTGTTAAGGGAGTTTCATCTACTTGTAAAGTGAATTCTTCTTTTTTTATTTCACTGATCGGATGGAAAGCAAGGGGCTCATGCTCCTTAGGAGAAAAATGCATGCCGCTAAATTCTTTTAAATCATCCTCATCTTTTAATAAATGGCCCTGTTGGGTTTTAGTAGGAGAATGGAAGACAATATAACCAAATAATAAGTTATCGGTAGGGGCAAATGTTAAGAACCCTTGCTTAGTCATTAAAGCGGCTTTTTTTCCTTCATCCGCATACAGAATCAATCCATTTAATTTAGAAAAACTCTCAACTTCTTGCTTAAAATTTGCCACTTCTTGACTTGTTCCCTTAGAGGTAAATAAAGCAATAGCCTTTTGAACTAAAGGTTGACCTAAGCGGTAATATCGAGGGGCATTATAAATGAAATTTTCACAACCTGGTTTCATCCATGCTAAATTCTTAGGAGGACAAAAGTCTAAGCGCCCCGATTCATTTGCTAAAGAAGAAAGACGTATCAAATGGCCTTGCTTAATCAATGTTTCAATCTCTTTTCCATTTGCTCCATCCAACGGATTTGCATTCGCTAGTAATCGATTCAAACTTCGCAAGTCTTTAACTGTTCTTAATTCCATTGTTTGAGAATCGACAACAATGACAGATTTTGGAATTAGCCATTGGAGCAAACTGGGTGCTGGCTGTGCAATGAGTAAAAAATGGGATAAATCATTGCTTGTGTAAATTCTTAAGCTATAAGGGCAACATTTAAACTGACCTTGCACATCCATATCAGCTGCATAAGAGTGCGTGTGTGGTAAAATGGATTGTAAATTTGTTTTTAGAAAATCGATATCTGCCCAGTTTTGATTAGGTGGTTTAAAATGGCCTAATTGGGCATGCATCAGAGCCATCGCGATATCAGCCATTCCTTGAGCAATTTTAGTCTCTTGTGCCTCTGCTTTATCGCTTACGCTAAAGTAAATAACGGTTCCGATAATGCCTGCAATCGTTAAAACAGAAAAAATAAACAAAATAATCCATTTCCATGCTTGATAAAGATGGCTTAGCTCTTGCGTTTCATGATTAAAGGATTGAGAGCCATCATCATCTAAATCACGTAAATAATCGTCTTTTAAACTTTGTAAAACTTTTCGTTCTGGTGTGTGAGGTGTCGTAGACGTTTGTAAATCTTTTTCAGTTTCCATTTCTTTTAAAACGTGATCTAAGTCAGCTGGTTGCCATTCATGTTGGGAGAACGCTTCAATCTCTTGTTCAAAAGGAATGGATAAATGAAGAAAAGAAGAAAGGTCTGCTGAAGGATTATCTGAAATAGGATTTTGTATGGAAGAAGGATCTTTTGATTGTATTTTCCGATCTAAAATTTGATTTAAAGAAGTCGATTCATCTTCAATCTGTTGAGTATTCTGAATAGGATCGGTTAGTATTTCAAATAAAAGATCGATCTCATGAATCTGTATGATGTCGCCCGAATTAAGAAGCTTCTTGCCAAAAGGATGACCATTAATGGTCACGAATGGATCATTCGTCAAATTAAGAATGACTGAAAATCCTGTTTGCTCAACGATTTTTAAATGAATAGGCTGAAGAGCGAGGTGCTTAAGAGGTAAATCCACTTCTGCCAACTCAGTTCCTATCAAAATGGTGGCTTTATTAAATAAGTGTATTTCTGGTTGAGATTGAGCCCGAAGAGTTAATCGAATCATGTAAAGTCTAATTACTTAATGTTTTATGTCTTAAATGTTTCTAACAGATTAGAATCTCAACGTCAACTATAATTTGTTGGACAGTTTAATTTAATTTTTACTTGTTTATCGCCTATATTTTTAACATTTATGAAATTAAACTATTGGATTTAACTAACTTAAGAAAATTTTACTTTTAAAATTTATTGCCATTAATGATAAACTACTTCCTTTTGATGCGAATGAAGAGTTAAAGCACGTCCTAAAGTTTACGCTTTAAAAAAAACGTGATTTACTACAGAATCAATTTTTTTATTGAATAACCTAAGGTTTGGGTTGAATTGTCTGAGAGAAGCGTTGTACTTAGTTGTAAAGGAAAATTCTTGACAGAATCTTATTTTTTCAGTCTAGTACGAGTGTTTTAAAACGAAATAAACAGATGAACAACCCAAATGAGGTTAAGTTTTAAGGAGAAGGATGTGAATAAATTGCTTAATCTAATACAACCCGCCCCACACGTTCCTGAAATTGAAGACCCCAATCAAATCAAAAATGATTACAAGTATTGGCGTATTCGAATTTTATATTCTATGTTTATTGGTTACGCTTTTTACTATTTTACCCGAAAAAGTGTAACCGTTGCGATGCCTGGTTTAGTACAGGACCTAGGATTTAATAAGGAACAATTAGGGATACTAGGCAGTATATTGGCTGTGACTTATGGAATTAGTAAATTTGCGAGTGGGATTATCGGAGATAAAGTCAATCCTCGTTATATGATGGCCTTTGGTTTGATTCTAACTGGTGTTTTTAATTTGTTATTTGGGGTCTCTTCTTCTCTTTTCTTTTTTGCCTTATTTTGGGGATTAAATGGATGGTTCCAAGGTTTTGGTTGGCCCCCTTGTGCTCGATTTTTAACCCAATGGTATTCCCATTCAGAAAGAGGGGCGTGGTGGTCAACGTGGAATGTGTCCCACAATGTAGGGGGATTTTTAATTTACTGGATTGGAGGCATCGCCTTACAGTACCTAGGATGGCGTTATGCCATTTGGATTCCTGGTGTCATTTGTATTTTTGGAGGATTATTTTTAATTAATCGATTAAGAGATACTCCGCAATCATTAGGTCTTCCGCCTATAGAAAAATACCGCAATGATTATGTGGATAAAAAAGAATCGGAAGATCAAAACAAAACTTCATCCACCAAGAAAATTTTAGTGAATTATGTTCTAAAAAATCCCTATATTTGGTTATTAGCGGTTGCTTATTTTTTTGTATACGTTGTTCGCCAAGGAATTAATGAATGGACGGGGCTGCTATTAATTGAGACAAAGGGATATAGCAGCATTGGTGCGAACGGTTTTGCCTCTTTATTTGAAGTAGGAGGATTCTTTGGTAGTTTAGCGGCAGGATGGTCCTCGGATTACTTTTTTGCTGCCAAGCGTGGGCCTATCAATGTGATCTTTACCCTTGCGACAGTAGGAGCTGTTTTTTTGTTTTGGACCGTTCCAGCTGGTCATCCTTTATTTGATTCTATGTTGATTTTCAGTATTGGTTTTTCTATTTTTGGTCCACAAATGATGATTGGAATGGCTGCAGCTGAGCTCTCTCATAAACAAGCAGCAGCAACCTCAACTGGGTTCGTTGGTGTTTTTGCCTATGTAGGAGCTGCTTGTGCAGGCTATCCTCTCGGTATTATCATGAATAGATGGGGTTGGGATGGGTTTTATTGGGCCTTATTAGGGTGTTGTATCATTTCAGCTATTTTATTAATGCCTCTATGGTCCGTGACTGCGGCAAGTATTAAAATAGCTAAAACAAATCTGAACGATAAATTACCACAAAAAATTAAAACAGCGCAAACTTAGTTGTTTGGAAATGTAGAAGTAGGTAAAGTTTTGTCACAACGATGACTTTACCTGCTATATTTTATGTCTTCATTTATTCATTTACGTGTGCATTCTCAATATTCTATTTTAGATTCCTCTGCTTCTATTCACGAGTTGGTGGAAAAAACAGCCTTTTTAAAGATGCCAGCTTTAGCTTTAACCGATCATGGTAACTTATACGGTGCAGTCGACTTTTATAAGGCTGCTAAAGAGGTCAAGATTAAACCCATCATTGGATGTGAATTGTATGTGGCTCCGACCTCTAGAACAGAAAAAAGTAAATTGCCCGGTCATCGTGCCGCTTATTCTCTAACTCTTCTAGCTAAAAATAAACAAGGTTATCAAAGTCTCTGTAAATTGTCTTCAGCTGGTTATTTAGAGGGCTTCTATTACTATCCACGGATTGATCATGATTTATTACGCCAGTATAAGGATGGGTTGATTTGTCTAACCGGCAGTTTAGGAACTCGTCTTGCTCATGAAATTCTTCAAGGGACAGAAGAGACGGTGATTCAACAGATTAGTTGGTATAAGGAACTGTTTAGAGAAGATTTCTATTTAGATTTGCAACGTCACCAAATGAGTGAAGAGGATCTACAAGAGGATAAAATTTATCAAGAATCTTGGCTAGTGCAGCAATACCAAGATTACATCCAACGACAGGAGAAAGTGAATGGAGCTTTGCTTAAGCTGAGCGAAACACATCAGATTCCTTTAGTTGCAACAAATGATATTCACTATATGGAACGTGAAGATTGGAAAGCTCATGAAATCTTGCTGAATATTCAATCAGGTGAACCTTGTGAGATTTGGGAAAAAGATGGACAAGGACAGCCCAAATTTCGTATTTCCAATCCTAAACGGCAAACCTATCCCTCTCATGAGTATTATTTTAAGACTCCGGAACAGATGGAAACGTTATTTGCTGATTGTCCAAGCGCTCTCACCAACACTTGTCAAATCTATGACAAAATCTGTTTGGAGTTAGACTTTAAAACTAAGCATTATCCTGTTTATCTTCCCCCCAATTTAAAAGGATCTGTCGTTTCAAAAGAAGAACAAAGTAAAGAGGTAGAAAAATTTTTATGGCAACTTTGTGAAGAGGGAATATTTAAACGTTATACAGAAGACAAACTAGCAAAGGTTCAAGAAATTTATCCCAATAAGGATCCTATGCAAGTTGTGCGGGAACGGCTGAACTATGAGATGGGGATTATTGTTCCAAAAGGAATGGCTGATTATTTGCTGATTGTATGGGACTTTATCAATTGGGCTAAGCAAAATGAAATCCCTATGGGACCTGGCAGAGGTTCAGGGGCAGGATCTATTGTTCTTTATTTGATTGGTGTCACAGATATTGAACCGCTTCAGTTTCATTTGTTTTTTGAGCGTTTCATTAATCCTGAAAGGCTTTCTTATCCAGACATTGACGTGGATATCTGCATGGATCGACGAGGAGAAGTGATTGCTTACACCTTGCAAAAATATGGAAAAGACAACGTTGCTCAAATTATTACTTTCGGCACGATGAAAGCAAGAATGGCCCTTAAAGATGTAGGACGTGTTTTAAGTGTACCATTAGCTAAAGTCAATGAATTAGCCAAGCTTGTCCCTGAAGATCTCAATATAACGTTGGAAAAGGCTTTAGAAAAAGATCCAGATTTACGAAGGCTTTATGAAACAGATGAAGAAGTAGCCCGTTTGATTGACCTAGCCAAACGTCTGGAAGGGTCGATTCGTAATACGGGTATACACGCAGCAGGCATTATCATTAGTGGTTTACCTTTAAGCGAACTGATACCTATTTGCAATTCTAAAGATTCCGATATTCCTGTGACGCAATACTCAATGAAGCCTGTTGAAGCAGTAGGAATGTTAAAAGTCGATTTTTTGGGATTAAAAACATTGACGGCCATCCAAATTTGTACCGATTCAATTAAAAATGCTACACAAAAAACCATTGATTGGGTCAATTTACCACTGGATGATAAGCCCACTTTTGATCTACTTAATCAAGGCCATACACGAGGGATTTTCCAGTTAGAATCCGATGGAATGCAAAAGTTGGCTCAAGAATTACATTTGGATCGTTTCGAAGAAATTATTGCGGTAGGAGCCCTCTATCGACCCGGTCCAATGGACATGATTCCTTCCTTTATCAATCGAAAACACGGTCGAGAGCCTATTGAGAATGACCATCCTTGGATGAAAGATATCTTGGCAGAAACGTATGGAATCATGGTCTATCAGGAGCAAGTGATGCAAATTGCCAGCAAGCTGGCCAATTTCTCTTTGGGAGAAGGGGATGTGTTAAGACGAGCCATGGGAAAAAAAGACATGGAGCAAATGGCCCAACAACGAGAAAAATTTCGTTTGGGAGCTCTACAGAATCAAATCGATAGCGAAACTTCGATGATGATCTTTGATAAAATGGAAAAATTTGCTGCCTATGGATTCAATAAGTCTCATGCAGCTGCTTATGGCTACTTATCTTATGTGACAGCTTTTTTTAAAGCCAATTATCCTAAAGAATGGATGGCTTCCTTGATGACATGCGATCGAGATGACATGACTAAATTGGCTAAATTCATTCGAGAATGTCAATCCATGCGTATTCCCATCCTTCCTCCTGACATCAACGAAGCTGGCGACAAATTTCAAGCAACTGCTAAAGGAATCCGTTTTGCCATGACAGGGATTAAAGGGGTGGGAGCAGGTGTTGTGGAAGCCATTATTCAAGAGCGAAAAAAAAGAGGAGCGTTTAGCAGTTTGTACCAATTTTGTAAGCGCATTGATACAAAAAAGGTGGGTAAAAAAGCAATCGAAAGCTTAATTGAAGCAGGATCTTTTGATTTTACTAGTTGGTCACGCGATGCAATGACTCAAAGTTTGGAGCTTATTTATGAAAGAGTTGTGAAGGA
>WUUC01227629.1_pt1 | contig 10552 bp, 7 predicted proteins | sample 6278441 | NCBI WGS metagenome assembly WUUC01 (sample SAMN13675441, study PRJNA597444) | soil metagenome | isolation source: soil | place: USA: Washington | collected 2017-10 | reverse complement strand
GACCAGCCGACCAGCCGACCAGCCGACGCCAGCAAGCCAGCTAGCCAGCAGGCCAGCAGGCCAGCAGGCCAGCAGGCCCCAAGCCCTCAAGCACCGCCCTCGACAGTCGCGTCCGCCGCGGATTGCGCGCGTGCGTCCGAGCTGACGCTCGGCAACGAAAAGCCGAACGTCGATCCCTGGTTGAGCGCCGATCGCGCCCACACTTGCCCGTCATGACGCGTAACGACCCTTTGAACGATCGCCAGGCCGACCCCTGAGCCCGGATAGTCGCTGAGCGGGTGCAAGCGCTGGAAAACCCCGAACAACGAATCGCTGTAGCGACTATCGAACCCCGCGCCGTTGTCGCTCACTTCGAATATCACTCGTCCGGATTCTTCGTGACCCGTCACGACGATGCGCGGTGCAGCGGCTTTGCTGCTGTATTTCACCGCGTTGTCGAGGAGATTTCGCCACACCTGCAGGATCAGGTGCTGATCGCCCCACGCAAGGGGCAGTTTCTCGATTTGGATTTCGGGAGGCGCCTTCAGGTCGTGCGCCGAGACCGCCTCTGATGCAGCTGTCCGAGCCAGCGATTCCATGTCAAGCCCCGACATGTCGAGCGGTTGCCTGCCGCATTTCGAAAAGGCCAGCAGGTCATCGATCAGCGTCGACATTCGCAGAACGTTTTCGTTGATCCTCGAAAGGAAGTGTGTGGTGGTTACGTCGGCATCCGAAGGCTGCTTTTGACCGAGCATGCTCGCAAAGCCGTGAATAGCGCGCAGCGGCGCACGCAAGTCATGCGATACCGAATAAGAAAATCCTTCCAGATCGTTGTTGGCACGACGTAGCTCGATTGCTTGAAGCTCCAGATCGCGATTCAAGCTTGCAATGTGCTCTGTCGAGCGTCGTTGCTGTTCCACGTGTGCGTGCAATTCGAAGTTGGCTTGATTGGCGCGATCGCGTTCGCGGCGCAGTTCATCCGCAAGCGCTTCGTTTTCGAAGGCCAGTCGGATCTGACGTTCCACCGAATCGGTTTGGCGATACGCAATCACCAATACGACTGGGATGTAGATGAGCATCGCCAAGCCTGAAACGATGCGTTCGCCGCCGAGCGCGAACTGGACCAGCGCGTACGGCAGCACGAATGGAATGAGCAGCGCCGTGTACGCATGCCGCACCGGAGCTTGTGAGCCGACGCCAGACGCCGTTGCTGCGATGTAGATGATGGTGACGACGATTTCTTTTTCGCGATCGCTCGGCAACAACAACGATCCGGGAATCGACCAGACCGCGCCGGCGAGCGCAGCAAGGACCAGCATGATGAAACGCCAGCGATGCAGGTTCGGCGCGCGCTCAATGCTGTTCAAATAAGCGCGTGCGACGCGCCAGCGCGCCAACGTGACTGCAACGAGTGCGCAATACCAAGCGAAGCTTGCTGCGAGGCCCGAGTCCTCGAGCGTAAGCCATGCGAACATGGCGCCGACGATGATGGATGCGAACAACGGCGAGGTCGTCAGTCGACACATCAACGCCAATTGCTCGCCGAGAATAAGGTCTTCTAGCGTTGCGCGCGGAGCGGATGCTTCCTGGCGGATGGGTGCCGACATCGTGCTCCTATCCTTACGGCGTTCCGCCTCTGCGTAAACTCAGTGGTTCACGCAACCGGACACCATGCCGCATCGTTCGCTCGGATCACTGTGCAGCCCGCTCATAGACGACCTTGCCGCCGACCACTGTCAAATCGACCTTGGCATCGCGCAGTTGCGCTGGTGGAATCGTGAATAAGTCGCGATCAATGATCGCCAAGTCCGCTGCGAAGCCAGGGACTAGTACACCTTTTACTTGCTCGTCGAACGCGGCATACGCAGCGTTGGAGGTGTACGCGCGCAGTGCTTCTTCGACAGTGATCTTCTGTTTCGGCACCCAACCGTCCGGATTCTTTTCATCCAGCGTTCGGCGCGTAACAGCTGCATAAATTCCTTCGAGCGGGGTCGGCGGCGCTACGAACCAATCGCTGCCGAAGGCAACGCGCGCTCCTTGATCGATCAAGTCCCGAAACGCGTAGGTCGTCGCAATTCGATCGCCGATGTAGCGCTCGGCCCAACGGCCGTCATCGATTGCATGATAGGGCTGCATGCTCGCTATCACGGCCAGCTGTGCGAAGCGCGTAATGTCTTGGGGAGCAAGATGCTGCACGTGCTCGATGCGAAATCGTCGATCGCGTGCGCCGTTCTCCTTGCCGACCCGTTCATAAATATCGAGCAACGTGCTGATCGCTCGGTCGCCGATTGCGTGAACCATTACATGCAGACCAGCCTTGTCCGCCTCAGAAATCCACGAGTACAGTTGCTCGGGCGTGTTGACCAACAGGCCGCGATCGGCAGGTGAGTCTTTGAAAGGCTCGAACATTGCGGCCGTATGCGAACCCAGCGAGCCATCGACGAAGCCTTTGAGCCCGCCGATTCGCACCCACTCGTCGCTGCGTAAACCGTTTTGCATCGCGTCGCGTAATGTGGCCCATTCGGGCAGCGGCGCCACGGCGTAGACGCGCGTCGACAGCGAGCCTTTCTTTGCTGCGCGCGTGAAGGTCTCGATATCGTCGAACGTGCCCATGCTGTGAACGGAAGTCACGCCTTGCGCATTCACGTATTTCGATGCCTCAGTCAGTGCGCGATCACGTAGCTGCGCCGAAGCAGGCGGCACCACCCGGTCGACCAAGCTCATCGCGTTTTCTTTGAGCGCGCCAGTGGGGTTGCCGTTCTTGTCGCGGACGATTTCGCCGCCCGCGACGTCGGGCGTGTTGCGATCGACGCCTGCGGCCTTGAGTGCAGCCGTATTCGCCAGGGACATATGGCCATCGACCCGGCTCAACCACGCAGGCCGATCGCCCGTTACCGCATCGAGCCATTCACGCGTCGGCAATTCGCCGCCCCAATGTGAGCTGTCCCAGCCCCCTCCGGTGAGCCACGTGCCGGACGGCAAGGTCGCGGCAAACGCTTTGACGCGAGCGATAAGTTCTTGCTTGGTGCGGGCATCGCGCAGTTGCACCGACGCAAGCTGCAGGCCGGCGTCGACGAAGTGAACATGAGAGTCGATGAACCCTGGAACGACTAGCTTGCCGCGCGCATCGATCGTCCGTTCGGCGAGCCCGATCGCGGCCACTTCGGCATTCGTGCCGACGGCGAGAATCTTTCCGGCGTCGATGGCGACAGCTTCCGCCCAAGGGTGCTGCGAATCGCCGGTCCAGACCTTGCCGTTGACCACCGTGAGCGCCACGGTTTGGGCCTGCTCTGGCGGCGGTTTGGGTTTGGTGCAGCCGACTAGAACGAATGCAGCAGCCGCGAGGCAAATCACTCGGTTCATGCGCATCTTCCACTGTAAGGTCGGTGGATGATGGCATGCCGAAGTGGGAATTCGCTCAAGTAAGGGCTGATCAAGTCCCAGGGAAGACGGCCCTCGTGCCAATTAGCTTCTAGCGACTAGCTTCTAGCCAGAGGGGTCCGGAAAACGCGCAGCGCTTCTGGCTAGTGGCCAGTCGCTAGTCGCTAGGAGCCAGCAGCTGTAGGCCTTCACTTCGCTGGCCGACGTGCTCGCGCAGCTGCGGGAAGAACTGGGCAAAATCTTGCGCCAACAAAGCTTCGTGCTCGAGCAGCTCGGCAACACTCGCATCCAATTGGTAATCGCGTCGCCAGCGCTTAGCAATATAGGCGGAGACGCGACGTAGCGAATTCTCCACGCCCTCGATACGCGAATACTGACCGAGCAGGTCGTGCGTGACGATCCGATCGAGCGTGGCGCGCGCGGACTGCGGAAGCGCGAGCGGATGTGCTGCAACATCTCGATAGAAGTTGGCGGTAAACGTCGCGAGCGATTCATTTGAATACTGCGACCAGGCGCGAGCAAGGAAATAGTCGTAGAAGATATCGATGAGCACGCCGCTGAATCGGCGATGACGAGCGCTCAACCTGGACCGGCTCATCCGCACGATCGGATGGGAATCGGTGAACGCGTCGATGGCCTTGTGACGTTCGGCGCCACGCACGAAATCCGCCGGCATGGTCGCGCGATCCTCGCCGCGCACCAAATCAGCCAATAAATTTCCCAGCCGAAATTCGAGGGACGGCGGAGATAATAAAACGTGGGCCAACCAGTTAATAAGACGTCCTTGGCTGCGATCGAGCCGAGTACCGAGCGACGAGGGAGCGTTGCTAACGGGTATTAAGTTTGCACTTCTTACTCGTTTGCTGGAACAAAGCGACACCTAGTGGATTATGCGTCGGCCGACGGAACCTTCGAATAACATCAGCGCGCCTGCATTTGCAGGCAAACCTGCGGCCATTGCGATCCAGATCATGCCGACTTCTACTCCTTTGACGAATCGTTTCGAGCGACGCATAGAGCCCGGCTTGGCGTTGTTCATCATTGTTTCCGTCGCGGTGATCTTCGTCGTCGACCTACAGACGCCAGTCGGGATCGCCGATTGGATGTTCTTTGCAATTCCACTCGGAGCAACCTATTTCACGACGCGCTCGCGGACGCCTTATATGGTGGCGGCCGCTGCAACGCTCCTCGTCGTTATCGATTTCATGTTCTCGCCTGAAGGCGATACGCCAGGCTGGATTTCGATTCTGAACCGCAGCTTCTTTACAGCGATGATGTGGGCGTCAGCCTATGCGCTGAGCCAAATCATCAGCGGGCGGATGAACATGGAGGAGCAAGATTGGCTGCGGGCAGGGCAATCGCAACTGTCGGAGCGAGTCATTGGGGAGCTATCGCTCACACAGGTCAGCGAGCGAATTCTGCAGTTCCTGGCTGAATACCTCGAGATCCGCGTTGGCGCTCTCTATGTGCTCGACACGAATGGTATTGCAGTGCGCACCTCGGGCTTTGCGCTGCCGCCCGATCATCAGATCAACATCTCTCAAGGCGAGGGCTTGTTGGGCCAGGTTCTGATTCAAAAGCAGGCCGTCTACCTCGATCCGGCGCCGCGCGATCACTTGCGGGTGAGCTCTGCGCTCGGTGATTCGGCGTCAACCTCGATCATCGTGCAGCCGCTGTTGGCGGACGGCGAAGTGGTAGGCGCTGTCGAGCTCGGATTCGTTCGGCATGCTTTCGCGGCCGACAAAACGCTGTTGAAGCTGCTGGCAGAGTCGTTGGGTGTTGCGATTCGAACCTCAAAGTTGCGATCCGAACGCGAAGCGCTGTTGCGTGCGACTCAGCGCCAGGCAGAAGAATTGCAGACGCAACAAGAAGAGCTGCGCGTCACGAACGAGGAGATCGAGCAACAAAGCAACGTGTTGCGCGAAAGCCAGGCGCGCTTGGAGCTGCAGCAAGCCGAACTCGAGCAAACAAATGTGCAGCTCGAAGAGCACACCCAGATGCTTGCGAAACAGAACGATGCGCTCGAAGAAGCGCGTGTCGAGCTGTCGACTAAAGCGGCGGAGCTGGAACGTTCGAATCAGTTCAAATCCGAGTTTCTTGCCAATATGTCGCACGAGCTGCGAACGCCGCTCAATAGCTCTTTGATCCTGGCGAAGCTGCTAGGCGACAACCCAACCGGCAATCTCACCGACGAGCAGGTCAAGTTCGCTCGCAACATCTATTCGGCCGGTAACGATCTGCTCGAACTCATCAACGACATTCTCGATTTGTCGAAGATCGAAGCACGCAAGATCGAGGTGACGCCCGAAACCATCAGCGTGCCGCAGCTGATGGACAACCTGGTGCAGACCTTTCGACCGATGGTCGATGAAAAAGGCCTGTCATTCGAAACCACGATCGAGGCTGGAGCGCCAGCAATCATTCAGAGCGATTCGCAACGTCTGCGTCAGGTAATGAAGAACCTGCTGTCGAACGCCATCAAGTTCACCTCGAAAGGCGGCATCAGGCTGCGTATCTATATTCCAGTGGGCGGTTCGAGTGGGGATGGAATCGCATTCGAGGTCGCAGACACCGGCATCGGCATCAAGCCCGAGCAAAAGGAAATTATTTTCGAGCCATTTCGTCAGGCCGACGGCACGACGAACCGCCGCTTCGGCGGAACAGGCCTTGGTCTTTCTATTTCGCGCGAGCTCGCCTCTCTGCTCGGCGGACGCATTGAGCTACAAAGTACCCCCGGCGCCGGTAGTACCTTCACGCTGTTCCTGCCGCGTGCGCTGCCGGAACGTCCGTCGACGCAGCAGCCGCACACTGAATTGCGCGTGCATACGCAATCGATGTCGCCGCGCAAAGCAGCGCGTAACGCTGAGCTCCGACCGCAGTCGCGCAAACAGGAATCGCGCAGCACAGATGCTTCCCAGAATGCATCGCGTTCGGGTCGACTCCTGCTGATCATCGAGGACGATGTTGCCTTTTCGACCACGCTCTGCGACCTCGCATCTAGCCTGCAATACGACTGCCTGATCGCGCTGACTGCCGATGAGGGAATCGACATGGCGCTGCGTCACTTTCCAACCGCGATCATTTTGGATATGCATTTGCCCGATCACACCGGACTTACGGTGCTCGATCGACTCAAACACAATCCGGCGACGCGACACATTCCGATTCAGGTCATTTCCGGATTCGATTACACGCAAGCGGCCTTGGAGATGGGCGCGGCTAACGTCATGTTGAAGCCAGTGGATCGCGATCGGCTCGTCGACGCGTTGTCCAAACTGGAGCTCAAAGCCTCGCATGCCGAGCGTGCTGTGCTCATCGTCGAAGACAACACCATCCAGCGCGACAGCATCCGGCAATTGTTGAAATCCGAAAGCGTGCGGGCGGTTGCTGTCGCTTCGGCGTCCGACGCACTCGAGCAACTTCGCACATCGACGTTCGATTGCATGGTGCTCGATCTCGCATTGCCGGATGCGACCGGCTTTGAATTGCTCGAGAAGATGGCGAGCGATGAGGCCTATTCATTTCCTCCGGTCATCGTCTATACGGCGCGCGCTATCTCGCAGGCCGAAGAACAGCAGCTTCGTCGTTACTCCAAGTCGATCATCATCAAGGGCGCCAGGTCGCCGGAGCGGCTGCTCGATGAGGTGACTTTGTTCTTGCACAAAGTCGAAGAGTCGTTGCCCGCGGAGCAGCAGCGCATGTTGCGTATGGCGCGCAGCCGCGACAGCGTGTTCGAAGGCCGCCGCATTCTGTTGGTCGAAGACGATGTGCGAAACGTGTTCGCCATCACGCGCATTCTCGAGCCGCATGGCGCGAAGCTCGAAATTGCGCGCAACGGACTCGAGGCGTTGGCTGCGTTGAAACAGCATCCCGATCTCGAGCTGGTGCTCATGGATATCATGATGCCGGAGATGGATGGCCTGCAGGCGATGCAGGAAATTCGCAAGGACACCTCGACCGCGAAGCTGCCGATCATTGCGCTGACCGCGAAAGCCATGCCCGACGATCGCCAGCGATGTCTCGATGCGGGCGCGAACGATTACATCACCAAGCCGATCGATATCGAGAAGCTGCTGTCGCTGTTGCGAATCTGGTTGCCGGTTCGGCGTGGGACGCTTGCGTGAGACCGGCGGTCGATGAAATCGAGATGCGTTTGTTGTTGGATGCGATCTACAGCCGCTATCACTACGACTTTCGTCAATACGCGAGCGCGTCGCTGAAGCGTCGATTGCAGCAGGCTCTCATCAAGATGGAATGCGCGACGATCTCATCGCTGCAAGGCAAGATTCTGCACGATCCACAAGCATTTCCAGGGCTGCTCGAATTTCTCACAGTCCAAGTCAGTGACCTGTTTCGAGATCCAGAAGTGTTTTTGACGCTGCGGCGAGACATCGTGCCGCTGCTGGCGACTTATCCATCGCTCAAGATCTGGGTCGCCGGTTGCAGCACGGGCGAGGAGGCGTATTCGTTCGCGATTTTGCTTGCGGAGGAAGGACTGCTCGAGCGCAGTCTCATCTACGCAACCGATATCAACGATGAGAGTCTGAGTCGAGCTCGAAGCGGGATTTATCCGCTCGAACGCGTCAAGCAGTTCACGTTCAATCATCGCGAGGCGGGCGGCAAGAGCTCGCTTTCAGACTACTACCACGCCGCCCACGACAACGCGGTGATGGCGGCGCACTTGCGAGATCACATCACGTTCGCGGATCACAGCTTGGCGACCGACAACGCATTTTCGGAAGTGCAGCTGATTTCCTGTCGCAATGTGCTGATTTATTTCGATCGCGAATTACAGGATCGAGCGATCGGCCTGTTTCACGAATCGCTGTGTCACCGCGGCTTTTTGTGTCTCGGCACAAAGGAGGCGCTGCGCTTTTCGGCGCATGGCAAATCATTCGACGAATTTCGCAGACCCGAACGAATTTTTAGGAAAGTAGAATGAAGAGCGAAGGGCGTGTCGCTCGAGCGAAGGAGATCGAGAAACGTCGCTTCGATGCGATCGTGATTGGCGGTTCTGCAGGCGTGCTGGAAGTATTGCGCGACGTGCTTGCTGCGTTGCCACACACGCTATCGATTCCGGTGTTGATCGTCGTGCACCTGCCACCACGATCGCATTCGCAAGTGTATGAGACGTTGCAATCGGTGACTCAGTTACCTATGTCGCAGGCCGAAGACAAAGAGCCGCTGCTGCCCGGTCGAATTTACTTTGCGCCTGCTGGTTATCACTTATTGGTGGAGGCAGATCGGTGCGCGGCGTTGTCGATCGACGAGCCCGTGTTTTACTCCCGACCTTCGATAGACGTATTGTTCGAATCGTCTTGCGATGTGTATCGCGATGCGTTGCTTGGAATACTGCTCACCGGGGCAAGTCCCGACGGGGCCGCTGGATTGCACTGCATTCATGCGCACGGCGGAGTCACGGTGGTGCAACGTCCGGATACGTGCGAGGCGACTACCATGCCTCAGGCGGCCCTGGATTTATTCGAGCCCGATTATGTTTTGGCGCCGCGCGAAATCGCTGCTCTGCTGTCCGCACTGACTTCATCTTCTAAGATGCATAGCCATGACTAACACCGTGTCTACCGCACCGCCATTGCCTAAATCGAAGATCCTGCTCGTCGATGACATCGAAGAGAATTTGGTCGCGCTTGCAGCGCTGTTACGCCGCGACGATGCAGAAATCCTTGTCGCACAATCGGGGCATGAAGCGCTCGAGCTCATCCTCGTTCACGACTTTTCGCTTGCTTTTCTCGACGTGCAAATGCCCGAGATGGATGGTTTCGAGCTTGCGGAGCTGATGCGCGGAACCGAGCGCTCAAAATACATCCCGGTTATTTTCGTCACAGCCGGTACTGGCGACGCATTGCGTGTATTTCGCGGTTACGAATCGGGGGCGGTCGATTTTTTGTTCAAGCCGGTTGATCCGCACATGTTGCGCCAAAAGGCCGACACGTTCATTCGGCTGGATCAACAAAAGAAACAACTTGCCGCTCAGTACGCCCGCATTCAGCAGAACGAGGCGTTGCTGCAAGCGATGATGGATGCGACCTCAGCGCTCATGTATGTCAAAGACGCGGCAGGCAGATATGTCACGACGAACAAGCAATTTCGTGAGTTGCTGCATGCGTCTGGCCCGTTACCAGACGGTGCAACGGATTTCGATTTTCTGCCAGCGTCGATCGCTGAGACAGTGCGGGCGAACGACGCACGCGCGATCGAGCACGGCGCCATCCAAGTCGAAGAACGTATGGAGCTCGATGGCGGCGTGCGCACATTTCTGTCCAACAAGGTGCCGCTGCGCAATGCGCAGGGCGAAGTGTGGGGCGTGTGCGCGGTCTCGAGCGATATTAGCGAAATCAAACGGATGGAAAGCGAGCTGGAGCAAGCCGTGCAATCGCGTGAGGACGTGCTGGCCGTGGTCTCGCACGATATTCGCAATTTCTTGCAAGCGATTCGCAGCGGCGTCTTGATGCTGTCCACTCGTAAAGATGCGCTCAGCGAAGACGTTCGCAACATGATTTACGAGCGCATCAAGATCACCGTCGATCTGATGAGCCGCATGATCACAGACCTGATGGACATGGCGAACATCAGAATGGGGCGCATCTCGGTGTCGATCCGTCCCGAACCGATTTCTTCGCTGATTCACGATGCGGTCGTCGTTCATGAACCACTCGCGAGCGACAAAGGAATCAAGCTGACTACGCGACTCGAAGCAGCAAATGCGATCGTCGAATGCGATCGCGAGCGGGTGTTGCAGGTGTTGGCGAACGTACTCGGCAATGCCATCAAGTTCAGTCAAGGCGGCAACATCGACGTGAATGTCGTGCGCAGCGGCGATCATCTGAAAGTCTCGGTGGCCGACTGCGGCCCCGGCATTGCTGCCAAAGATTTACCGCACGTATTCGATCCGTATTGGTCAGGTGCGCAAGATCAGACGCGCGGCACCGGGCTGGGTCTGTACATCACGAAGCGCATCATCGAAGCCCACGGCACGAAGATCTGGATCGAAAGCACACCGGGCGCCGGCACGATCGTGCATTTCTGTTTGACCGTAGTGAAGAACGCAGGTCGCGAGCCAAAAGTCGCGGCCTGATGCGGAGGCGTTGGCGCGCGACTCTCGACTAGAACCTATCTCAAAACGTCATGAGCGGCTCGAGTTCGTGTTTTGAGGAGCGCAGGGACCGCAGTT
>WUUC01168059.1_pt1 | contig 10553 bp, 13 predicted proteins | sample 6278441 | NCBI WGS metagenome assembly WUUC01 (sample SAMN13675441, study PRJNA597444) | soil metagenome | isolation source: soil | place: USA: Washington | collected 2017-10 | reverse complement strand
TCGATCACGACTCCGATGGTCGAGTCCTGGATAACCGGGCTCGAGGTCGCCCCAGCCACCCGTACCAAGGTTTACGTCCTGATGGGCGGGATCATGAAGCGAGCGCGCAAGGTCTACGGCCTCCCGTTCAACCCCGTGACCGACGTGGAGAAGCCGCCAGCGCCGACGGCGAGCGGCGACATCGAGGTCTTCTCACCCGAGGAGGTCATGGCGCTGGTCGACGCGGCCGCCTCCGAGCAAGACGCCGCGATCTACCTCACCGCCGCCTTCAGCGGTCTTCGTCGCGGCGAGCTGATTGCCCTCCGCTGGCGCGATGTCGACATCGAGGGCTCCACGATCCGCGTCCGCGCCAGCTACTCAGACGGCGCGCTCGCCACTCCCAAGTCCGGCAAGGTCCGCTCGGTCCCGATGGCGCCCAATGTTGCCGAGACGCTGACCAAGCTCCGTCAGCGCCCGCTATGGACCGCTGACGACGACCTGGTCTTCGTCGGCCGCTCCGGCAGCTTCCTCGACGGCCGTGCCCTACGCCGCCGCTACCAGGACGCTCTCGATCGCGCCGGCCTCCGCCGCCTCCGCTTCCACGACCTCCGCCACACCTTCGGCACCCGGGTCATTGCCAAGGCCGACATCCGCCGCGTCCAGGAGTGGATGGGCCACGCCGACGTAAAGACCACCATGCGCTACCTCCACTACGCGCCCCGCAAGGACGACGCCGCGCTGGTGGCGAGCGCCTTCGACGCTTAGCGCTCGTGCTTCTCGGCGAGCTTCGCCACCTCTGCGACCGTGGTGCCGAGCGCGGCGGCGATGCCCGTGACCGTGCCCCAGGCGGGGTTGGACTTGCCGCGCTCGATCACCGAGAGCGTTCCGGTCGTGACGCCGGCGAGGTGGGCAAGATCCTCCTGGCTGATGCCGCGCTTGGCGCGTAGCTGGCGGATCGCCTCGCCAAGAGCGGGCTGTGGATCGACTGGACGGCCCATCGTCAACTACAGCCTGCCGACTACTTGGCGTTTAGTCCATGTAGTTGACATCTAGTAGTCCACCGTTAGTATCGGGGGTCAACAACAAGTGGCCCCGGCGACGCGCTAACGCCCCGGGGCCTGGCACAGGAGGTACTAGCTCCCATGCAGGATCAGCGTATCCAGACAGTGGCCGACGAGGAGGCCCAGATAGACCAGGCGATCCTCGGGCTCTTGCTGACCGACTCCGCCGCAATCTGGTCGGTCGAGGAGATGGCCGGCGAGATCGGCAACAACCCAATTCACGTGACCGACTCCATCAGCCGCCTTGCCAAAGTCGGTCTCGTTCACCGCCTCGACGGATTCGTATTCGCCACCCGCGCCGCGGCGAAGGCAACCGAGTTGGCGCTTGCTTAGAACAGTCGGCCTCTCCGCTGGGCAAACACCCAGCTCTCCAGGTCAGCACGCAGGAACCGGATGTGGCGGCCGACTTTGACGTGCGGAAGTCGGCCGTCGCGCACGGCCTCGTAGATCCAGCTCCGTCGCACCGACAGCAGCGCAGCCGCAGCGTCGGAATCAAGCAGCGGCTCGGACAGAGGCGAAGCCGTAGCGGCGGCGTCGGTGGGGGAGATATCGGGCGAAGTCATGGGCTCTGAGGACGTAGACGCAACCCGCCCGATTTCTCGCCTCATCCCCCCGCCGAACTTCCTTATTCCGACCGCCGCTACGCCGCCCTCTCGCAGGTCAACGCCCCCAATCCTTCTGCCACACCCCAGCCCGACCTGCGCGCCCGATCCGCGCTGCTCGCCCCAGCCGCCTGTCTCCACCCGCCGCTCAGGGGTACACACACTTGCACCAAGGTTGCGCAGCGCTCTCCATGCGACCGTTCTGCCGACCGCTGGACGCTCCGCAAGTCAGCCAGTACCGTGTTCCCGATCGCCGCATCAATCGACTTCACGATTGCCTTTGAGCCGCCCGACGAGGACGGCTGGATCGTCGCTCGGGTCCTCGAGGTTCCCGGCGCGATGAGTCAAGGCCGGACCCGCGACGAGGCTCGCGAGAACGCGCTCAACGCTCTCAGCACGGTCCTCACGCCCGACCAGGAGCTAGCAGGCGGAGCCCCGCGAGCTGACCGCGAGCATCTGCGGTTCACCGCCGCTGCGTGAAGCGGCTTGCCTGATCTTCGCTGAGGTTGCCTAGCGATACCGCCCCTCCTGACGACCGGACCCACTCATCCTCGGGAGCTGGGTCCTCAGGAGCATTCCTGATACTCGGGCGAATCACCTAATGCAGTTCGTACGGCTCGCAGCGAGCTATATAGCCTACCCATCTCGTTCGTTCAAGCGCAGCCATCAACGGTCAGGCGCGCGCCAGGTCCGCCAGCTCGGCTTCGTCCCTTGCCGTGGCCGCACCGTCGCCTACGGAGGCCTGCCCCTGCACGCAAATCAGGTAGCCAAGATCCCTGCCATCGTCGGCGGCGCCGGCGACATCACCGGCGCCGCGCTCGATGCTCGCTTACTCAAGTAATCGGAGGCGTAAGGAGCGGCCCGTCCTTAGTTGATCACCTCTCTTGCGAGACCGGCATACGCCTCATGGCCGGCTCTGTTGGGATGAAAGCTGTCGTCTTTATCAAACGAAAATGGGTCGATTACAACACCTCGAACCCATTCCGTACTTGAGCAAATATCGTGTCCAGCGAACAAGTTCGTAGAGTCCTTGAACCGGAACTGTGATCCTGCTCCGGCTGTTTCAGTGCGAGTAACCTCTCGAAGGAGGTCAGCTGTCTCGTTCAGCTTTGTCATCTCCGTCGTGCTAAAGAGACTGGTCGCGCAACTGCCGCTGGGGAACAGTCTAGGATATGACAGAACGACTACCGTGGCGTATGGCGCTTGGGCTTTGATCCGGGCGTAGGTATTCCGGAGCATCCAGGGAATCGATGTACGAATAAAGGTCTTCGTACTCTCAATTACCGATAGGCAGACAGCATCGGTATATGTAAAGGCACAGTCCTTAAGAACGTTGGAGAATCCTGCATCGTTCCCACCGATCGTAATCGATACCCAACGTGTATCACGATTCAGGGGCGATCCCGTAGTCGGTATCTGTGTATTCAACACGTCCGTCGTCTTTGCCCCGTGGCAAGCCTTGAAGGTCAACCGTACGTTAGGTCGCGACGCGACGACGCGCTCGGGATAGGCGTAGGTTGTCCGCCGACAATTATCAGCGTAGGACCCCGTGTTGGTCCCTGTCCCTGCCGAATAGCTATCCCCTAGTGCCACATAGGGAGCGAAGTTCGGTGCGTCTAGAAACACGAATGGACTTACGCCTCCGTTAGTGTTGATCCAGAACGAGCCCTCGGCAGCGTATGTCGTAGGTCGAATCCAGAAGACGCAGGTCTGGCCGGCCGTGTAGGTCTTTCCTACGGCGACGCACCCGTTAGGGTCACTGTATGTAAATCCAGCCTCAAGCTGTGGTGACTGTACGGTCCACTGAGATGTGCCGGTATTTTTCACCGTGAACGGCTTGGAATCGACAAGATTGGAAAACGTTTGACTTGTCGGGGTGACGGAGGCGCCCCAGGTCCCAGGTGCAGAATCGGGACCATCAAGATACGCAAAGGGATTAACGCCGCCGCTGGTGGTAACACTGAAGTTACCGGCAGATCCATAGGCTGTTGGCCTAACTGAGATTGAGCACGACTGACCACCAGCATATGTTTTCCAGAAACACCCGTTGGGGTCGTTGTTGGTAAAGCCAATTGGTAGCTGCCAACTATTGATCGACCACGAATTGGTCCCGATGTTATTGATCGAAAGCGATTTGTAGTCGTTTAGGTTTGAAAACGTTTGGCTGCTTGGTGTAATAGACGCTCCCCAGGTCCCGCTACCTCCGTAGCTGGTGCAGTCGGCCAGCGCGGCTGCAGGAACGGAGAACGCCATTACGGCACTAGCGGCGGCAGCGAGCCACCGATTGTATGCTCGCGAAAGCATGTTGTCCCCTCGCGGTGTCGTGGCTGCTGAACGTCGTCAGCAGCGTGTCCATGAAGCTGATGTGCCGGCCGTCAGGCCTGAGCTACCGCCCATAGCGGTTGCGATTCATGGTGGCGGGCCCTCCTCCCGCTTGTTGTCTTTCGGTAACGCTACACTCGGTCGGATCGCGCGTCAACGCGACGGCGCATCCGCCATCGGCAGGTGATTGGTTACTCGACGATGAGCTCGTCGATCATTCCTAACTCGAAATGCGGTCGTCCGCCGTCTCGGTCGGTGATGAAGCAGACCATGGCGTACTTACCCTTCTTGAAGTCCATCTCGACGATCTGCTTCTCGCCCGCGTCGATGACAGCGGTGCCCCGTGAGACAAGGGGATCTCGATTAAGGGGTATGGGGTTTGCGGTGGCATCGCGGATTCCGTAGATGTCCTCTACGGCATCCTTGAATGTCGTGTCTCCGCGGTACGGGAAGGCGATGAGGTGGTGAAGCTGCTGCCCGGCGTTCTCGAACGTGAGCCAGTTCTTGCCAGGACGTACGCCTCGGGCAGCGAAGGCGTAGTCGTCCGCCGTGATCTTGGCGATGGTGCGGGGGAGATGTTGCTGACTCTGACCGACGACGCGAAACTTCGCTACGCCGCCGTTATAGGCGTGCAGGGTGTGGCTGACGTCGGCGGTCTCGCTGTCGAGCACGTAGTAGACGCCCGGTCTCAAGACTTGAAATGCCGTTGCACTCCTACCGGGGTCGACGGTTCCTACGCCGCCTCTGGCGCTGACCCAGTCCGGGATAGGCCGCCCAGGCTTATTATCGATCGTCCTCGAGATGATCTCACGTACCGAGTGGTGTCCCGTCACCCGCACGATCTGCGCGTCGTGAGGGTTGGAGCCGGACTTGTTCCGCAGAGTGAACTTGACAAGACCGGCAGGTACCTTGGTCGGTCCTTTGATCGTGACTGGCGTTGTGGCGCCAGACGTGTGGTCGATCGCGGTGAACGTGATGGGGGCAGCAGCGGAAAGATTCGGCTTAGCCTGGCCGGCCCTGCCCGTGCCCGAGGAGCCGTCGTCGCTACATCCAGCAATGAAGCTGCAAGTAGTCGCGATGACAAGGCCGCCCAACAAGAGCTTGAAGCTCATTTGCTCCCCCTTATTGATCACGCCGGATCAGCGGTACGAAATCTCGATCGCCTGCCGGTCCCCTCGAACTGACGCTACACCTGAAGCCCTGAACCGGCTAGGCATCGGGTGCAACCGCGCTTGACAGCGCCCGAGCGTCAGCGTCCTAGCGAACGGGCCCCTGAGCGTGAGACCGGCGATCGTGCGTGTCCCGAACCATGTCCCCAATTCGGCAAATCTGACCCCAGCCAACCCGACCGAGCTGGCCGTACCGAAGCCAAATCGCTCCAGCTCTACCCCTTCTCAACGCTCTCGTAATGAAGGGGTCCCCGGTTCGAATCCGGGCGTCGGCTCTGACCGATGTCAGGCGGCAACGTTAAGCCTGGTCCCTGGAGGGTTTCGTTGATCGGGATTGGGTAGTCCCCGCGTCCGTCAACCACCGCTTCGCGGGACGCATGGAGGAGGCACCCAAGATGCTTGGACGTTCGACTCGATTCCTGTTCTTGCTCACGGCCGCTCTCGTGGCTGGGATTTTCACCGCCGGATCCTTGGCAATCGCCGACGAGGATCACGAGGGATCCGGCGACCATCGCTCGATCGACCACTACGACTCGGGCGACGATCACGACTCGGATCACGACGACTCGGATCGCCACGACTCCGGCGGTCACCACGACTTCGACGACCACCACGGCTCTGGCGACCGCCACAACAACCGCCACCACCGCCGCAAGTCTTGTCATCGTCACCGCTCCCTGTCCGGACTCGACCGCGTGTGGCTCAAGCGGCACATCGAGACCAACCTGTTCGAGATCGCCGGCGGTCAGGCCGCGCAGTCGAAGGCGACCACCGACGAGGTCCGCGAGCTCGGCGCCAGGCTGGTGACAGAGCACACCGCGGCGCTGGCCGACGCGACCGCGCTCGCCCAGCGACTTCGAGTGAAGATTCCGACGGCGCCGGCGCCGCTCCAGCAATGGGCGCTGCGAGCCGTCGACACGTTCAGCGGCTCGGACTTCGACCGCTGGTTCACCGAGCTGCAGGTCGACGGCCACGCCCAGGCGATCATGGAGACGCGCGCCGAGCTGGTGAAGGGCTGCAACTCCAAGGTGCGCCGGCTGGCGGCAGCCTCACTGCCGATCCTGGAGGATCACCTGCGCCACGCGCAGGACGTCCTAGACGACTAGCCGGTCCCACTCGCCGCGGGTCCGATCGGGCCCGCGGCGCGTGGACCGTCAGGCGGCAGCAGCATCCGACCACCGGCCGACGGGTCCGCCGTCGGCTCGCTCGCTCGCGGCCCTACCTACTGACGAACCTCCGGCGTGCCGCTGCGTTGAAGGTCACATGAGACGCTCAGCGGCCGTATCCCTCGTCCTGCTCACCGCCATGGTCGTTCCGATGACGGCGGGAGCCAGCCACAAGCCCGGCCACGCTCCGGGCACCCCGGGCGCGGGGGACTCGCTGACGATCGTCGCGGAGCCGAACCCGATCGTCTACGGCGCGCCGGTCACGATCGACGGCCGGCTGACCAGCGCCGACCGCGCCGGCAAGAACCTCGTCCTCGAGAGCGATCCGTTCCCTTACGAGAACGACTTCTCCAACGTCGGCACGGCCACGACCGGCCCAAGCGGGGCCTACTCGCTCAACCAGGCTCCCGGCGTCAACACGCGTTACCGGGTGAGGCACGGCAATCTGCTCAGTCCTGTCGTGACCGTCCTCGTACGGATGCGGATCGGCCTGCGGGTCAGCGATCGGACCCCCGACCGCGGCGAGCGTGTGCGCTTCTTTGGCCGCGTTTGTCCCGAGCACGTCGACGCGCTCGTGCGAATCCAGCGCCGCATCTCGGGCCGCTGGGTGACCGTCCGCCGCACTCGTACCGACGAGGCCGCGCGCTGCTCCTCCTACTCGCGACGGGTGCGGGTCGGGGGCGACGGCCTGTACCGCGCCGTGGTCGCGGGCCACGGCGATCACGCTCGCGGAATCAGTCGGCCGCGCTTTCTCGACGTGGGCTAGCGCTTGCCGCCAGAGCCTCGCCGGCCCTTGCGAAGAGCTCCGGCACCGAGACCTCCAGCTCGTTCGCGAGCAGGACGATGCACTCGACCGACGGGTTGCGCTGGCCTCTCTCGACGCCTCCGACGTAGTTGCGATGGAGCCCGGCGTCGAACCCCACGTCGTGCTGGCTTCGCCCGGTCTGCTGACGGGCTTCACGTAAGACGTCTCCGAGCGCTACGAGCCAGTCGGATGGGGTGGCCTGAACCACGACATGGACGGTTCCAGCCCAGGCGTGTTATCGGAACCGCCTAATCGTGTGACTTTCTAAAGATTTGGGCCGATGGGCGTCGTAGACGCCTCGCTCAGGCTCGCAGCCGGGGCAGCAGCTCGCGCTCCGCGAACGCGATGAAGCCCTCCTGGTCAGGGCCGATCTGGTGCCAATACAGATGGTCGAACCCCGCGTCCAGGTACTTCCGCGCCGAGTCGACGTACTGCTCGATGTCAGGGCCGCACGGCAATGGGCCGGCGACGTCCTCCTCCCGTACCGTCTCGGCCGCCTGCTCGAAGTGGGCCGGCGTGGGCAGCTCCTGCGACAGCTCGCCGCCGAGGCCGCTGTTCGACCACTGCTCGTGCGCGAGTCGGCGCGCCTGCGGCTCGTCCTCGCCCCAGCAGACGTGCAGCTGGGCGATCCTCGGCTTGCCCTCGCCGCCGCTGGCGACGAACGTCTCCGGCACCTCGGAGCTAGGCGCGAGCCCGACCAGCCCGTCGCCGATCTCGCCGGCGAGCTCCGCCGCCTTGGGCCCCGATGCGGCGACCATGATCGGCGGCGGCTCGTCCGGCAGCGTGTAGAGGCGGGCGTTCTCGACGGTGTAGTGGCGACCGTAGTGCTCGACCTGGCGACCGCTCCACAACGCCCGGATCACCTCGACAGCCTCCGCGAGCCGCTCCCGGCGCACGGACGTCGGCGGCCAGTGGTCGCCGAGCACGTGCTCGTTGAGGTTCTCGCCGGTGCCGACCCCGAACCAGAACCGTCCCGGAGCAAGCGCGGCGGCGGTCGCCGCAGCGTGAGCCACGATCGCCGGATGGATCCGCGTCGTCGGACACGTCACGCCGGTCCCCAGCGTCATCCGCTCCGTTCGCTCGGCGAGCGCTCCGAGCACGCTCCAGACGAACGGCGAGTGGCCCTGGACGTCGAGCCAGGGGTGGAAGTGATCGGAGATCAGCGTGAACTCGAAGCCGGCCTCCTCGGCGCGCCGGCCGTAGGTCACGAGGTCGCCGGGGGCGTGCTCCTCGCTCGACAGCGCATATCCGATCTTCGGCATCGCCCTAGCCCGTCTGCTGGATGTGCCGCGGGGGGTCGACGACTCGCACGGCGGCGCCCGAGAAGTTTTGGTCCGAGACCACCCCGAGCCCCTCGAGCAGCACGAAGAAGGCGTCGGCGTAGGCCGAGCCGCGCGTCTGCTCGCGCAGCTTGCGCCAGTCGATCTGCTCGCGCAGCGCGCGGGCGGTCTGCAGCGGGCCCGTGTACTCGATCCGGTGCTCGCTGAGCGCCAGCAGCTTCGTCGCGAGCACGTCCTCGAGCGCCATCGTGCGCAGCGTCATGCCAAGCACCGGCAGGTCTTCTCCGCGCGCGATGACCTCGTCGACCTCGAGGCCCGACGGACCGAAGATCAGGTCGATCAGCACGTCGCCGTCCCAGGCCTTGTACAGCCACCCCTCGACTGGCCGCTCCGGGCGCATCCCGGCCTCGGTGAGCACGGTCAGCGCCCGCTCGGCGTTCTCTGGCGTCAGGATCAGGTCGAGGTCGTGGTGGCTCTCGGGCCCGCCGCGCGCCCAGCTCGCCAGGCTGCCGCCGAGCAGGAACTCGACGTCGGCGGCGCGCAGCGCCGCGACCGTTCGCTTGAGCGTCTCCTGGATCGCCTCGAACTCCTTGCTCGCCATGGAACCCCCTTACCCGGGTATGGGGAATCTCATGACAGCCCCGACCAACCTGCTTGGAGCGGAGCCCAAGGCCGCGGCGACGATCAGGGTCGCCGCCGCGGGCGACATCCACTGCGACGGAGGCAGCGCCGCCGCGGTGGCGGAGGCGTTCGCCGCGCTCGACGGCGCCGCTGACCTGGTCCTGCTCGCCGGCGACCTGACGACCCACGGCGAGCCCGAGCAGGCGGCCGCGCTCGCCGAGGCGTGCCGCGACCTGACGATCCCGGTAGCCGCGGTGCTCGGCAACCACGACCACCATGCCGGCCGTGCCGGCGAGCTGACCGCGGTGCTGGCCGAGGCCGGCATCGACGTCGTCGATCGCGGACACGCGATCTACGCCATCGGCGGCACGCAGGTCGGCGTCGCCGGCGCCAAGGGCTTCGTCGGCGGCTTCCACGGCCTCGGGCTGCCCGACTTCGGCGAGCCGGCGCTACGGCAAATCTACGCCGAGACCGGCGCCGAGACCGACGCGCTCGCACGTGAGCTGGCCGCGATCGCCGTCTGCCCCTTCCGGATCGCGCTCCTGCACTACGCGCCGCTGTCGGGCACGCTGCGCGGGGAGCCGACCGAGATCTGGACCTTCCTCGGCAGCGACCGCCTCGCCGCGCCGCTGCTCGAGCACCGTCCCGACCTCGTGCTGCACGGCCACGCCCACGCCGGCGCCTTCGAGGCCTCGCTCGACGGGATCCCGGTCCACAACGTGTCGGTTCCGGTGATCGGCCGTGACTTCTGGGTCTTCGAGCTGACCGGAGCCGAGCGCGCGCCCGGGCCGCTGCACTGACGGCCGGCGGGCCGGCGCTCGCTAGTCGTCGAGGTTGTCGCGCTCCGGCGCCTCGACGCGATCCGCCTCGATGTCCTGCGAGGGATGCGGGTCGCTGGTGCTGGTGCTGCCCGTCTGCGGATGAGCCTGCTCGCCGAACGGCTGGCCGTCCGGATCCGGCGGGTCGCGCGGATCCTCGCGCTTCTCGTAGGGATCCGGCCACTCGGTCGGATCGGGATCGCGGACCGGGTTGTTGAGCGTGTGGTGCGGGTCGTCGTGACGCGTCAGGTCGCCAGGGTCGTCTCCCGGCGGCTCTGGGAAGCCGGTCGGTGGCTTCTCGCGGGCGCGCTCCTCTTTATCGCTCATGTCGAAGGCCTACCCGCTCAGAATCGAGCGAAACGCGGGCGCTCAGCCAGTCGCGAGGCGATTCGCGACCACCGTCAGGTCCTCGACCAGCGTCGTCCGCATCTCCTCGCGGTCGCGATCGCTGCGCGCCCGCAGAACCGCCGACGGGTGCAGCGTCGCGGTGACCACCGGCGCGAGCTCGGACTCGACCAGCTGCCCGTGCTGACGCGTGACGCGAAAGTCCTTGCCGAGCAGGCCCTGAGCCGCCGTCGCGCCGAGCGCGACGAGCGCCTGCGGGCGCAGCAGCCCGAGCTCGCGCTCCAGCCACGGCAGGCACGCGCCTACCTCGGCGTGGGTCGGCTTGTCGTGGATCCGCCGCTTGCCGCGCTCCTTGAACTTGAAGTGCTTGACGGCGTTGGTCACG
>WUUC01003780.1_pt1 | contig 10554 bp, 7 predicted proteins | sample 6278441 | NCBI WGS metagenome assembly WUUC01 (sample SAMN13675441, study PRJNA597444) | soil metagenome | isolation source: soil | place: USA: Washington | collected 2017-10 | reverse complement strand
TAGATCTTCCCCCTGGTCGACTCTCCACGCGTTTACTTTCTCACGCAGTTGCGACAGCTCATCGGCATGCGCCGGGTCTGAAGAGAGATTCTTCATTTCGAACGGGTCTGCCACAATGTCATAAAGCTCTTCAGCCGGTCGGTGCTCATATCGCTCAACCACTTTCGCCGCTCCAGCGTCGGACCGGGCGAGTGTCACCCACGAATTCCAATAGATGTCAACGTCCTCACCCTTATTAATATGCGTCGTGTACTTGATCTTCGGGGCTAGGTTCTGGATGTACTTAAACCGCTCGGTTCGAACGCACCGCATTGGCGCCTGATTCATAGATTTGTCGCCCGTGTGGGCGGCATAGATTTCTTTCCGATGGACTTCCGATGTTTTGGTAAGCACATTCAGAAAGCTCTTGCCGTCGATGTCCGCAGGAGGCACTCCACCGGCGGCCTCGATCATTGTGGGAAGCAAGTCGATGAGGCTTACCATCGCATGTGTCGTTCTGGCGTTGGCCTTGCCGGGCCAATGAACGAGCATCGGGACTCTAATTCCAGCATCGTATAAATTCCATTTGGCGAATGGCCATTGCGCCCCCTGGTCGGCAATGAACATGAACAATGCGTCCGCGAAGCCGTGACGAGCAAGCGATTCACGCACCTGGCCAACCTCTTTGTCCAACTTGGTAACATCCGTGTAGTACTTCGCGAGAGCGTTGCGGGTCTCCAATGTATCCAACAAGTAAGGTGGAAGCTTGATCTGCGCCGCGTCGTATCCGTCGTTCTCCGGCCAATTCATATGAGGCGAATGCGCAGCGACGATGAGACATAGTGGCTGACGGCGATCGTGTGACGCCAGCAGTTTGTCGATCGCCGGGACGCCAAGATCCATCCAGAGCACACCCGTCTTTCCCGGCGGCATTACATTCGATTCTTTAAGGTACTCGAACGCAAACAGCCGTCGCGGTCCGATGTGTGTCTTGCCGGCCAATACACAGCGATATCCCAACGATTTCAGATAGACTGGTAGTGATGGGGTGCCTTCGCGGACAAAACTATGATTGGCATGTGCGCCGTTACGGATTGGATACAAGCCGGTATACATGGACGACCGCGACGGCGTGCACGTGGGCGAGGCAGAGAATGCCTGGTCGAATTTCAGTGATTCACGCGCGAGGCGATTAAGGTGGGGCGTACGCACGTCCGACCCGCCGTATGGTCCAATGTCGTGCCAAGTCAGATCATCGGCGATAAAGAGCACCATGTCCGGCGGACGAGCGGCCATGACGCTCGTTGTGGCAGCAGGTTGGGCGGTTGATGCCGGCCGATTTGCGGCCTTTTTGGAGATCGAACGATCCCAAGCGAGCAGTTCCTCGCTCAGGCGACGCGCGACATCTGAATGGAAAGAGGCAAGATTATTTTCCTCGTTGGGATCGCGCACGATGTCGTACAACTCTGCTGCCGACCCATCCCGTTGTACAAGCAATTTCCAGGTGCCGTCGCGAATCGCGAGGTCGGGCCAGCGAGCGCCCACTGGGCCGCGTCGGTCGGGTGGGCGAACCCACATGACGGGCGTGGTACGCCGCTGGACAGACTTGCCAAGGAGCGCGGCGCTCATGTCCAGACCATCGAACTCCACACCTTCGGGCGGCACGACCCCAGCTATAGCAAGCAATGAGGGCGGCAAGTCCATGCCCACAATCACAGTTCGGTCATTGCTCGACCGCGGCTGCGATGCAGGCGCTATGCGTCCCGGTCCCCAGACGATCAACGGGCTGCGGATTCCGCCCTCATACAGCGAGCCCTTGCTGCCGCGCAAACTCCCCGAACTACCTAAGCCGGGCTCGTGGCCGTTATCGCTTGCGAGAACTATCAACGTATTATCGCGGAGCTTCGGTTGCGATCGGATGTAGTTGAAAATGCGCCCTAACTGCCTATCGAGTTCTTTCAGAACGCCAAGGTAATGCGCTTCGGGTGATCCATCACCGCGCATTTCGGATGACGCCTGGACCGGTGAGTGCACGTCGTCGGGCCAGAGATTAATATAGAAAGGCTGGTTACTCCGCTGCGCAAACTCAATCTCCCGGATTGCTCGATCCACATAGTGTTCAGAAACTTTGTGACGCTCGACCCATTTGATGGGTCCGCCGAGCTTTGCGCTCATCTGAGTCGGACCGTGAATGAACTCTTTGCCATTCGTGTGTTTCTCGAAGATGGGAAGCAAACGTTTCCCAAGACCTTCGAAGTTCGTCAATGAACTGGCAAAACCATACTCCGTAATGAGCGGCGCATTTCCGACATCACGTTGACCTCCCATGTGCCACTTACCAACGTGGGCGGTGTAGTAACCAGATTGTGCCAGCGATCGTGCTGAGGTCGGCGCATCGACAGATAGCCAGTCAGCATTTCTTCGACGACGGTTCTCCGCATGGCTGGCGAGGTAGGTCGTGATCGCCCACCGATTGGGATATTGTCCGGTCGTGACCGCGACGCGCGACGAGCTGCAGATCGGCGAGCTCACGTAGAACTGAGTGAATCGCAGTCCCTCGCTTGCCAATCGGTCGATCTCTGGCGTCTTTAATCGGTTGCCACCAAAGCAGCTCAGGTCGCGGTAACCCATATCGTCGATCAAGACGAAGAGTATATTTGGCCGCTTCGACGCGGCCTCGGCGGACACGCCGTGGCTCGTAAGCGTCAGGATTATCAAACTCAATAAGGCGAGACTTCTTACGTGCATTTTCGTTCGCTATCAACTGATATTGAATGTGATCAACCGGACGCAAACCGACTTCTAATTCGCCTCGCTCTGCTACTCGATCGGCCCATTGCGCCACTGCCTTGGCGGGACGAATCCGATTGGCTGGCGATTCATTGGAGCCAACGACTCTTCCGGCTCCGACCGACGGAACGCCAGGAGCTTCGCGCCAAGCTCGTTCACGATTTCGGACTTTTCGCCAGACCGATCCGTCACTTCGTTGGGATCGTCGAGCACGTTGAACAATTCAACGGTATGTCCCGGAGTGCGAAAGCCTTGCTGCCGAATGTCCAGTCCGTTGATGACCAGCTTCCACCCCTGCGGCGAAGTCACGGCGATCGCCTCCGATTTCAGCCCGGTTTGCCCTGTGAAGAAGTACAGGTCGCGTTTCTCCACCGCTCCACCCTGCCCAGCCATGATGTGTGAAACGTCCACGCCGTCCAGTGGCCGCTCACCGCCGACCGGCTTGCCCAGGAAGCCAAAGAGTGTGGGCATAACATCAATGAACATGATCGGGGCGTCAATCTTGCGCCCGCCCTCAATGACGCCGGGCCACCACACGGCTGACGGGACTCGAACGCCGCCCTCGTAGACCGTCAATTTCGCGGAACGAAGCGGCTGGTTATAGCCGGGAATGTGGCCGAGGCCACCGTTGTCGCTGATAAACCAGACGATGGTTTCATTCATGACGCCCGCATCTTCGATTGCCTCAAGAATTCGGCCAATGCCGTCATCCATGCACGAAATCATCGCAGCCGCCTTCTGCTTGTCAGAGGGCTTGCGATCATCGCGGTTGTCGTCGAGGCTCGCATAACGCTCAAGGTACTCGCGAGGAGCCTGCAGCGGTTCGTGTGGCGCCGTGAACGAGACGTAACAGAGGAACGGAGCTTCCTTCGCACGCCGTGCAATAAAATGGCTGGCGGCGTCGGCGATGATGTCGGTCGTGTAGCCCTGCTTCTTCGTCGGCTCGCCATTGACGTGCCAATCCATTTCCCCGTCGCGATCGCGTGTGAAGTAGTCCGCCGCGCCGTTGTAGCAGCCTTCGTAGTGCGTGAACCCCTGCGACAGCGGATGCCACTGCGGTTCGAGGTGGCCGAGGTGCCACTTGCCGAACGCGGCCCGATGCGTATACCCGGCGTCGCCGAGCGCTTCTGGCAGAGTTCGTTCAACCGGAGGCAGGCCGAATCGCGCCCACGGTCGGACAACAGAGCGAGCCATGCCGAATCGCATTGGATAGCGACCGGTCAACAGACCCGCGCGCGTCGGTGAGCACATCGGGCTGACGTAGAACCGATTCAACTCTACACCCTTTGTCGCGATCCGATCGACGTGAGGCGTCTTAACAAATCCGTTGTGGTAGCCGACGCCATTCCAGCCAAGATCATCGGCAACAATCAGCACAATGTTGGGCACCCGAGCCTGCGCCGAATGCGGTATTGCGGCGATGGCAACAATCGGGGTCCGCGTGAGTAACATGGCGAGTAGTATGTTGCATACCTCATGCATATAGCGACGACTCGAATTGCTCATAGTGGTATATCACGCTCGACAGTTCGCGACCTCCGATCGACACCAAGACGAGTTTCACAAGTTCGTCGCAAATCAAGATTAATGGCAGTGAAGCACAAGTGCCGGATCAGAGGTTCTTTCTATTGATGCTTCCGGACAAATGAGCGTCAACGGACCATTGTCCTGCGCCCACGATCAATAGGAATGTCAAGCCGAGCAGCATCGACCAGTCGGTCCGACCTTCGTGCGCCATTTTCCAAAATCCATCGTTCATTAGAATGGGAATTTTCGTAGTAGTGATCGCGGTGAGCATTACAATAATGAGCGGAATCACTGCCATCCGGGTTAACACCCCAAGTAGCACCAGAGTTCCGCACGCAATCTCGAAACAGCCCACGAACGGCGCGACGAATTCCGGCGACGGAATTCCGATTTTCGCAAATCGGCCGGCGCCCACGTCGGCCGGAAATAAGAACTTCTGTATCCCTTCCGAGACGAAGACCGCACCAACCATGAGTCGGATCAGAAGCACGGCCGCCGGGGCGCTTGTGGAGATCAACCGCTTCATATCTTTTTCCTTGATTGCCTAGCGTCTTTGTCGTCGAGAACCTCCGACGCCAATTCGCGCAATTTGCCACGAGCCTGATTGAGCAATTTCCTGCCTTTCGACGTAGCCCGGAAATTCTTTCGCCGCTTCCCATTCATAACTTCGTCCGAGCAGGCCAGCAGTCCGTTGGCCTCCATTTGGTGAAGCATGGGATAGATCGTGCCCGGACCCACGTCATAGCCGTGGTGTCGTAGCTCTTCCATTAGCTCGACTCCACAAATCGATTCCTTACCCGCATGATAAAGAACGTGGAGACGGATAAACCCTAAATACAAATGACGAAATACGTCATCCATAATATCGTACCTCGATATTGCACGTCGATATTAGCGTCTTATAATCTCATGCTACGATCTCTCAATCCTGATGAGAAGGGAGTGTGCACAGTGGCTACGCAACGATTAAGAATTTCTGCCGTACTGTTGCTCGGCTTGTGTTGTGGCGCGGTTGGTCATGCCTTGTTATCCGGAGCTGACCATCAAGTGGCTGCACAAACAGCAAAAGCCGCTCCGGCAGCCCCTGATTTGAATGCGCAGATTGAAGCAATCAAGGCGAAGTTGCCCGATCAGGCTCATGCGATGCAGGACGTGGGTTACCACTTCTCCAATCTTTGGTTCGCGCGGCAAAAAGAAAACTGGCCTCTCGCCGAATTCTACAACAATGAAACCCTCTCGCATCTCCATTGGGCCGTGCGGATTATTCCAAAACGGAAGGACTCAGCCGGGAACGAGATTGATTTAGAAGCCATCCTGCAAGCGTTCGAGAATAGTCCGTGGACCCAGCTAAAGGACGCCATAGCCGCGAAGGATAAAGCGGGCTTCGACAAGGCGTATAGTTTCGCACTCGAAACATGCTACGCCTGCCACAAGGCTTCAGACAAGCCATTCATCCGCTTGCAGATTCCAGCGAGGCCCGAGACACCCATCATCAATTTTGATCCTCATGCTGACTGGCCGCGATGAGCCTCAAGCGCGAACTGGGCGTGTTCGGCGCGACAATGATGGGCCTCGGCTCGATCATTGGCACGGGCGTATTTGTCAGCATCGGAATTGCAGCCGGAGTCGCTGGGCCCGCCGTCGTCATTGCCATAGCAATGGCAGCCCTCGTCGCCACATGTAACGGCCTAAATAGCGCTCAACTATCAGCGAATCATCCCGTGAGCGGCGGGACCTATGAATACGGCTATCGCTATCTGAACCCGACCTTAGGTTTTACCGCTGGCTGGATGTTTCTTTGCGCTAAGACTGCATCTGCCGCCGCGGCTGCTCTCGGGTTCGCCGGTTACTTGCTAAACCTTGCAACACAAGACTCACGCTGGTTAGTGCCCATAGCGGTCGGTACGGTTTGTATCATGACGGCGATTGTGCTCTCGGGCATTCGGCTGTCAAACCGTGTCAATATCGCGATCGTCTCAATGACAATAATTTCTCTAGTATCGTTCATGATCGCCGGTGCGCCTGAAGTTGCAATGAGCCGGCTATCCATGCGGATAGAGCCAATGCCGCTCCTTCACGCCTGCGCATTGATGTTCGTTGCCTACACCGGCTACGGGCGAATCGCTACGCTGGGCGAGGAAGTCATCGAGCCACAAAAGACGATTCCGAAAGCTATCGTTATTACCTTAGTTGTTTCGATGCTGATCTACGTGGGAGTTGCGATCGTCGCCGTCGGCGCAGCTGGCGTGGATAAAGTCCAGGAGGCGACCTCGGAGGACTCCGCTCCTTTGGTAATTGTCGCACGACAGTTTCCCATCCGAGTGCACTGGCTCGTTTCGCTTGGTGCGATGACGGCCATGTTGGGCGTGCTGTTGAACCTTATTTTGGGGCTATCGCGAGTCCTGCTGGCAATGGGACGTCGCGGCGACATGCCCTCAATAACTTCGAAACTAGCCGTATCTGTACTTGCAATCGGCGTAATTGTTGCGGCACTTGCGGCAACCGGCAGTGTTAAAACTACGTGGACGTTCAGTGCCTTCACCGTGTTGATTTACTATGCCGTGACGAATATCGCCGCGCTGCGCCTTTCTGAGAGCGAGCGGCTGTACGGAAAAGCGTGGGGATGGATCGGTTTGTTCTCGTGTCTTGGTTTGGCGTTCGCAATTGATTGGCAAGTTTGGAGCGTCGGTCTAGGAATCTTGGGGATCGGTCTGGTCTGGCATTGGATACGCGCGGGCAGTGGACACCATGGCCGATGATTCCGGCCCGTTCATTGACGTCGAAAATCGGCTAAACATATTGGAAGACAACTCTGATTAACAGGTTGCAAATGCGATCGCTCAGCAGCATCATCACAGTGGCCATTGTGTGCATCATGGCCGCCAATGCTTCCGTAGCTAAAAGCGCAAAGGCCGATCACCGACGGCCGAATGTCTTATTCATCGTGGTCGACGACCTCCGTCCGCAACTCGCCTGTTATGGCCAATCGCAGATGAAGACGCCGAACATGGATGCCTTGGCGCAGGGCGGATTATTGTTCAATCAAGCTTTCTGCCAGCAGGCAGTGTGCAGTCCGTCGCGCATTTCGGTTTTGACCGGCCGCCGCCCCGACACGACCAATATCTACGATCTCGAAACGCACAACCGCACGATGATGCCGGACGTTGTCACGTTACCGGAGCACTTCAAGAACAATAGCTACCATAGTCAGGGTTTTGGCAAGGTCTATCACGGCGGGCTTGACGACGAGCTTTCTTGGAGCGTGCCGCATACACCCAACCGGGCTATGCAGTATGCCGACCCGGAAATCATTGCCGCAGTGCATAGAAAGGGCGCCGAGGGTTGGGAACAGGGTGGCAAGAACAAAGGGCCGGCATTGGAGGAAGCGGATTGTGCCGATAACGATCTGCCCGATGGCTACATCGCCGATAAAGCGATAGATGCGATGCGCGCCGTGAAAGACAAACCGTTTTTTCTGGCGGTCGGTTTCGAGAAGCCTCATTTGCCCTTCGTAGCGCCGAAAAAATATTTCGAGCCGTATCCGTTACGCGCGATTCATCTGCCGGCGGATCACAATGCTCCGAATGGTGCGCCTGATATCGCTATGACAAACTGGTCGGAAATGCGACCGTATCAGGGTATTCCGAAGCAGGGACCTCTAACTGACCGGCAAGCAAAGGATTTGATCCGCGCTTACTACGCCGCGACAAGCTTCGCCGACGCGCAGGTCGGACGTATTCTCGATGAGCTCGATAAGCTCGGCTTAAGTGACAACACTATTGTGATCCTGTGGGGAGATCATGGTTATCAGCTTGGCGAACAAGGCCTGTGGTGCAAACACACTAATTTTGAGAATTCCGCGCGAACGGTGCTGATGATCCGCACGCCAGGACGTACTCAAACGCATACACAATCGAATGCGCTGGTCGAACTCGTCGATATCTATCCAACCCTGTGCGATCTGGCGGGGCTTGCCAAACCTGAAGGTCTGGAAGGTACAAGCCTTGTACCGTTATTGGATGCCCCGGAACGTACATGGAAACAGGCGGTATTCAGCCAATATCCCCGCAATGGCAATAAAGTGATGGGTTACTCCATTCGAACGGCCCGTTACCGGTATACGGAATGGCAGAGCAATTGGCGAAACCCGAAAAAAGCGAAGGTTTTGGCGAGAGAACTATACGACCATAAGTCGGATCCGCGCGAAACCAGAAATGTGGCCGAACTCGCTAATTATGCTCCGGATATCGAACGGCTTTCGCTGCAACTCAAAGATGGGTGGCGGACTGCTGCTCCGTAACGCGATCGGATAATCCGAGATGACTCCTGCGACTTGCTCGAAGAGTGTTGAACTACCGTGTCTCCCTCAGCACAATAGACGCAACTTGGATTCGCTGTCGATGAAATCATTTAACCCACGAATAGCGCTGTTGGTTGTCGCGGGATTCTGTCTCGTGGGCACTTACCCTTCGCATTCGTTCGGTGCTCAGACACGCAAACCAAACATTATTTTCATTTTGGCGGACGATCTCGGCTACGGCGATCTCGGCTGCTATGGGCAAAAGCGAATCAAGACCCCGAACATCGACGAGCTTGCGCAGCGGGGAACCCGCTTCACGCAGTTCTACGCCGGCAGCACGGTGTGCGCGCCGTCGCGCTGCGCCCTGATGACGGGAAAGCACGCCGGCCACGGTCGAATTCGCGGCAATGGAGGGCGCGGTGAAGGCGGGATACTTCAAGCCGACGACGTGACGGTTCCAAAGATTCTCAAGCAGGCCGGTTATCGCACGGCAATCATCGGCAAATGGGGATTAGGTAACCAGAACACGCCTGGCGTCCCGAACCGCCAAGGTTTTGACTATTCATTCGGCTACCTGGGCCACGTGCATGCTCACGAATATTGGACGGACCATTTGTTTCGCAACGGCGAGCGAGTCGAAATCCCGCCGAAAACGTATTCGCACGATTTGTTCGCCGAGGAAGCGCTCGACTTCGTTCGGCGCGAGCACGACAAGCCATTTTTCCTGTATCTGGCGTTTACCATTCCACATGCTAAGTTCAATCCGCCGACCGACGCGCCGTATTCGAACGAAGATTGGTCGCCGCAGGATAAGAATCTGGCGGCGATGATGACGCGAATGGACAACGACATTGGTAAGTTGATGTCGCTGCTCAAAGAACTGAATTTGGAGAATGACACGATCGTATTTTTCACCAGCGATAATGGGCCTCGTGAACAGGGTACAAAACTCTTCCAAAGCGCCGGCCCATTGCGCGGCATCAAACGAGACCTGTATGAGGGCGGGATTCGCGAACCGATGATCGTTCATTGGCCCGGTAAAGTGAAAGCCGGCGCGACAAGCGCACAAGTTTGGACGTTTTGGGATGTCCTGCCCACCCTCGCCGAAATCGCTGGCGTCAAGTCTCCAGAAGAAATCGACGGAATTTCGATGCTTTCCGCGCTACTCGGTCAAAATCAGAGTCGAGAGGATTTCCTCTACTGGGAGTTTCATGAGCGAGGCTTCGATCAGGCCGTGCGAACGGGCGATTGGAAAGCCGTCCGTCACGGCAAAGACCCGCTGGAACTTTTCGATTTAAGCACCGATCCAGGCGAATCGCGAAATATCGCTCGGCAAAACCCAAACGTCGTGGCGAAAATTGAAGAGTACCTCGAAACAGCGAGAAGCGACTCAGCCGCCTGGCCTATCAAAGAGCGTCCGCGAAGAAAACGAAGAGGCTGATCATGCCGAAGGTACAAACCTGCCTGAGCTGTTGCGTAGTAGCCGTTATCACCGTCATCTGCGCCGAATCGCCGGTGTTAGGCTCCGATCTAGACCTTAAAAAAGCACCGGGTGCCAAGCCCCGCAATATCGTTTTCATTCTCGTCGATGATCTGCGGCATGACGTATTCGGCTTCACGGGCCACCCCTTTACGGAGACGCCCCATATCGACTCGCTCGCCAAGAACGGCGTTCACATGAAGAACGCGTTTGTGACGACTGCGCTCTGCTCGCCGAGTCGCGCCACGATTCTTACCGGCCTTTATGTGCATCGCCACCGCGTCGTTGATAACAACAACCCGGTTGCGAAAGGCACGACCTTCTTTTCGCAATATTTACAGCAGGCCGGTTACCAGACGGCGTTCGTCGGCAAGTGGCACATGGGTGGTGAAGGCGATGACCCGCAATCCGGGTTCGACCACTGGGTGTCGTTTCGGGGGCAAGGCCATTACTTGCCTCACAAGGACGGTTTGAATGT
>WUUC01219707.1_pt1 | contig 10556 bp, 5 predicted proteins | sample 6278441 | NCBI WGS metagenome assembly WUUC01 (sample SAMN13675441, study PRJNA597444) | soil metagenome | isolation source: soil | place: USA: Washington | collected 2017-10 | reverse complement strand
TGTCCGGTGAGCCCGCTTAGGCACGGCCGGGAGTCAATGCCACCACGAATCCCCTCGGGTCTGGGACGGTGGGGGCTTCGGCGCGGATCTTGTCGCGGAGCTGCCCGGCCTCCGGGAGGTGTAGCTCGTCGAGGATGGCCAGGGCCTGGATCCAGGCCTCGGCGGCGGCTGCGATGTCGCCGTGTGAGCGGTGCGCGTCGCCGAGGTGGGTGAGGGTGGCGGCTTCCCCGTAGCGGTCACCGATGTCGCGGCGTCGCGCCAGCGCCTCCCGGTACCAGGTGACAAACTGGCGGCGGTTGCCGAGACGGGCGTTGATGAGCCCGAGGCTGTCCAGAACGGCGGCCGCACCATGGTGGTTGCCGAGCTCGCGGTGCAGGGCGAGAGCCTGCCGGCCGAAGGCCAGGGCCTGACGGTGTTTCCCGTTGGCGCTGTGCGCCAGGGCCGTGGCGTTGAGCGCATGGGCCCGACCGGCCGGATCGCCCGCCTTCTGGTACAGGTCACGGCACCGCTGTGCGTGGTACAGCGCCTCGTGGGGATCGTCTTTCAGGTCGGCCAGGTTTCCCAGGAGGTAGTGCGCGTTGGCCCGTCCCTTGGGGTTGGCGACCTCGGTGTACAGGTCGAGGGCTCGGGTCAGGTGGGAGTGGGATTCCTCGGTCTGCCCCAGCAGAGAGTAGACGTGCCCGAGGCCGTAGTGCGCGTGCGCCTGCCCGGCCGGATCGGCCAGCCGTTGCGCGGCGGCCACGGCGGTGCGCTGGGCGGCAACCTGATCCTGCCAGCGGCCCCGGCAGGTGTGGAACGTGCTGAGCGACCAGGCCAGTTGCCAGGCGTGGGCGTCCAGCCCGGCGGCGACGGCCAGGTCGAGGGCCGCGAGCAGCGCCGGGTGCTCGCGCGCGAACCAGTCCAGCGCCTGGACGACGGTGGTTGGTTCCGCCACCGAGACACCGGCGCCGGCGGTGGCGGGGACGATGGGGTCGCGGTGCGGTTTCAGCAGCCGGTCGGCGGCGTGGGCGGTGCGCAGGTAGTGGTCGAGCATCCGGCGGATCGCCGCGTGACGCTCGGCTTCGGTGTCGACGGTGCGCGCCAGCTCGGTGGCGAAGGCGCGCAGCAGGTCGTGAAAGGTGAACTGGCCCGGGTGGTGCTCGATGATCAGATGCGCGCGGGCGAGCTCGGCCAGCAGCGGGCGGACCCGGGCCACCGGAGAACCAGCCAGGCTCGCCGCAGCCGCCGTTGCGATCTGCGCGCCGGGGTGCAGCGCGAGCAACCGGAACAGCCGCGCGGCGGTGTCCCCGAGCGTCCGGTAGGACCAGGAGAACACGGCACGGATGTCGGTGGTGGCATCCCCGGAGCCCAGCATGTCCAGGATTGCCCCGGCGTCGCGCAGCTCCCTGGCCATCGCGGCGAGTGGGAAGTCCGGGTGCGTGGCGGCGCGGGCGGCCGCGACGACCAGGGCCACGGGCAGCCGCCCGCATCCGGAGATGATCTCGTCCACCGCGTCCGGCTCGGCCGCCACCCGACCGGCGCCGAGCCGGTGTGCCAGCAGTTGCCGGGCTTCGGCGGCCGGCAGGGGGGTCAGGACGATCGGGTGGGCACCCTCAGCGGCCGTCAGACCGGACAGCTGATCGCGGCTGGTCACCACCACGACGCTGCCCGGCACGCCGGGCAGCAGTGGGCGGACCTGATCGACGTCGCGGGCGTTGTCCAGCAGGATCAGCACCCGCCGGCCGGCCAGCACGCTGCGGTACAGGGCAATCTGCGCGTCGACCCGAGCCGGGATCCGTTGCGGTGGCACACCGAAAGCGTCCAGCAGCCCGAGCAGCGCCTCGGCCGGGCGCACCGCTGGGCCACCCGGGTCGAACCCGCGCAGGTTTACGTACAACTGTCCATCCGGGAACCGGTCGGCCACCCGGTGCGCCCAGTGCACGGCCAGCGCGGTCTTACCCACCCCCGCCATGCCCGACAGGGTCGCGATCGTGACGGTGGCCGGCCGCTCGCCCGCCCCGGCCAGCACCGCGTCCAACCGCGCCAACTCCCTGACACGGCCGACGAAACCACGCGCGGACAGGGGCAGCTGGCGCGGCGTCGCGCCCGGCGGCTGTCCCGGCCCGGGCTCGGTCAGCTTCCCGCGGAGGATCGCCTCATGCACGCCGCGTAGCTCGGCGCCGGGCTCGGCGCCGAGCTCCTCCACCAGCCGCCGGCGCGTCCGCGCGTAGTGCTCCAGCGCCTCGGCATCGCGGCCGGTGACCGACAGCGCGCGCATCAACAGCGCGACCGCGGGCTCAACCAGGGGGTGCTCACGGACCAGATCGGTCAGCGGTCCGATCACGGGCTCCGGCTGGCCGACCCCCAACTCGGCCCGCGCCCACGCTACGGTCGCCTCCAGGTGCTGCTGGCGCCATGCCGCCCGGGTCCGCGTGACCCAGGGACCGTTCATCCCCGCCAACGGCTCGCCGCGCCACAACCCGAGCGCCTCCCGCAGCAGCGCCGCCTTCGCTGGATGGGTGCGGTCGAGGCGGTGCGCGCGGCCGACCAGATCCCGGAACAGGTGCACGTCCACCAGATCCGGATCGATCTCGAGACGGTACCCGCCGCTCTGGCGCACCAGCCGCGCATCCGACATCGCTGTCCGCTCGAGCACCCGCCGAACCCGGGCGATGTGCGAGTAGAGCGAATGGCGTCCCCCGGTGGGCGGGGCGTCCCCCCATACCCGATCGATCAACGTGTCCCAGGTGACCAGCCGGCCCGCGTCCACCAGCAGCGCCGCCAGCACGCAGCGCTGCCGGGGCGGCCCCGGATCAACCCACCGCCCGGCCACACCCACCTGGACCGGGCCCAGCAGCCCAAACACCGTCAAGTCCCCCTCAACACCGGCCCCATCTCGGTGCTTTCCCTACAGCGGCCGACAGTACCGGCGGTCACAAGGTTTTGACAGGGTTCGCCCCCCAGGCTCTCCGCGACGCTGGGGCACTCATCTCCTGGAGGACCGATGCGAAGATCTCTCTTGTCGCGGTTGGGAATCGTCACCGCGGTACTCGCCCTGACGCTGCCGGGCGGGGTCGTGCGCGCAGATCCCGGGCCGGGGTACGCAACCGCGGCTTGCTGGCAGCGGTTCGCGCCGCCGGCAGAGCCACTTGTGACCCGCTTGGCGCACGGTGGGGACGGCTCGCTCTGGGCCGTCCTGTTGTTCGGGGGTGTGGCTCAGGTCGGCCGCTGGAACGGTAGCGGCTGGACGACGTTTCCCGGGGTCTTTCCGGTTGGCTTGGCCGTCACACCGGCCGGTCAGCCGTGGGTAACCGACCTCGGCAACATCTACCGGTTGGTTGGCACCACCTGGGAGCAGGTTCCCGGTCAGGCGGCGTTCCTCGATATCGGACAGTTCGGCGACATCTGGAAGACCGGTCCGGAGCGGATCGACATCGGGTACAGCCTGTACCAGTGGAGTGGCACGGGCTGGATTCCGATTGAGGCGCCTCCTCGTCCCCATGCCGCGGGCGACGTCAGCGTCGACCTCTACGGCACACCGTGGACCAGCAACCTCGACAAGATCTACCGCCGCAAGCGCGGCCTCAACGGCGGCACCTGGATAGACGTCGGCACGGCCGGGCAAGTCACCGCGGACTTGGACATCGGCGGTCCCCTCAATGGGGAACAGGTGTGGCGCATCGTCCGGGAGGGGCCCTTTGTCGACTGGCCGATCCAACGGTGGAATGTCAACAGCGGCTGGGTGTACGTCGAGGGCGCCGGACACACCGTCAGCGTTGACCGGGATGGCCGTGCCTGGCACATCAACTCCAGGAAAGAGATCTACTTCTGGGTTTGTGCGTAGGGCCCATGGAGTTCCAGATCCTGGGGCCGGTGCGGGCGCTGCACGAAGGCGGTGAGCTGCGGCTGGGTGGGCCGAGACACCGGCGGCTGCTGGCCGTGCTGGTGCTGCGGGCCGGCCACGTCGTGCCGGTGAGCCGGCTGATCGAGGCGTTGTGGGGCGGCACGCCGCCGCGCAGCGCTTCGGCGATGGTGCACGTCCGAATGTCCGAGCTGCGGGCGGCGCTGCGCGACGGGCGGCCCGAGTTGCTCACCCGGGACGGCGGTTACCTGCTGCGGGTGGACCCGGATCGGGTTGACGCGCAACGGTTCGAGCGGCTGGTCGCGTCGGGCGCCGAGGCGTTGGGGAACGGGGCGGCGGCGCGGGCCCGCGCCGACCTGCTGACCGGGCTGGCGTTGTGGCGCGGGCCCGCGCTCGCCGAGTTCGCCGACGAGCCGTTCGCCCGGGCCGAGGCCGCCCGCCTGGCCGAGCTGCGCCTGCGGGCGGTCGAGCACCGGATCGCGGCCGATCTCGCGCTCGGCCGGCCCGACGATCTCGTGGTGGAGCTGGAAAAACTGGTGGCCGAGCACCCGCTGCGGGAGCGGTTCTGGGGCCAGCTCATGCTGGCGCTGTACCGGTCCGGCCGACAGGGGGAGGCTTTGCTTGCGTACCAGTCCGTCCGCGAGCTGGTCGCCGACCGGCTGGGCGCGGACCCCGGGCCGGAGCTGCGGCGGCTGCACGCCGCCATGCTCCGGCAGGACCCGGAGCTGGACTCCGATGTGGGCTCCGCGCCGGCGCGCACCGGCCGGCCGCCCGGTAGCCTGCCCGCGCCGCTGACCCGCTTCGTGGGGCGCCGGCGGGAGCTGATCGAGATCCGCTCGCTGGTGCGATCACGTCGTCTCGTCACGCTGACCGGGGTCGGCGGGGTCGGCAAGAGCCGCCTCGCGGTCGAGGTGGCCGCGGCGAGCCAGGCGGACTTTCCGGGTGGGGCGTGGCTGGTGGAGCTGGCGGCGCTGACCCAGCCTGGATTGGTGCCGTCGGCGATCGCGGGCGCGCTCGGGATCCGTGAACGTCCGCATCAGACTCTCGAGGAGCTGGTCGCCGACCGGGTCGGCGACCAGCCGACGCTGCTGGTGCTGGACAACTGCGAGCACCTGGTGGACGAGGTTGCCGCGGTGGCGGATCGGCTGCTGCGGCGCTGCCCCCACCTGACGATTCTGGCCACCAGCCGGGAACGGCTGGGCATCACCGGAGAGACGGTCCGGCCGATCGCGGGGTTGGGCCTGCCGGCGGCCGGCGTCACCGCGGCGCGGGCGATCGGGCGGGCCGACGCGGTCCGGTTGCTGGTGGAGCGGGCGGCCGCGGTCCACCCCGGATTCGCGTTGACCGAGACCACGGCTGGCCGGATCGCGTTGATCTGCCGGAGACTCGACGGCCTGCCGCTGGCGCTGGAGCTGGCCGCCGCCGGCGTTCCGGTCTGGGGCGTGGAGCGGATCGCGGCGCAATTGGACGATCCGCTGGGCCTGCTGACCCGGGGGAGCCGGTCGGCGTCGCCGCGGCACCAGACACTGCGGGCGGCGGTGGACTGGAGCTACGGGTTGCTGGACACCCGGCAGCGGCGGATGTTCGACCAGTTGGCGGTCTTCGCCGGCGGGTTCACGGTCGAGTCGGCGGAGGCGGTCCACTCCGAGCCCAGGGCTGACGAGGTGCTGGCGCAACTGGTCGACAAGTCACTGGTGGCTGTGAACCCGGATGGCCGGTACCGGATGCTGGAATCCTTGCGGGCGTACGGGTGCGAGCGACTGGCGGAGTCGGGCGCCGCGGCGGCCGTGCGGGACCGGCACGCGGCGCACGTGCTGGCGATCGTCACGTCGGCCCGCCGGGGGCTGCGCGGCGCCGAGCACTCGGCGTGGCTGCGCCGCCTGGCGGCCGAGATGGGCAACATCCGGGCCGCGCTGGAGTGGTCCACCGAGCGGGGGGACGCGGCGACCGCGCTGCGGCTGGCCGGCTCGCTCTACATCTTCTGGGAGCGGTACGGCCACTACCGGGAAGGCAGCCGGTGGCTGTCCCGGGCGCTGGCCCTGCCGGCGCCGGTCGCCCCGGCGATGCGGGCGCGAGCGCTGGAGAGCGCGGCGGGTCTGGCGGTGCTGCGGGGGGACCTGGAGATCGCGACCGCGGCCGCCACGGAGGTCGCGGCGTTGAGCCGGGCGGCCGGCGACCCGGCCGGGCTGGCCCGGGCGCTGACCACGGGCGGTCTGGTCAGCATCTATGCCGACGACCTCGACCGGGCGGTCGAGGTGCTGCGGGAGGCGTTGGAGGTCTCCCGGCTGGCCGACAAGCGGTGGCCGGAGGCGTTCGCGCTGCAATGCCTGGCCTGTGCCGCTCTGGGCCGGGGTGAGTACGCCTGGGCGGCGCGGCTGCTGCGGGAGTGCGGCGCGGTGATGGAGTCCCTCGGCGACCAGGACGGTCTGTTCGGGACCTGGATGCTGCAGGCGCTGGTCGCCTGGCGCGACGGTGCCGCCGAGGCGGCCGCCGCTGGGCTGCGCCGGGCGGTGGACGGCTACCGCGGCCTCGGCCACCGCTGGGGCCTGTCGTTCGGCCTGCTCCTCGCCGGTGAGCTGGCCGCGGCCCGCGGTCAGGCGCGGCGCGCGGTGTCGCTGCTGGCGGCCGCGGAGGCGTTGCGCGAGTCCATCGGCGCCGCGCCAATGCCGTTCGTCAAGCGGTGGATCGACGCGGCCGTCGCGAGTACGCGGGCCGCTCTCGGCGCGTCCGCCGTCGACCGCGCCTGGCGCGCGGGTCACGCGATGCCGGCCGAGCGTGCGCTGGCCGAGGCGCTTGCGGCCCTGTGACCTGCGCCGGAAGCACCGAATGGGACCCCAGAGCGCCCCCCGCTAGCGCCGTTGCCGCCCGGCCGCGCGTGCCTCGCCCTGGATGAGGCGCAGTTTCGGGCGACTGTCGGGCAGGCCGATGAGGGCGCGGAGGCGGGGGAGACCGATCTGGAGGCGGTCGGCGAGGCGGGCGTAGGACAGGCCGTGGGTTTCGGCGAGCTCGAGGGCACGGGCGAGCATGACGGGTTGCTCGCCGGGGTAGCTGGAGCGGACCGGTTCGTGGGTGCGCCAGCCGAGCCGGTTGATCGTGGCGATGAGGCGGCGCAGGGCCGGTTCGCTGTAGACGCCGAGGTCCTTGCCGCGGTAGGCGAGCGCGGCGACGGAGACGCCGTAGCCGTCGGCGGTGTCCTTGAGCGCGGTGAGGTCGGTTGGCGCGGGTAGCCGGTCGCGGATCTCGGCGGCGGGCATGAGCAGCTCGGCGGCGAAGGTGTTGGCCTGGCGTTCGTGGGCGGGGGAACCGGGCGCCGGGTCGGGGTGCAGCAGCAGGTGGCCGAGCTCGTGCGCGATGGAGAACCGCTGACGCATCGGGTTTCCCTTGCCGGACAAGGCGATCGTCGGACGCCCGTGCAGCGCGGCGGAGAACGCGTCGATCCGCTCGCTGTCCACCGCGGCGAGCCGGGTGATCACGATCCCACGCGCCTCGAGGTTGCGCACCAGGTGCACGACGGGCCCGCTCGGCAGGTCCCAGGCCTTGCGGACCCGGCCCGCCGTGGTGGCGGCGTCGCCGTGCGGGATGCCGAGGGGCAGCCCGAGATCGACCGGGGGGAGCTCGACGACCTGGTCGAGCGCCTCGGTGAGCTCCCACAGCAGCTCGACTTGGGCGAGTGCCTGCCGGCGCTGCACCGCGGTGGTGGCCCGCAGCGACCGGAAGTGGGCGTGCGCGGTGTCCAGGCGCAGTTGGGGCCGCCCGGTGCTGAAGAAGCGAACCGGCACGTCGAGCGCGGCGGCCGAGCGGGCCAGCGTCTCGCCGCTCGGGCGGGACTGGCCGAGCTCGTACTGGGTGACCGCGGCGGCGGTGCGGTCGATCGCCTCGGCCAGCTCCCGCTTGCGCCAGCCGGCCAGCTCCCGGGCCATGGTGAGGCGGGCGGGGCAGAATGCCTGCGCGACGGCGGAGGCATTCGTGGTCACGGTTGAGCTCCTCCGGTCATGGGTCTACTACGGGCTGGCCGTGATCGGCCTAGCCGCGGTGAGTGTGCCAGTTGTCTTAGTCGCCCGCCGCCGACGGTTGCTCGGCGCGAGGCCGAATCGGCAGCATGGGTTGGGGCTGCTCGAACGCGTCGGGATCGAGTGCCTCGCCCGGCACGGTGATGTCGAAGAGACCGTAGCCGTCGCGGAGGATGTCCTGCAGGCGAATGAGCCAATCCCACACGATGCGGTTGTCCTCGAGGCTGCCCTGGCCGACCCAGGTGTCGGTCAGACCGTCTTCCTCGGTGCCCGACCAGGGCAGCAGGAGCATCTTCCTGCCGCGCAGCCACGCGTCCCGCCTGCTGAACAGCGCCTGCCCGTCGCCGGCGTCGAAGAGCTCGCGGCGAAGGTCACTGGCGTCGCTGAACGATCCACGGGGCCCGGACGGCGCCTGGAACTGGTAGATGCCGACCCGGTCCAGCCTAAGCAGCACCGACTGGAAACCGGGGTCGACCTCCAGATACGGCAGGTCGGCGGTGAGCGACTCGGCGGTGTTCAGCAGGTACTGGTAGCGGTCGGTGCCGAAGCTGGTGTTGTTGTTCCACGGACCCCTGAGGTCCTTGCGTAACGGTTGCAGCGCGGCGGCCGCATCGTGCGCGTCCTGTAGCCACCGGCACACCGCGCTGACGAAGTCGACCACCGGCACCGGCCGGATCAGCCCGGCGAACCGCTCGACGTCAGCCCTGTCGTTGCCCGTCACCACTTGATTTTCCCACCTACCCGGCTCGCGACGGCTTAACTCGGCCCGGCGTGTCGCGACCGCTCCGGTCACCAAGCGGCCAGCTGACTGAGCGGAAGTTTTCCAATTTTCCACGGGAGAATCCTGTTTGTACTGCCGGATGCCCTTTTGATCGCCCCCGCGGTGGCTGTTTCCGGTTGATCTACCCAATATGTTCCGCCCAACCGTTGTGGCGGAAGGAAAAGCGACGTGCCTAGAAACTGGTGCTCGAGAACGCTCGGAATCGTCGGAATTGGCGCGCTCGTGATCGGCGCGGGTCTGGTGGTGGCGGCTCCGGCCAATGCGGCACCGGTCGCGGACGTCGCCGCGCTCCGTCAGGCGGTCTCCGACCTGAACGGGACCGGCCCGGCCGACGAGATCGAGCTGGCTCCCGGCATCACCTACAGCCTGCCCGGCGCCGGCGGGTGCGATAACGAGGACAACAACGTCGCCGGCGACTTAGACGTGCGGCGCAGCCAGCCGCTGAAGATCTTCACCCCGGACGGGCAGCAGCCGGCGATCCTGGAGATGACCTGTGACCAGGAGAAGGAGCCGCAGCGAGTCCTTGACGTGCAGGGCATTGGCGCCGGGCAGGCCGGAAAGCTCACCCTGCGCAACATCGTGATCAAGAACGGCCACGCGCCGGCCGGCACTGGTGGTAACAACTTCGGCGGTGGGGTGTTGGCCACCGGCGACGTGGCGATCGAGAACACCACCTTCGAGAACAACATCGGCGGCGACGGCCTGGCGGGCAACACCGCCAACCCCGCCGGCGGGGTTGGCGGCTTCGGAGGCGCGGTGATCGCGGGCGGCGTCGTGACGATCGTCGGCAGCACCTTCACCGGGAACCGGGCCGGTGCCGGTGGCAACGGGTTGGGCGGCAACGACAAGGCGTGCGACGGCGGCCTTGGTGGACAGGGCGGCGCGGTGCTGGCGCTCGCCGGGCTCACCATCACCAACTCGACCCTCACCGGCAACACCGCCGGCACGGGCGGCAACGGCGGGGACGGCAGGTGCGTCGGCGACGCGGTCAGGGCCGGCTCCGGTGGCGACGGCGGCTCGGGTGGCGCGGTGCAGTGCGGCATTCTGCTGACCGGCTCCGGCACCAGCGGTCAGTCGCGGGCCTGCGCCGGGGCGACGACCGTGCGAACCAGCACGTTCAGCGGCAACGTGGCTGGCGGCGGTGGAAAGGGCGGTACCGGGGTACAGGGCGGCATCGGTGGCTCCGGTGGCTCCGGTGGCGCGATCATGTTCGTCGGTAACCCGGACGTGACCGCGTCCACCCTGCTCATGGAGAACTCCACGGTGGACGGCAACTCCAGCGGCAGCGGCGGGGCCGGCGGCGACGGCGGGAACGCCGGGGACGGCGGCCGGGGCGGCCAGGCGGGTGCCATCGCGGCCGGGTTCACCAAGCGCGGCGGCGACAACCAGGTAGCCAGGCTGGTGCACGTCACGATCACCGAGAACGGCGGCGGTACCGGTGGCAAGGCGGGACAGCCAGACGTGCTCACCCCGGCCCTCGCGGCCGCCGGCACGCCGGGCCTCGACGGTGCGACCGGTGGCGGCGGCGTGGCCATGTTCGACGAGTGGACCAGCGTGTCCACCGTGATCGGCACCAGCACGGAAGGCGACGGCCCGGACTGCTGGCGGCCGGCGACCAACCCCAGCTTCAGTGTCGCGACCGACGCCGACCAGAAGACCGGCTGCGGGTTCGGCCCGGGCAGCGTGCTGCCGTTCGCCGGGTTCGCCCTTGGCGCGCTCGCCGACAACGGCGGGCCGACCAAGACCCGGTTGCCAGCGGCGGCCAGCACTCTGGTCGACAAGATCGCGGTGGCGCCCGACCAGCTCACGGCCGACCAGCGCGGGGTCGGCCGGCCGCAGGCGGGCACCTCGGATATCGGCGCGGTCGAGCTTCAGCTCATCGACCTGGCGGTGACCAAGACGGCGTCGGCGAGCACCGTCGCCG
>WUUC01207594.1_pt1 | contig 10556 bp, 7 predicted proteins | sample 6278441 | NCBI WGS metagenome assembly WUUC01 (sample SAMN13675441, study PRJNA597444) | soil metagenome | isolation source: soil | place: USA: Washington | collected 2017-10 | reverse complement strand
TCTCGAATCCATTCATCACCGACAACACCACGATGAGCACCATCACGCCGATGGCGATACCGATCATGGAAATCGTTGAGATGAAGGAAACGAAGCGGTTACCCCGCGCCGCGCGTAAATAGCGTCCGCCGATGAAGAACTCGTACGGCAGTTTCATCATTCGTACCGCAACGCCTCGGCGGGTTCCGTCGCGGCGCCACGCAGCGCCGGATAAATCGTCGAGCAAGTCGTCAGAACGAGCGCAACCAATCCGATTGTGATGACCTGGGAAGCTTGCACTTCGGAGGGTACGGCGGAGATATAGAAGATGTTGGCATCGAACATTTGAAAGCCGAGGGCCCGCTCGAGAAACGGCACGATCGATTCGACATTGAAAGCAACGAGCAATCCGAGTGCGACGCCCAGCAGCGTGCCGAACCAACCGATCAGAACGCCCTGCGTGAAGAAGATGCCGACGACGCCGCGCTTCGCCAACCCCAGTGTGCGCAAAATGGCAATGTCAGTGCGTTTCTCGTTCACTACCATCACAAGTGCCGCCACGATGTTGAACGCCGCCACTGCAACGATCAGCGTCAAGATCAAGGTCATCATTGTTTTCTCAATTCGCACGGCCCGAAAATAGCTGGCATTTTCCTTCGCCCAATCGCTCACGCTAAAGGCACCTGGGTCTGCCAGCGCCTTGGCAATCTCAGGTGCTGCTGAGGGAGCAGCAAAGATATCGTCGAATTTAAGCCGCAATCCGGTCGGCACTCCGGGTACACCGATCAGTGCGGCAGCATCGTCCATATTGACCAACGCCAATACATTGTCGTGCTCCTGCACTGCCACTTCGAACACGCCGCTGACCGTGAAGGTCTGCATGCGGGGACGAATCTCGAAAAGACCAGAATTCGCATCCGATCCTTCGACGTGAACTTGCGGGACCAGAACGGTTAATTCATCGCCAATTCGGGCCTGCAGCGCATATGCAAGTCCCGCTCCTAGAATCACCCGTTGACTGCCGGGAGATAATTCATCGAGGCGACCGATCTTCAGATAGCGGTTGAACTCCGATACCTGCGGTTCTGCAGTCGGCAGCACTCCCCGAATTTGAACGGCGCTTAGTTGCAGTCCTCTGCCGATCATGGCCTGGACCTGCACGAACGGTGCGACGCCGGCGACACCATCCATTTTCCGGGCGCGAGCAGCAAGAGATTCCCAGTCCCGCATCAAAGCCGTGTCCGCAGACAACGTGGCATGCGAGGCAAGACTCAGCATGCGACCCCGAATCTCGGACTCGAGACCATTCATCACGGATAGCACGACGATCAGTGCGGCGACCCCTAAGCAGACACCGACCATCGAAACCCAGCTGATAAACGACACGAAGAAGCCGCGGCTGCGGGTCCGTACGTATCGCAGGCCAACATAGAGGGGCAATGGATAGAACATGGAGGGCGGCAGTGTAATCGTTTTGCGACGTAGCTTGGACTTTTCGTGAACTGCGACAAGGATTTGCGAAGCACTCCTCGCCCTCACCGAGACCGGTGATATAGTTCCAAGGGTGGATTCTGTCAAAGCCTTGGACCCCGCTTTGGGTGGGTTCGAGGGCTACGGAATACCACTCCGGTTGCCTAAACGATTGCCGAATGCCGAGACGATGCGACCGCTTACGAAGGAGTCCGTCATGCAACTCAAGATCGCCACCATCCTGCTCGCTACGCTGCTAACCGGCGCCGCGATCGCTCAAGAATCCGCAACACCCGCTCCCGCCACCACCGCCGAGCGCCCTTCGCGGGGCCAAACGATGGAAAATGTTCGAGCGAAGTTCGGCGCGCCGACACAAGAAACGCCTGCCGTCGGACAGCCACCCATCAGCCGCTGGGAATATCCCGGCTATGTTGTCTTCTTCGAACACGACAAGGTGCTGCATACGGTAGTGATGAAGTAAGCGCTGCTTACTTCGGCCAGCTGGCATGCTGGCTAGCTGGCATTCAGCCAGATGGCAGAGCAGATTCCCATTTGGACCCTCCAACTGGAAATACAGAACGCTCCGCGACTTATTCGCTGCGGTTCCGTCTAGTTACTTTTCTCAGCGTGCTGCCTATCCAGCACGCTCGCTCTGAAGATCTAACCAACTAACCAGCAGGCCAGCTAGCCAGTAGGCCAACCTGCCAGCTCGACCCTCCTCTGGTCGGCCGCTGGTCTCTTCTTCTGCTAACCTTCCTCTTTCGGGGACGCAGCGCGTCTTTCCGAGTGTTATCCATTGATGCCGGATCTAAAGCGATTGCAAAACGTGACTGACCAGCCGACCGGTTCGCTCCTCCTTCCCTCTTCTAACCATCGCGCCGTCAAATGGGGGCAGCTGTATGGCTCCGCCGCCGCCTGGCGGCTGAGCGAAGCGGCGGTTCAGGCGCGTGCGCCGATGGTCGTCGTTGCGGCGAATGCTCGCGACTTAAGCCGCTTGGAAAACGAGCTGCGCTTCTTCGCGCCGGAATCGCTGCCGATTTGGTCGCTGCCTGGTTGGGAAACGCTGCCGTACGACGTTTTCTCGCCGCACCCCGACATCGTCTCGCAACGACTGCAACTGCTGTCGACGCTGCCACAAGGTAGACCTGCCATTGTCATCGTTGAGCTAGAAACGCTGCTTCACCGGATAGCACCGCGCAACTACATCGATGCACATGCCTTTTCGATCAAGCGTGGACAAAAGCTCGACCTCGATGCTTTCCGCGCTCGATTGACTGCGGCCGGCTACGCGCACGCGACTCAAGTCATGGCGCCTGGCGAGTGCGCGGTGCGAGGCTCGCTGCTCGACCTTTATCCGATGGGTTCCCCGCATCCCTTTCGCATCGATCTATTCGACGATGAAATCGAAAGCATCCGGGTTTTCGATCCTGAAACACAACGCTCCGGCGAGAAAGTGGACAAGATATCGATGTTGCCGGCGCGAGAGTTCCCGCTTGACGCGGACCATGTTGCGGCGTTCAAGCGCCGATTTCGAACTCGTTTCGAGGGCGATCTCACACGCATGTCCGTCTATCGCGATATCGGTCCGGGCACAGCTCCGCCCGGGATCGAATATTTTTTACCGCTGTTCTTCGATCAGACGGCAACGCTGTTCGACTATTTACCTCATAACACACTGATTGCGATCGAGGCGCACTGGCGCGAACTGGCGGCCGAAACCTGGCTGGAAATCGAAGGCCGCTTTCAACAGCGCGCGCATGACACCGAACGCCCCATTCTCACACCCGCCGAACTCTTTTTGGATCCTTCGCAACTCGCCGCGGGTCTCGCTGAGTTCGCCCGCATTGACATTGGGCACGTCGAGCTGGACGCATTGACTGAAACGATGCCGCATCGGAATTACGGTACGACTTCCGTGCCGCATCTGCGCATCGATCCACGCGCTGAAGAACCGGCAAGAGAGTTGACCAACTTTCTTCGCGAATTCAACGGACGCACGTTGATTGCGGCGGAATCTGCGGGGCGCCGCGAAATGCTGCTCGACATGCTGCGCAAGCGTCACGTCGATATTCCGTTGGTGGCCAATTGGCAAACCTTTGCGAACGGCTCGATGCCGCTCGCAATCACGGTATCGCCGCTCACAACGGGCTTGTTGCTACGACACCCTCCGCTGGCAGTCATTGCCGAGGAACAGCTGTTTGGCGAACGCGCCAAGCAGGAACGGCGGCGCAAGCGCAGCGGCGAGCGCGACCCTGACAGGATCATTCGCGATCTCTCCGATCTGACGATCGGCGCACCGGTTGTCCATGAAGAATACGGCGTCGGCCGCTATCTCGGCCTCAAAGCGATGGACGTGGGCGGAATGCCGGGCGAGTTCCTGGTGCTCGAGTATGCCGATGGCGACAAAGTCTACGTGCCCGTCCAGGCGCTGGATTTAGTCAGCCGCTACAGCGGCACCGCTGTGGAAAACGCGCCGCTTCACAAGCTCGGAACCGATACCTGGCAGAAAGCCAAACGCAAAGCAGCTCAGCGTATCCGCGATACCGCGGCCGAGCTACTCGATCTCTACTCTCGCCGCGCTGCACGGCCAGGCGTTGAGCTGAGCGCAAACGAGCAAGACCTCCGCGCCTTTGAAGCGGCCTTTCCCTTCGAAGAAACACCCGATCAAGCGGAAGCGATTCAAAACGTCATCGACGATTTGCGCAGCAATAAACCAATGGATCGCGTCATTTGCGGCGACGTAGGATTCGGCAAGACCGAAGTTGCATTGCGCGCGGCATTCGTCGCCGTGCAAGCCGGCAGACAAGTGGCGGTACTGGTCCCGACGACACTGCTGGCGCAACAGCACTATCAAACATTCGTCGACCGGTTTGCGGACTGGCCGATCAGAGTCGAATCGATGTCGCGCTTCCGCACGACACGCGAAATGGAAGCATCGAGCAGCGGCTTGGCCGATGGCTCTGTCGATATCGTCGTCGGCACTCACCGGCTCTTGCAGGGCAACATCGTCTTCAAGAACCTTGGCCTCATCGTCCTCGACGAGGAGCATCGGTTCGGCGTGAAGGACAAGGAGAAGCTGAAGCAACTACGCGCCAACGTCGATGTGTTGACGCTCACTGCAACACCCATTCCGCGCACGCTCAATATGGCCATGGGCGGCCTCCGCGATCTATCGCTCATCACCACACCGCCGGCATCGCGTCTCGCAATCAAGACGTTCGTGACGCAATGGGACGGTGCGACGGTGCGCGAAGCGTGCATGCGCGAGTTGCGCCGCGGCGGACAAATCTATTATCTGCACAACAGCGTCGAGACGATCCAAAAGACCGCGACTTCGCTGGCCGAGCTGCTGCCCGAGGCGCGCATTGCTGTCGCCCACGGCCAAATGCGCGAACGCGAACTCGAGCAGATCATGCTCGACTTCTACCATCAGCGCTGCAATCTGCTCATTTGCACCACCATCGTCGAAAGCGGCATCGATGTTCCGAATGCGAATACCATCGTGATCGATCGAGCCGACAAACTAGGTCTCGCGCAGCTGCATCAGTTGCGAGGTCGTGTCGGCCGCTCGCATCACCAAGCGTATGCGTACCTGCTGACGCCACCGCGCAATCTGATGACAGCCGATGCCGTCAAACGCCTCGAGGCCATCGAATCCCTGGAAGATCTCGGCGCCGGCTTCACCTTGGCAACCCATGATTTGGAAATCCGCGGCGCCGGCGAACTATTGGGCGAAGAACAGAGCGGTCAGATGCAGGAGATCGGCTTTGCGCTGTACATGGAAATGCTGGAGCGCGCCGTCAAGGCCATCAAGGAAGGAAAAACGCCGAACCTTGATGCGCCTCTGCATCAGGGGCCGGAGGTCAACGTGCACGTGCCGGCCTTGTTGCCGGACGATTATTTGCCGGATGTTCACCTGCGGTTAACTTTGTATAAACGCATTGCAGCCGCACCGACCATCGAGGAACTGCGCGAGCTGCAAGTGGAGATGATCGATCGATTCGGCCTGCTGCCGGAATTCGCCAAGAACTTGTTCCGCATCGCCGAACTTAAATTGCAGGCACAGGCGCTGGGATTGCAAAAACTGGATGTCGCGCCTGGCGGCGGCAGCGTGGTATTCGCCAAGGACACAAGAGTCAATCCTGCAACGTTGATTCGATTGGTGCAGGCCAACTCCAAAACTCATCGCTTCGACGGAGCTCAGAAGATACGTTTCGTGACCAGGCTCGAGCGCGATGAGCAGCGATTCGTGGCGGCCGAAAAACTGCTGGCAGCCCTCGCGCGCTAAAGTCTGGATTTCGGCGGGCTCCATTCGGCATGCGCGACTGGTAGACTTCGCCGCATGCCGCACTTTCTTCTGCTTTGCCGTTCGTTGCGCCGCGCCGCATTGGCGCCGATCGCTCTTTGGAGCTTGGGGCTGGCCAGTTTCCCACTCGCGGCGCAAGACACCACGCTGCAGCAATTCGATGTCGAGATGGTGATTTTTCGCGTCAACAATCCGACCTTCACGCAGGAAGATTGGTCGCTGGAGGAAGCTCGGGCAAAAGCCAGAATTCCGGTCGCGCCCGCAGCGGCCGATGGCGAAGAAGTGGCCCCACCGCCCGATGCCGGCGCCGCGGTGGTCGTAACCCAGGACAGCGAGTCGAGTATTCAGCCCACCAGCGTCGCTCAGTTCAAGTTGAACAGCGTGGAGAACTCGTTACGTCGCAGCCGCGCCTACTCGCCGGTTGCCCATGTCGGTTGGTCCCAACCGGGTTTCGCCATGAATAACCCGCGGCCGTTGGCAATCGAAAGTTTGCTGCCGCCGGGCACGGGAATCACCGGCACGGTTTCAATGGTGCGGGGCCGCTATTTGCACATGACCGTCGAGATGAACTATGTTTCGCCGATCGACGGCAAGCGCTATGTGTTACGCGAACAGCGCCGCATGCGCAGCGGCGAAAAGCACTACTTCGATCATCCGGTATTCGGGATCGTCGTGCTGGCTTCGCCAAAGAGCCGAGAGTAGGTTCCGACCAGAACGCACTTCGCCGGGACTTGCTCAGCCAATCTTGGAATTCAGTTCGACGCGCACACGACGCGATTGCGGCCCAGATCTTTCGCCCGGCGCACGGCGCCCAGCATCGTGCCGATCAACTGGTCCTTGCTCACCTCAGGGCTTGGAATCGCCGAAGCGATGCCCGCGCTCACTGTGACGTAGCGGGAAACCGAGGATCGGGGATGGTGAATCGCGAGATCGCGGACGCGGCTCAAGATTCCTTCGACGAACTTACTGGCCTCGGCCTCGTCCATGCCCACAGCCAAAGCAATGACCTGATCTTCTTCGAAACGCGCGCACATGTCGGTCGAGCGACGGAAGCAGCCGGCGATCACTCGTGCAATGCGGCGGAAACACTGATCCGCTCCTTGCCTGCCGAATACCTCGCGATACTGACTGAAAAAATCCAGATCGAAGCCGACCAGTGTCACGCGGCGCGCTTCGCGTTGCGCCAAACCCCAGTCTCGCTGCAATAAATCTTCGAAGTACGAGCGGCGCAACAATCCGGTCAGTTTGTCGTCCCGAACGTAGGCCAGCATCGTCTGCGTGTTGAGAGCAGGATCGCCCTTGCCGAGTTCACCCTTGCCTACGTCAGCCTTGGATTCCGACTGCCCCTGAGCGCTGCTGGAGCCCGGCGTGAAAGCACCCAGATTTGGCTCCGGCCGCAATTGGCCGCTGCCTTCGCGATGAAAGCTCGCGAAGTGAGTCAGCACGCCAGACGCATCTCGCAACGGCACCAGCGTTACGTCATTGAAAAATAGGGTGCCATCCGCGCGCACATTGCGCAGCACCACCCGGCAGCCCAGCCCATCGCGCAACGCTGCGCGCAGCCGGCCGAGGGATTCTTGATGCCGGTCCTCGCCGTACAGGAAACGGGGGTTCTGACCCAGAATTCGCTCAACGGGGTAACCGGTCAGTTGCGCCATCGCCGGATTAACATAGACGACCGGGTAGTCATTCGCACGGGCGTCGCAGAGCATCACGCCTTCGGGCGCCGCGTCGAAAAGCGTACGCAGGATTTGCGGATCGGTCTGCATTAGAGGACGGACTGGGAGCGAAGCGGATCGGGTAAGTGGCGAACGTAAGATGACTGCAACCATAGCGACGGACTATTCGCTTTCATGCGAGGAATATCGGCGCGCTGGCGCACATTTTTAGCAACTGGATAGTCGCCGGGCGCAATTTGATTGCTGCCGGCGCCGCTCGAACGCGCCCTCAGGCGCTGCCTTCTAGCTTTAAAACCGGTCTTTCCTGACATCGAAGCGCCGCCGTATGGCATCGATTCCATTCTGCAGATGCCAATAACTCGCTCCGCGCCGGGGCAACCGCGCCGTGAAGCCTGGCCAACCGCACCTGGCTTACCGGGTCCATCAAGGTCTCGACGTCCAAGGTTGAAAGCGACGCCAGCACGCCCGGCCGGTTGTTGCAGATGGGGGTCATGTCGCAGCCGGCAGCCAAAGCGGCTTTGACTCTCGACGGCACATCGCCGGCGATGGACGCCCCTTCCATGTTCAAATCGTCCGAGAAAATTGCTCCATTAAACCGAAGCTTATGACGCAATTCTTCCTTGATCCATAAACTTGAAAAACCGGCAGGTTGTGCATCGACTTGTGCGTACACGACATGCGCCATCATCACCGCCGGCAACCCATTTTCAATCAGCCTGCGATAGGGATGGAGGTCGTCAACCATGTCCGCGTAAGCTCGCTTATCGACCGGCAAAGCAACGTGAGAGTCTGCAATGACGGCCCCATGACCCGGGAAGTGCTTGGCCGTGGCGATCATCCCGGCGTCCCTCATCCCATGTGCGAACGCGATTGCGAGTTCGGCCACGGTTTCCGGATTGCGATCGAAGGCACGGTCCCCGATGACCGTGCTGGCGCCGTAGTCGAGGTCGACCACCGGTGCAAAACTCAAATCGACGCCGATCCCACGGAGTTCAGCAGCCATTAGCCAACCACACTGACGAGCCAAATCGAGGCCAGCGCTGCGATCCAACTTGAACTGATGCCCGATCAGGCGCATCGATGGCAGCACTGTGAAACCCTGACGGAAACGCTGCACCCGCCCTCCTTCATGATCCACTGCAACCAGCAAAGGCGGCTGACGGACGGCTCTGATCTCCGCAATCAATGCGCTCAATTGCTCGAGGTCGACGTAATTGCGGGTGAACAGGATGACGCCGCCGATCAGCGGATGCGACAAGACAGTCCGGTCTTCACTGGTCAGTGAAGCGCCCGCTACGTCAACCATCAAGGGCCCGAGGGTCATATGCGCTACTTTCGCTCGAACACGGCGATCGACTCGACATGAGCCGTTTGCGGAAACATGTCCATGATGCCAGCCTCACGGAGCTTGAAGCCATAGTCCTTCACCAACACTCCCGCGTCACGCGCCAAGCTGCCCGGATGACAGGACACATAGACAACACGCTTCGCGCCGCACTTGGCGACGACCGGTAATACTTCACGGGCGCCCGCGCGAGGTGGATCGATCAGCACCCGGTCGTAGCGTTCGCGCGTCCATGGCGCGTCCTGATCTTCCGCCATGAGATTGGTCGCCATGAATGTCGCATTCGTAATGCCATTGCGAACGGCATTGTCGCGAGCGCGCGCAACTAAAGCGTTGTCGCCTTCCAGGCCGAGCACACGAGCAGCGCGGCGCGCCAAGGGCAACGAAAAGTTTCCAATTCCGCAAAACAAATCGAGCACCGAGTGGGTCCTATCGACCTCCAATAGATCCACAGCGAGCGCCGTCATCGCTTCATTCAACGCGCCGTTGACCTGTACGAAATCGGACGGCTCAAACTGCAATTCGACATCGAACTTGGGTAGACGATAGGAGAGCGGCTTGACCGCACTCAGCGGCGCAACCGTCTCGTAGCCGCCGGGTTGCAGATATACATCGACATTGTGTTTCGACGCGAACGCAAGCATTGCCGCGCGATCCTCGGCGGTGGGTTCATCCAGTACCCGAAATACCAGCGCGGTCGAATTGTCTGCAACCGCTGCTTCCACTTGAGCCAGCCGCGCCCGCACGCTCAACGAACTGATCAGTTCACCCAGTGGCGCGATGAGCTCATCGAGGGGCGGACGCAGGACGACGCAGCGGCGGAGCTCGGCAATAAAACTGCTGCTGCGTTCGCGGAATCCGACCAGCGTTTTCTCTTTCTTGAAAACCCACCTCACCCCCAGTCTGGCGCGCCTTCGATAATTGAATGCGCCAGCAGTCAGCGGCGGCAGCACTTTGTCCGGCTGCACATGCCCGATGCGAGCCAACTCTTCAAGCAATTGCTTCTGCTTCAGCGCCAGCTGCGATTCGCCACTGAGATGTTGCAAGGCGCACCCGCCACAGACACCATAGTGCTCGCACTTGGGCTGCACACGATCCGGCGATGCCTGAATGATTTTCTGCAGCCGCGCTTCGTCGTAGCTGCGCTGTCTTCGGAACCGAACGATCTCGACCACTTCGCCGGGGAGCGCGTCATCGACGAATATCGCCTTGCCTTCCACCCGGGCGACTCCACGGCCTTCATGGGACAGATCGACAATGGTCACAACTTCGGGCGCGCGATCGCGCAGCGGTCCCGGTCTACTCATGAAGGGTCACGGCAAGGTTCATGCGGGTTTACTCGAAAGTGATTGCACAGGTTTGGCGAACGACGCTTCGGGCCATGCTGCCAGAAACTCCTGCAGATGCGCTTGTGGCGCCGCAGTGAGCGTCTCACGCACGCGCATGCATTCCAGCACATAGCGTTCCCAGTCCATCCGGCCGCGCATCAGTTCAAAGCGCAGGAACACGAGATACGTATTGAGTACGTCGGTCTCGCAATAGTTACGAATTGCCATGATCTGTCCATCAAGATACGCATCCCACACCTTATCGCCGCTCATGCCGAGTTTGCCCGGCAAATTGAGCAGCAGCGCTACGTCCTCCAGACTCGCTCGAGCGCGTGCTTGATAGCCGGACATCACGTCCATGAGATCCAAATGCCGCCAGTGGAAGCGGTTCAGATAGTTGTTCCACCGGAACGCCTGGTCATCATCGCCCACATCCCAATACCGAGGCG
>WUUC01021230.1_pt1 | contig 10556 bp, 13 predicted proteins | sample 6278441 | NCBI WGS metagenome assembly WUUC01 (sample SAMN13675441, study PRJNA597444) | soil metagenome | isolation source: soil | place: USA: Washington | collected 2017-10 | reverse complement strand
CCGGGAGACGCAGCGGGAACCGACGTCGGCCCGCTCGTCGACGCCCGCGCGGTGCGGAAGATCGACGAGCTCGTGCGGCGGGCCGTCGCCCAGGGCGCGCGGGTCCTCGCGGGCGGGCGCCCGGTCGCCGGACCCGGTCACTTCTTCGAGCCGACCGTGCTCGCCGACGTCGCGCCGGACGCCGACATCCTCGCCGAGGAGATCTTCGGGCCGGTCGTAGTGCTGACCTCGTTCACCGACGAACGCCACGCCGTCGAGCTGGCCAACGCCACGGAGTACGGCCTGGCGAGCTACGCCTACACCCGCGACGTGTCCAGGGCGCACCGCATGATCGACGCGCTGGACGCCGGGATGACCGGGATCAACACCGGCCTGATCTCCAACGCCGCGGCACCGTTCGGTGGGGTCAACCAGTCCGGAACCGGTCGAGAGGGCGGCACGGAGGGCCTGCAGGAGTACCTCGAGACCAGATACGTCGCGTTCGGTGGGCAGACAGGTACGGCGGCGACGCCGACGACGAAGTAGCGTTCGGAGCACGGCGAGGAGGACAACGATGTCGACTCTGTACACGGACGATGCAACGGTCAGCGCCGGGGAGCTGGTGGCCCAGCTCGCAGCTCGGGCCCCGGTGGTCGGTGCGAACACCGGGCTGTGGCCCGGCCTGACGATCTACCGGTTCACCGCACCGGTCGGCCCGACGTGGGAGGAGATCACGTCATTGTCGCTGTGCATCGTCGCGCAGGGCCGCAAGGCGGTGACCGTCGACGGCGAGACCTACCGGTACGACCAGTTCCGCTACCTCGTGCTCCGCAGCAATCTGCACTTCCAGGCCGAGATCCTGGAGGCCAGCGTGACCAAGCCGTTCCTGTCGTTCGTGCTGCAGATCGACCCTGCCCTGGTGCGACAGGTGTCTAGCGACATGGTGGAGCGGCGCACCACCGTCTTCCGCTCCGACCGGTCGCCGGCCACGACGGAGAAACCCGCACACGTGTCGGTCCTCGACCAGGAGCTGCTCGGTGGCGTGCTGCGGTTCCTGCGCGCGACCGCGGGCGACACCGACCGGCGGGTGCTGGCGCCGCTGTACCTGCAGGAGATGGTGTACCGGGTGCTGCAGCGCGAGCAGTACGCGCGGCTGCTGTCGATCGCGGCCGCGGAGGCGGCGAGCAACCCGGTGTCTGCCGTGCTGGAGTACATGCGCGAGCGGCTGGCGGACCCGATCACCGTCGCGGATCTCGCCGAGCAGGTGAGCCTGAGCCCGTCGGCGTTCTCGCACCTGTTTCGGGACGTCACCGGCCGGTCGCCGTACCAGTTCCTCAAGGAGATGCGCCTCGACCGGGCCCGGGAGCTACTCGTGGACGGGCAGTGGTCGGTCGCGCGGATCTCGAAGGAGGTCGGCTACGCGAGCGTCTCGCACTTCATCCGGGAGTTCCGGGGCCGGTTCGGGGCGACCCCGCGCTCCTACTGCGACGCGCACGCCTTGCAGCAGGGCCTGCACCTGCAGCAGGCGGGGACGCGGACCTGACCGCGCGGCTCCGCGCCCCCGGACCGCCGATCAGGACGTCGCGGTGATGAGCTCCTCGGCCAGCGGCTGCGACGACGCCGGGTTCTGACCGGTGTAGAGGTTGCCGTCGACGACGACGTGGGCGGTCCACGGCGCACCGCTCTGCTCGAACAGCCCACCGGCGTCGGTGAGCCGGTCCTGCAGCAGCCACGGCGCCCGGTCCGCGAAGCCGACCTGCTCCTCCTCGGGGTTGGTGAAGCCCGTGACGCGGCGCCCGGCGAAGAGCCACTTGCCGTCGTCGTCCTGCGCGGGCAGCAGCGCGGCCGGTCCGTGGCAGACGGCTGCCACGGGCTTGTCCTGCGCGGCGAACGCGCGGACCAGCCGGCCGAACGACGGGGACACGGCGAGGTCCTCCATCGGTCCGTGGCCGCCCGGGACGAAGAGCAGGTCGTGGTCGGCGGGGTCGACGTCCTCCAGCACGGCCGGGGCGGCGAGCTCGGGGGAGATCGAGGCCAGGTAGCTGCGGAAGCGCTGGCCCGGCTTCTCGGATCCGCCATTCATGGCGGCGCTGAAGCCGGCCTCGTCGGCCGTGGGCGCGGCGCCGCCCGGGGTGGCGACGGTGATGTCGAACCCGGCTGCCGTGAACGCCTCGTGCGGCACCGCCAGCTCTTCCGGCCAGTACCCGCAGGGGTGTCGGGTTCCGTCGGCGAGGGTCCAGTGGTCGGAGCCGCTGACGGCGATGAGTACTCGTGTCATGCCCGCCACCGTAGGAATGCCAAGGCGGTGCGGCGACGAATTCCACTGGAATGCGATACCGCTCGATCGGAGTCGGGCATGCGTGGCGGAATGTGCCACAGGTCAGCAGGAAGCCGCTATCCCAACCCATGGATTACCGCCCGTCGCACTGGCACAGTCCCCGGCGAGGACATTCCCGACAGCGCGCGTACCTGCCGCGGAGGTGGCTGCATGACCCACATCGCCTATCTGGTGACCAGCGCCCGCGAGATGACACTCGCCGATGGTTCGGCCCATCCGACGGGCTATTTCGCGGAGGAGGCCATCACTCCCTACGAGCGGTTCGTCGATGCCGGGCTCGACGTCACCGTGATCACCCCGGACGGCCGGTCACCACACGCAGACCCGTACGGACTGTCGTGGTTTTTCCACTATCCGGCGGCGGACAAGGACCATCTCGCGTCGGTGGTGCGCACCTTCGCCCACGACGTGGACGACATCCGCCTGACCCTGCACCAGAACACCGAGCTCGGGTTGGCCGCCGCGCGGCGCATCGACGCGCTGCTGCGGGCGGACGGCCACTCCGCGGCCGATGCGCACCGGGTCGTCTCCGCGGCGGCTAGGACCGCGTGGCGGCACGACCGCCGGATCGTCGACGTGCTCGTCGAGGATCCCGAGTGCGGGCTGACGTGCGAGCAGCTGCAGGCCGCGACCGACGCGCAGCGGGCGGACAGCCAGGCGCTCGCCGACGACCGGCTGCGCCGTCTGCAGGCGATCCCCGGCTTCCAGCAGCCGGTCGCGCTGGCGGACCTGACCGACGAGCAGATGGCGCAGTTCGACGCCGTCTTCGCCCCCGGCGGACACGGTCCCATGGTCGATCTCGCCGACAACCCCGACGTGGGTCGGCTGTTGACCGTGCTGCAGCGCAGGGCGGCTCCGATCGCCGCCTTGTGCCACGGGCCGGCGCTGTTGCTGGCCGCCCCCGAGCGAGCGGACGGGCAGTGGCTGTTCGACGGCTACCGCATGACCTGCTTCACCGACGAGGAGGAGCTGCAGACCGAGGCCGGTGGCCTCGGCATGGCCTGGCTGCTGGACGCTGCGCTGATGAACGCGGGAGCGGTGTTCGACGACGGGCCCTCGGCGTGGGCCAGCCACGTCGTGGTCGACCGCAACCTCGTGACCGGGCAGAACCCGGGCTCGACCGAGGCGGTCGCCGACGCCGTGATCACCATGCTGCGCTCCGCCGCGCGCCGGGCCGCCTGAACGGATTATCGGAAGGACCTCTCATGCCCACCACACTCACCGCCAGTCCGGCGGCCACCACGACAGCGTTCCTGGACGCGTTCGCCGAGCACGACGTCGCCGCCGCGGTGGCACTGACCGATCCGCACGTCGCGCTCGTCGTGCATCCGCTCGGGGTGCGGGCCGGCGATCGCGCTGCCCTGCAGGAGGTGCTGACCGAGCTGACCACCGCGTTCCCCGATCTGCTGCTCACCGTCCGGCGCATGATCGTCACCGGCGACGTGGTCACCGCGCTCTTCACGGTCGAGGGCACCCAGGCCGCCGCGTACGCGGGGGTCGTGAACCAGGAGAAGCACGTCGACCTGAGTCATGCCTGGCGCTTCGTGATCGAGGACGGGCTGATCACCGCCGTGTCGGCGTACTGGTGCCAGCAGCAGCTCTACCGCCGCCTCGCGGTGAAGCGGTTCGACCAGGTCGCGATCGTCGGAGGGGAGCAGTCGTGAGCGCGTCATCGGCCTGCGCGGTGGTCACCGAGTTCTTCGACCGCTACCGCGCGCACGACATCGACGGGATGACCGATCTCTGCAGCATCAACGCCGACTTCTCCTACGTTCCCTTCGAGCTGTGGGGCAAGCAGCGGGTGCTGCGCGGTGACGGCAAGGTCGGCACTGTCGGCAAGGCGATCTGGACCGGATTTGTCACCTCCTTCCCGAACCTGACCAACACCGTGCACAGCATCACCGGCAACGACGACGGGGAGGTGGTCGTCGAGGCCGACATCGCCGGTACCCAGCAGCTGGCGTGGGGGTTCATCACCCCGACCGGCCAGCAGTTCAGCGAGCCGCACCTGTTCGTCTTCCACGTCGACGACGACGGGCTGATCGACGCCGTCACCGGCTACTGGGACAACGCGGGCATCAGCCGCCAGCTCGCCCACCACGAGGTCGACTGAGAGAGGACCTGAGATGGCACTGCTCAAACGCGAGGAATGGCAGGGCTTCGTCCGCGACGTGGACTGGACCTACACCTACGTCGACGACGAGGCGGTGTTCCCGGAGTGGCACTGCGGCACCGGCAAGGTGCCCCGTGAGGCCTGGGCGACCTGGGAGGAGTCCTACAAGGTCAGCTACCCGGAGTACGTCGCGACCCAGCGGGAGAAGGAGAGCTCGGCGTACGCGGTGAAGGCCGCGCTGCAGCGCTCCACGGCATTCGAGAACCTCGACGAGGGCTGGAAGTCGGCCACGAAGATGCACTTCGGTGGCGTCGCGCTGGTCGAGTACGCCGCCGTGCTCGGCGAGCTGAAGATGGCCCGCTTCGGGCTCAACGCTGCCTGGCGCAACATGGCCACTTTCGGCCAGCTTGACGAGCTCCGCCACGCCCAGATCACTACGTTCTTCGGCCACGAGTTCGTGGGCAAGGACGCGCAGTACGACTGGACGCACAAGACGTTCCACACCAACGACTGGGTGCCGATCTCGCTGCGCAACCTGTTCGACGGCATGATGATCGCGCCGAACGTGGTCGACATGGCGATCGAACTGCCGCTGACGTTCGAGACCGGTTTCACGAACCTGCAGTTTGTCGCGCTGGCCGCCGACGCGCTCGGTGCCGGCGACGTCAACTTTGCCAACATGATCTCGTCGATCCAGACCGATGAGGCGCGCCACAGCCAGCAGGGCGGTCCGACGCTGGAGATCCTCGTCGAGCACGACCCCGTCCGGGCCCAGTGGGTGATCGACAAGAGCTTCTGGGGATCCGCCCGCGCGTTCGCCGCCCTGACCGGCCCGGCGATGGACTACTACACGCCCCTCGAACACCGCAAGCAGTCCTACCGGGAGTTCATGGAGGAGTGGATCATCGATCAGTTCATCAGGACGATCGAGGACTACGGACTGAAGAAGCCTTGGTTCTGGGACGAGTTCATGCGCGGTCTCGACACCTGGCACCACGGACTGCACATGGGGCTCTGGTACTGGCGGCCGACGCTGTGGTGGCGGCCCAAGGCCGGGGTGAGCAAGGACGAGCGCGCCTGGCTGGTGGAGAAGTACCCCAACTGGGAGGCCGTCTACGGCGACAAGTGGGACGTGCTGATCGACAACGTCAACGCCGACAACATGGAGGCGACGCTGCCGGAGACCCTGCCGTGGCTGTGCAGCACCTGCCACCTGCCGTGCTGCAACCCGACGCAGTCCCGCAACGGAACCTGGCGGGTGCGGAACTGGCAGCTGAGCTACGACGGGCGCACCTACCACTTCTGCACCAACGCGTGCCGGCAGATCTTCTGGAAGGACCGCGACAACGTCAACCACGAGACGCTGATCGACCGGTTCCTCGCCGGCCAGATCCAGCCCATGGACGTCGGCGGGATCCTCGGCTACATGGGCATGACGCCCGACGTGATGGGCGACGACCCGGACTACCCGGCCTGGACGAAGGACTACGTCGGCCGCGCGGTCGAGGGCATCGCCGCGGGGGGCCGGTCATGACCGCCCCCGAGCTCCCGATCGAGGACCAGGCACCCCAGCTCGTCCCCCTGAACGCGATCTTCGCGACGGACTTCGTGGAGATCCTCGTCCCCGTCACCACGGCCAACACGATGCGCGAGGTCGCCGCCGCCGTGGCGCACCACGTCGAGGGCCGGCGGGTCCGCGCCCTGCCCTACGCCAAGGTCGTCATCGTCGACGGCGAGCGGCTCCCGGCGGAGCTGACCGTCGCCGAGGCAGGTCTGCGACCGCTCGACCACGTCACGGTCGAGTACGACATGCAGGAGCCGACGTGAAGAACCCGGTGGGGCCCGTGCTGCGCATGGGCGACGAGGTCGAGCAGATCATCGCGGCCATCGAAGACGACAACCCGGACACCCCGATCGAGGTCATCGACCGCGGCGCCTACGTCCGCATCCAGGGCGAGGACCAGATCACGCTGACCCAGGAGACCCTGCGCCGCTACTTCGGACCCGACTACGAGATCCGCTCGATCGGAACCATGATGTCGGCCTTCAGCGGCCGGGTGGTCACCACGAGCGACACGATCATCTGGCAGAGCATCGCCCAGCACCAAGCAGCCCGGAAGGCGGCGACGTCATGACCGAGACCCCGCGCAAGCCGCGCTCGCGGCGCACGTTCAGCGCTTTCGGCGACGTACGGCGGATGCCCAGCGACTACGAGATCGTCACCCACCAGCAGAACTGGACGCTGCGGCAGAACCGGCAGGCGACGTTCGAGCAGAACCCGTCCTCGCCGGCGAACCTGTGGTTCCTGACTTACCGGGACCGCTCACCGCTGCAGGCGCAGGACTGGGACGCCTTCCGTGACCCGGACTCGCTCACCTACCGCGGCTACGTCACGCTGCAGTCGGAGGCGGAGACGTCGCTGCAGAGCACGCTGGAGGCGCACGCCGGGACGGGCACCGACGCCGCGCTGTCCGATGCGTCGGTCGCCCTGCTGGCCAGGGCCTTCACCCCGACACGCTTCCTGTGCCACGGGATGCAGCAGGTACAGGCCTACATCGGCTACCTGGCGCCCAGCTCGTACATCACCAACGCGGCGGGCTTCGCCACCGCGGACCTGCTGCGCCGGGTGACCGCGATCGGCTACCGCACGCGGGAGCTGCAGATCAACCGGCCTGAGAGCGGCATCGGCACCGCCGAGCGGGCGCTGTGGCAGGACGATCCGGGATGGCAGCCGGCCCGGCGGGCCATCGAGTACGCCCTGGCCAGCTACGACTGGGGTGAGGCCTTCACGGCGCTGAACCTGGTGCTCGGCCCGACGCTGGACGACGTGCTGCTCACCCAGCTCGGCCTCCGCGCCCGGGCCGGTGGCGACGACCTCACGTGGATGACCACCACGAACCTGGCGGCCGACTCCCGACGCCGCGAGAAGTGGAGTCGGGCACTGGTCGACATGGTCGTCGCGCAGCGGCCGGAGAACCGCGCCGTGCTGCGCCGCTGGATCGACCGTTGGTCGGTTCGGGCCGACGAGGCCACCGAGGCCATCGGTGCGCTGATCGGGTCCGGTGCCGACATCGCCGCGCACGCGCGCGCGTCCCGCACCCGCTACCTCGCCGGGCTGCTGGATCCCGCCGAAGCGCAGCCCGCCTGAGATGGAGACCGCCATGACCGCGCGCTGGCGCGCCGCGATGCACATCGACGACCTGTGGGAGGGCGACATCGTCGGCGTCTCCGTCGACGACGAGCCCGTCCTGCTGGTCAACGTCGACGGGGACGTCCACGCCTACTCCAACAAGTGCCCGCACCAGCAGTCGCCGTTGGACGAGGGTGACCTCGACGGCGCGAAGCTGACCTGCGTCAAGCACATGTGGGAGTTCGACGCCCGGACCGGGTGCGGGATCAACCCCGACGACGCGCACCTGCGTACGTTCGGCTGCAGGGTCGACGACGCCGGCGAGATCCACGTGGACATCGGGCGATGACCGGCGGCCCGATCGTCGTGGTCGGTGGCGGGGTCGGCGGGGCGGCGGCGGTGGCCGAGCTGCGACGGTCGGGCTTCGCCGGGGCGATCACTCTGGTCTGCGGGGAGCCGACGGTGCCCTACGAGCGGCCCCCGCTGTCGAAGGCGTTCCTGCTCGACCCGGCCACCGGCGACGGTGCCGTCTACCCGCGCGGCTGGTACGACGAGCACGACGTCGACCTGCGGCTCGGCAGCGTCGCTACCGCGCTCGACCCGGTCGCACGCATGGTCACGCTGTCGGACGGCGAGACCGTTCCGTACGACCGGCTGCTGCTGGCGACCGGTGTGCGGGCGCGCACGCTGCCCGGCGTCGCCGGTCCGGGAGTGCACCACCTGCGGACCGTCGACGACGCGGTGGCGCTGCGCGCGGCCCTGCATACCGCGGCGCACGTCGCCGTCCTCGGCGGCGGGTTCGTCGGGTGCGAGGTCGCCGCCGCGGCGGTTCGGCTCGGCCGGCGGGTCACCCTCCTGGAGTCGCTGCCGACCGTGCTGTACCGGGCGCTGGGCGGTGAGCTGGGCGGCGTCGTCGGCGACATCCACCGCGGCGCGGGTGTCGACGTGCGGACGGGCCGGACGGTCACCGCCGTGGAGCCGGGTCCGAACGGCGTGACGATCACGACCGACGAGGGTCGCCTGGACTGCGACGTGCTCGTCGTCGGTGTCGGATCGGTGCCCAACCAGGAGGTGGCGCAGGAGGCGGGGATCGGGGTGGAGGACGGCATCCTGGTCGACGAGTTCTGCGCCACCTCAGCGCCAGGTGTCTACGCGGTCGGTGACGTCGCGCGGCAGTACCTCCCGGCGCACGGCCGCCGGATCCGGCTGGAGCACCACGACTCCGCGATCCGCCAGGCACGGACCGCCGCGCGCAACATGCTCGGTGCAGACGAGCCGTTCACCGACGTCCACTGGTTCTGGTCCGACCAGTACGAGCACAGTATCCAGAGCGCCGGGGTCTCTGATCCCGACGGCGAGCTCGTCGTCCGCGGCTCGCTCGCCGACCGCGACTTCTCAGCGTTCCGGCTGGACGGCGACCGGGTCGGCTCGGTGGTGTCCATCGACCGTCCGCGCGACGTGCTGGACACCCGCAGGCTGATCGCCCGCGAGCACAGCGTCACCGCCGAGCAGCTTCGGGACGAGACCACTCCGATCAAACGGCTCGGCGCACCGCCGCGTGCGGCGTTGAGCTCCTGAAAGGACGACGCCGATGAGTACCGCCACCACGCTGTCCACCGAGCTGCGGGTCGCCGACCCGCAGCTGCGGCTGGCCGCCGCCGAGGGCGCGCAGGCACTGCAGCGCGTGCTCGGCATCACCACCGTCGAGGCGCGGGCCCGCCTGCGCTTCGGCCCGGGCCGCACCTGCGAACCACTCGCGCGGCTGCTCGACCGGGTCATCGCGCAGGCCGTGGACGGCGGGCTGAATCCCGACAACCTCGTGGTCGCCGGTGGCGACATCGAACCCGCCGAGGACATCGTGCGGGTGCGGCGCAAGTCGCATGGCAAGGCCGACTGGATCCACAGCCCCACCTCGCGGGTCGAGCTGCTGCTGCAGCCCGCCGGGCTCTACCAGGTCGCCACGGCTCCTGCCGCTGCACGCGATCAGGTGCCCGTCGACGTACCAAGAGCGCAGCCCGGCTCTGTCGACGATCCCACCGACGACCCGGCAGCCGCCGCGGTGCGCGAGGCCCTGTTCGATGTCATCGACCCCGATCTCGGGGTCAACGTCGTCGATCTCGGGTTCGTCCGCGGCTTGCGCGTCGAGGCCGGCACCGCGGTCATCACCATGACCCTGACCTCAGCGGCATGCCCGCTGACCGGCGTGATGGAGGACCAGATCCGCATCGAACTGGAAACGGTCGACACCGTCGGCGACCACCGCGTCGACTGGGTGTGGTCGCCCGCCTGGCGACCGTCCGACATCACCGACAGTGGCCGCGAGCAGCTGCGCGCGATCGGGTTCACGGTCTGATGGGCTTCGTCGTCATCGCCACCTGGACCGCTGCCGACGGCCAGGCCGACCACATCCGCAGGATCATCGAAGAGGTGACGCCGGGCAACCGCGCCGAGCCGAAGATGATCCGGTTCGAGGCCCACGTCAGCCTCGACGACCCCAACACGTTCGTGCTCTACGAGCACTACACCGACCCGACCGGCTACGACGACCATCGAGCGAGCGAGGCGTTCCGCACCCGCGTCGTCGGCGAGGCGTTGCCGGCACTCGCCTCACGTCAGGTGTGCACGTATATGACACTTTGACATCACGCACCGACGTGAACCTTCCCCGACTCGATCCCGACCACCGAGGAGGCCACGCCGACTCCAGCGCCTTCACCACCGTCCGGCGACCGACACCATGCTTGCGCTCCAGCGCACGCCCCCAACATCCCGCACGGGCATCGCGGCGGATCGCGGCGTAGAGCTCGACCTTCGATCTCGGCATCGGTGCTCGGATTCCCGACCAAGGATCGCTATCCGACGACGGCGCTCACAGTGCTGCGTCCGGGCTCTCCCCCGAGTGTTCGGAAGTAGTCGCGCACCGGCGGGAGGTCGATGTCGTCGTTGCGGTGGCCGATGTACTTGTCGGGTCGGATCAGGTAGATGCTTGGGCGGCG
>WUUC01240358.1_pt1 | contig 10557 bp, 7 predicted proteins | sample 6278441 | NCBI WGS metagenome assembly WUUC01 (sample SAMN13675441, study PRJNA597444) | soil metagenome | isolation source: soil | place: USA: Washington | collected 2017-10 | reverse complement strand
CGTGGACACGGTCATGGCAATCCAGCCAATGGACTGCGGATAGGGGTGTCCGGCGAGGAAGGCGTCCAGCGCCTGCGCAACCGTTGGGATCTGCATCTGCACCTCGAACATCCAGGTCAGCCCTGCTCTCATGGCAAAGAGCGCGTTTGCCCAGAGCAGCAACTTGATCGCCTTGAGCTGCGTTATTGCCAGTTCGCGGGCCGTCTGCGACAGATGTTTGCGCAGGAACGCAACGCCCTTGCCAAAAGGCAGATAGGTGAAGTTCCAGAATGGGCGGAGCACAGCCAGTTGAAGTAGTGGCGAGCTGGGGACGCGCGTGCGCACATCGACGATGGCATAGGGTATAAACCAGAGGTAAGGGGCCAGGACAAAGATTGCTGCCCACAGCGTCACTCTTGACAAGCCATGCATAAGGTCGAGGCTCCCCAGCCCGCACAACAGCGCTTGCAGCGCTAGAAGCGTAAGAAGGGGCCGCCGCGCCAGGACAGATTGCGGAGCGCGGCTCACCCAGTGCAGCGCGCCGCCGACAGCGATGATTAACAGCAGCAGAAATCCAGTTGCCAGCATGGTTGAGGAAAAATCGGTGATTCGTTCCTGCTGCATGATGGCTGCAATGTTGTCCAAGGTATCGTTTTCGCCCAGCACTGTGGCGATGAACGTTATCGCCCAGGTAGCGACAAACATGACGGGGTCGCGCAAATGCGGCCAGGCAGCCGCAGCGACTGCCCCACCGACAGCCACTGCGGCCGACCAGGCGCCGAAATGGGGCGCAACGGCGAAAATGGCCGTGAGGGTTATGAGCAACTGTCCGCTCGTCGTCTGCGCCCGCATAATGAACCATTCTCGCGTGTCGATCGCAAGAACGCGCCGCAGACGGCTGTCTGACGTTCCGACGCCAGTGGCCGGCGCCCCGCCTGCTGCGGAGGGAGAAACCGACGGCGTCATGCAGCAGCATCTTCGAGCAATTGGCGCAACATTCCCCGGTCAACCTTGCCATTCGGGTTGAGCGGCATTTTCTTCAAAAAAATGATGCGATTGGGAAGCATATACGGAGGAACCCGGGTTCTTAGTAAGTCGATAATCCGTTCAGCACCGGTGGGAGATGTTCCGATAAAGCTGACGATGCCGCTCGCTATGCCGTCAGCCAGCGGCCAGGCAACAGAGCCTACAACATCTGCGCCAGAGACTGCGCGTAAATGGGCATCGATCTCTTCCAACTCTACGCGATATCCTAGCACTTTGACCTGATTATCGATCCGGCCCAGGCAATGAAAACAACCGGTAGTGTCACGCAGTGCCATATCGCCCGTCCTGTACCAGCGTTTACCAGCCAGCGTCGGGAAACGTGTAGCCGTCAGCGCGGGGGCCCCGAGATAGCCGTCAGCAAGTTGCTCGCCGGCAATCACCAATTCGCCAGGCGTACCGTCGGGTAGAAGCTGACCGTCCTCGCTGATGATGCTAGCTTCGTTGCCGGGCAATGGCGTACCGATCGCAATAACGTCACGCCCAGGCGTTATCGGCAAGGGGGTCGTAACGGTCTGCCCCAGGCAGAAAACCGTCGCCTCGGTCGGGCCATATAAGTTGACGATGACGCTGTTAGGTGCCGCACTCTGCCAAACGATAAGGATATTTGCAGGCAATTGTTCACCCCCGAAGACAGTGACGCGGAGAGCGGCCAAGCTGCCCGGAGCTAGCGCCTTGACCTGCCGCAGCATCCCTGCAAGAGAGGGAACCGAGTTCCATACAGTCAATCCGGAATTTCGCGCATATTTCACTGCATTCATCACCGTGCTAGCTGGAAGGATATGCAGTGCCGCTCCGGCTTCCCAAGTGGAGAACATGTTGTGCACCGAGAAATCAAAGCTGAGGTCGCACGTCTCCAAGGCTTGGTCACTAGCGCGCAGTTCAAGCTGCTCCGTAATCATCGTCACGTAATGACGGACGGCGCCAGCAGAAATCATCACGCCCTTTGGGACGCCGGTCGTCCCTGAGGTGAAAATAATATAAGCTGTGTCAGACTTGGTCATCGGCGCGGGCTCCTCTGGCCGCACTGGCGGAAGCTCCGTTATTTTGACTAGCCTGGCCGCGCTATCTCCATGCGTAACCGCCGACTGCCCGGCGTGAATTATCAGCTGTGGACAGGCTGCCAGCAGACGCTCGCTGAGTAGCTTCACGCCCTCATCATCCGTAATAATTGCTGATAACCGGCATTGCGCGAGCACGGTCAAGATACGCTGTTCCGGTTGTTTCAAGCTGATCGGAACATAAGTTCCTCCTGCCCAGCATGTCCCGAGCATGGCAACGCAAGCGTCGACTCCGCGAGAGGCTAGAATCCCGACTCGGGGCGGTTGTCTATCTTGATCCTGCCAACTGCGGCTGCGAGTGAGGAAGGAGGCTAGGCGGGCGGACCGCTCGGCCAGCTCCCCATAGCTCAGTGAACGTCCTTGGTAGACAACTGCGGTGGCTTCAGGATTTGCCAGGGAGTGGCGGTGGACAGGACACGCGAGATTGTAGTTTTTTTTCATTGACTTTGAATGAATCTATCCCCGCCTTGCTGAATGAAATTCTCGGAAACGCATACCCACTTAGCAAAAGACAAAGCATCTATGAGAAAAGAATTCTCCTCGTATTTGGTTCCATCCGAATCTCAAATAGTCCAAGGCGACTATCCAACACTATTCCTATTCATTTATAGATGAGAAAGGGGAGAAAACAAGTCGGGAATGAACAGCGTTTTCGTTCTACCTTTAGAACAGATAGGACCGGTACAAATCAATCATCCTTCGAGCGCAACCGCAGCTGCTCCAAGCCCTTCTGAGTTGTGAAACTGGGTAATTGGTCTGTCCTCAGCCCCGTTCACCTTCGACAGGCCCTGGGCCACGGAAGACGAGGAGCTCGGGACGAACTGAGGGCTGAGTGCTAAAGTAAGGAAGCCGGGGGATGAAAAGCTCATGCCCGACGACTAGAGGATAGCCTTCCCTAGCCGTTTCTGATACCGTTTTTCCTGATTTCCTTGAATTATCCGTTGCAACCGCCCTGAAAAAAACAGTGTTGAAAGGTCCTGCGTCGCATTTTTCGTACCTGCTGCCGCTACTGTTCGCAGGCTTTCTCGCCCTTGTGTCCCCCGTTGCACCATCGTTTGCGCAAAATTCCGACGAAGTGGAGTTCAAGAGAGAGGGCAAAGTGGTAAAGACTCTCTCAGCGGATGATCTCCGCGGTCTCGCCCCCGAGCGATCGCTAAAAGTGTTCGAGGCCCACGAAAGGCGGAATAGGGTTTATCGTGTGCTTCCGGCACGAGCAGTGTTTGATAAAGTTTTCGGCAAGAATTGGGAAAGGGCACAGGAAATCGTGTTTACCGCGCTCGACGGGTATCAGCCCAGCATCCCGGTAAAGAAATTCCTTGACCATGATGCCTATTTCGCCTTCGCCAGTGAGGATACCGCACCGTTTACGTTGACCAACAAGCTGCAGAACAACGAGATTGTACCGCTCGGGTCGCTCTATCTCGTCTGGGACAATATCGGGTCAAAGGAGCTGCTGGAGGCGGGTGCAATGGATATGCCCTACCAGATCAAGAGCATCGATCTTAAGGGCGGGGCAACGTTTCCGAAAATGATTCCACCATCCGGGTCGTCGAAACAGGTGCAGCGGGGGTATGAGCATTTTCGCAGGCACTGCGCGGCTTGCCATACGGTTAACGGAGATGGCGGAGGCAAGGCGCCGGAACTGAATTATCCGGCAAGCGTAGTGGAATATATCAAACCCGATTACCTCAAGCGCTGGATATTGGAGCCGCAGAGCATTCGGTACAACACCAACATGCCGGCGCTTGCGGAGGAGATTTCCAATCGGGAAAAGGCGGCGGACGAGATTATTGCTTATCTCAGGGCAATGAGCGAAGCCAAACGCGAGCCGGTGCATTAAGATTACGATAAGAGTTTGGCGCAACGCGCTGCCCTTATTTGTTACCTTACAGGCTAACTCATCATTGTTTTGGCGGGTTACGCTTCGCTCCGCCCACCCTACTTGAACCATCTGGTTCCGCTAATTCAGCGCGTCAGGCTGGCATGACTCTCGGGCGATCCAATGCGCTTTGCTTGTTGAGAGCCGACAGTAACACCCGACAGCCGCCCTTTCACCTGAGCGGCAGCTTACGCCGCTGATAGATTTCGCCGTTACGGCGACCGACGAATTCAATTATTTCCCCGTCAGGCCGGGGCAATTGCTGCGTGCCGTCGCTGATACGGCGCACCGCTTCAAGCGGCCGGCCGTTCAGGTAGGTTTCCAGTTCGTCCAGCCCGCTTGTGGTCACGCTCACGGTGCTCTCGCTAATCTCCACTTTCATCGCGGTGCGCGGGAGACCTTTGAAGAGGTCGGCGCAAAAACGGATCAGGTCCTGATTTTCGTGGAGCAGATCGTCCAGGGTCATCTCATAGGCGATCCCTGGAATCCCAAGGTCTTCGATCGGCAGCCCGGCAGAAGCGCCGCATCGAAGTGCACGGCGGATTGCAATGGTGTAGCCAACATCAGCAGGGAACGCATCGAGCTCAAACGATGTGCCTCGCAAAGCCTCGCGAATGTCATAGTGGGTCCACACATTCGCGCCCCCGGCGCCGGTCGCCTCTCCCACGCAGACTACCGAACCTATCTCGTTATCAACGAAGCCTGCCGCGAACAAATCGCCCGCGGAATAGGTGTTTGGATCAACAACACATACAACAGGCCCGCTGTATCTCTGGCCGAGATCATTGCACCAGGCCGGGTCGGTCAACGGCAACGATTGCGAATAAGGTTCGCCTGTGGAAATCGCCGCCTCAAGAGAAGGCAGCCAAGCCTCAAACTCCAGGCGATTGAAAGGGCTGGATGCCATGGCGCGGGTCATGGGGGAAGCAACCAGGCTGAAACGCGCAGGGGTTATTGTGTTGGGCGTGAAAAGCTGCAGCAAGCGTTCCGCTGCCCAGACCAAGCCGCCAGGGTTGCCGCGCAGATCGAGGATCAGGCCGTTATCGGGCAAGAGATCCAGCAGGCGTATTACCTCCGCGATGAAGGCGTCGTCGTCATCGATATCGAAGCTCCACATGCGCAGGTAGCCCAGATCGCCGGAGGCGGAACTGTTGATGATTCGGGCGGCGAGCGCGTCCTGAAACTTTGTCTCGAACCACCCCTCATTACGCGCCACAGCCGCGCCGCTGCGCTCCGCCTCCCATATCTTTCCTGAAAACATCAGTTTCTTCGTGCGCCGAACAGCTTCCGCTGCCGGGTCGGCCGCAATGTAACGCGAGGCGCGGGAGCCCGGTTGGTGACCGGTTTCCGCACGCTCCGGCTGAACCACGCGCCAGGAAATGCGCACTTCTCGCATAGCGTGGTTAGCCGAAATGCGGTACCCGATGCCCACCGCCATCTCATCCGGCGGCGGCCCGGATTCAAGGGCACGGAAAGTCAATGATTCCAATGCTCTCGCCCGACGCGCATCGGCGCGTCCGCCGGTTTCGCGATCGGCGTGCAAATCTACTGCACGAGCAAAGGGAACGCTGTTCCAGCTCTCGAGAGTTACGCCAGGGGTAAATTTGGCATCACGTATCAGTTCCGGGGCGGAAACTTTCGAAACGATAAAGGTGGGATTATCGTAAGGACCGTACTGTTCGACAAGAAACGGTAGCGCGGCGACGGCTCCCTGCTTCCCCCCCGGCCCCGAATAGCGCGTATGCGCATCGCGCAAACCCGAGATAATTGACGTAAGCGCGAGGTGAAACTCCCCCTCGGATAACGCAGCGGCTTGCGCGCGCAGCAGTTGCAACGCCTGAACCGGATCAACCGCGTAGGCAGCGCGCTTTTGCGGAAGGTGGCAGTAAACCCCGCCGAGCACCTCAATCAGGGTATTAATGATTTGCAGACGCTCGCCACCGTCCAGCACGCGAGCCTGGGGAATTCGATAATCGGGCCGCCTGCCCTTGCCCGTTCGTCCTCCATTTATCGGCTCACCGAGCAAAAATTCGCTCAGAAGCTGTCCGGCCTGGGCTTGAAGAAGCGGAATACGAGCGTCTTGCTCACTCATAAAAATCAGCTATAAAAATCACCCAGCCCGTCCAGCAACCCGCGGTGAAAACCGCGACCGCGAATGGAGGCAAAGAATGCCTCGTCGTGCGCGAGGGGCTGGATAGGCGGTATGGTGATCTGTGATAGATCTTTGGGCAGGCCGCCTATTGGCACACGCCCGGTAGGCATATCCAGCGCCAAACGCAATGGCGAGGGCTTGCCCTCGCGAATAGCCGCAAAGGCAAGGTGCCGCGCGCGTTCAATCGCTGTCTTGGGGTCGTCACGGACTTCTTCAAGTCGCGCGACAACCTCTTTGTAAGTCCATCGCTCCCCGCCACCTTCAAATTTTGTGAGGACGAGACGCCGTGTTTCACCGGCTACGGCAATCCTGCTGGTTTGCTTGACACCCGCCTGCCGCATAAACTCTTCCGTCCCATACAGCGGACGTCCGTCCACCATTACCAGCCGCACGTCGGCCTCGGTGGCGCGTAGAATCGTCTTGAAGGGATCAGGTCGAGAACCCTCTTCCGCGTGCGCGGCGATCACCGTCACGTCGCCCAGGGCACCCGGCTCCAGACGACCCACAGGGTGCTGCCAGGCCTGAGCCAGGACATCCCCGGGGTTGGCGGTGATCATTTTGACGAGGTCGAAGGGAGAAAATTCCCACCCTTTTTCGTCGCTGACCAGCGAGGCCACCTTCAGCTCCGCCAGAACATTTCGCGTGCCGGATGGTCCCCAATCCGAACCGATGCAAACCCGGATTCCCTGTTTCAACGCTGCCGGAATATCGGTAGTGGCGCCGTACAGCCACAGGTTCGAGAATGGGGACCAGACGATTGCGCCTGGTTGGTTCCAGGTGTCGTAGGCAGCCGGGTCAACCGCATTGGTGTGAATGGCGACTAACCGGCGCTGCAAACAACCGGCCGTTCGAGTAGCATGGTACTCGCGTTGCGCAATCGAGCCGCGCTGCCCCTCGGCACAGTGGTAGATAAATGTCGCCCCATCCTTCATGCGAATAGCGCGCTCCCCGAGTTGCTCCGGTTTGAGGGTGAGAGTCGACGCGAGTATTCGATGGGCGTCGATTTCGCCCCGCAGCGTTTCGTCCTCGACATTTCGCACGAGCCAACCGTCCAGGGGACGATTGCTGGGCGGGGAACCCTGAATGCTTGTTGTGCCCCCGATAAGTGCCCGAATCTCGGCATAGGCGAGCAATTCGGCGGGCGCAGCCTCGATAAAAGCATACGCTGGCCATGTCACTCTTTCCGGATAGGTAGGTCGCGTCGGCCAAATGTCGTGATGCAGGAATGGAACCGTACGATCCGGCTCGACCCAAAGGGGGAGCGCAGCGTAGGCAAGATGACTGTGCAGATCGATAAACCCGGGAACGACAAGATCAGTGCCCACGTCTACTACTGGCGCATTGTCGAAATCGGCCGTGCGCCTCCCCTCGGATTCCGCCATATCCGTAACTGCGGTACCTCTTGTTACCGCTGCGATGCGTCCATCATCCCCGATCCATACCCTGCCCTGAAAGCTTGCCGTCTCCCTCGGTGCAACCTTTCGGTCCTGGCTGATGGGAACAATTCGCCCGGCAATAATCAGGCTCATATGCTATAGAGTTTGGTATTCACATATTTGCAGAACCGGTACATTTGCACGCCGAACACAGGGCTAGCGTGGCAACGCGCCCCTCGGTACACGCACTACAATCGTTCTGCGCTTCTCCAATACGGTATCGCCCTTCCGGTCCGCCCAGCCTTCTTCAGTGCGCATCCATGCCGGCAAACCCGGCGGGAGATCATCGGGCGGGATATCGGGAAGATCATCAGGCCCGAAGGCGCTTCCATACAGTTCAAGATTACCCTGATTATCCGGATTCTGAACAACCGGCTTGAGTGCCTGCAGCCCTTCATTCCAGTTTTCAAGCATTTTTGTCACCGCTGCTTCCCGTTCCGCTCGCGTGCGGGCCGAGCTTTCGGGCCAGGTCGGATGGGTCAGGTGTTGGAAGGGCAGCGAACGGCCCGATTCAGCCGAGGCGGGCGAAGCGAGCCAATCCTGCCAGGCGGTGTTGGCAAGTCCACCGAATGCCACTACCGCTTCAATCTCGCTATTATCCAGAATCGCCGTAATCCAGCGGTTGCGATAAGCTGCTATCGCACTGTTCGCGATGTGCCGGGTTCCACCGCCCTGGCCGTATACGCTGTAGAGAAAGGTGTTGATGAAAACATAGCTTCGTGTGATACCGAGCCGCTTCAAAAAGCCTTGGGCGCGTTTACCCGCTGTGCCGACAAGAACACGCCGCACGATTGCCTCGTGCTGGGCGGGGTCCTGCCCCATGATCAACACACGGGCGCTTCCGTCCAGACGGCCGCGATGGAAAATCGGCCCCCACTCCACGCGAAAATCCGCTACTGGATATACATCATCGCCCGGAAAATTGGACACCAGCCGGACAAATGGTTGTTTGTAATAGCCGCGATCGAATGGAATAGCCATGGATTGCTTCTCCAGTTAATCTTCGCTCCGGGCACATAATCGGACATCGACTGTGGCCCCGCCTTGGCAGCGCTTATTGCGCAGTCCCTGCGCTCACTCGCTTCAGTTCCATGAGCTGGTCAAGCAGCGCCTTTTTCTTATTCCCCAGCTCCGTATAACGTGCATACAACTGCTCCAGGTCACGGGTGTACTGCTGGATGCGTTCTTTCCGCTCCCGCTGGATCCTAATGGTTTCGTCATAGCTTAGGGGCGGCCCTTCCTTTACTCCGCCCATCGCGGGCGGGCCCAGGATTATTGGAGTTAAGTCCTGCATTTCGTTGCGCCGCATATCCTGCACCATCTGGAATTGCTGGTATACCGCCTGCTGTTCCTGCGTCAGGCGGTTGACTGCCAGCTCCAGCTCGAATATTCGAGGATCTGGTTTCGGTAGAGGCAACGCGCCAGTGCTTTGGGCAGCCTGGGCAAGCACCGGGCCAGTCGCTACGAAAAATACTAGAAACAGTGCAAGAATTAAGGGTTTCATCGCTCTCTTTTACTTGCTTCGCAGGCAACCTGATTCACTATCTTTTGGTTTCACAGTCCATTTGAGAAATAATCGTTGTAATCAGGCTTCACACTCTTTTCGGCATCCCTTTCTCCCCGAAGAGAAATCGCTTGTCTTCACTTCCCGGGGTTTCTTCCAGGGACGTCGGGCAAACGATGCTTAAAAAGAAAGATCATGACTGGCAGTTGCGGACTGCCCACCTTTATTTACACTTACAAAGATAGCACTTCCGCAAGTATCAAGGAGAACTATCACATGAGTGAACAACCCCTTCCCTCCCAGGGAAAGATTGCAGACGAACGTCACGCACTTCTGCAACAGGTGCAGGACTGGCTCGAAATACCCATGCTGGTGCTTGCTTTTATCTGGCTCGCGCTGCTGGTGGTCGAGATAGTCTGGGGTTTAAACCCCCTGCTCGAATCTGTGGGATACATCATCTGGGCTATTTTTGTTCTTGATTTCGGCCTGGAGTTTTGGGTGGCGCCACACAAACTGGACTATCTTAAAAAGAACTGGTTAAGCGCAATCGCACTTCTAGCCCCCGCATTGCGTGCACTTCGGATCGTGCGTATCGTTCGCTTGGCACGCCTCGGCAGAATCGCGGGCATGTCGCGCGGCGTGAGATTGCTTCGCGTGCTAAGCAGCATCAATCGGGGCATGCGCGCTCTTGGGGCAAGCATGCGCCGGCGGGGATTCGGATATGTTGTTTTATTGACGCTCATTGTCGCCCTGGCTGGCGCGGCGGGCATGTACGGTTTCGAGAATAATAATCCTGATCGCGGTTTGAACAGCTATGGAGCTGCGTTGTGGTGGACCGCCATGATCATGACGACGATGGGCTCCGAGTACTGGCCGCAGACAGCAGAGGGCCGGCTGTTATGCTTTTTTCTTGCGCTGTACAGCTTTGCCATGTTCGGTTACGTCACGGCCACACTCGCAACCTTTTTCGTTGGTCGGGATGCGGAAAACACTGAGGGGGAAATAGCGGGAGCAGAGTCGATTAACGCGCTGCGGGAGGAGATTGCCGCCTTGAGGGAGGAAATTCAAGGATTGCGCAAATGATTGGACAAGCGCGAATATATGAGCTTGTGTTAACCTTGACATTAATCCTCTGCCACGCATTCTGCCTCGCTCTAGTCTATAAATTTAGCAGGAGACGATCATGCAGCATTTATTGATACTGGGCATTGCCATCGCCATTGCTGCTGTGGCGTTCGCTCTGCAAAACGATTTGATCGTGACAGTAACCTTGGCCTTTTGGAGCTTCGATAGCTCACTCGCCATGGTATTGTTGCTGGCGGCCGGCATTGGGGCACTCATCGCCGTGCTGCTATCATGGCCGGGCATGATTAAAGGCCTTTGGGACAATTCTCGCCTGCGCAAACAAGTCACCAGACTGGAAGAAGATAAAGCTGCGCTCGAGCAGCGTAAAACACAACTCGAACAAGAGGTGGCGAGGCTAAGCCCCGAACCGATACCCG
>WUUC01057858.1_pt1 | contig 10557 bp, 8 predicted proteins | sample 6278441 | NCBI WGS metagenome assembly WUUC01 (sample SAMN13675441, study PRJNA597444) | soil metagenome | isolation source: soil | place: USA: Washington | collected 2017-10 | reverse complement strand
TGCTTCGGATCTTGCCCGACGGCTGCATCGACGTGCTGGTGAGCGAGCGCAGCGCGTTTGTCGTCGGCACGATGACGCGCGCGCTGGTGATCGAGGCGCGCTCTCCTGCGCGCACGTTTGCTGTCCGGTTTCGCCCGGGAGGCGCAGCACCGTTTCTGCGTAACTCGGCCTACGAGCTGACGGACCGGGAGGTCGCGTGCACAGATCTGGGGTTCAACTGGCCTTCCTGGGCGCAGCTGCGTGAGTCGGGCGATCTCAGGGCCGCCATCTGCATGCTCGAACGCGTGCTCCTCGAACGGCTGCCGACCGTGCAAGCGCCTGAACCGCTGGTGGCCCACGCTGTGCACGCTCTGTTCGGGCCCGCGCCGCCCCCCGTTGCGCAGCTGGCCAAGCGCATCGGCTGGAGCCGACAGTACCTCCGCCGCGCGTTTCAGGTTCACGTGGGCGTCGGCCCGAAGGAGCTCGGCAAGGTGGCGCGTCTCCAGCGGGCGGTGGCTCTGGTACAGCGCGCCGGCTCGAGGCTGGCCGAGGCCGCAGTGACGGCCGGTTACTTCGACGAAGCGCACATGGATCGGGAGTTTCGCCAGCTGATAGGCGTGACACCGGGCACCGTCCGAGCCGCGCCGGGTTCCATTCGTCCAATCCCCTCGCTGTTCGAGATGCCATAGCGGCGTGATGAAGAAACTCACCCCCAATCTCATCGTCGACGATGCCGAGGACGGCCTGCGCTTTGGGTGGAACGCCTCGGCTTCGAGAAGACCCTCGAGGGCCTGCACGAGGACCGCCTCGGCTTCGTGATCCTGAAACAAGGGGAGCTGGAGCTGATGCTCCAGAGCCGCGCTTCCTTGCAGAACGATGTGCCGCCGATTGCGAGCGGGGCTCACCGCGCCGTCCTCGCTAGCGCGACGCTCCGATCGGGTGGATGGGCAGCGCGGCAGTGCGCAGCTGTGCGAACACCATGACGCCCACCGGAAAGCGCGTTCCGTAGTCGGGCTGGAGCTCCTTCGCCATGGGACTCACCGAAGCGCGCACACCGAGCCCTGGCGCCAGCGAAATATAGGGCCCAAAGTAGTACACGTAGCCCGCCACCACTGTGCCCACGGCGTGGCGCTCACGTGTGGGCGGACTGAGTGCTAGCTCCACGCCGCTGCGTTGCGTGAGCTCCATGCGCGAGAAGACCGCGTGGTGCCCATCGATGTTCCAGTAGCTCTCGGCGAGCATGGCCGTGGTGCTGGCACCCTGCGTGGTGATGCGCTCGGCCACGCTCAGCGTGCTGGCGACGCTGGCATCTTGCCCGTAGCGATAGGTGTGGGTGGCGGATGCGCTCATGCGGTGGTCCGAGCGCTCCGGCTCGATCCGAACTGGCCGCTCCAGAAAGCCGTAAGACACCTGCACGCTCCAGCGAGACTGTGGGTTCCAGTTCAGACGGATGGCGTAGGAATCGGGCTTACGGATGTACAGCCCGTAGCGTCCCTCGGCCGGTACCTCGCCGTTGAACCAGGAGGCTTCGAGCTTGAACGTGCGCGTGAACGCCCCGATTGTGATCACACCGAAGCTCGCGTGCGAGGCCTCCTGCACCTGAAAGGTCAGTGGCGCCAGCGGATCGGCGCTGGCCGACACCCGTTGCGTGAACGTCACCGGGCCCAGCGCAGGCTCGCCCGCCGCCGCCAGATAGATCGTGCCTGCCCACTTGTGCGTGATCTCCCATGCATAGGTGATTGCGAGCTCCCGAAAGAAGTCGAGCTCGTACTGCTTGTCATGAATGGGTTTGCCGTCTTGTTCTTGACCGGTCTGCAGAATCAGGGGGTAGCCGCGCTTGCCAATGGTGAGCGGCTCGAAGCTGAGCGCCAGGCGCGCTGACAGCTCACTGTGCGAGAAGCGACGCAGCCCCGCCAAGTTGAGCGTGTTGCGGCCCATGAAGCGCCGGCCCCCGCGTTTGCTGTTGAACCAATCGTAGCCGGTGAAGACGTTGCCCGTGACGAACAGCCCCCATCTTCCGATGTGCGGAATGGCGGCGTACATGGGCGAGTCGTCCGGCAGCCAGGTGGTTGCCGACCCAAAACGAGAGCGCGGTAGGCCGAACAGACTGAACAGAAAGCGATTGGGTGGAGAGCGCGACTCGACCATCTTCTCGACCACGGCTTGCACGCCCTGCGGCATGTTCTCCACGAACTCCGGAATCGGAGTGTCCTCGTCTGCGCGAGCGATAGCCCGGTGCATCAGCAGCGACGACAGCGCCAAGCCGGCGGCCAGCAGGTGCTCTGGCGCGGGTCCGCGGGCGAGTAAAACGCCGATGAGCGTGCGTGCGCACGCGAGCGGAAGATGTACAACCGCGAGACGCATGCGCTCGAGCACTCTCGCCCACGCTTCGCGTATCCGCCAGCGCGCGCGAGCCAAACTCGCACGGCGAAGCCCCGGCCAGCCCACGCCGAGACGGCCCCTCACGTGATTCACTATACGCGCGTCAGCGCGGGCTTGTCATGGTTTTGCGCGCGCCGCGGCACCGCACGCGTGGATCGCGAGCGGAGCAATTGGCGGCTGTGGCGAAACACACCGCGTCCCTCTCTCGACTCGGCGTGAGCCTTGTTGAAGGCTAGTGGGTCTCGGCCGGACTGAGATCGTCGAGGAGATGTGCATGAGACAGCGTGCCGGGAAGCCGTTTGCCGTGCTGATGTTGTGGTCGGCGCTCGCATGGGCGCAGCGCGGCAGCGCTGAGTTGCCCAAACATGAGGGCTTTTATCGCGATTCAGAGGGCGAGATCCACGCGCACGACGATGCAGCCGGCTTTGCCGAAGAGGGGCAGTGGACCTTCTCTACCGACGCGGCGCTTGCGGTGGAGCGCCGCACTTCGCGCAACAGCACCACCACGACTCTCAGCGCGTTTCCAGCTGCAGACTACTTCTTCGTGAAGAACCTGTCGCTGGGGGGCGGGGCGGGCGTGGGCTACCAGAAAGCAGGCCGAGACCATGCGCTGGCCTTCAAGGTGGGTCCGCGTGTTGGCTACAATTTCGAGCTGACCACGCTGCTCTCGTTCTGGCCCAAGGTCGGCGTGGTCTATTCGTATACGCGCGCAGAAATCGGCGAGCCGCTGGCCAGCGGCCAGCCGTCCCCGCTGAGCGAGTTCAACACGGGCGTCGCGATCAACCTGTTCGCGCCCCTCATGCTGCACCCTGCTACGCACTTCTTCGCGGGCTTCGGCCCATTCCTGGACACCGACCTCAGCGGGAAGAATCGAGCGACGAACTGGGGGTTTCGCCTCACGCTCGGAGGATGGTTGTGACGCGCGGGAGCGCCATCGGCTCGCGACGGCAGAACCGCTGCGCACCCCCGAAGGAACCCCCAGCATCCGCGCCGTGCGACTGGTGGATCACTGCGCTGGACTGCGACCAGTGCAGCACCATCGACTGCGACGGAGAATCGCGGCAGTTGGTCAAGGGCGACCGTCCCTAGCCGGCGCGCTATCCGCGCGCAAAACCACCGCTCGCCCGATTCGTAGAACGGTCGTTTCGAAAAACGGGAGGCCCGGCGCTCTCGCCGGGCATTGCCAAGCAACGAGGCTTAGCGGACCTTGACGCTCGCGGCCTGCGGGCCCTTCTTGCCCTGGACCACCTCGAATTCAACCTTCGAGCCCTCCTGAATGACGGCTCCGCCGAGATCGTTGGCGTGGACGAAAACGTCCTTGCCGCCAGCATCTGGAGTGATGAAGCCAAAACCTTTGTCCGTGTTGAAAAACTTGACGGTACCCGATTGCATATTTTTTCCTAACTCGCTAGCGAAGCTCAGCGAACGGAGCTTAGCCGACGAGCTAGCATTGCGCTCCCTTCGCCTTCAAGACGAGCGGAAAACGAGTCCAGCCTGCGGGTCGGCAAGTGCGGACGCAGCCGGTCCCGTGCTCACCGCCCCCCTGGAGCCCGTTGCGGCGACACCGCGCGGAGGTGCTCCACGGGGCGTTTGCGGCCTCATTTTGCGAGTATTCGCGCGTTGTGCGCTCCCCTTATGGGAGTGCGTAGCAGCGTCCTCCTAGATGGGACACATGCAAAAAGAGCGATTTGCAGGGCCCTGCAATGGAGATTGCTCCGGTGGCACCGGCGCGACTTTGGCGGTTTCGGGGCGCCAAAACGCCGCTTTTCGCCGCCGCGCGGCTTTCGTCCTTGGCACGACCTTCAGGTCGGGCATGCGGGCGCGCTCGCGATCCGGCTGAAAATCAGCAATTTGACACCCCGAAATCGCCAAAGTCGAGACTAGGGCGCACCCCTCCGGCCCCGAGCGAGAACGTCCGGTGCCCGCGCTCTGCAGGCGTCCTGCACTTGCCGTCACGAAGTGCGTGCCGATCACCCATCTGCCGGTATCCGCGTATTGCTCGAGGATGCTCTGCCGTGTCTCGCGCGCTAGGGCCGGGTCCGCATCCGCCACGCTCGCCCTCCCTGCCGGTTTGCGCATCCGCAGTGATGGTGGAGATGAAGTCCCCCGTGATCACATACCCTCGGGCGCGCAGATCTTCGAGGGACGACGTCCGTAGTCCATTCCAGATCGGCAGGTCTCGTCCCTGCTTGTCGTTGCCTACGCAGGTGTCCACCACGATGCGCAGCGAGGGGTCTCGACGATCAGCGCATGGACGCTGATGCGGAGACGGCCGCGCGCGTCGACGTAGTGAGGAGTGAGCCAGTCGATGACGGCAATCTGTTCTGCCCGCACTTCGGCAAGCCCAGGTCCGGACGTGCGGGGAACTCGCACTCGAGCACCTTGCTGATGCGCACGTCGCCAACTTGCCAGCTCGTCTGGCGGGACCTTGACAAAGGCACGCGTCGCAGCCTGCTCAATCCTCGCGAAGCGCCTATGGGCACGGGTCGACCGTCGGAGAGTGCGAGCGAGATGCGGAGCCTCCTCGCCCTCACCGGGAAGCTGATGGCTGGGCCCAACAGGCGTAGAGAGATTTGCCAGCGGTCGAAGGCTGTGGAGCCAGCCAGAGGACGGAGATCTCGAGCAAAGGCCGAGCTATTCGGGGCTACTGCCCGCTGGAACGCTACTTGCTCCAGGTACTTTGTTGTCGTGGATGCGGAGGTGCACAAATGAAAAAGTTGGGTTCATCGAGCTTCCTTTCGCAGTGGTTCGCGTCGTCGGGCGACCGCAGTGCAGCCCTGGCGTTGTCGACATTGTACGTGCATCTAGGGCGGACGTCCGACTCGGAAACTGCCGAGTCGTTCGCGCGTCAGGCGCTTCATCTCTCGCCGGGATTCATCGCGGCGCTGGAGCTACTCGAGCAGGTCACGCCACGCGCTCGGCGCCATGAGCTGTGCGAACGATACGAAGCTTTTCTCGCGCACGATCCACGCCATCGCCAGGCGACGCGCGTACGAGAGGCCCTGATCGACCTGCTGCTCGAATATGGCTACTACGACGGAGCGCTGCTGCACATCGCAGCACTCACGCGTCTGAGCTCGTCGAGGGTGCCGGCGCAAGACATCGTGCGTGCCTGCAGCGTACCGCCGCCTGGACACGAGCCACCAGAGCTCAGCGCCGAGTTCGACGAGCTCGATGAGCTCGACCTCGAGCCATACGACGACGATGACGACTACGAGCACGTGGATTTCGCGAGCGCCGTGGCCGCGGAGTGATCGGCCGCCCCTATCAAGGACGTAAAGCAGGAGGTTTCCATGGGAAAGTATAGTTGGTTCCAGATCACCGCGTCCGTGTTCGGATTTCTGGTTCTCGCGCCGCTGCTCGCCCCTGGCTTGCTGCTGTTCGCCCTGGTAAACGCCCCCATGTTCCTCTGGATGCTTTTGCCCGTCCTTACGATCTCGGCGGGCAGCGCCGACAGCGACGCCCGCTAGCATCGCGCGGCTAGCGGCGTTCATCGACAGTTAGATCAACCTCGGTATGGCCGCGCGGCGCCACGCGGTCGAGGGCCCTGGTTGCCGGCCGCGGACTACGGGGTCGCTGTCGCGTCATCCAGCAGCGGGCGTAGCGCGTCCAGGAGAAAGCGCAGATTGCGCCTGGCCCAGCGCTCGTCGAACAGCGGAATGGTCAGCGCCAGCGAGATCAAGCCGTGGTTCACCGCGAAAAATAGCTCCGCCAGCCGCACGGTCTCCACGCGCGACAGCCCGGGCGCACGCCGCACTGCATCTGCCACGCCCTCTAGCAGCGTCATGCGCGCTCGCACGGTGGGAGGAGAAAGGTCGTAGAGCGTCCCCGGGCGATGAATGAACATCAACGTGTAGAGCTTCGGGTTGTGGAAGGCGAAGTCCATGAAGGCGCTGCCGATCGCGCCGAGCCCCTCGATGGCATCGCCGTCGGCGGCGGACAGATGGCTCGCCAGTAGCTCGTAACCCTGCTCGATGATCGCGAGCACGAGCTGGTCCTTGTTCTCGAAATACGCGTACAGCGCGGTGGCGGTGTAGTTGAGGCGCTGCGCCAGCTTGCGCATCGAGAAGCCTGCGTAGCCCTCGCTGACGAACAGAGCGACCGCCTCCTGCAAAATGCGCTCGCGTAGCTCCTCCTTCGCCTGAGGGCTGCGCGCCCGCTGCTGCTTGGTTCGCACCATTTGGATTGGGCCTCGATGTACTTCAAAACGGACGCTTGTGAAGTGCCGGCCGGAGGATTATATAACACCGTTAGATTATCTTCCCTGCCGGCTGGTTGTAGATGCCCTGGGCCGCGCGCCAGCGCGGGCGTTCAAAGGTTGGCGGCGCCGCCGCCGCAGTGAAAGGACCGTTTTCATGAAGCTTTCTTCACTCACGCTCGCCGCTCTATGCGCGGCGCTTGTTGCCTGCGGCAGCGACGACGATGGCGGTGATGACGGTACGGCCGCGAACTTCCCCGTGAATCGCTGCGCTACCATCGACAGCCCGCATTGTCAGGAGATCCCCCCCGGCGACGTCGACGCCCTGCTGAACGCCGCCAACTCGATCGAACCCGGGACCACTCTCGTGCTCGGCGAGGGGACCTTCACCATGACCAACGGGCTCTCCATCCGGACCGCCGGCGCACACCTGGTAGGGCAGGGCATCGACCGCACCACGCTCGACTTCGGCATGACGACTACGCAGGTCAACGGCATCGACGTGATTGGCAACGACTTCTTGGTCCAGGACCTCACCGTCAAGGACTCACCCAAGGACGGGATCCGCGTGGAGGCCAGCAAGGGGGTGGTGTTTCGGCGCATCCGCGCCACCTGGAGCACACTCTCCGACCCGAGCAACGGTTCGTACGGCATCTATCCGGTCAAGTCCGAGAACGTGCTGGTCGAGGACAGCCGTGCGGAGAACGCCTCGGACGCGGGGCTCTACGTGGGTCAGTGCCAGCACGTGATCATCCGCAACAACACGGTGAGCGGCAACGTCGCCGGACTCGAGATCGAGAACACACAGTACGCCGACGTCTATGGCAACACCGCGGAGGACAACACCGGTGGAATCGTGATCTTCGATCTGCCGGGCAACCCCATCGTGGGTCACGACGTGCGGCTGCGCGACAACGTCATTCGCAACAACAACCACGTGAACTTTGCGCCGGGCGGCACGGTGGAGAGCATTCCGGTCGGCACCGGGACCTTCGCGCTCGCCTCGAGGCGCGTGGAAATCACCGGCAACACCTATGAAAACAACCACACCGGCGACATCGCCATCCTCAGCGGCCTGGCGATCGAAAGCGACGCGAGCAAGTGGGAGCTTCCCACGGCCACGCTGGTGGGCAACTGGTCCGATCTCGAGCTCTTGCCTGGCAGCAAGGCTGGCACCATCACGAATTTTCGTAGCGAGAACATCGTGGTCGCGGACAACCAGCACATGGGCTCGGGGACCATGCCTGATCCGAGCGATCCGCTCATGATGGGTCTCTTGTTTTCTGTCGTCTACGGCGCCGATCCCGTCGATAGCGTGCTTTATGACGCGATCGGCGAGACCGAGTTCAACTCGACGGACGCCGCCCTGAACTCCAACGACAATCACATCTGTGTCGGCGACAATCGAGAGGGTAGCTTCGCCAGCATGAACCTCGCGACCCAGTCCGAGGGGATCACGCCATTTTTCCGCCCAGCCTTCCCGTTTGCGCCTTTCGATTGCACATCGCTCCCGGGTGGACCCGTCGAAGAAGTCGTCTTGTAGTGGAGAGCGCAGCCATGCATAGGATGAGGCCTCTCACATCGTTCCTCGCTGCGCTCACGCTGCCGTGGCTCGGCTGCGGCGCGGATGAGCGGCAAACGGGCATCGATCTGTCGCGTCCGGTCGAGCTGGCGCTGGACGAGAAGCCTCCGAAGCGCCTCTCGTCTTACAACCTGTTCGCCTGGGATCCCGTCGCCGGCTTCAGCTTCAACGAGCGCGTGGTCCCCTACGACCTGAACACTCCGCTATTTTCGGATCACGCGCTCAAGCAGCGCGCCGTCTACATTCCCGAGGGGGCAGCGGCGAACTACGAAGAGGAGCTCGCGCTCGAGCTGCCGGTGGGCTCGGTGTTGATCAAGAACTTCTACTTCCCGGCGGACTTTCGGGCGCCAGCCGAGAACCTGACGCTGATCGAGACGCGGCTGCTCGTCCGTCATGCCGACGGCTGGCATCCGCTGCCGTACATTTGGGACGCCGGCCAGCGCGATGCCGTGCTCTCGCCCGCGGGCGACGTCAGGACCATTTCTTTCATCGATGCCAGCGGGGAGACTCAGGTTGCGAACTACCTAATTCCGCAGCGAAACCAGTGTGAGAACTGCCACGCGCGCCGCGCCCATGCGTTCTCTGCACCCGCCATCGAGGCCATCGGACTCAAGGCGAGGCACCTCAATCGTTCCTATGACTACGCTGGAGGTGTCGGCGTGCAGAACCAACTCGAGCACCTCGCGGAACTAGGCATGCTCACCGGGCTGCCTGCGTTGGAGAAGGTTCCGGCGGCATACGACTTCCGACCGATCGAGGAGGGCGGTGTGGACGCGATCCCCGCGGCCGACGTGGAGCCCGCAGCGCGCACCTACCTGGACATCAACTGCGCGCACTGCCACGAGCCCAACGCCGTTCAAGGAGACACCTCTCAGCTCTTCCTGAACCACGACAACACCGACCCGTTTCACCTGGGCACGTGCAAGCGTCCCGGCAGCGCTGGCGAGGGCACTGGCGGCCTCACCTTCGACATCGTACCCGGCGACCCGGATAGCTCCATTCTCTACTTCCGAACGCACACCGCCGAAGTGGGCGCGATGATGCCGCTGCTCGGGCGCTCGTTGACGCACCAGGCCGGAGCTGCGCTCGTACGTGCCTGGATTGCCGCCATGCCAGCTGATGACTGCGTGACGGCCCAGTAGTCCGCCCTCCACGATCGGTCGCGCGGTCATCTCGCCCCTCGGGGAACGATGGTCCGACCATGGGTCATCGCTCGTGAAGATCTGTCTCCCACACCAACATGGGACAGGAGACGATTTCCTACGAAAGCGCCCACGGACCGCCGACTTGTCATAACATGCTCTGTGTGCTCGTCCCCGTTCTCGCTCGCATGGCCCGGATCGGCGCATGTTCATGGCAACGCCAGCAACACGTATGCGCCGCGTGCGCGCTCGCGTGCGTGCTCGGTGCTTGCTCGGTCGAGCCTGCAGGCACACGGCCCAGCGTGACGTCGCTCGATTCCGCAGTACTGCCCGGTCTCATGGATACGGGCCATACTCCGGAGACCCACCCGGAAGATGCTCAAGGCGTCCCCGAAGGCGGCCTCACCGAAGACGCCGCCGAGGTGGCGCTGCCCGGCAATGACGCGTCGCTCCAGGCCATGGTGGACGCGTCGGTTCAGGGCATCGTGGACGCGTCGGTTCAGGGCATGGCCGACGCGTCGGTTCAGGGCACGGCGGACGCGTCGGTCCAGGGCACGGCGGACGCATCGGTCCAAGGATTGGGCTGTAGGCTCGATGGACGTTTTGCGATGCGCGTCATCTTCGACGTGAGTTGGGTCGGCACCGAGTTCGCATCCATCATCCCCATCGTCGATCCGGGCCAAGGTGAGCTGAGCTTCGTCGCGCTGGTCGACTTGCGCACGACGCCTTCCGGCATCGACATGCAGTTCGATGCCTGTGCGTCTTCGGTACCCGAGTTCGTGGCCACCATCAGTCGCGAGCGTTACCAGACGCGTTTCGACGACGCGGTTTGGGACAGCCCATCCATGCCGGTTGTCTCCACCATCCTGCAGACCCGCTGCCGCGAGCCGGGCTGCGCGATCAGTGCGGCACCGCTGTACTCCCTGATCGGAGCGGCGTTGGCCTCTACGAATGCGCCGTGGCCGGCGAGCCCCAGCGAGGGAGAGTGGCCCGACCACGATGGAGACGGCGATCCCGGAGTGGCGGCTCATATGCTGGGGCCGGAGGCGGGATCCTACGCCTATCCGCCGCTGGACCTGTTCTCGAGCCGACGTGTGCGCGACCTCATGTTGGGATTGCGTGTGGTGCACGGCCTGGAAGGCACCCTGGACAGCTGCGACGAGCTACACGGCACGACTCCCGGGGGCAGCATCGAGACGCGAGCAGTCGGCTGTCACTCCCTCACGCCGCCCTCCCGGTGCACCACCGACGAGCTCATCTTCTTGAACCAGAAC
>WUUC01208142.1_pt1 | contig 10558 bp, 8 predicted proteins | sample 6278441 | NCBI WGS metagenome assembly WUUC01 (sample SAMN13675441, study PRJNA597444) | soil metagenome | isolation source: soil | place: USA: Washington | collected 2017-10 | reverse complement strand
GTCAGTGAGACTGAACAGCACGTCGAGCGCATGCGCCAGGCGCTGAAGGAGCTCGGAAGCTCTCCCGCCACGGTGAACGGCAGCCTTGCATCGGTGATCGGTACGGCGCACAAGATTTCCGGCGGGATTCTCGCGTACGCGCGTCTGAAAGACACCATCACGGACTTTGCCGCGGAACAGTTGGAAATCGCCGCGTACACAGCCCTGATCGCCGCTGCGGAGCACATCGGTGAGGGTGAAGTGGCGCGGTTGTGCCGCCTCAACCGTGGAGAGGACGAAGCGATGGCGGAATGGCTGGACGCGCAGATTCCAATCGTGATTGCGCAGACGCTGGGAGAACGCACGCGGCTTTGATGCCTCACGCAAACGGTGCGGCTTGGCTCACCACCTCGACGCTCTGCTCGATCCCGGACGTGACGTCTGCGCTCAACGAGGTTCGGCGTGCCCTGAAGCCGTCTGGGAAGCTGCTGTTCGTGGAACACGGACGCGCTCCGGATGCGCCCGCCCGTCGATGTCAGGACCGGCTGACGCCCATATGGAAGCGGCTGGCCGGTGGATGTCATCTCAATCGACCGATCGACCTGTTGATTACGCGGGCGGGTTTCCTGGTCGAACCAAATGACCACCGGCTACATGCACGGGCGCGGATGATGACGTGCATGTACGAAGGCCGCGCAAGACCGAAGTAGCACCCGACCCTCTCATACCAGGAGTGCATTGAGGTTCTCGGGCCGGCGGACGCCAACTGCCGCTTGACTCTGAAGTGCACTTCAGGGTTGATACTCGTATGCGATGTGTGGCTGCTGCCATCCGGGAGCTATTGAACCTGATGCGCGCGTCTGTCGGCATGCGGGACACGGAACACCGCGGTTGAGCTCCAGACGGTCAAGTGGTTGCTGACGGAGATCGTACTTCCGGACTGTCCGACGATCGAAGCCCTCGACGGCTCCGAACGGGCGAGTAGGCGATATGAAGCACGCTGAGAAGGACGCCCCGGTCGCGATGGCTGCGGCCACGCTGCAGTGAGGAGCTGAGATGCGCGGTGATGAAAATCCGGCGCAGCGAGTGATGCCGACACTCCGGATCACTGACTATGCGAAAAGCAAGCAGTTCTACGCCGAGAGCCTCGGGTTCCAGATCAACTGGGAACACCGATTCCAGCCCGACTTTCCCGTTTTCATGGAAGTCTCCCGAGACGGGCTTGCGTTCTTTCTGACGGAACACACCGGCGATTGTCCGGCTGGGGCGCTGATTCATCTGTACGTGCCTGACGTCGATGCCTGGTTCAGCGAGTTCCGGCAGAAGGGCGTTCCCGTGAAGGAGCCGCCGAACGAGAGCCTCCAGGGCCTCCGGAGCATGACCGTTGTCGATCCCGACGGGAACAAGCTCCGCATCTGCACTCGACTCCGGCATTGGCGGCGATAGGTCGCAGATGACTGACAGCGGTTTCTCCAAGACCCGTCTCGAGCGCATGCACCGGGTCCTCGCCGGCCACGTCGAGCGTGGCGCGGTGCCCGGCGTCCTTACGCTTGTCAGCCGGCATGGCGCAGTTCACGTCGACGCGATCGGCGGGATGACTACCGCCGGTGATCCACCGATCCGGCGCGACACCATCTTCCGCATCGCCTCCATGACCAAGCCGATCGTCGCAGTCGCGACAATGATCCTCGTGGAGGAGTGCAAGCTACGGCTGGATGACTCGGTCGAGCCGCTGCTGCCGGAACTGGCGAATCGCAAGGTGCTGAAGCAGCTGGACGCTTCGATCGACGACTGCGTGCCTGCGAACCGCCCGATCTCGGTTCGCGATCTCCTCACCTTGCGTTTGGGATTCGGCTTTGTGATGGCACCTCCTGGTGCCAGTCCCATCCAGAGGGCGGCAAGCGAGCTGCGCGTGATGCCGGGGCCGCCGAAGCCGGCGAGCGAGGACACGCCGGATGAGTGGATGCGCCGCTTCGGAACGCTGCCGCTGATGCATCAGCCCGGGGAGAAATGGATGTATCCAACCGGGTTCACGGTCCTGGGCGTGCTGCTCGAGAGGGCAACCGGCCACCCGCTGGAAAGGTTCTTGCGCGAACGCCTCTTCGAGCCGCTTGGCATGAAGGACACGAGCTTCAGCGTTTCTGCTGGCAAACTCGACCGACTGGCAGCTTGTTATCAGGTCAACATCGACACCGGTGCCCTCGAACTCTATGACGGCACGGGCGACAGCCTGTGGCGCCACCCCCCTGCATTTTCGGACGCCGAGGGCGGCATGGTATCGACCATCGACGACTACCTGGCCTTCGGCCAGATGCTGCTGAACAAGGGCAGACACGGCAATGAGCGCATTCTCTCCCGCGCGTCGGTCGAGTCCATGACAACGCCGCAGATCACGCCCGAGCAGAAGTCGGGATCGGAACTATTCCTCGAGGGAAGCCGCAGCTGGGGTCTCGGTGTGTCGATCTTCAGCCATCGCGACGATGTGGCATCCGCGCCGGGCCGGTTCGGGTGGGACGGCGGGCTGGGCACGTCCTGGTACGCGGATCCACGGGAGGATATGGTCGGGATCCTGATGACGCAGGTTCTTGGCTTCCCGTCACGAATCGACCTGGATTTCTGGACATCGGTATATCAAGCCATCGATGACTAGTGGCGTATCGGATGCGCGATGCAGGCTACGCACTTCGGTTGTGCGCAGAAGCCCCAGCTTCACGACCCTGACGGTGTCGTCACTGGCGAGCAGCCATTGGCGCGAGCACGGCCCTCTTCTCTGTGGTGACGCCGTGTTGCTCCGCATGCCCATACCCAGGGTCAGCGCGCGCCTCGCATAGGCCGCTAGTCCGTCGAGCACGTCCTGGCTGCCATCCCGAAGCGCCTCGAACGCGCGAGACGACGAGCTGTCGCCTCAGCCCCCGAGATTCACGGGGCATCGGCAGGGCGACTCGAAGCCCAGCGGCACACGCCGATTGTCGCCTTGACCGCGATCGCTGTGCGCAAGGCGATCGCGAAAGATGTCTGGCGCGGGATGGACGATTTCGTCTCGAAGCCGATCGACGTGCAGACGTTGACATGAGTACTGAATCGTTTGGTCCGCAGGATGTCTATCAATGATCCCGCTAGCCGGGCTCCCGTCAGCAGCGCCAGGAAGCGGATGAGAAAGTTGTTTCACGAGCGTCGAAGCTTGTTGATTTGATCAGGTCCCTCGGTATTCACCGCGTCAAGGTTCCCAACGCCACATCCCGGATCGGCTCGTCGGGTGAATCGGGCGAGGTTCCCCCAGCATCGCTCGCATCTACGGCCATCTCGAGGCTTCGGCATTGCGCGTGTCCAAAATGAAAGTGTGCGCCTCGTCTCCACGCCGTTCATTGCGTGCGAACGGCTCCGATGTTTCTCAGCGCACTGGATGCCGGCAGGCGATCCGGCAGTCAGGGTCCCCGAGTGGCGTAGCGCGATGCGGCTTGTGCGCCAAAGTGAAGGGGCCATCGCCGCGCACACCCTTCTGGTTTACGATTAGCCGATGACTGAAGCCACCGGGCGCCCGTACATCAGTCCGCTCGAATCCAAAGGAGCCGCATTTCTCGAGACCGTTGTGGCACCGAGGCGGCGCGACTGCCTTCCGTCCGCCGCCGTATCCAGTATCGCGGTACACGAGAACTAGCGCGTGTCCGGGGCAGTCAACGTCTTCATCTCCTACGCGCACGAAGACGGCGAACTCAAGGATCAGTTGCTGCAACATCTCGCCGGGTTACTGAACGATGGACTGATCCGCGTCTGGCACGATCGCGATATTCAGGCGGGCGAGAACTGGATCAGTCGCATAGACAATGCGCTTGAGATCTCGTCGCTCGTGTTGCTGCTCATCAGCCCGAGTTTTCTTGCCTCCTCGTATTGCTACGGCGCTGAACTCCAACGGGCCCTGCGCCGAGCGTCGAAAGGCGAGACCACCGTCATCCCGATCATTCTGCGTCCGTCGGATTGGCACACACACGATCTTCGCGAGCTGCAGGCCTTACCGCGTGACGGTAAGCCAGTAACGAGTTGGCCCAATCGAGACGAGGCGTTTCTCGAGGTGGTTGAAGGGCTGCGGACGGTCATCGAGTCTCGCCATCCTCAGGACCCGCCGCCGACCAGCACCAGTGAAACTCCACCTGCAGATCTTCGCTATTACCTGTACATCTCAGATGCGAAAGTGGACATGCTGCTCCCGCAGATCGTCGTAGAGTCTCCAGAGAGCTCGAGGGCGGCCGAGCGAACGGAAGGCACACGAATTCAACGCCTCAACACGGTGCTGCGCCACCTCGAACGCGGGGGACGCATCGGATCCGTCGACGATCCGAGCGACTACGTGCGCGGCGTGCACGAGCTGTACTGGGGGCACTTCCATCGATCGAACCCTCACGACGAAATGCCGCCCACGATCGTCGCGTTCAGTGGTGCGACCGCCACGACGGACTTGTTGATGTGCGGTACGACACGCCACCTGGTCGGTGCGCGGCACCCGGAGGGCCCCGCCGGATTCTCGAGTTCGCACGTGCCCTATCTGCTCAACGCACTCTCAACCGCGGTCGAGATCGACGGTGCGAGTCCAGCTTCAATCACTCGTCGCCCAGCATGGGCGACCGAAGAGACAGCACTCCCCACGCACGGACGCGAACTCGCCCTCTGGTTGGTCGAAGACGCACGTTGGCACATGCAGGGGGCGGAGCAAAAGCTCGAGTTCGTGGCGAAGCCCCTGTTGTCGGGACCCAGTCGCCGAGCGGGCCGGCGGTGTCTGCTGGCGAGTCCGCTGTACGTTGCCCTGTCGATGTAAGACGGACCATTCCCGCAGATTCACGAAGAGGGCGACCTCTGGTTGCACGCCATGCACCGCGGCCCAAGGCTCCAGCCCAAGAAATTCGTTCCGAACACGTGGACGCAGATGTCGATCGCTGAGGAACTCATGCCCCTTCCCTTTCATGGCGCCGACCGAACGACGCCTCTGAAGCTCGCGCGCGTGCGCGTTGCAGCGTCCGATGGCCAACGGCAATACGCAAGTATGTGAGACTCGCTCTACGCTGAGGGGCGCAGAGTTCACGTCCTGCGCGGCGCGCCAGTATTGTTGTCCGGCCAGAGTTCTCCCGTCGCGGACGACGACGTAGCGCCTCTGCCGGTGGATGATGGTGCCCATGCGGCCCGCTACGGTGGCCCGTGACCCCGATCCGAAGGCGCCTGAGACACTCATCGAGGGGCGCGTTTGGCAGACTGTACCTCGGTTGCGGAGAGGTGGGGCGACGGCTGCGCCGTCCTGTGAGGGCCGGCCGCGCGCCGTTCGGGAATGAACCAGGCTTCGGAGCAAGCGCGACACCGCAAGTAAACCAAGCGGCCGGCGTGCGTGCCCAGCATGACCTCTGTCGCCGCGCAGAATGGGCACGGTGTGCGGGACGTTCCTGACTCTTGCGAGCCACCGGGTTCTGTAGTCATTGTAAGACGCTGTCTGCACAAGCTCTGCCATTGCGCTGTTATATGGACGTAAAGACGTCACGATAGGCGCTCGCCGGCCGGGGGGCGTGGCCGAATTCGCCAATCGACCGGTTCAGTCTCATGCCCGTCGCCGGAAGAAATTTGACTATGCGGAGGGCAAATCCCTCCGACGGCAGACTTAGGTCGCCGTCGTCGTATTTCTCTTGGGTTGACTGGCAGCCCGGTGGTGAAAGTCTGGCTGCATTCGACGGGCGAGGCGTCCCCGTCGACGGCGTTACTCCTCGCTCAAATACTGTCGGTATTCTCGGTCGTCGCGCCATGCCGCCGGGGTGCCTCGCCCGTCTCGGTGCGACGCCAGACATTCACCCAGGGGGCTGCTAGACGGTGTACCAGTCGGTGTGGTCTGATGCGCCTGCCGATGTCTAGAAGAGCTGCGTGCTCAGTGAGCCTGATCATCGCTATGCTTGGAGCGCTGGCTGACACCACCGGCGGCCAACCGCGGCCGTTGCAGTGTGCGTCCCTTGCGCCTCCAGGCGCGGATCCGTCGAACTACGCGTGGCGGAACAATCGGTGCGAGGGGCTCACGGCCGTCGTGGAGAAGCCACCCGACCTTGAGCCGCAGTCGCTGATGGTGGCGGGTCAACCGCGGCCCAAGGCCAGATACACATTGACGTGGCCCGCGAGGCTCACGCCGGGCGAGGTGGCCATCCGCCTCACGTCCAGATTGGTGACGCCGACAGCCTACGGCCGTTCGGCATCGTCGACTCCGAGGCGAGGCTATCGATTGGACGCCGTGTCGGCGACCGGTCGCTTCGAGTGGCCGACGGTGGTCATGCGAACGCTCGGTGTCGGACAGTCGAATGACATCACGGTGCGCGCGCTCGCGACGACGACGGAAATGGTCGTCGGGCAGGCGCGGGTCGTCTATCTGCCCCTCGACCTCGCGCAGGATCGCCGGCTCGGGTTCGGTCGCTATGCGCTACACTTCACCCTCGCGTCGTTTCCAGTCCAGGAGATCAACTTCACCGCGACCCGACTCTCGGCCAGCGGCCAGCCGGCGGGAGCTCCCGTGCCAATCGGGGACGCCCGTGTGACGAGAGAGTACGGCAGAGTGGGAGAGGAGTTCGTTCGCATGGATCTGTCAAAGGAACAGGATGGCCTGTATCGCATCCAGATGCATGCCCTGGCGTCAGCAGACAAACGACCGATCACGGCGGAATTCCTCATGCGTCACGGGTCGACGGAATCCGGGAGTCGATGATGCCATCAGCACGTGCCGGTCTCGCCAGCGCAGCGGTCGTCGCGTTCGCGGCATCGACGATTGGGGCGGCGCAGGTGATCCCAGGGAAGGTCTGGCAGCGGCAACAGGACGGCATCCAGCGATTGACGGTTCGCATCGAAGGTGCCAGGTCGCGCTGCCAGGGCGGCCTGATCGTCGGGCGACGCGACGATCGCGTGTTCGTCATGACCGCGCAGAGCGCGCTGCTGGCCGAGATCGAGGCGTCCCCACGTCTGCAAAGCACGATGTACGAAGGCCGGGGAAGCGCCAAGTCCGCCCCTCTGACCGGTCGGCTCCTGGAGCAGGGCGATGGCATCGCCGCGATCGCGGTCGACGATGCCGCGTTCGCCCGTTGGGTCGCGGCGAACGTCCGTTTCGACGTGTTGGGCGACGATACGAAGGTCATGCAAAAGGACCAGGTCTATTTTCCCAGCTGTCACGACGACGGCCGAGGGCCGTCGCGGTCGCTATCGCCGGTCATGCGGGTGCAGAACGGCCGATTTGCCTTCCAGGGCGGCGAGATTCCGGTCGACGCCCGCGAGTCGTACGTCGGTGCGCCGCTAGTGCAGGCGTTTGGCGATACGCTGCTCGTGGTGGGTCTCGTAACCAACGTCGCTGAGCGTAGCGAAGCGCACCCGCTCGGTGCCCATCTGCAGCGCCTGACAACGTGGGCGGCGACCGTCGCGTTGACGCCGCCGGGAACTCGTCGTGACTGCACCTATCGTGTGACCGTCGTCCAGCCAGACCCGGGACTCCACCCCATCATGTTTGGATCGCCTGGCGGTACGAAGAAGGACGTTCGAGTCGACACAGCGCCCGAGTGTGCGTGGACCGCGTTCGCAGATGGGGCTCCCTGGGTCGCCGTGTCGGCGAGCACCGAGAGTACGGAGCCCAAGGGTTCGCAGGTCGGTCCGGGTACCGTGACCGTCCGCTCGACACAGGGAAATCCCTGCGATGCGCCGTTCCGCAGCTCGTCGATCAACGTGGCGGGACAAGTGATCCGCGTGGCTCAAGACAATACGAGTTGCTAGAGCGTATCAATGCCATTGTCTGGCTTTCGTTCTACGGGCATGTCGCGACGTTCCGCTGGCTGCGCTGCCGGGCTGAGCCTCTTCGCGCTGGCTGTATCGCTCGACGCGCGGTATCAGGCGTGCGACCCGCAGCTCCGGCCGCAACCGGGCCAGTGGGGATACCAGAAGCGTGGCGATCGCTGCGAGGGCCTCTACGAGGAGCTCGTCTCGGAAGGGGCGCTCCGCCCGGTATCGCTGGTCTCGGGTGAGGCCCCGCTGCCGGTGACGGACGTCGCGCTGTCATGGCCGCGACCGTCCTCGACGGCGGAAGTCGCCCTGACTGCCACGAGCCTCAAGCCGACGATGTTCTATCGGATGGATGCGCTCGTTCGCGGGACAACCTACCGCTGGGCGACCGACGTCGTCCGCGCGCTGAAGGTCGGTGAGAAGGAGCTTGGCATCATGGCGATGACCCAGGAGGTCGTCGGCAAGGCTCCTCGCCGCGTCTATCTGCCGGTGACCTTGGGGTCCAGGACGGACGCCGCCCCCGCTCAATACATTCTGCGCGTCGCCTCGCCAGAGGATCTCAACGACGTCGTCTTCGGCGTCTGGCACGTCGATCAGGCCGGGAACCGCGCAGCGGTGGCTGTCGCGGAGCGGTCGCTCAAACGCCCGTATTACGCCTCGTCATCGCCGGTGTCGTTTGCCTTCAACCTGCCGCCGGCGCGTCCAGGTCTCTACGAAGTCGCTGTGAGCGGGATCCGGGCCGCGCCAGGAGGGGGCGGCACCTCCACGACGTTCTTGATGCGTCATGAGCGGTAGCGCGACGCCTCCGAGTGGACCTCCTGCACTCCGCCAGCTCGAAGCGACGCTGCTCGAGAAGAGTCTGGCCGCGGCGGCCCGCGGCGCCGATGATCCAGCGCTCGTACCGACGGTCGAATCGCTACAGGCGATTCGTGTGCTGCTCGACCGCGAGCGGGAAGATCTGGAGCGCCGCCGACGTCGGCAGTTCGGGTTCGCGACGCTGCTCGCCGTGATCCTGATCGCGCTCGCGTCATGGATGCCGGTCCGCAGCGCGGAGGTCGACGCGCACCTCGTGACCACCGGTGTGACCATCCAGAGCAGCGCGTCGCAACCGCTCACCGGCTTGTTGCCGGTGCGAGAGCTCGTGGTCTCACGGGCCACGCGCGTCGCGCTGCCGTCGGAATTCGGGCCGTGGACCGTCGGAGCCGACCTGCGGCTCACCGCCGGCGGCGAGCCCATCGTGATGGAGCCGATCGCCATCGCGCCAGGCGACCGCGTCACCATCGAACAGCAGAACCCGGGACGGTATCGGTTCACCCTCGAGTCGCGGCGGGCAATCGAGCTGCCGTTTTCGCTCGTCGGGCAGGTAAACGCTGTTGGCGACGCGGGCGCCGCGTCGGCGAAGTTCACTGTGCCCCGCCAGGTGACTGCCTCGTGGGCGGCGGGGCAGCCAGTCTCGCTCACGTTCGTGACCGACACGCCCGCGCTCACGCAATCAATTGCGGTTGACGAGCTGCAATTGCTGCGGGTGGAATCGAGCGATCGCGCGCGACGCATGGTGTCGACGATCGCTGGCGGCGATGTAGCGTTTCCAGAGTTCCAGGACAAAGTGCACACGCTTCGGCCTGGTGAGCGGTTGGCCTTCTCGGGGTTGCGCGGCCGCGTGTCGACGATCGCGAACCGCGAGGAATCGCTGACGTTCACCGTCGCCGGTAAGGCGACCGGCCTCCAGGTCGGGACGGCCTCGAAAACGCGCCGGCTGTTTCCGAGCATGCTCGAGTATGTCGCCACGAGTCTGGGTTGGAATTCGGTGTGGGTCGCGCTCGGCATACTGGCCGGAATCATCGGAGCGTTGTGGCCGATCTGGACGGAGGCACGATGACCGTAACGCGGCTGGCCGTGGCAATTGGCGCCATTGCGGTCGGTTTCTCGACCGCCTTAGCTCAGAGCGAGCAGCCGGCGTCGTGGCAGCGGAATGCATATCGCGTGGAGAGCCTGACCGTGATGATCGATCGCGGCCCCGGTGCTGCCTGCTCCGGCGCAGGCATCATCGCCGGTCACGATGCCACGCGTGTGTACGTCGTGACGGCGGATCATGTTATCGCCGGCGGAGGGGCTTCGTCCTTTGGCGTGACCGCGCGGCTCACCGCTCAACGTGTTCCCACGCTCGAGAACCCGGCCGAGGAGCGCCGTTTCGCGGCTCGCGTGACGCAACGCGACGAGCAGCACGATCTCGCGCTGCTCGAAATCACGGACAAGGCATTCGCGAACGACGTGCGGCTGAATGCCTGGTTGAACAGCCTGGGCGATTCGTCAGCAGTGCGAGCCACGGATACAGCGGTCATCATCGGGTGTGGTTCGGGTTTCGGCTGGGACTCGCCGGCGGAATCGGTGCCGGTCCTGGCGCCGGATACCGGACCCGAGATCTTCTTCGGCGGCGGTTATGTCAGAAAGGGATTCTCTGGCGGGCCGTTGGTCAAGGTGAGCAATGGTTTTCCTCAGATTGTCGGGATGACGCTCGGCGTGGGCCAAGGGCAGCGCGGTCGTGCTTCGCGCATTGATACCGTTCTGGCTCGGGCTCGCGAATGGAAAGTGCCGGTGCGGCTCTCGGCCGGGATGAACGATCCGTCGTGCACCTATAGCCTGTCGTCCAAGGACGTCGTCATTCCTCCCGGCTCCGACGGTCGCGCCAAGATTTCCGTGCAGACTGGCGAAGAGTGCCCGTGGGCCGCCTCCTCGCCACCCGTCAGGCACGTGGCGCAGCTCAACGTCGCGGTTCCCGACGATTCGTCCAATCGGTGGGGCG
>WUUC01156279.1_pt1 | contig 10559 bp, 6 predicted proteins | sample 6278441 | NCBI WGS metagenome assembly WUUC01 (sample SAMN13675441, study PRJNA597444) | soil metagenome | isolation source: soil | place: USA: Washington | collected 2017-10 | reverse complement strand
GGTGACGACCGCCAGCCCTGACAGTCCATGTATGGATGTGGACGGATGAGCCCGGTAGAGTCGCCGGCGGCTCGTCCGACATCGGCCCGGAGACCGTCATGATCTGGCTGCTCTTCATTGTACTGGTAGTTCTGTTCTTCCAGCACCGTGACCAGCTCGCGGAGCTCAAGAACATCGTCGATCGCCTCCAGGAAGAGCTGCGCGAGGTTCGCTACGAGCTGGCCCAATCGCGTCGAGTGGCGCGGGCGCAGGCAGCGACCGAGCGCCCGATGGACGCCCCGCAGGCGACGCCGGACGAAATGCCAGAGGTCGAGCCGGACCCCGTGCCCGCACCGCCGCCCTCGATCGCCCGAGTCGTTCCAGCAGCACCACGCCCCGCGACGCCGCTCGCGCCCCTTTACGTCCCGCGTAGGCGGATAGCCGAGGAGCAGACACCCTCCCGGCCACAGCCGCCGAGTACGCCACCCGAACCGGTCGAAATCACGCCGGAAATGCTCGCCGCGATAGAGGCCGGCGGAGAGTGGCTCGAGCCGGGGCAGGTGCGCCGGACCGACCTTCCGCCTGCGTCTCCCCCACCACCGCCGCCGCGCCGTCCCGGCGGTCGTGGCGCGAACGGTGGCGGCGGCGGCTTTGAGCTGCCGAGCATCGACTGGGAGAACCTGATCGGCGTCAAGCTGTTCTCCTGGATCGCCGGCGTCGCGCTCGCGCTGGCGGGTGTGTTCTTCCTCCGCTACTCCATCGACCATGGTTGGCTGTCACCGGCCATCCGGATGTCGATCGGGATCATCGTCGGCGTCGGCCTCCTGGCCGGCTCGGAGCATCCGGCAGCCCGCCGCTACGGCATCACGGTGAACGCGCTCACCGGCGCCGGGATTGCCATTCTCTTCTCGACGTTCTTTGCCGCGCACGCGCTCTGGAAGCTGATTCCAGCAACGGCGACGTTCGCGCTGATGGTCCTCGTCACCGCAGCCGCCGTTCTGCTGTCGATTCGACGCGGCTCAGTCTTTATCGCGTTGCTCGGCCTACTCGGCGGCTTTGCGACGCCGGCGCTCGTCGCGACCGGCGAGAACAACCCGGTTGGTCTCTTCAGCTATCTGATCCTGCTCAACGCGGGGCTGGCGTGGGTTGCGCATCGCAAGCGCTGGCCACTGCTCACGGCGCTGAGCCTCGTCTTTACGACGATCTATCAGTGGGGCTGGGTCGTGAAGTTCCTCGAGGCGGGCTCGGTGCCCTTGGCCGTCGGGATCTTCCTGATCTTCCCGATCCTGAGCTTCGCCGCCGTCATCTTCGCGCGCCGCAACGGGCGCGAAACCGACGAGCCAGTTGCAGCCGGACCATGGGAGCGGCTCTTCGCCCAGACGGCCCGTGCGGGCGCGCTCGTCCCGCTGACGTTCGCGGTCTACCTCGCAGCCGTTCCGGCGTACGGCACGCGATGGGCGATCCTGTTTGGGTTCCTCGCCCTTGTCGATCTCGGACTCTTCGCGATCGCGATCACGCGAGGGCCGAAAGTAATGCATCTCGTCGGGGCGGGGACGACGGCGCTCGTGTGGGCAGTCTGGCTCAACACCTCGTACGTTGCGGAAGCATGGCCATGGGCGCTTGCCCTGGTGTCGCTCTTCGTCGGGATCTATCTCGCGGCACCACTGGTCGCCGAGCGCTTGAAGCGGCCGTTCGACGGCTACAGCGCGCGTGCAGTCTTCGCTGCGCCGGTGCTGCTCTTCACCATTCCCGCATTGATCACGCTCGAGCCGCGCGCGGTGTCCCCGTGGCTGCCGTTCGGCGTGCTGCTTGCCCTGGCCGCAGGGTGCTCGACCTACGCAATCCGCCGCAATGCCGGATTCGTCCACCACATCGCGGCCTTCTTCGCGCTCGCCGCCGAGGCGGTCTGGTCGATCAAGTACCTCTCTGAGGCGTGGCTCATCCCCGCGCTCGTCGTGTACGCGACATTTGGCCTCTTCTACATCGCGATGCCCGTCATCGCGCGGCGACTCGGCCGGCCTCTCGGCCCACAGGGCGCGGCCGGCGTGGGGATTCTTGTTGCGATCGCACTGCTCTTTTTCCTCGCGACCGGTGAGATCGCGCAGGTGTCGCTGTGGGGGCTCGCGATCCTGCTCGTGATCATGAATCTGGGCGTCTTCGCCGAGTCGGCGTGGGGTCGTCTGCCCGAGCTCTCGATCGTGGGCGTCGTGTTGTCCTGGCTCGTGCTCGGGGTGTGGTGGCTGAGCGCGGGCGTGCTCGTGACGGCGGTGCTGCTGTTGCCGGCGCTGACGGTGGTCGGCGGATTCGCACTGCTGGTGCTGGCTGGCAACGTGTGGGCGCGCCGTCAAGTTGCCGCGGCGAGCGGTGAGACCGAGGTCACCGAGTTCGAGCGCGGTACATATCTCGGGCTGACCGGTCACCTGTTCCTCTTTGCCGTCGCCGGCAACGCCGCGCTGGCAATTCCGCCGTGGCCGATGCTGGGCATCCTCGCAGTGCTGAACCTGGCCGTAGGCACGGCTGCTCTCTATCTGAGACGAGGCGAGCTGCATCTCGGTGCGACCGCTATCACGGCGGTCCTGCTCATGGTCTGGACGAACGTCGCCGAGGCAGCGCCGTGGCCGACCGTCGCGACGCTCGCCGCCGGCACGATGGCGGCAATGACGATGAGCTGGATGTTCCTCGCTCGCCGCGTCGGCGCGACGATGCTCATGTTCGAGGCGGCGTCGGCCGGCGCTCCGCTGCTCGCCGCGATCGTGACGGTGCTGGCGGCCAACGTGCATGGCGCGCCGCCACTCGCGTTGCTGATCGCGTCGCACGTCGCCTTCGTCGCGGCGGCTATGGCGATGGCGACGATCGCTCCGTGGCAGCCGCTCGCGGTGGTCGCGGCCGTGCCGGCCGCGATCGCCGTCTTCCGGTGGCAGGGGCTTCACGCGACACCGGCAGAGTGGACGAGCCACTTGCTCTTCGCCGCGCCGATCTACGCTGCTTTTCTCGCGTACCCGTTCGTGCTCGGCCGCCGTGTAGGTCAGTCGGTGGAGCCATACGTCGCCGCCGTCGTGGCGAGTGCTGCCTTCTTCTTCCAGGCCCGCCGGGCGATGATCCTCGGTGGCTACGGCTGGATGATTGGTGCGCTGCCGGTGATCCAGGCAGGACTCATCGCGACGCACCTCGCGCAGCTGGTTCGGATGGGCCGCGATGGTACGCGTTCGCTCGGCCGACTCGCGCTCGTCGCCGGTGCTGCACTGGCCTTCGTGACCGTTGCCATCCCGCTCCAGCTCGAGAAGCAGTGGATCACGGTTGGTTGGGCACTGGAGGCGGCCGCGCTGGCGTGGCTGTACGGGCGAATCCCGCATCGTGGATTGCTGCTGGCGACCGCGGCGCTGTTTGCGGTCGTATTCGTCCGCCTCGCCGCGAATCCGTCGGTCCTCACGTACGAGCCGCGCGGTGAGCTGCGCATCCTCAACTGGTACCTCTACACCTATCTGATCGCCGCGGCGTCGATGCTCGCCGGTTCACGGCTCCTGACTCGCACCCGCGACACGGTCGTGGAAGGCATTCCACGGCTGTCGGCGCTGCTATCGGCGGCCGGAGTCATCCTGCTGTTCCTGCTGCTCAACATCGAAATTGCCGACTTCTTCGCCACCGGCCCGACGATCACGTTCAACTTCACGGGGACGCTGGCCCAGGATCTCACCTACACGCTCGGCTGGGGAGTATTCGCGGTCGGGCTGCTCGCGGCCGGGATCGCCCTGAAGAGTCGGCCGGGACGCATCGCGGCGATCGCCCTGCTCGCGATCACGGTCTTCAAGGCGTTCCTGCACGATCTGGCGCGGCTGGGCGGGCTCTATCGCGTCGGTTCCTTCGTGGGGCTCGCCATTTGTCTGGCGCTGGTTGCGCTGGCGTTGCAGCGGTTCGTTCTGACGCCGAAGCCGAAGGAGGCGATATGAGGCGCGGGTTGCGAGGTGCGTGGTGCGCGGTGGTAGTCGCCAGCGCGCTTCCAATGGCAGCGGCGGCACAGAGCGTTGCGCCGCCCGATGCGTTCCGATACGAGCGGCCGGTGGCACCGGGTGGCCCGGGTGCGAACCGGCTCGACATCGACGTATCGGCGCTCATTGGTGGCCAGCGGTTCACGATCGAGGACCTTCACGCGCGCCGCCGCGCCGTCGGTGGGCTCGGCGATTTGCGTCTCTACGACCTGCGTGGACGTGAGGTGCAGTATCTGCTGGTGCACCCGCCGGCGGCCGAGCCGCGATGGGTGCCGTCGCGGGTACTGCCAATTCCGGCACGCGATAGCCTGAGCGGGTTTCAGGTCGATCTTGGTGCCGCGCAGCTCGTCGACCGCGTTCGCATCGATGGGCTTCCCGCGCCGTTTCTCAAGCGCGTGCAGCTCGAAGGGAGCGGCGACGCATCGCGCTGGATTCAGCTCGTTCGCGAAGGCACGCTGTTCGATCTGCCGGACGAGAAGCTTCGTCAGATCTCACTCGATTTCCAGGCGGGTGAGTATCGGTACCTCCGCGTGATCTGGGACGACAGCTCGAGCGGTCGGCTGCCGTTACCGACTGACGTCGAAGTGAGACGCTCCGATCGAAACGCACCGGCACCGCCATTGACGCACTCCGTCCGCTTCGAGCGCCGGCCAAGCGAGCCTGGCCGCAGCCGATACAGAATCCGACTGCCCGGCGCGCGGCTGCCAATCGTGGCGCTCGAGCTTCAGGCAGGGGGCGGCAACATCATGCGCGAGGCACGCGTCAGCGAAACGAGGCTCACGCATCGCGAGATGTCGCCGGCACCGCTCGGCGAAACGATCCTGCGTCGCTCCGTTCGAGGCAACGCGACCGCGGCGAATCTCCGCATTTCGATACTTCCGCCGAGCGAAGCGGAGCTCGAGCTGATGATCGACGACGGGAGCAATCCACCGCTCGACCTCACCGGCATCACGGCTGTCTTCGCACCGCTGCCGTACATCTACTTCGAGAGTGAGCGCGGGGAGCAGCTGACCGCTCGATACGGCAACGCGCGATTGGCCGCTCCTCGGTACGATCTCGAGGCGGTGCGAGACTCCGCTCACGCGATCGCGACCTCGATCGCTCGCTGGGGGCTGCCGACGGAGCGTCCACCCGCCGCCGTCGCGGCAGCAGCGGAGGCTACAGGCCTGCACCGGACCGGCGCGGCGATCGATGCCAAGTCGTTCCGCTGGACGCGAGCGATCCCGCGCGGCGACGTTGGGCTGACGGCGTTGACACTCGACGCCGCCGTTCTTGCGCACAGCCGCATTGCCGACGTGCGCATCGCCCGGCCGGACGGGCGTCAGGTTCCATACATCGTCGAGCGACTCGAGGAGCCGCTCCGACTCGACATCCCGGCCCTCGAGGTCACGGCGCCGCCGGAGAGTGCGGGTGGCACGCGAACGCAGTATCGGCTTCGCGTCCCGTATGACAGTCTCCCGGCGTCGCGCCTCGTGCTGACGACCGGAGCACGCGTCTTCCGACGCGACGTGCGAGTCGAAGTCGTTCGGCCCGCTGCTCCGCGCGACGGCCGCCGCGGGGCGTGGCGCGACGTCGTCGCGTCGGCGCAGTGGTCGTACGCCGACGAGAGCACGCCATCACTCCCGCTGACCCTCCAGCTTCCGCCGATGCACTCGGCGGAAGCGTATCTCGTCGTCGAGGAAGGAGACAACAGCCGGCTGCCGATCTCCGCGCCGACGCTGCTCCTTCCGACGTATCGGTTGCGGTTCTATCGCGATCGCCCGGATGAAGCGCTGTCGTTGCTATACGGTCGGCCCGGGCTGGCCGCACCGACGTACGACATCGCGCTCCTTGCGCCCGAGCTTGTCGGGGCGCCGGCAGTCGAGGTGGCGCCTGGCGGAGAGTCCGCGGGCGCGGCTGCCGCGGCAGGACGGATTCCACAGGTCGTTTTCTGGGCCGTGCTCGGTCTCGCGGTGCTGGCAATGGTCGGGCTGATCGCGCGCCTGCTGAAGGGGGCGAATCTGGGGACGGAGCCAGCGGCGGGTAGCGGGTAGCCGCAAGGGGAAAGCGGAAACGGGAAGCGGTCGGACGCATGAGCCGCCTTCATGCAAACCACGCACACACCGCCGTGGATTTGTTGACGCGCGACCCGAATATTGGGCCATCCCCGTCCGGGCCCTATTGATGCTCCTCGAGACCCGCCATCTCCGCCTCGTCACCGCCGTGACGGATTACGGCACCCTGACGCGGGCGGGACGTGAGCTCAACCTCACCCAGTCGGCGCTCAGCCATTCGCTCCTCGACCTCGAGCGACGGCTCGGTGCACCGCTCTTTCATCGCGTCGGGAAGCGCATGGTGCCGACTGCCGTCGGCGAGCGACTCGTCGCGCGAGCGCGACGAATGCTCCAGCTGTTGAGTGAGGCCGAGGAGGAGGCGTTGCGCATCGCGAACGGGCTCGAGGGACTTATTCGGCTGAGCACCGAATGCTACACTTGCTATCACTGGCTCCCACCGCTGATGCAGGCCTTCGGGCGGCGGTTCGCGAACGTGGAGGTTCGCATCGTCGCCGAGGCAACACGCCGCCCGTTCCGTGCCTTGCTGGAGGGTCGGATCGATCTCGCGATCGTGCACAACACGTCGCCCGATGCGCGATTGACATATGCGACACTCTTCGAGGACGAGCTGGTCGTGCTCACCGCGCCCGACCATCGGTTCGCACGGCAGCCGTTCGTCGCCCCGGAGGAGCTGGTCAGTGAGCATCTGCTGACGTACCGGTTGCCGCTGCGCGATCTCTCCATCTACCAGCAGGTGCTCGGGCCGGCCGGAGTGATCCCTCGTCGCATTACGCAGATCGAGCTCACCGAAGCGCTCGTCGAGATGGTACGCGCCGGGATCGGCGTTGCCGTGCTGGCGCAGTGGGCGGTCGCGCCCTACGTGCAGGCGGGCAAGCTCACAACGACCCGCTTCACCGAAACGGGGCTGCGCCGCCGGTGGTCGGCCGCACTGCTCCAGCAGCCGATGATTCCCCTGCATCTGCGCGAGTTCATCAATCTGCTGCGTGCCGGTCCGGCGCAGGAGCCGCTGACGGCGACGGCGGCGGACTAGTCGACACCACAGCTCCGAGGGCGCGATGCCGATGCTGCGTCTCGCAATTGTCGGGGAAAGAAACCTATCCTTCCCGCCGCATCGCGCGGTCGAGGCGACGCTCGACGAGGCGTCGCGCGCGCTGTCGCTCGAGCTCGAGGCACGCTGGGTGGAAACGGACGCGGTCGAGCGCGACGGGGTCGGCCTGCTCACCGGCGCCGACGCGATCTGGATCTCTCCGGGAAGCCCGTATCGCAGTCTCGACGGTGCGCTTGCCGCGATTCGCTACGCGCGCACGAACGGTGTACCGACGCTCGGCACGTGCGGCGGATTTCAGCACCTGGTGCTCGAGTACGCGCGCAATGTGATGGGAATCGCCGACGCGCAACACGCCGAGATCGATCCGACGGCGTCGCGTCTCGTGCTGACGCCGCTGACCTGTTCGCCCGCCGGCACGCGGATGCCGGTGACTCTGCTCGAAACGTCGCGTGTCGCAGCCTGGTACTGCGGCACGCGGACGGTCGAGCAGTACTACTGCAACTACGGTCTCAACCGGGCGTACGAGGCCGAGCTGCAGGCGGCTGGGCTCCGGATCGTCGGCCGCGATGATGACGGCGAGCCACGCGTGGTCGACCTCGAGTCTCATCCCTTCTACATCGGCGCGCTGTTCGTGCCGCATCCGACCGGCGATTCAGTGCGGCCGCATGCGCTGGTGGCTGCGCTGCTCGAGGCTGCGCGTGCGCCGGCCTCGAGACCTATGCTGGGCGTCTGACTTGACCGCTGAGGCCGCGTTCACTCTGCCAGAACCTGGTGCACGAACGCGACCGCGATCGATCCCTCACCGACCGCTGAGGCAACGCGCTTGAAGTTGTTCGCACGCACGTCGCCGACCGCGAACACGCCGGGGAGGCTCGTCTCGAGCAGATGCGGCGCCCGTGCAAGCGGCCAACCGGCTGTGGCCAGCTCGTCTGGTGTGAGATCGCTACCGGTCTTGATGAAGCCCTTGGCGTCGAGCACGACGCACCCGTCCAGCCACTTCGTGCTCGGCAGGGCGCCGGTCATGCAGAAGACGTGGGCGACGTCACGGCTCTCCGTCTCGCCCGTGATTCGATCGAGCCAGGTCACGGATCGTAGATGCGTGTCCCCCTCGAGCGCCGTCAGTTCGGTGCGTGTATGCACCGTGATCGCCGGATTGTCCTCGATTCGCCGGATCAGATAGCGCGACATCCGCTCCGCGAGCCCATTCGACCGGACGAGCAGGTGAACGTGTCTCGAGGTCTGCGCCAGGTACACTGCCGCCTGCCCGGCCGAATTGCCGCCGCCGACAACGACGACCTCCTCGCCTTTGCACAGCTGTGCCTCGATGAACGTCGCGCCATAGTAGACGCCAGCGCCCTCGAACTGCGCCAGATTGTCGATCGGCAGCTTTCGATATTCGGCGCCGCTGGCGATGATGACCGCACGCGCGGGGACCCGCTCGCCGCCATCGAGCTCGATCGAGTACGGTCTCCGGTCACAGGCAAGTCGCTTGGCGTCCTTGGCGATCATGAGCTGCGCGCCGAACTTCTGCGACTGCGTGTACGCACGCGCGGCAAGCTCGCCGCCGGAGATTCCGGTCGGGAATCCGAGGTAATTCTCGATTCGCGAGCTCGCGCCGGCCTGTCCACCCGGTGAGCTCGACTCGACGATGAGCACGTCGAGCCCCTCGGACGCCGCATAGACTGCCGCGCCAAGCCCGGACGGACCGGCGCCGACGATGAGCACATCACGCAGGTGGGTCTTGTCGATGCCCTCGTTGAAGCCGAGGCAATCGGCGATCTGACGGTTGGTCGGATTACGCAGGATGACGCTGCCGCGGCAGATCAGGAGCGGGATGTCGTGGTCGCCGACCTGTAGCCGGTCGAGCAGCTCCTGCACGCTGTCGTCGGTGTCGAGATCGACGTACGTGTACGGATGCCCGTTGCGCGTCAGGAACTCCTTGACGCCGAGCGTTCCGGCGCAGTGACGCGAGCCGATGAGGACGACGTCGCCAACGTTGTTCCGGATCAGCTCCATGCGGCGCAGGATGAACGCCCGCATGAGGATCTCACTCAGCTCGCTATCGGCGGTCACGATCCCGAGCAAGCGCTCGCGATCGACCTCGATCACCTCGGTCGGCTCGGCCGCCCGAACGCGCACGAAGGCGCGGCGCCCCGACAGCGTCCCGACGTCGCCGGTGAAGTTCCCGGGCCGGTGCACGGCCACGACCGCGTCCAGCTCACCGCGCATGCCGATGACCTCGAGGTTGCCACTGCGCACGACGAAGAAGCGCGTGTTCGGCTCACCTGGATCGATGAGTACTTCGCCGGTCTCGAGGTACCGCACGTGGCCATGGGCGGCGATTCGCGCAACCTGGGCCTCCGTCAAAGTCGGGAAGAGATGCTCGACGCGGGACGTCGGCGTCAGCGGTCCTTGGTACGTCGTAGCAGTCATCACGTCGCCGCCTAACGGGCGAGAGAGATCAAAGGGGGGTCAGTCCTGTCCTAATACTATAGTCCGCGATCCGGTGCCACTCTGTCACCACGAGAAACGACGCCCGTGATCGAGCGCGTGCACTACGGCGCTGCTTCGGACGCGGAGGAATGCGATTTGTCCTCCCGTCGGCGCCACCGGCGGCGTGGGGCGCGCCGCTGACCTCACGGCCGCGACCTTCGGCTGAAATTGCGTTGTCGTCCCGCCTTCGACGTGCTAGCTGTGTCGCTCGACCCTGACCAGGAAGGCTCGGATGAGCATGCGCTACATGGTTGTGGTAGGGATTGTTGCGGTCGCTGAGCTGCCGGCGCAGACACGTGTCGTTGCGCTCCCCGACACACTCGGCGCCAACTTCGCGATCGCGGACTCCGCCCGTCGCACCGGTACGCCAGACGACTACGACGCCGTGCTCGGCGTCTGGCACTTCACGTTCCAGTGGCGGCAGGACGACGGCACGTTCGGGCCGCCGTTCACCGGCCACTGGGTGTTCCGAAAGCGTCCAGGCACGCGTGTCGTGATCGAGGATCAATGGCGACGCGACGACCCGAGTCGGCCGTTCGAGTCCGGAACGCTGACGTATCGTGCGTACAACCCGAGGCGGAAGCTGTGGGAGGTACAAGGAACGTCGACCAACAACGACCACCCGTGGCTCGCGGGTGTCGGCTGGTCGGACAGCGCGAATCGATATCTCGTCCAGTACTACCCTGAGCGCACGATCATCCGCTTTCGGTACCTCGCGATCGAGCCCACCCGATTTCTCTGGCGTGCCGACATGAGCCCCGACGGCGGCACGACGTGGACGCGCGACTGGTGGACGATGGAAGCGGTGCGCGTAGGCAGATAAAAAAGGCGGAAGAGCAAGGGCGTTTCAGGTGAACAGCCTTAGCCGCAGAGTCCGCGGAGGCCGCGGAGGCCGCGGATAACGGCCTCGGACAGGCTTCGCTCGCCGTACCGTGAACATTTTGGCTGCACCCTCGGGCGGCTTCACTCGCCTTGTCATCCGGTACGAGCGAGCGGAGC
>WUUC01031101.1_pt1 | contig 10559 bp, 10 predicted proteins | sample 6278441 | NCBI WGS metagenome assembly WUUC01 (sample SAMN13675441, study PRJNA597444) | soil metagenome | isolation source: soil | place: USA: Washington | collected 2017-10 | reverse complement strand
AGCCTCGGTCGGTGCGCCTGGAGGTCCAGGTCTTCGACGTGATGGACGCTTGGCTTGAGCACCACCGGGCCCGGATCGAGCAGCGCTATCGGCGACTCGACGCCGTCCTGGCACAACTGGAGGGAGACGACAATGAACAAGATCACCGAGGCGATGATCGAGGCAGATCCGAGGCTGCCGGTCATCCGGATAACCCGTGACTTCGCGGCAACGCCAGGTCAACTCTTCCGCGCCCACACCGACCCCGAGCTGTTCGCCCGGTGGGTGGGGCCCGACGCCACGACCACCCGGATCGACCACTGGGACGCCTCCACCGGCGGCAGCTGGCGGTACGCCTCGATGCACGACGGCACGGAGTACGGGTTCCGCGGCTGCTTCCACGACGTACGGCCGGACCGCATCGTGCAGACCTTCACGTTCGAGGGAGACCCCGACGGTGTCGCGCTGGAGACGCTGTGGTTCGAGGACCTTGGCGACGGCCGTACCCGGCTGCGCGCCCAGTCGCTGGTGGACAGCTTCGACAGCCGCGACGCGTGGCTGCGCTCCGGCATGGAGGTCGGCGTGAACGACGGTTACGCGAAGCTGCAGCGGATGGTCACCGATGGCGTTGTCTGACCGCCCGGCCGAGCGGCACCGGCAGGTCGCCGGGCTGTTCACCGATCGGGTCCGCGGGACCCGGTCCTGGGATGCCCCGGCCCCGGTCGAGGGCTGGGCCGCCCGCGACGTCGTACGGCATCTGACCGAATGGTTCCCCGGCTTTCTCGCCGCCGGCGCCGGCATCGAGCTGCCCCGCGGGCCGGCGGTGGACGCCGACCCGGTCGCCGCGTGGCAGGTGCACAGCGACGGAGTGCAGGCGGTGCTGGACGATCCGGAAACGGCGCACCGGAAACTCGCCAACCCGCACCTCGGCACGCTGCCCCTGGCCGCGGCGATCGACCAGTTCTACACCGCCGACGTGTTCATGCACACCTGGGACCTCTCCCGGGCCACGGGCCAGGACGACCGGCTGGACCCCGACTTCTGCGCCCAACTCCTCGCCGGGATGGAGCAGATGGAGGAGGTCATGCGCTCCTCCGGCCAGTACGGCGCCCGGGTCGAGGTGCCCGCCGGCGCGGACGCCCAGACGAGGCTGCTGGGCTTTATCGGCCGGGACCCGCTCTGGCCGGGCGGCGCCGAGCCGCGGCAGACCCGGTAACGGGCGCTGCGGCCGGCGGCTCACCGGTCGGGCGGGCGCCGGGCAACCGATCGCTCGGTGTGGTTTGCAAGGTGTTGACCGCGTCGCCCAGCTGGAATCGGCCGGGCGCGAGCTGGTAGATGCGGCGGTCCCTGACGACGACGCTCCCGCCCGCGCCTGCGGTACCCGCGGCGTTACCTGGGCCGGGGCGTCGTCGTCGTGCGCGCCCGCCGCCCAATTCCGTGGTTTCGGGCCGGCCCGCGACCGACATGTCGTGCGGTGTCCGATCCCCCCGAGACGTGCCGCCACCTCGGTCTTGACATCCCTAGAAGTGCTGGTGAAGCATGATGCAACCAGTTGCCGCAACCGGTTGCACAACTCGCCACGCGGAGGAGGGTAGGCCGATGCGACCAGCGTCACTCGAGCAGTCTCGGCTCACCATCTACGACGTCGCCCGGCGCGCCGGCGTCTCGTCCTCGACCGTCAGCCGGGTGCTCGCCGGGCGCAACACCGTCTCCGAGGCGACCCGCGAGCTGGTGCTCGGCACGGCCCGCGAGTTGGGATACCGCCCGAATCACGTGGCTCGCAGCCTGGCGCGGAAGGACAGCGCGACGATTGCGGTGCTGCTGCCCGACATCGCCAATCCGTTCTTCCCGAGCCTTGTCAAGGCGCTGCAGGACGAGGCCGGCCGATCCGGCCTGGTCGTCATCCTGGGCAGCACCGGCGACGATGCGGACAACGAGCGGCGCTATCTCGACACGATGCTGTCGCACCAGGTCCGGCACGTGGTCGTGGCGGGCCTGCAACTGCCTCGACCGGAGCTTGAGGAGTATGCCAAGGCGGGCCTTGTCTTCATCGCCTTGGACCGCAAGCTCGCCGGTGGCACCGCATACCTGGTGCAGTCCGACAACCGCGCCGGGGCGCGGCTCGCCACCCGGCACCTCATCGAGCTGGGGCACCGTCGCATCGCGTACCTCAGCGGTCCGCCCGGAATCTCGGTCAGCCGGGAGCGCAAGCGCGGCTATCTCGAGGCGATGCAGGAGGGCGGCCTGCCGGTCGACGAGCGTCTGATCGTGGCGAGCCCGTTCTCCGAGGAGGGCGGCGCCGTCGCGTACCGGAGCCTGCCCGAGGAGGAATACACCGCGATCTTCGCGGCCAACGACATGATCGCCATCGGCGCGCTCTTCGAGGCGCACCAGCAGGGCCGGGTCGTACCCGATGACTTCTCCCTGGTCGGCTTCGACGGAGTGTCCCTCACCCGGTACACGTCGCCGCAGCTCACCACCGTTTGTCAGGACGTCGGTGCGATGGCACGCGCCGGTGTCGAGTTCATCAGCTCCGACCCGTCGGCGTCGCGCCGGCGCACCGTGACCCTGCCGGTATCGCTCGAGATCCGGCAGTCCACGGCCCGTCCCAGAGGTCCCCAATAAGGAGTGGCCCGAGTAGCACCAGGAGGAAAATCAGTGGAACGCATGATCATCGATACCGACATCGGTACCTACTACGACGACGCCTTCGCGGTGCTGCTGGCGGTGAACTCGCCCGAGGTGAAGCTCGAGGGCGTGACCACCGTCTACGGCGACGCCCAGCTGCGGGCCGAGATCGCCTGCAAAATCCTGGAGTTCGTCGGCGCGCCGGAGGTGCCGGTGTACGCGGGCGTCGGCCAGCCGCTCGGCGAGGCCGAGGGCCTCATGTTCGGCTTCGAGGGCGAAGGCATCTTCGACGACGGCCGTCCGGCCAAGCAGCCGGAGAAGGAAGGCGCCGTCGAGTTCCTCGTCCGGCTCGTCCGGGAGAACCCGGGTGAGATCACCATCTGCACGCTCGGCGCGGTCAGCAACGTGGCCGCGGCGATCCTGCAGGATCCGGACTTCGTCACGAACCTCAAACATCTGATCATCATGGGCGGCGTGATCGTCCCGATCGTCGACGAGAAGGGCGTCACCCGCTCGCCCGTCGAGGAGTACAACCTCAACAACGACCCGGTGGCCGCGAAGATCGTCTTCCAGTCGGGCGCCAACATCACGCTGGTGCCGATCGACGTGACGCTGCGGGTCCCGATGACCCAGGCGCAGATCGAGTCGATGAGCAGCGCCACCAGCAAGTCCGGCCAGATGGTCGCCCGCATCCTCAAGCCGTGGCCCGAGCAGGAGCGCCTGATCTATCTGAGCGTGGGCATCCCGACCGAGCACACCGGCATCTGGCTGCACGACCCGCTGACCATCGCGGTGGCGTACGACCCCACCTTGATCACGACCGCCCGGCTGCACGTGGCGGCCGAGTACGCGCCGACCGTCATCCTGCGCGACATGCTGATCCGCAACGACATCCTGCGCACGATCCCGAAGAAGAAGGCGGCCAACATGAACGTGGCCGTCGACGTCGACGCGGACCGGTTCACCGCGCTTTTCGCCGACCGCATCATCAACGGTGGCCACTGAGAGAGCCACGCGTGACCGGCGAAGGCCGGCACGGATTTACGGGCCCGGCCGGATGCAAACGGGCTTGCTTGGCGGCTATCCCCGCGAGCGTCCGGCCGAGCACCACACCCTGCTCTGGCGAGCTAGTGCTTGTTCATCTTAAGGAGTCGCGATGTCGCGGCACATCACTGACGGTGCGGCCTTCTCCCGCCGTCGTTTCCTCAGCACCGCCGCGCTCATCGGCGGCGGTCTGACAGTCCCCGGTCTGCTCGCCGCGTGCGGCGACACCACCGAAGGCTCGAGTGGGCCGATCGAGGTTCCCACCGGCCCCGACGCGTTCAAGGGCGTTACCGTCCGGGTCGCGGTCGGCAGCTTCATGTCCACCGGCGTCAAGATCTTCAAGGACCAATGGGAATCGTCCACCGGCGGGAAGATGGAGATCGTCGAGATCCCCTTCGGCGACCTCTATTCCAAGCTGTTCCAGGCCTTCTCGTCCCGTACCGACGCCTACGACGTGGTCATCTACGCCGGCGGCTGGGTGTCCGGGTTCGCCAAGTCGAAGTTCATCCGGCCTCTCGAGGACCTGCACACCCGCTACACCAAGAACTGGGACGACGTCCTACCTAAGGTGCAAAAGCTGACCTACTTCGGCGACGAGCGCTACACGGTGCCGCTCGACGGCGACGTGATCATGATGTACTACCGCAAGGACGCCTTCGAGAACCCCACGGCCCGGCAGCGGTTCAAGGCCGAAAAGGGCCGCGACCTCACGGTTCCCCAGACCTGGGCGGAGTACCTGGAGTGCGCCCAGTTCTTCACCGGCTGGGATTGGGCGGGCAACGGCAAGCCCTGCTACGGCGTGCTCGAGGCGCTCAAGCCCAAGGACGTCGGGCCGTACATCTTCACCGCTCACGCGGCGACCTACGCGGCCCACCCGGACCACAAGGGCCGGCTGTTCTTCGACCCGGAGACAATGGAGCCCGAGGTCGGCAACGCCGGCTGGGTGCAGGGGCTCAGCGACTGGGTCGCCCTCAAGGCGGCCGGCCCGTCGCAGATGGTGACCTACGGCGGCGGCGACCAGCGCGGCAACTTCGTGGCCGGCAACTTTGCGCTGGCCATCGACTGGCCGGACATCGGCGTCCTGGCCCAGGACAAGAGCCAGTCGGCCATCCAGGACAAGATCGGGTACGCCATGATCCCCGGCTCCAGGCGGGTCTGGAACCCGGCCGACAAGGTCTGGGACGAGGGCACCGAGGTGCGGCGGGCGCCGTACATGGGCTGGTCCGGCTGGCACGCGTCGATCACCACGACGACGAAGAACCCGGCGGCGGCGTGGAGCGTGGCGAGCCTGCTCGACACGACCCCGAACGCGCTGACCGCGGTCACCACTCCCGGGACCGCGCGTGGGCCGTACCGCAACGACCACTTCCAGGCCGCGGCCTGGACCTCCAGCGCGGTCAAGTTCGTCGGCCCGGATGACTACCTCAACGCGCAGCTCGAGTCGTTCAGGCACCCGAACGTGCAGTTCGACCTGCGCATCCCGGAAGCCGGCCGGTACACCGAGACGCTGGACACCGCGACCCAGCTCGCGCTGTCCGGCCAGCGCACCCCGGAGCAGGCGCTCGCCCAGTGCGCCACGGAGTGGAAGACCATCACGGAGCAAATCGGCAAGGAGTCCCAGCAGGAGCTCTACCGCAAGTTGCAGACGGAGGCGTGATGACGGTCCCGCAGCCGCGGGCCGTCCGGGGACAGTGGTACAAGCACGTCCTGCTGTCCCCGCCGCTCGCCTTCTTCGCCGCCTTCGCGATCTTTCCGCTGATCTTCACGATCTACGTGAGCCTGAGCAACTGGTCGATCACGGGCGAGCACAACTTCGTTGGATTCGCCAACTACGCGAACATCCTGGGCAGCGAGACGTTTCGGCAGAGTTTCCTCAATACGGTCATCTTCGCCGTCGTCACCGTCCTGCTCCAGTACGCGCTGGGCCTGACGCTGGCGGTGCTGGTCTATCGGACCACCCGCGGGCAGGGCGTACTGCGGCTGCTGCTGCTCGTCCCGATGATGTTCACGCCGGTGGTCGTCGGCTTCGTCTGGAAGACGATGTTCGATCCCAGCTACGGGCCGATCAGCTGGGTCCTGGACAAGGTCGGCCTCCCGCAGGTGCCGTGGTTCAGCGAGAAGCTGCCGGCCATGGCGGCGATCGTCACGGCCGACGTCTGGCAGTGGACGCCGTTCATGTTTCTCATCCTGTTCGCGGCGTTGCGCTCCCTGCCGACCGCCCCGCTGGAGGCCGCCGTGGTGGACGGGGCATCCGGCTGGCGGCTGTTCCTCGACCACATGATGCCGATGCTGCTGCCGGCGTCGATGACGGCGATCCTGCTGCGCAGCATCGAGGCGTTCAAGCTGTTCGACGTCGTCTACCTGATGACCGGCGGGGGACCCGGCGTGCAGACCTCGACGGTGACGCTGTCCGCATACTTCACGGGGCTGCGAAGCGGCGACCTGGGCACGGCCGCGGCCATGACCACGGTGCTGCTCATCGTGGTGCTGATCGCCACCACCGTGCTGCTGCGACTGCTCATCTGGGCCGGACGGCGGCGCAGCCGCGCGGACGACGCGGCAGCCCTGCACATCGATCGCAAGGCCATCAGCGAGGCGGCCGAGACGGTCGATCCTCCGGTTGAAGTGGGGGTGCGGTGATGCGCGGCAAGGGCTGGGGCCGGCGAACGGTCCTCTTCCTCTGGGTCGGGTTCGCGCTGTTCCCCGTCTACTGGACGCTGGTCACCGCCTTCAAGCAGCAGGTGGACATCTACGACGGACCGCGGTTCGTGCCGTTCGTCGACTTCACTCCCACCACGCAGGCTTGGACGACGCTGTTCGGTGACGGCGGCGGGGACTTCTTCAGCAAGTTCTGGAACAGCATCGTCTTCTCCTCGGTCAGCTCGCTGCTCGCCGTCGTGCTGGGCGGGTTCGCCGCGTACGGGCTGGCGCGGTACCAGTACAAGTACGGGCCGTACCGCAACGACGACCTGTCGTTCCTGATCGTGTCGCAGCGCATCATGCCGCCGATCGTCTCGGTCCTGGCGCTGTACGTCGTCTTCGTGAACCTGCGCCTGCTCGACACCTCGGTCGGCATGATCCTCGCGTACACCGCGATGAACCTGCCGCTGACCGTGTACCTGCTGCGCACGTTCTTCGAGGCGATCCCGGTGGAGGTGGAGCACGCGGCCGCGCTGGACGGCTACCCGCGCTGGCAGCGGCTGCTCCGGATCGTCTTCCCGCTCGCGGCACCCGGACTTGCCGCGGCGTTCCTGCTGTCGTTCTTCTTCGCCTGGAACGACTTCCTGTTCTCGCTCATGCTCACCTTCAACAGCGCGCAGACCCTCCCGCTCTACATCACCTCGCTCAACGCGCAGTCCCAGCCGCTGTGGTGGCTGATCTCCGCGGTGGGGCTCGTCGCCCTGATTCCGCCGGCGATCGTGACCGTGGTGCTGGACCGGTTCATGGCGCGCCAGGTCCTGATCGGAGGGGTGCGCTGATGGAGGCACTCGTGGTTTCGGGCGTGACAAAGAGCTTCAGCGGCTCGCGGCCAGCCCTGCATGACCTGAACTTGACCCTGGCCGGCGGCCAGTTCGGCGTACTGCTCGGTCCGGCCGGCGCCGGCAAGACCACGGCTCTCAACATCGTCGCGGGCCTGACCACACCGGACGCCGGCGCCGTGACCCTCGGCGGCTCGGACCTGCACGAGACCCCGCCCGAGCGGCGAGACATCGCGATGGTCTTCGAGAACTACGCGCTGTACCCGCACTTCACGGTCCGGAAGAACCTGCAATTCCCGCTGCGTGCCCCGGCCCGCACGGAGCGGCTGAGCAAGGCGCAGATCGACGCGCGGGTCCAGGAGGTGGCCGACACCCTCCGGATCGGGCACCTGCTGGAGCGGCTGCCGTCGCAGCTCAGCGGCGGTCAACGGCAGCGCGTCTCGCTCGGCCGGGCGCTGGTGCGCCGGCCGCGGCTGCTGCTGCTCGACGAACCGATCACCCACCTGGACGCAAAGCTGCGCCACGAGATGCGCACCGAGCTCAAGCGCATCCAGCGCGACCTCGGCGTCACCACCCTGTACGCCACCCCGGACCAGGGCGACGCCCTGGCCCTGGCCGACCTCGTGATCGTTCTCGACGAGGGGAACGTGCGGCAGATCGGCTCTGCCGAGGACGTCTATGAGCGCCCGGCCAACGTGACGGTCGCCAGCTTCCTCGGCGATCCGCGGATGAACCTGCTCGAAGGCCAGGGCTCCGCGCTCGGTGTGACCGTGCTCGACACGTTGATCCCGGTCCCCGCGCTGCCACACCGCAAGGTCGTGGTCGGAGTCCGCCCCGGCCACGTCGAGTTCTCGCTCGCCGCGATGGACGGGGGCGCGGCCGGAAAGGTCCTGCTCGCCCAGACCCTCGGCTACGTGGACGTCGTCTATGTCGACGTCGCGGGCACGACCGTCCGGGCGATCGTGCCGGCCGGCACCGGCGCGCGGCCGGGCACACCCGCCTGGGTGCGGTTCCCGGCCGCCCACTCCCATCTCTTCGAGACCGGCACCGGCCAGACACTGCGGCAGATGGAGGTGGCCTGATGGCCCGGGTGAGCGTGCGAGACGTGACCAAGCGCTACAACGGCAGCAAGGCCGACGCGGTCAAGGGCATCAGCTTCGACATCGAGGACGGCGAACTCCTCGTCATCCTCGGCCCGTCCGGCTGCGGCAAGACCTCGACGCTTCGGATGATGGCCGGGCTGGAGAGCATCACCTCCGGCACGATCAGCTTCGACGGCAAGGTGGTCAACGCGGTGCCACCCGCGCGCCGCAACGTCGCCATGGCGTTCGAGAACTACGGCCTGTACGAGCACTGGACCGTGTTCGACAACATCGCGTACCCGCTGCGGCTGCGCGGCGTCCCGGACGACGAGATCCAGCGCAAGGTGCGGGGCGTCGCCGAGGAACTGCACATCACCGACGCCCTGCGCGTGCGGCCCGGCGACCTGTCGGGTGGCCTGCGGCAGCGGATCGGGCTGGCCCGTGCGCTGGTCCGTGACCCGTCCGTCTTCCTGCTCGACGAGCCCATGTCGCACGTGGACGCCGACCTGCGCAACGACCTGCGGGCGGAGATCAAGCGGATTCATCTGGAGGTCGGGTCCACCATGATCATCGTCACGCATGATCAGTTGGACGCCTTGACGATGGCCGACCGGATCCTGGTGATGGACGAAGGCCGCATCGAGCAGCTGGACACCGCGGCCGCGGTCTACCAAACACCCAGCACGGCTTTCGTGGCCGGGTTCATCGGTGAGCCGCCGATGAACCTGGTCCCGGCACCCGGCGACGCCCGGATCGGCTTCCGGCCGCACGCGGTCCGGATCGACTCGGACGAGCCGGGAGACTTCGTGCTCGATGCGACGGTCTACATGGTGGAGCCGCTCGGCGACCGCACCCTGGTGACCGCGAAGGTCGGCGAGGACCTGGTGAAGGTGGACCTCGCGGGCACTCACCGGTTGCCGATGGACCGGCCGGTCCGACTCGCCGTCAGGCAGTCCGACCTGCACGTGTTCGCCGCGGACGGCACCCGCACCGATGCCGTATCGACCGCGGTCGCATGAAGACCGTCGTCGTGCTGGGCTCCATCAACATGGACATCGTTGTGTCGACCCCGCGCATCCCCCGCCCCGGCGAAACCGTCCTCGGCGGGGCCGCCCGGTACCTGCCGGGCGGAAAGGGCGCCAACCAGGCGGTCGCCGCCGGGCAGCTCGGCGGCGAGGTCAGCATCATCGGCCGCGTCGGCGACGACGACTTCGGCGCCCGGATGCGCGCCGGGCTGCTCAGCGCCGACGTCCGACTCGACCACGTCCGCGTCCTGACGGACGCGCCGTCGGGCATCGCGTTCGTCACGGTGGACACGAACGGCGAGAACGTCATCGTGGTCTCACCCGGCGCCAATGCCCGGCTCATGCCGACGGACCTCGACGCGCACGAGGACGTCATCGCGTCGGCCGGCATCGCAATCGCGCAGCTGGAGACCCCACTGTCGACGGTGCGGCGGTACGCCGAACTGTGCCGTGCGCACGGCGTACCGCTGCTGCTCAACGTCGCGCCGTTCCAGCCGCTGCCGGCCGATCTGCTGACCCGGACGACGTATCTCGTGGCGAACCGGGAGGAGCTCGCGGCGCTGATCGGGGTCCCGGTCGCCGGGCGAGACGGCGCCCGGCAGGCCCTCGCGGCCGTGGCCGCGCTGGGCGTGCCGAACGTCATCGTCACGCTGGGCGCGGACGGCTGCGCGGCGCTCAGCGACGACCAGTACTTCGAGGTCGATGCGCTCCCCGTGGAGGTGGTCGACAGTACGGGCGCGGGAGACGCGTTCATCGGTGGGCTCGCCGTGGCGCTGGCCCGCGGCGACGGGATCGGCGACGCGCTGCGCTGGGCAGCGGCCACCGGGGCGTTGGCGTGCCAGTATCTGGGCGCGCAGCAGCTCGGGATCCGCGCGGCGGACGTCGAGGCGCTCCTCGACCGGCAGTCGGCGCCCCGGCGCTGACGCGCTAGTCCACCCAGTTGTACGTGCGGTCGACCGCCTTGTGCCACATCCGCAGGCCGGTCTCCCGCTGCGTCGAGGTCATCGCCGGGGTCCACCGCCGGTCCACCGACCAGTTCGCCCGCAACGCGTCCACGCTGGGCCAGAAGCCGACCGCCAGGCCCGCCGCGTACGCCGCGCCGAGGCACGTCGTCTCGGACACCTTCGGGCGTACGACCGGCACGTCCAGCACGTCCGCCTGGAACTGCATCAGCAGCTCGCTGGCCGTCATCCCGCCGTCGGCCTTGAGGGTGGCCAGGTCGATGCCGGACTCGGCGTTCATCGCGTCGACCACGTCGCGCACCTGCCACGCGGTCGCCTCCAGCACGGCCCGCGCCAGGTGTCCCTTGGTCACGTATCCGG
>WUUC01144718.1_pt1 | contig 10562 bp, 13 predicted proteins | sample 6278441 | NCBI WGS metagenome assembly WUUC01 (sample SAMN13675441, study PRJNA597444) | soil metagenome | isolation source: soil | place: USA: Washington | collected 2017-10 | reverse complement strand
TTGTTGCGGGGTGGCGGCGGTGAACTTTGGGGTACCCCGCCTTTCATTGCGGCGCCGCGCCGTTCAGCGTCGACCGCAGCCTCGCTGCCTCGCGCTCGTGGTGCTCCGCGCGGTCCGCTGCCGACCGGTTCCGCGCGCCTCGCGGCCGACCTCGCGGCCTCCTGGCCGGCGCCTGTTCCGGTCCGCCCGCGGCGTCGAGCGCGCTTTGATAGTTCCGAAACAGCACGTCGGGATCGCGCTCGTCGCTGCGCTTGATGATGTCGAACACGCGCAGCACCACGTTGCCGCCGGCGAGGCGCACCCGTTCGCGGGCTGCTCGCATCATCGTGCGCTGCTGCTCGACCGTCGCTTCGGTTGCTCGGTGAAGCTCCAACAATTCATTAAAAGCGTCGCGTTCCATTTCGTTTTACTCCGAGTGCACCCATGGTGCATTTAGCCAGTGCACCCATGGTGTACTAGCCCGGTGCACCCATGGTGTACCCCGACGGTTACAAAGCCCAGCGTTTCCGCCATTCAACGGAGTACACCCATGGTGCACTGTTCTATAGATCTACCTGCCGATTATGAAGGTGACGGGCTGGGCCTCTGCGGCGCGGCCTGCCCTCTGCGTGCTCGCCGCATGTCCGAAAGCTTCGCCTCCAGCAGCATCACATCGGCCAACGTCACGGCGCGCCACTCGTCGGTCGGCCGAACCCAGCGCATCTTGCCGTCGCGTAGCTCTCGGGTGGCATAGAACTTCAGCCGGTAGCGGGACGGCGATGCTTCGGCGCTGGCGCGTCGCCCGCTTTTGATAACCTCGACAAGGCCCAGCCCGACCGCTTCCTCGATCGCGCACCGAATAAATCGGCGGCCGATGCTCCACGGCATTTGTTGCAGGTGATCGTACTGCGCCAGCAATTGGCCGTTTTGCAGCCCGCCGGCGCTCATGTGCTGGTCGAGCAGAAAATCGACGAAGCGGATGCAATGGATCGAGCGCGAGCGCCACGCGACCGATTTGACGAGCTCCTGGGTGATCCACATCCAATGCTTCCCCTTGGGCGGGCGCGCGAAATCGGGCCATTCCTCGCGCTTGCCATTATTGCCGTTCGCGGCGCTGCCATCGCGGGGCACGCCTCGTCACCTCCGGTCCGCATCGAACAACTCGGGGTAGCGCTGCTTGACCAGCGTGACCACGGCCGCGGACCAGCGATCAGCAACTTCCCTCGATGGCCATTCGGCGCATGGCGTGTACTGCCGGACGCCGCTCGATACGACCTGCTGGCCATCCCGGCCGAGTATCGCCTTGCTCGGCAACGTCACCCATGCGCGGCCGTTGCTCGACCAGATCGCGCAGTCGTGCAGGAATAATCCGCTGTCGAGCAGCTGCAGGTTGGCGAACCCGCGGAGCGCACCCGCCGCGATCTGCTTGACGCTGACGAGCCGGATCGCCGTCTCCGGCGACACCGGTTGATCGAGGGCGGGTGATTGGTTATCCTGGCGGCCTACCTGCCGATTATGAAGGCCCGGTGACCCGAACCCGCCTACCAGCGGATCCGGGCCGCCGGATCTTGCCGGTGGCGGTCGACCTTGGGCTCGGCCCCTCATTTCGGCCACCTGATCTCGACCTGAAGTTCGGGCGCCGCCAGCTTTGCGTCCCTCCGGCTTTGCAGGTCATGCCGGCGCACCGCGGCGATCGCAGCCTCGGCCTGGTCGAGCACGACCGAGCGCACGACGGCGCCGGCTTGGTCCCAGCATGGAAATTCCGGCGACGCGAAGCGCCGCTCGTAGATCGCGCGGGCGACCGCCATCTCGATCGCTTCCACGTCAGGCGCCCTCGCTGCCGCCGTCGCCGATCGGCGGGCCGCCGTTATGCCCGATGTCGGGGGACGCGGGCTCGGGCGCCCGCGCTGCGGCTGCCTGCTTGGCGAGCCATTCGTCGATGTCGGCGCGCCGCGCACATACCGTGCTGGTCAGCCGGAACACCGGCAGCCCGGCCTTCTCGGCGAGGTGCTTTGCCTGCCGCGTGGTCAGGTTCATGTGCTTGCCGATCGCCGGCAGGCCGTAGAGCAGATCGGCCTTGTCGGTAGCGTCCTGCGGCATTTCTATGCCCTCCTGTTCTGCGTCCACTTTTGCGTCCGGGCGTTTCCCGCGACGCGCGTCCGTGATCGCGACAATCTAGGATTGCTGCGGCGTTTACGGCTCGCCGCGGCGACGGATCGCGAGCGCCGCGGAAGCACAAAAAAGCCGGAAAAGCCCAGGTTCCCTGCGCCTTTCCGGCATTTAATCCGCACCAGTTTCCAATACGGAGCGGCCGTCTTTTCAGTAGCTTAGGAGGAATTGCGTCCGCCCAGCGTCCTACGCAGCCGATTTGGCAGGCTCCGGCATGGCCTCGATCAGCAGCGGCGCGTCGATCATCGGCGCGTCGATCAGGCTGCTGGCCATCGCCTGTATCGCTTGGTGTTGGAAATTGCGGTCGGTCAGGGCGTGCGTGTACGTCCGCAGCGTCATGTCGACCCCGGCATGCCCGAGCAGCGCGGCGACGGTCGGTAGCGCCATGCGGTTCTCGATCGCATAGCTGGCATAGAAGTGGCGAAGCGCGTGGAAGTGCAGATGATCGCCATCGTCCGACCACAGGCCGGCGCGCCGCAGGAGCGGGTACCATTGGTGATAGCGGAAGTTGGCTTGCCCCAGCGGCATCCCCGATGCGGCCGTGAAGAGAAAGTTGCGTGGGTTCGGGACGTGGTACTCCTGCAGGTGGTCGCGAAGCATCAGGGCGACGTGCGCCGGCATCGGGACGTTCCGGACACCGGCGGCCGTCTTCGGGCCCTTGTGTTCCCCGTCGACGGTCAGGTTGTGACGCACTTCGATTTCGCCTGCCTCGAAGTTCACGTTCGCGACCGTCAGCCCGAGGATCTCGCCGATCCGCATCCCGCACATCGCGCCGATGTTGACGATGCACATCGTTTGGTGGTGCCCCCGATGGGTGCCATATCGCGACTTTGCCGTTCCCGCGAGCCGCAACACCGTCATAACCTGCTCGACGGTGAAGGTGCGGACCCTCGGCCTCGCGACGCGCCCGATCTCTGTTGTGGCCTCCGGAACCGGATTGACCTTGGTGTAGCCGCGGCGCGCCGCGAACCGCATCATCAGGTTCATGGTCGCGAGCCGATCCTTTGCGGTCGACGGCGCCAAGCCGCCTCGGATCATGTCGCGATACCAATCCTCGACCATCACCGGCGTCAGTTCGCTCGCCTTGGTGCCGCCGAGCTGCTTCAGGATGCTGTACTGGATCCCTAGCCGGATCTGCTTCTGCCGACCGCGGCCGATCGCGCCCTGCCGCAAGCGGTCCTCCTGAAAGCGAATAAATTCCTCGCACACGACCTTGATCGTGCGGGCATCCGACGCGGCGGTATGGGTTCCGTCCTCAATTTCGCGCTCGACCTTGCGCTTGAAGGCGTCCGCGTCCTTCTTGAACTCGAAGGCTTTGCTTCGTTTTTTGCCTCCGTCCATGTAGCGGACTTGCCAAGGGCGTTTGGAGTTTCGTTTGCTGACGTTCGCCATGCTACTTCCTTCCTGCCTTCATACTTGTAGCACGACCCCGCCGATTACTCGACGGGGCCGGCTTGTTGTTTCGTGATTTAGTAGAGCGGCGCCGCGTCGTGCGGTTCGTCGTCTATGCCGCGATCGGTTTCCGGCTCGCAATCGCAGTCGCCGTCGCTTTCGCGATCGCCGCCGGCGTTGTGGTAGAGGTGCTCCTGGCTGCCGTCGTCTTGCCAGCCGAGGATGTCCTCGCCCATTTCGCCGTCGTCGAACTCGCGGTCGTCGGCGGTCAATAGGCTCGGCTCGCCCCGATCGTCGGCGCCGATGTCGGTTTCCTCCTCGAGATCCTCCGTCGCGCCCATGGCCTCGATCAGCCGGTCGAGGGTGCCGGTGTTCTCGTAGATCTGTGCGACGAGAAAGACCTTGCGACCGACCCGGTACAGGTCCGCCGTTTCCATCAGGTCGTGCAGGGCAAGGTCCGCGGTGGCGATCGGCGTGGCCGTACGGCGCCGGTGGCGCAGCGGGTCGATGCGGCGGCGTCGGGGTGCCGGGCGAGCGTGTCGCCGTGCTGGTGCGCGTGCGGTGCGGGCGGCGCTCATGCTGCGCCCCCGTCGATCGTCAGGTCGTCGAGCGCCCGGCGGGAATCCTTCCGCCATTGCCACGCCAAGGCGGCGAGCCGATCGGCTGCGTCGATCTTGTCGAGCAGCTGCTGCTTTGTAACCTCTCGCTCAGCACGCGCTTGGCGCGCCTCGTCGAGCGCGATTACCTCGGCGAGGCTTCGCCGGGGCAGGTCAAGGTAGGGGGATGACATTTGTTGCTCACCAGTTTGGTCCGGCTTGCTAGGGCCGGGGGTGTCGGCGAACCGATACCCTCACCAGCGATCGGCGCTGGCACCGGGGGTCTAGCAACACGCTGGTGAAAACGTGCGCCGCGGCCTTCACCCTTTCGGGCTATTGCATTCGCCGTGGCACCCCCGGCATAGTGCGCCGGTTCGCGCCCACGGGCGCGTCCGATTCGGTCCTCCCAGCCGGCAAGCCGAGAGGACCTATCACCAGGCGACGCAAACCCCGGCAAAGGGTCCCGTCGCAGGAGTTGCTAGGCTCCACCTCCACGATGCACCGATGATCCGGCGGCGGCAATAAATTCCGCCGGCCGGTGTGCATCTGATTTGTTTTAGCTTTGGTTCCAGCTGAGCAGCGACCCGATCGTGGGCGTCGCCGGCGAGGTGCCGGCCCGGTTGGCGAAGAACATCACGTTCGAATAGCCGGCCGCCCCGAGGTATCCGCTCGCCTTGGCGACGCTGTAGAGCGTCACGAAATCGTCGTCGTCGCCGCTGATCGACCAGCCGAAGTCGATGGTCGTCCCATCGTCCCGGATGCGCATCCACAGAGGATTGCCCATGACAAGCTGCGCGCCATAGTCGTCGCCGGCGTTCGATGTGGGCGTGCTCATCTTGACGATCTGCAGCTTCCACCCGCCGTTGTAGATCAACAACAGGATCTCGCTTTTATTGGTGCCGTCATACCAGCCGATGCCCGCGCTGTTGAAGTTCGCCGGCGAGCACGTAACCCCCACCAGGGCCTTGATCGTGTAGGGCGTCGCCGGCGCCGCCTTGTAGCGGCCGCGGATCGCATCGCCGGAATTGCTCGGCGCGCTGATCGAGATGCCGGTCGCACGGTCGTTCGCGGTCGCGCCGCCCTGGTTGAGCCAGGTACCGAGCCCGGTGTTCGCCAACGTCGGGATGGCCGATAGGACCGGGCTCCACAATCCCGATCCGCCACCGCCTCCGCCTCCGCCCAGGTCGGCGATCGCCTGCGCCGTCGTGCGCTTGTTCGCGCCACCGGCGACGACCGGGACGATCTCCGTCCCGTCGAGCGTGCCGGCGCTAGGGTCGTCGCTGATCTTGGTGTCGGGCAATTACGCCTCCTCGCGCAGGATCTGGTCGCCGTCCTCGCGCAGCACGTCGTCGACGTCCTCGCGCAGGATCACTGGCGCAGCCGGCGGCGGCGGCGGCGCGGTGCCGCTCTCGGAGACGCGCAGCGCGCCACTCTCGGTCACCCGGAACCCGCCGCCCTCGGTGCGCCGGTATGTCTGCATACGGACCTCCTATCCCAAGCTCGGCGCGCGCCCGGCGCTCGCAATTCTCTCCCGAACGGCGTAGCGCCGGATCCCGTCGACGACCTGCTGCTCCGTCATCATCGGCCCGAACGTCTTTCCGCCCATCACCAACTCGAGCCGCACGTTCGGCCCGCCCGCTGCCGCCCCGGCGCCGCCGAGCTTGGCCGGGATCGCGCCGCCCATCGCGAAGGCGGGCACTGGCATGCGCAGCCCGTCGACCAGGCCACCGATCGAGAAGCCGCGCAGCGCCGCCTCGATGCGGCCCGCGGGCAGCGCCATCCGGTTCAGGGCGTGCAGGAACCCGACCCCGTAGCGGCGCACGGCGGCGGCCTGCACGACGTATTCGCCGGCGCTGAGCCGGGCGAAGATGCTGTCGCTGGTCGACGTGCCGGGCCCCACAACGCGGCCGCCATGCGCGCCTGTTGCTATCGCGCCCTGCTGCGGCCCACCGGCGCTCGTCGCGCTCCGGATCGCGCTGGCGGCCTTCTCCGCCCATGCTACGAGGCTCCGGTACCAGCCGATCAGCGTCTCCAATTTGGATACGACCCAATCCACGGTCGCGGTCCAGGCATCCCGGATCTTGCCGAAGGCGCCTTCGAACCAGGCGATGACGTTGTTGACGCCCTCGATGATCCAGCCGAAGGCGCCGTCCCACTTCTCGCGCAGCCACGTCGTCGCGCCGTCCCAGGCGGCTTTGACGCTGGCGGCCAGGTTGTTAAAGCCCTGCCCGAGCTCGACCAGCTTCGCCGTAATCGCCGGCCAGTTCTCGGCGATCACCGCGGCAAGTATCGCGATCGCGGTAATGATCGCGGTGATCGGGTTCGCGAGCGCGGCGACCCGCAACGCCACGAAAGCGGCCGTCAGAACGCCGATCGCCACCGCGCCCAGCTTGATCGCGATGATAAAGGCCGGGATGTCGCCGGCCGTAAATTTCGTCCCGAAAACCGAGTTGATCGTATCGGCGATCAACCGGAAGCCGGCGCCGAGCGACGTCAACACCGCACCGACGACGGTCCCCATCGTGCGGAAGGCCGCGCCGACGACCTTGGCCGCGTCGCCGAGGGCGAGGAGGAATTGCGAGTCGATCTTGTCGGTGTTGCCTGCGATCAGGTTCGCCAAGTCGACGAACACCGGCCCGACCGCGGCCGCGATGCTCTGTGCCGCGGCGACGATCGCCGGCTGCGCCGCCCCAAACGCTTGCGCCAAAATCTCGCCGGCCTCGGTAAAAGCCGGCGCAAAACTCAACCCGAGCTTCGCGGTGGTGCCGCGCAGGACGCCGCCCAGCTTGGCGATCGTATCGTCGAACGCGGCGCCGATCTTGATGTCGGCCGCGCTGAGCGTGACCCCGAGCCGGTCGGCCTCGTCGCCGAGCGCCTTCAACCCGTCGCGGCCCGCGCTGAGCGGCTGCACCAGCTTCGTGCCGATTCGCCTGCCGAAAAGCTCGACCGCCTTCGCCGATCGCCCCGTAGGGTCTTCGATCGCCGCGATCTTCTCGGCGACGTCGGCGAACACCTCGGCCGGGTCGCGGACATTGCCGGCCGCGTTCTTCAGGCTGACGCCCAACTTCTCGAACGGCTTCGCCGCCTCGCCGCCTGCCTCGGCCGCCTCGAGGATCTTTCCCATCGCGGCCTCGAACTCGTCGGCGCTGGCGCCGCTTTGCTCGAACGCGAAACCGAGCTTCTGGTAGTTCTCCGCGCTGGTGCCGACCCGCTGCGCGCCGTCGTCGACCTTGGCCGCAGCAGCGGCACCCTTCGCCGCAAGTAGGGCGAGCCCGGCGACGGCAGCTGCTGCCGCCGCACCGATGCCGGCTATCCCGCCGCTGATCCCGGCGACCGCCCCGCTGATCTGCCCCAGCGCGCCGCCGAGCGCGCCGCCGAAGGCGCCGAGCCCGGCTTGCACCTGGCCGAGCGTTTTCTGGAAGCCGCCGAAGTTCTGGTTGAGCCGGCCGGACGCGGCCCCCAGGTCGTGAAAGGTCCGCTCGCCGGCGCGACCGATGTCGGCCAGGCCGCGCTGTACCTCGTCGCCGCCGACGAGCCGGATGCGCTGATTGATGTCACCGCGGGCCACGGGATCAATCGTCCTTGGTCAAATCGGCCAAACGCTTCTTTACCTCGCCGGGCTCGCCGCGCGCCGCGAGCGTATGGATAACCAGCATCTCAGCCATCTCAGCGCGTCGGCGGCGCCGCCCGACGGCGAGCATCGCGTGCATCTGCAGCGGGCTGTAATGCCAGACCTCGGCCGGCGGGTGGCCCGCCGCGATCAGTGCCTCGATCAGGATGGCGACGGCGAGCCCGGGCGATTCGTCGCTTGCCCGGTCGCGCTCGCCGCGTCGTCGCCGGCCGCCGCCGGCTCGAAAGGGCGGCCGGCCGTGCCCTCCGGCATCGTCAGGGCCATCACCCGGTTGAACACCATTTGCCGCTCCGGCAGCGAGAGCCGGCTGGCGATCTCCGTCTCCGTGTCGGTGTCGCCGGCCTTGTCGAGCGCGCAGGCGATGACGGCGACCGCGGCTTCCATGCCTCGCACCGCTGCATCCGGCGACGGCGCCTTACCGCTGGCTGCCGCGAGGATTTCAGGATATCGGCGCATCAACGCCGCCAGTTCGAGCGCGTCCAAGCCGCGGATGTCGAGCGACGAGTTGCGGATCTCGATCGTCTCGCGGGCGGCGGTGGGCGGCAAAATGTCGAGCAGACCGGGCAACGGCTGGGCTCCCCTACGTCGTCAGGCTGAACGCGCCGGTCACGAACGCGGCCGGCCGGCGAACCACGAGCGCAAGCCGCTCCTCGGCGAGCACGGTTGCCCGATTCGTCGTGAACATGTCGCCCGTTTCGGTCGACACCTGCACGTTCGCCTCTTCGCGATCGAAGATGGTCGCGCCAAGTTGAAACGAGCCGACGAGGAACGATCCTTGCGTGATCGCCGGCGTCACCGCGACGGGCAGCCCCCAGATCTGCGGCGGAGCGGCCGTCCCCGGCCCCGTGCCGAGCAAATAGCGGCCCTGCGAATCCTTCGTCAAAAGGATGCGAAACCAGTCCCGGGGGTTCAGCACGATGCCATCGGCGGGAAACAACGCCTCTTCGACTTGGAGGATTGCGAGGCTCAAATCGTCCAGGTCGGTCGGCATCGCCGGCGTGAATGCCGGGTTATACGCGGTCGCTTGTGGAATGATTCCGAACAAGTCGATCCCGACGCCCGAGCCGTACAAAAGCTGTGTTTCCTCGGCGAGGCTGAGCCCATAGCGCAAACTTGAATCGATGACGGCCGAAAGCGCCGGCGCGTCGGCCAATGCTTCCTGGCTCACGATGATGAAATGCGCGATCTTCCGAACCTGGCTCTGCATCGGTTCGAAAGTCAGGTCGGATTCGGGCTTTTGGCCGCCCTCGCTGACCATCCCGGCATTGTTGGTGTAAACATCCTCGCGGGCGAACTCGACGGCGCTGCTTGTAGTTGTACCTCGCCCCAGCAACGCCCGAACCGTCAACCTGCGCCGCGGCGCGAGGATAATATCGGCTTCGGACCCGACGCGCCGGTCGACGCTCAACATGCTGCCGGCGCTGGTCGAGATTGTCGTGATCGCGGCGAGCATCTGCGACGGGATCGCAATCTGCGCCCTGCCTCTCCTGCCCGGCAACGCCATCAACCGCTGCAGTTCGTCGCTGCTCGCGACGAGGCGCCCCAGCGAGCCGCCGCCGGCGCCGGCGCTGTTGTAGCTGCCGGCGCTGCCCGGCCTCGCGATCTTCTGCTCGACCTCGTCGAGCCGCGCGCCGAGGCCGCCAAGCTCGTTCCCGGTGCGGTCCGAGAACGCGGTGATCTGCTCGGCCAGGCCGGCAATGTCGCCTTGCAGCGCGGCAAGGTCGGGAAGGTTCAGGCCATCGGGCATCGTTTCATCTCCGTGCAAGTCGCCCGCCGACTCCGGCCAGGTCCATACGCATGCGCTGGACGGCCGCTTCGGCATCGGCGCGCCGCTGCTCCGTGCGCGCGGCCAGGTTCGCGTTCATTGTCGGGTTGAACGGGCTGGCGCCGAGCGATTCGAGCGTCGCCTCGTAGGTCGCGATCCGGTCGACCATCCCGCGAGAGAGCAAGTCGCCGGCGCCGAACATGTCACCGGCGCCGTACCGCTCGCGCACCGTCGCGGCGCTGATGCCGCGGTTCGCGGCGATGCTGGTCACCATGCGATCGTAGGCCTGGTCGACGTCGCTCTGGATCCGCTCGCGAGCGCGGTCCGTAAGCGGCTCGAGCCCACTGTCGCGCAGCTTGTTTTCGCCGCCGCGGAAAATCTCGGGCCGGATGCCCTGCTGATCGAGCGAGCCCCGCACGTCCTGAAACAACCGGTAGACGCCGATCGAACCCGCTTGGCCTCCCGGCGTCACGACGATCTCGTCGGCGGCGCTGGCGAGCCAATACGCTGCGCTCGCGGAGAGGCTGTTGATGTGGGCCACGATCGGCTTATCGCCGCGCGCCGCGACGACCTGGTCGGCGAGCTCCTGTGTGCCGGCGACGGTGCCGCCGGCGCTGTCGAATTCCAGCACGATCGCCTTGACGTTCGGGTCGGCGCGCGCATCGCGAAAGGCGGCGCCGAGCATCTGCATCGAGGTACCGCCGCTGATGTTGGTCAGCATGTTCATGCGCTGCGCCAGGACGCCGTACACCGGCAAGATCGCGATCGTCCCGCCGTCCCCAGGGCCGCGGCCAGGCATCGCCGGCGGCGGCGGCGCTACGAACGCCATGTCGGCATCGCCCCCGCGCTCTTTCAGCGCCAGAAAGGCCACCAGCGCCTCGAGCTTCTCGCGCTGCAACGCCCAGGTCTCGCCGGCGCAGGCCGCAATGATGTGTGCGTATGACATGTTGCGGGAAAGTATATCGGCCCTTGTCCCGCTTTCGTCAAACGGCGAGTTCTTCGGATGCTTTGCCCGATTTAATAAAATGCA
>WUUC01123657.1_pt1 | contig 10562 bp, 24 predicted proteins | sample 6278441 | NCBI WGS metagenome assembly WUUC01 (sample SAMN13675441, study PRJNA597444) | soil metagenome | isolation source: soil | place: USA: Washington | collected 2017-10 | reverse complement strand
CCGTCACCGGCTACGACCACATCCACGTCGCCGTGCTGATCGGCGGCAACGAGTTCAAGCAGACCGTGGTCCGCCGCGACGAGCAGATCGAAGCGTTCGTGCTCGGCGAGGTGCAGCGGTTCCGCGAGGAGCACCTGCTGGCTGGTGTCGAGCCGCCGTGGGACCTGGACAAGGCGTCCGCGCTGATCGCGATGGACGCGCTGATGCACCCGGACCGCGTCGGGGAGATCGGCATCGACGAGATCGGCGCGGTCATCGAGTACGCCGAACGGTCCCGCGCGAAGGGCGACGCGGAGAAAGCGCTGAAGCAGTCCCGCGCCGAGCTGACCCGCCTCGCCGAGGGCCGGGCGACCGTGCTGTTCGGCGACGAGCTGGCGTACGAGATGGCCCCGGTCACCCGGTCCACGGCCGACCTGGAGCGCCTCGCCGAGCGGTGGCCCGAGGCGTACGCGGACTGCGTCACCGACAAGACCCACTACCAGATCCGGCTGGCGCCGGACTTCCGCATCAAACCCGGAGGGCAGAAGAAGTGAGCCTGCGTGAGCGCGCCACCGCGGCCGCCGCGCCGTCGGCCGACGGCTGGCCGGAGGCGGCCGAGCCCGGCAGCGGCCCGGTCCGGCCCAACATCGAGACGGCGCCGCTGGAAGACATCTCCTACGACGACAACCAAATCACCGATCCCGATCAGGTCCCCGTGCACGTGGCGTTCGCCCGGGTTATGGCCGACGTGCAGTCGGTCAGCAAGGCTGACCGGCGCGATGACGTCGGCGGTCGGTACAACTTCCGCGGCGTCGACCGGGTGGTCAACGCCGTGGGCCCGGCGCTGCGCCGGCACGGCGTGCTGGTGCTGCCGACCCGAGTGTTCGACGTCGAGTACCGGGAGGCGCGCACCGCCAAGGGCACGCCGATGCAGGACTGCAGTCTGAAGGTGCAGTGGACCGTCGTCGGCCCGATGGGCGACATCCTCGCAACGCCGCTGGAGTCAGCCGGCCAGGCGACCGACACACAGGACAAGGCCACCTCGAAGGCCACCAGCGTGGCGCAGCGGGTGCTGTTCCTGACCGGGCTGCACATCCCGACACAGGACCCGGACATCGACCGCGGCCACGAACGCGGGGAGCGGCCCGGGCCGAAGCCGGCCGACTACCGCGACGAGATCACTGAGCCGCGTACGTCGCTGGGCCGGCTGCGGCAGATCCGGACCGAGCTGCGGCAGCACAACCTGGCCGGCGTGGTGGTCGTGAACGAGGTCGGCGACGAGGAGCCGCTGCTGGCGATGTGCGAGCGCATCGGCAAGGAGCGGGCGAACGGCGGTGGCCAGTGAAGCTGTCCAACTGCCGCTCCCAAATCCTCGACCTGATCACGGACCGGGAGCTGACCGTCGCGCAGCTGGCCGACCGCACGGCCCGCTTGCAGACGAACGTGAGCCGCGATCTGCGGTTCCTGCGTGAGGCGGGCCTGGTGGTCAGCCGCCGCGACGGCATGAACGTCTTCTACCGCGCCGTCCGGACGGGAACCAGCCGGTGACCGTCGACTGGACCCGGTACCTGAGGTGCGAGGTGTGCTCGTCGCTCCAGGGCGAGCCGTGCATGTCCCTGCGTGGCCTGCTCGCCGCCTCCGGGCCGGTCGAGCACCCGCGGGACGAACCGCACTCCAGCCGCCCGGCGAGCAAGGCGGTGCGGTGATGCGCGGCTGGCTGCGTGGTCGCGGTGGCCCGGTCGACTACCAGGTCCCGCACCAGGAAAACCCCGCCCCGCCCGCGGCCGGGGACCTGGTCCTGATCCTCGACATGCGGACCCGGCAGCTCGTCGACGCGGTCCGCGACGTCGAAGAAGCCCGCCAGGCCCACGACAACGCACAAGCCACCCTGCTCTCCGTCCGCGCCGAGCTGGAAGACCTCCGCTACCGCCACGCAGCCGCCGTCCGCGAGGCCACCTGGCTCAACGGCGAGCGGGTCACCGCCATCCAGCAGCGCGACGACGCCCGCACCGAACTCGCGCGGTCCCGCAGCTGGCAGGTCGCCCTCCACAACTACGGCCTCAACTGCGGCAACTGCGGCGGCCTGCTCCTACGCGGGCAGGCCGTCGAGCCGCAGCCCGGCCCCACGAACGGCACGTGGAACCACGTCGCCTGCCCCACAACCCGAGGAGAGAACTAATGCCCGACGAAGCGCGGCAGGTCCGCCCGGCCGCGGCCGTCCTGCAAGAGATCGGCAGCGGGAAGCTCCACACCCGCATCTCCGAGCAACTCGCCCACCTGACCGCCGCGGTCACCGACACCGGCAAGAAGGGCGTCCTGACCATCACGGTCACCGTCGCCCCCATCAAGGCCGGCAATACCAGCACGTTGGTCGTCACCGGCAAGTCCGTGCTCAAGGCACCGGAGGGCGACGCCGACTCTCCGTCCTCGGTGTTCTTCCCCGACCGCGACGGCAACCTCACCCGCGACGACCCCAACCAGCCCACCCTGCCCCTGCGGCAGGTCGAAAACGCCCGGAAGGCCACCGCCTGATGACCACCCCAACCACCGACACCCACGCCGTCATCGAACTCGCCCAAGCCTCGGCCGGCCCGCACAACCTGGAGCTCGGCGGCTACTACGTGGTTGCCACCGCGCAGGGGCAGCTGCACCAGATCGACCTCACCACCGACCGGTACCTCGACCAGCCGGTACGCAAGACCGGCAACGTCGTGGTCCGCGACGCCGCGTCGTTCCTCGCCTACTGGGGCAAGCACTCGACCGCGGCCAGCGAGATCTACGCCGACCGCGACCGGCTCTCGATCACCGGCGTCGTCGACGCCCACGGCCCGGCCGCCGAGGACACCAACTGGGGGCAGCACCGCATCGTCCTGCAGCTGCGCCACTCGCCGGCGTTCAAGGCGTGGCAGCACCTGTCCGGCAGCCTCGTCGGCCAGACCCAGTTCGCCGAGTTCATCGAAGACCGCCGCGGTGACATCCGCGAACCGGCCGCGGCCGACGTGCTCGAGCTGGCGCAGACCTTCCAGGCCACCACCAAGGTGTCGTTCCGCTCTTCGAACCGGCTCAGCTCCGGGGCGCGGCAGCTGTCGTACGTGGAGGACGTCGAGGCCTCCGCCGGGCAGCGCGGCGAGATGACCATCCCCGACGAGCTGCACCTGGCCCTCGCGATCTTCGAGGGCGCCGACGTCGCGGACGCCGTGACCGCGCGGCTGCGCTATCGGATCGAGGACGGCCGGCTGCGGCTGGGTGTGGTCCTGGACCGGGTCGCCGAGGTGGTCGATGGGGCGTTCGCGGGTGTGGTTTCCGCCGTCGACGACACCGTGGAGCAGCCGGTGTTGTTCGGAACGCCGGCCTGATGAAGACCGTCGACGAACTGCTCGCCGCGTACGAGCAGGCCTACGAGTCGGTCGGTGGCCATCCGAACCGGGGCGCCCGCGGCCTGGGCGTCGCGGCCGTGCTGGACCTGGTCGCTGACGACATCGACCGCGGCCCGACGTTCCCGGTGTCGCCCAGCGTGATCTCCGCGCTGGTGCGGGAGAAGGCGGCCGACATCCGCAGCGCATTCCCCGACGCGGGCGTGGACCGCGACGGACCGGCCTGACGGCCAGCCGCGGCGTGCGCTCGCAGATCGGCGCCGCGGCACGCAGACCACCCAGATTGGAGCGCTACCGATGGCCAACCGGACCATCCTTCGCCAGCTCATCCCGGTCGACGACCAATGGCACGAGCTGTCCCTGACGGGCCCGATCGTCCACGTGGCTACCCGGCACGAGGACGCCGTCGAGATCTGGTTCATCGAGGACCCCGCCCAGCCGGTCACCGAGCACGCCTTCCGCGTCGTCGCCACCGGCCAACCGCTCGCCCCAGCGCTGGCCAACTACGTCGGCACGGCGATCACGCCGTCCGGCCGCTACGTGTGGCATCTGATGGAGCACGAGCGCCCGGCGGCCACCGATGGGTAGGCCGAAACCGCACCGGCCCCTCGCCGACCAGATGCCCGCGCCGCCGCCGCCATCCGGGTTCGACGACGAGATCACCCGTACTGCCCGGCAGGTCCGCATCGACACCCGCCGCGACGACCTGCCGGTGCACCGGCTCTTCGTCGCCTCGACGCGCCCGCACATCGGCGCCGTCTACCGCACCCGCTGCAACAAGGTCCTCGCGAAGTTCGACGGCGCGATCCTGACCACCCGTGAGGCCACCTGCGAGCCCTGCGCCAGGGGCGGTGCCGCATGAACTGGCGAGAAGGCGCAACCACCGTCCTCATCCTCGCAGCCCTGTACGCCGTCGTGGCCCTGCACTGCGGCTGGCGCCGCACCAAACCCTGCACCGCAACCAGCCAGGCCGGCCAACCGTGCGCCCGCGGCCGGCCCCGCGGCCAGTGGCACACCTCGGCTGAGGGCGTGGCGTGGCCGGGCGACTGGACCGCCGGGGCCCACGCCGCTGAGGGCGGTAACTGATGGCACCCGACCGCTGCTACTGCGCGGGCTGCTGCGGCATGGGTCCATGCGACGACGACCTCGGCGCCCACGACATCGACGACGAGGTCCGGTGCGAGGACGCCGACGTGCCCGGCTACCCGCCGGTCATTACCACCGACAAAATCGCCAGCTGGGGGCAACCGTGACCGCCCGCCCGTACCTCAAAATCGCCGACCGCGACTTCCTCCGCGCCGTCGCCGCCGGCCGCGTCCACCGCTCCCTCTCCGGTCTGCCCATGCAGCGCGGCGGAGCGCACGGCGGGCAGAACAAACGCGCTGACGGGCTGCTGGCCCGGGCCAAGGAAGCGGGGCGTGTGGAGGAGTGGGAGCCGGGGCGGTTCCGGCTCACGCCGGACGGTGAGGCCGATCTGGCCGCCCGCGAGAACGCCGGAGCTGTCCGGTGAAGCGGGCGCTGCTGCTGGCCGCCACGGTGCTCGCCGTGCCGGTGGTGCTGCTGGGCGTCGCGTACGGCGTGGAGGCGTTCGCGACCTGGCTGGCCGGGGTGATCTGGTGAGCGACTTCGAGAAGCGCGCCATCCAGCGCGTTATCGACCAGGCCAACGCCCTCGGCGTCCCGGTCCCCAAGGCCGTCAGTGACCTGTTGGAACACGGCAAGGGCAACCACGGCGCCCTGCTCTGGGTCCGCGAGCACCCGAACGATGAAGGCACCGGCTGCTGCTGGGGCGATGTCCAGCACGGCCCCGGGGGCTGCAACTGCTGGGTGCCGGTCTACAACGCCGAGCAGGCCGAGCCGGTGCTGCCAGCGAGCCCTGATGACATCCAGGTCCAGCGGCGAATGTGCGGCGACTGCGCCTTCCGGAAGGGCAGCCCGGAGCGCACCGACGAGTGGAAGGAAGAGGCGCTGCTCTCGCTCGCGGAGGAGGGCACGCCGTTCTACTGCCACGAGGACATGCGCCGTCCGATTCGCTGGGAGCACCCGGACGGCCGGGTGATCGAGGGCAGCACGGACGACTGGCGGCCGCCGATCGTGCGCGGGCTGCCGTTCCGGTTTGACGGGCGGCCCGGGCTGCTGTGTGCGGGCTGGGCCGCCAGGGCAAGCCGGGCTGAGTCGGCGAGCCGTGCCTAGGCCGCAGCAGGGTGCCCTGTTCGAGGTGCCCGCCAAGCCGAAGCGCAAGCGGCGCAACCCGCTCGACGACATCGTGCCCCTCTACGCCCCCGGCGAGCCCCGACCCTGGGACGTCATCGACAAGGCCGACGAGGAACTGGGCTGGGAACACCGGTACGTCGACCACCGCCGCGCGGTCGAGATCCGGCACGAGATCGAGGCCGCATCGTGAGCCCGCGACAGTTCGGCAAGGTCGACGTCTCCGCCACCTGGGCGCCGTGCTCCCGCTGTCCTCACAAGCACCCCAGCACCGCGGAGTGCCCGCCCACGGGGGTGTGGCTGACGCAGGCGTTCTGCAACACCTGCAACCCCGTCACGGGCTACCTGTGCCGCCGCCACCGCGACCTGCCACCGCCCGGCGAGGTGCCACACCTGGTGGCCGATGTGGACGGCCAGGACGCGCAGCAGCGCGCCGCCGGCGAGCGCGAGGAGATGCCTTGATGCCGTGCTGGTGCCGGGTGTGTGGCCGGAAGCTGACGTCTCCGCTGTGGCGGAAGGTCGGCATCGGCCCGGTGTGCTGGGGCCGTCTCGGCCTCGGCCCGATCCGTGCCCAGCAGCAGCCCTCGGCGACCCCGGCCCGGTCGGGTACGGCCGTTGTGGAGCCCGCTACCGGTCAGCTTTCGCTGTTTGAAATCGGCGGGGAAGGGGCGGCCTGACACCAATTCGGCACCACCTGCAATACCTCGCCCCGTGCCCGAATTTGGTCGCGGGGCTGAGCCCCATAAAGCAATTCCCGAATGGGCAGATATATGGCGAGGCGAACGTGATCCACATGACAAGGCGGCATCGGCGAGTCGCAATTTTGGCGCGTGCCGTGAGCTGGGAGAATGTGGTTCGGCCGAATCGGGTGCTGGTAACACCCGACCGGCCTAAGGCCCCATCCGCACCACCGGAAAGGAGCCCTGGCCTCATGGTGCCATGGGTCACCCCTCTGCGCATGCAGCGCAACGCTGTGCAGTCCGCCACTCGTCCGGCGGCACGCCGATGACGTGGTTCAAAGTCGACGACAAGCTGCACTCGAACTCCAAGACCCGCAAGGTACTGGCGGAAGCGCCTGCCGCCCTCTCCCTCTGGGTAGTCGCTGGCTCGTGGTCTTCGGACAACCTGACCGATGGGTTCGTCCCCGACCACCAGCTCCCGTGGCTCATCCCAGTCGGCGCGGAAGACATGGCGCGCGCGCTCGTCGCTGCGCGGTTCTGGAAGAGAGTCCGAGGCGGCTACCAGTTCCACGAGTGGTCCACGGACGCCGATGGAACGAAAAGAAACCCGACACGAGCCGACGTCGAAGCCGAGAGAAGGAAGAAGGCAGAGGCGGGTCGAAAGGGCGGGTTGGCCCGGAGCAAAGGCGCATTGAGCAGCGCCAACGCCTCAAGCAGAAGCCAAGCACCTGCTAAAGCACGTGCTTCGGGTGTGCTTGACCCCCCGACCCGACCCGACCCGTTATTAGGGGGCGCTCTAGGAGATCCACCTACGCCACGCGTAGGCGACGGCCCTCCCCCCTCGAAATGCCCAGACCACGAACACCTCGCAGAACCGCCGCCCTGCGGCCGCTGCGCCGACGCCCGCCGTGCCCGCAACCGGTGGGACCTCGCCGACGCCGAACGGCTGCGCAAGGCGGCCAAGTGCCGAAGCCACCGAGGCCAGCTCGCGGACAACTGCGCGCTGTGCCGATCCGAAGCCCTCGCCTCAGGAGAGACACCATGACCGAGCCCAGCGACCATCACCCGGCCGACGAGTCCACCCGCGACATCCCGCCTGACGTGCTCGCCATCGGCGACCGTGCCCGGATGCGCATCGAGGAACTGCTCGGTGGCGCACCCATCGCCCTCGTCGCCATGGCCTACCGGCGCGGCCGGGATGACGCTTCGGGCGGCGCCCCGGACATGAGCGACGCCGCCATGCGCCTCACCGCGCGGGCTGTCCACGGCGTGCGTCCCGGCGTCTCCCAGCCCAGCGCTTACGCCGTGATCCAGTCGCTGCTGGTACTCGGCTGGCGCCCGCCGCCCGCGGCGCCTGCGCGGGAGGTCTGATGCGCACCTTCGACGCCGCCGTAGCCCGCTCCACACCACCCGTCGCCACCCAACCCGACCGCGCCTGCAACGGCGTCGACACCCGCATCTTCTTCCCCGAAAAAGGCGAAACCAGCAAAGCCGCCCGCCAAATCTGCGCTGGCTGCCCGCACCGGGAGCCCTGCCTCGAATGGGCGATCGAGACGCAGCAGGCGTTCGGGGTGCTCGGCGGGACCGGGCCTGAGGAGCGGGAACGGCTGATCAAGGCACGACTCAAGGCCAAGGAGGCCGCAGCATGAGCACCGAAGCGATCGCCGCCCTCGACCAAGCCGCCACCGATATGCGCAAGGGCTACCCCGGCCATGGGCACTCGATCGAGTACGTCAACGGCTGGGAGGACGCCGCCGCATTCGCCGAGCGGCACGCGAGCGGAGGTGTCCCGGCGACCGGCCTAGCGTCCACGGAGGCGGCTCAGGACGGCTCGGCGGTACCCACGGGCACCACGGACGGCCCTGGAGGCACTCAGGGCCGTTTCCGGATCTACGCCGCCCCGCTCACCCGCAACGGGCACGTCCTCGGCATCACCCACGACGGACGCCCTGACCGCTGGTGGACCGAGGTCGAAGACTTCACCGCGCTCGCTGAGCTGAACCAGCGGGCCGGCGAGCATGCGGAGGTGTGCCGGTGAGCGCTGTCGAGTTCGCCCCCGCTCCGCCGCCCCAGCCGCGCACAGTCCGGTTCGACCCCGAGAAGCTCTACGTCGCCCTCGACCGTCGCCGCCGTGAGTTGCGGATCAGCAACCGCGAGTTGCTCCGCCAGGTCGGCGAGCACACCCCCTCTTCGATGACCCGACTCGGTCAAGGCCACCTGCCATCGACCGACCTGCTCGCCCGGTTCCTGGTCTGGCTCGGCGACACCGACATCGCCCCGTACCTCACCCCGATCGAGGAGACCACCGATGCATGACCCGTCGACCCTGCTCTTCGACATCCGGCTGATCCGCCTCGACGTCTGGCACGACGAACCCAACGGCCACGACTCCGGCACCGTGTGTGGCCACGCACCGATGAAGACCTGGCCACGGCTCAGGTGGGGCATCCGGCACGTCCGACACCTGCACTACCGCTTCTGGCCCTACCTGCGCATCCACCGCTGGATCACGCACCACTGCGCTGACTGCGGTCGCCGGTTCCTGTGGAAGGACGCCCGGCACGGCTACCAGAGCAGCGACCAGGTCTGGCACAGCGTCTGCATGTCGCTGCGCACCGTCCAGAGCCACCTCGACGACCTCACCGCCCACGTCCAGGGCGCGGCGGACTGGAACACCAGCTGGCGCGCCAAGTACCGGCTCGAGCACCTCGCCCGCGTGGCCCGGCGCGGTACCGAACACGGCTTCAAGTGCGAGGAGCCGACCTGCCCCGACTTCGGAGACCCCGACTTCGGCGAGGGCACCTGCCCGGCCGGGCACGCCGAGCCCGGCCTCACCGCCCCGACCGACACGGAGGTCTCCTGATGGCCGAGCCCGGTACCTACCGCGTCCCGGCTGGCCATCGCCGCAAGCGTGCTGATTGGGATCTCGCTGGTGCTGCTCGTCATCGGGATGGTGATCGGATGAGCGCAGCCTGCGTGGTGTGCACCAAGCCGCTGCCGGACACCGCCTACGCGTGCACCGGTTGCATGTGCCGCGCCGGCTACCGCCTCACCGAGATCGCCGACATGGTGCCCGCAGCCCGCGACATCGCGCACGGGCTCAGCAATCACGGCGGGACCGGCGGCAGCGGCAAACCCGGGTCACGGCTGCCGCTCGACCTGGGGGCCACTGCACGGCTGGACGCGGTGCAGAACGAGCTGGGCGGATGGGCGCGCATCACGCTGGACGAACGCCAAGGGCAGCCGTTCGCGCCCGGCCCCGTCGACCCGATCATCCACGCCGCGTACTGCCTCGCGGCCAACCTGGAGTGGTGGCGGCACCGCCCCGCCGTCGCCGAGCTGCTGGGCGACATCGAGGCGTGCGCGCGGGTCGTGCGGGGGATCGCGCGTGGGCCGGCCGAGCGGCTCTACCTGGGCACATGCGGCGCCAGGGTCACCTGGGACGACGACGGCAACGAGATCCCGCGGGACACGCCGTGCGCCGGCGACGTCTACGCCCACCAGGGCGCCACCGACGGTATGTGCCGGGCATGCCAGGCGCGCTGGACGGTCACCACCCGGCGCGCATGGCTCGACGGTGAGGTGCGGCAGCGCAATTTCCGGGCCGCCCACATCGCCGAGGCCCACGGCGTCAACGTCAACACCATCCGCACCTGGCACGCACGCGGCCTGCTCGCAGCCCACGGCGAGGACCGTGACGGACGTCCCCTGTTCAACGTGGGTGAGGTGCTCGACATGTTCCGCGCCGCAGCCGCACGCAAGGCCGAGGGGCAAGCGAGACGAGCGCGACGCGCCGCAACAACGGAGGTTGCTTGACCATGCAAGCTTCAGTCTGAAATGATCTCGTGCCAGCGGATCAGTCCGTCCAGACCACCGACCAGGCTCAGCAACCGTGCTGGGCCTTCGTCGTATCCGGGGGTTGGGAGATGGCCAGGCTCCGCGTCTGCGCAGAGCCTGGCTGCCCCGAGCTCAGCCCCACCACACGCTGCACGAACCACACGCGACAGACGGACAAGGCGCGAGGGACGCGGCAGCAGCGTGGGTACGACGCACAACACGATAGGCTGCGCGCCCGATGGAAACCCAAGGTCGACGCGTGCACAGTGCACTGCCACGCCGAGGTGTGCATCGAGCGACTGCGCCTCATCCTGCCCGGCCAGCCATGGGACCTCGGGCACACCGCAGACCGCACCGCATGGACCGGACCGGAGCACGCGACGTGCAACCGATCGGCCGCCGGCAAGGCTGCTCACGCAGGGTGACCAGGGGTGGGGGGAGACCCCCAAGATCCCAAAGGCGGAGGACCGCCGGGGAGGGCT